>Ga0315902_10000573_pt1 | contig 62306 bp, 36 predicted proteins | sample LakEriMetagenome_9_FD_203523 | JGI IMG/M metagenome (GOLD analysis project Ga0315902, IMG submission 203523) | Freshwater fungal communities from buoy surface, Lake Erie, Ohio, United States - Buoy 12 MA117 | ecosystem: Environmental > Aquatic > Freshwater > Lake > Lake biofilm | place: USA... | reverse complement strand
GGATCTTTCCCCAGGCGGACCGGGGGGTGGTGGTGCTGGAGGATCCCGAGACGCATGAGTACCAGATCAAGGCGTACCAGTTGCGTCGGGACGAGCCCGAGATCGACTCGGCCCGCATCAGCACCTCGATCCTGCATGAGGCGATTGACAACCAGCGGGCGATCCTGAGCGACAACGCCCCGAAGGATCCGCGGTTCCTCAGCGAGAGTGTGTCGAACCTGCGGATCCGCTCTGTGATGTGTGTCCCCCTTCCCTGCCGGGAGTCGGGTCTGCGGGGGGCGATCCAGCTCGATTCGTTCCGTCTCGGGGCGATGTTTGCGAAGGATGACCTCGACCTGCTGGCGGCGGTCTGCACGCAGGCGGCCCTGGCGCTCGACAATGCCCAGTTGCACCGCACGGCCCTGCAGAGGCGGAGCTACGAGCGTGAGCTGGAGCTGGCGACCCAGGTTCAGCTGGGGTTTCTGCCAAGCGAGCGGCCGTCGATTCCCGGGTACCGGTTTGGCGACTACTACGAGCCCGCGCAGAGCGTGGGGGGGGACTTTTTCGATTACCTGCGGCTTCCCGACGGCCGGCTGGCGGTGACGGTGGGGGATGTCGCGGGGAAGGGGGTCTCGGCAGCCCTGCTGATGGCCCGCATGTACAGCGATATCCGCTACATGCTGCTTTCGCAGCCCACTCCGGCCCAGGCGATCACGCAGCTCAACCGCAACCTGTCGGGGGGGGGGCTGGGGCACCGGTTCATCACGCTGGGGCTGGCGGTGCTCGACCCTCGGAGGCATACCGTATCGCTGGTGACGGCAGGGCATCTTCCTCCCCTGTTGCGCACCGCCAACCAGAAGGTGCAGGCTGTCGGGCTCGAGGCATCGGGAATTCCCCTCGGGATCGACCCCGCCGTCGAGTATCGGGAAGAGCGGCTGTCGCTGGAGCCCGGGGCGGCCCTGTTGCTCTACACCGATGGCATCACCGAATCGATGAACAAAGCGCGGGCCTGTTACGGAGCCGAGCGGCTCTCAAGCCAATTCGCCACCGCGACCGGTGATGTGGAACAGGTGATCGAGACGATTCTCGATGATGTCGACCGGTTCAGTGGGCAGTTGCCCCAATCGGATGACATGTGCCTGATCTGCCTCGAACGGCATTCCCCAGGTTGACCGTTCGGCATGGACACCACGTTCTCTCCCGCCTCGATTCTCGGTCCCAACGGCCGGATCGCCCACAAGCTGCAGCGGTACGAGCACCGCCAGCAGCAGCTCGACATGGCCGAGGCTGTCGCCGAGGCGATCCAGCGCAAGACCCACCTGGTGGCCGAGGCGGGGACCGGGACCGGCAAGAGCTTCGCGTACCTGGTGCCCGCGATCCTGGCGGCGACCGCCCGACAGGCCGAGGAGGCCCGCCGGCCGGGTGGTCCGCCGGCCGAAAAATCCCCCCGGACGCGGATTGTCATCTCCACCCACACGATCGCGCTGCAGGAGCAGTTGATCGGGAAAGACATCCCGTTTCTGAATGCGGTGTTGCCATTGGAATTCTCGGCCGTCCTGGTGAAAGGGCGGGGGAACTACGTGAGTCTGCGGCGGCTGAAGGGGGCGGCCGAGCGGGCCGGCTCGATGTTCACCGATCCACAGCATGTGTCGCAGGTGGGAGATCTGCTGCGCTGGGCGAATGGCGACTCGGACGGCAGCCTGGCTTCGCTCGAATTCCGTCCCGCCAGCGAGGTCTGGGATGAAGTTCGCAGTGACCATGGCAACTGCCTGGGAAAACGCTGCCCGACGCACGAAGAGTGCCTGTATTACCGGGCCCGCCGACGGGTCTGGAACGCCGACCTGCTGGTCGTAAATCATGCGCTCTTCTTCGCCGATCTGGCCCTGCGGCGGGATGGGGCGAGCCTGCTTCCCGATTACGAAGTGGTGATCTTCGACGAGGCGCACACCGTCGAACAGGTGGCGGCCGACCACCTGGGTCTGAAGATCACCAGTGGGCAGCTCAATTACCTCTTCAACAAGCTGTACAACAGCGTGAATCAGAAGGGGCTGTTGCGGCATTACGGGTTTCGCGAGGGGGAAAAGCAGGTGACCGACCTGCAATACCTGGCCGATGACCTGTTTGCCGAAATCCGGCACATGCGGGTCGACAAGTGCCCCCGGAACGGCCGGGTGAGCCAGCCACTGCCGGTGACCTACGACGTCGCCTCGCCCCTGCGCGAACTGGGGCGTGGCATCTCGGTGTTTGCCGAGAGCATTGCGCGTGAGGAAGAGCGGATCGAACTCGAATCGGCAGCCAAGCGATGCCTGGGGCTGGCCCAGGGACTGGAGACCTGGCTGCAGCAGACCATGCCCGATTCGGTCTATTGGGTGGAGGTCTCGGGACGGCAGCAGGAACGGGTCGAATTGTGCTGCAGCCCGGTGGAGGTGGGGGGCGTGCTGCGCGACGAGCTGTTTTCGAAGGTTCCCACGGTCGTGCTGACCAGTGCGACACTGGCGGTGGCGGGGCAGAGTTTCGATTTCATCCGGCATCGGTTGGGGGTTGGGCACTCGGCCGAGGTTCAACTTGACAGTCCGTTCGATTACCGGGCCAATTGCCGTCTGGTCTTGCCCGCCCGGATGCCCGATCCCACCGAGTCTCCCCTTGAGTACGAGCAGGCGGTCTGCGAGCGGATCCAGAAGTACGTCGACCAGACCCAGGGGCGGGCGTTTGTGCTGTTCACCAGCTTCAAGATGCTCGACAACTGTGCCCGCCGGCTGCAGCAGTGGTTTCGCACCCAGGGATACTCGCTCTACAGCCAGGGAGAGGGTTTGCCGCGCACGCTGCTGCTCGAGCGTTTCCGCACCGATCCCCGGGGTGTCCTGTTTGGGGCCGACAGTTTCTGGCAGGGAGTTGATGTTCCGGGTGATGCCCTGCAGAACGTGATCATCACCAAGCTGCCCTTCAGTGTCCCCGATCATCCGCTGCTGGAGGCCCGGCTGGAGGCGATCCGACGGCGGGGGGGGAACCCGTTCATGGAATACCAGATTCCCGAGGCGGTCATCCGGCTCAAGCAGGGGTTTGGCCGCCTGATTCGTACCAGCACCGATACGGGGCAGGTCGTGATTCTCGACCCCCGGGTGCGCACGAAGCGATATGGTCCGATGTTCCTGGAAAGTCTCCCCAATGCCGAGGTGGTGATTGATGACTGATCCCGTCGATCCCCCCGTCCCCGTACGACTGTCGAAGCTGCTGGCGCAGCGCGGGCTCTGTTCGCGGCGGGAGGCCGATGCCTTCATCGAGCGGGGGCTGGTGCTGGTCGATGGCCAGCCCGTCAACACGCTGGGACTCAAGGTGCTGCCGACGCAGCAGATCGAACTGTCGGCCGAGGCCCGGGGAGAACAGGGGGAACTGGTCACCCTGCTGCTCAACAAGCCCGTGGGGTATGTCTCGGGGCAGCCCGAGCCGGGGTATCACCCCGCTGCCGAACTGCTGACGAACGATCGCCGGATGGAAGAGACCACGGGGCCGGTCCTGGGTCGGGGGAGCTTTGAAGGGCTGGCTCCGGCCGGCCGGCTCGACATCGATTCGACGGGCCTGCTTGTCTTCACGCAGGATGGTCGCCTCGCCCGCCGGCTCACGGGGGACCACGGTGAGATCGAGAAGGAATACCTCGTGCGGGTCACCGGGACACTCGACGACCGCAGCCTGAACCTGTTGCGGCACGGGCTCGAACTGGATGGCCGGCCGTTGCGTCCCGCCCAGGTCGAGTGGCTCAACCGCGACCAGTTGCGGTTCGTCATCTGTGAAGGACGGAAACGGCAGATCCGGCGGATGTGCGAACTGGTCGGCCTGAAGGTGACCGGGCTGAAGCGGGTCCGGATCGGCAAGGTGCGCCTGGGGAAACTCCCCGAGGGACAGTGGCGACACCTGCGTCCCGGGGAGACCTTTTGAGGCAGACATCCCTCAGGATATTGCGGAGCGGTTGGGCCGGAGATGATTCGGAGCCGTTGAATGTGATGCGAAAAATTCGCTGCAATCGTCAGAATCGACTCAATTCTCCGGGCCGGTACAGTCGATAGAAACCGGGAACCGTCGATTTCCGTTCCCTTCCTGCCTCCCGAGTGCCAGGGTCGATGATGACGCTGGGGTTGAGACTGGCCCTCCTGGCAGGGTTGTGGATGGGGGTGGCCGGGTGTGCCCTGGGGCCCCGCGCGATGGAATCGGGGCGATTGCGGTACAACGAAGCGGTCAAGAAGACGACCGAGCAGCAGTTGCTGTTGAACATCGTGCGGCTGCGGTATGGCGATTCTCCCAGCAGCCTGTCGGTGACCACGATTGCCGACCAGCGCGAACTGAATGCCTCTGTCGGCGCGACGCCATTTTTCACGTCGGCGGCAGCGGGAGACCTCGGGGGCTATCGCAGCACGATTCTGCCGCAGGCAATGCTGGGGGGGGCGGAACGTCCGACCTTCAGTTACACCCCCAACGACGACCAGGATTTTGCCCGCCGGTTGTTCACCCCGATCTCGATTGAGGGGATGGCGTATCTCGTCCGGACGACCTGGCCGATTTCGACCGTCTTTCGGCTCGGGCTGGAAAACCTGAACTGGGTGGAGAATGCCGAGACGGCGAGCGGCCCGACACCGGTCCAGCCTCCGGTGTATGCCGAGTTCCGGTCGGGGTTGGAGGCGCTGCAGCGTCTGCAGGACCGGGGCCTGGTGGACATTGTGCATGAAGAGCGGACCGAGAAACGGACCGATGCCCTCCCCTCCGAGACGGTTTCGGCGACGGCGGCCGTCGATGCAGTCCGGGCGGGGTACGAGTACCGCACCGATGCGCAGGGGCAGTGGATTGTGGTTGAGAAGAAGCGGGTTCCGGTGCTGCGGATTGGTCCCACGCCGGGCGACGACCCCGACGTACAGGAATTCTGCCGGGTCTTTCACCTCGATCCCCAACTGCGGAAATACGACCTGACGACAGAGTCGCTCGATCCGTTCCTGGAGGGGATTCCCGCCGGGGGTGTGGATGTGCTCGACCTGGAAACCCGGTCGTTGCTGCAGATCCTGTTCTTTGCCGGGCATGCGACCGAGATTCCTCCGGAGCACATCGCGTGCGGCATCGTGCGGACGACGCAGGGGGGGCCGGCGTCGGACTTTGACTGGCAGGAAGTGCTGGGGGGGCTGCTGCGGATCCAGTCGGCGGCGGGGCGACATCCGCCGGCCTGCGCGCACGTCGCCGTCCGATACCAGGACTATTGGTTCTATATTGATGAACGGGATCACGACAGCAAGGCGACGTTTGCCCTGCTCATGGAACTCTCGCAACTGGAACTGGGCTCAGGCCAGGGGACGGCACCGCTGTTGACGATTCCCCTCGGCGGGGGAAGGTGAGACTTGGTCGATCATGGTTGGTCATGGCCCAACGGGCCGATCGGCGAGCACTCGACTGGGTGTGGAATGGAGGCTGCGGTGGACCACTTTTTCCACGGCGTTCCAGAACACGAGATCGGGCTGTCCGGCGGTGGGTGGATCCCCGCGGATGGGAATGGACCTGCAAACGATTTTCCGAAAGAGTCGGTCCTGTCGGATCATTCCCCCGTGTTTCGTGCCAGACTGTTGCCGGGTGGTCTGATTCGGTGGTCTGCCATCGCGAACAACCGGTGCGGTTGGGCAGTTCCCATTTCGGCCGTTGTTCCCGTGGACAGCAGGGGGCGGTGCCGCACCGGTAAGATGGCGCGATTTCAGCAGGGTACAGGTCAGTCGGGCGATCAATCACTGTTTGGTCTTGTCACGCCAACCTCGATACGCTGGTGTCGTCCAGATTTGTGAGTTGATTGAAACACTGCAGCAGGTTTTGGTCGACACGCCAGTTCCGGTGTGCGGATCCGTGATGTCGATTGCTGGCGGCACAGTTGAACATGAGAATCGGGATTGACGGAAGTCTGTTTACCCAGGCCCCCCGCGGCCATGTGGTTTATGCACGTCGCCTGTGTATCGAGCTGGCTGAACTGCTTCCGAAGGCGGATTTTTTTCTCTACTCTGGATGGCCACTCCCGCCTGGCGACTGGCCGAACTGCTGGAGTCTGCGATGCCAGCGAAGCTTGGCCATTCGGGTGTCACCCATCCTGTGGTTGAAACAGACCGCAGGTCGGTTGATTCGCGAAGATCAGCTCGATGTCTTTTGGAGCCCCTATTCGTTTCTTCCCGCCACACCGGCGGGGCTTCCCACCGTCATGACCATTTATGATTTTATCTTTGAGCAGACGCCCGAATCATTTCATCCGCTGCATCGATTGGCATTTAAGCTGTTTCTGCAGCGTGATGTCCGGCGTGCCAGCCGGGTCATCACGATTTCCCGCGCTGTCCAGGCCCGCATCCGGACCCAATTGGGAGTGGAGGCACTGGTGATTCCTCCCGGACTCGAGGCACGGTTTCAACCCCCCGCTCCTGCCAGCGTGGCGACCGTTCTGGGACGATACCGTCTGCAGTCCCCCTACATCCTGGCGGTGGCCGCGTGGGACCCGCGCAAGAATCTGGTGAGACTGATCCGGAGTTTTCTGGACCTCAAGCGGGACGGCCGACTCGGATCGCATCAACTTGTGCTGGTGGGCCGGACCGATCGGGCGGAACAGTCAATCCGAGATTTGTTGCAGTCCCCCGGTTCGGCTTCGATCCACTGTCTGGGATATGTCCCTGATGCAGACCTGCCCGCGCTCTACGCGGGGGCAGCTGTCTTTGTCTTCCCGTCACTGTACGAGGGATATGGCATGCCGGTGGCCGAGGCCCTCGCCTGCGGGACCCGGGTCGTCGCCAGCGATCGGCCAGAAATCCGCGAGGCGGGGGGAGACCAGTGCATTTACATCGAACCGACCGAAGCCGGCATTCGTGCGGGCTTGCTGCAGGTGTTGGGAGGTCCCCAGGTGGCTGTCCAACCTGTTGATCGCCCGAGTTGGCGGGACAGCGCCGGACTCCTGGCCGACGAATTTCGCCGGCTGTGCGAAGCGAGTCGGTCGAGCCACCCGTTTGAGACACCCGATCAAGTGACATCCGGTCGGACTTCACCCGGGTAAAGAACCTGCCCGCTGCACCACGCCGTTTCAGCCTGAAGAAGGACCCGGTGATGATGCGACGACGTGTTTCCCCCGGGAAGCGAGGGGGTTGGAACACCCGGGGACCATGATCACGCCCACCCACAAGGTGTGGTGGCGACGTCGATCGCGGTTGCGCCAGTCAAGATCCGTGATCCTGGAATTGTTGGAGAAACGACGCCAATTTCGCGGCCAAAAAGGTTCCATTGAGCAACGATTTCACACGGGAAGCACCGGCGCTCCCCAAGAGTTCGCAACCGAGGGGGACGGAACAGTGAGGCGATCTGGCGGGCAAAGTCGTCGGAGTCGTTCGGCCGGACCAACAGCCAGTCGGATCCGCCACGATGATGAGACCTGGGATCCCCGGCACGGGCGTCGTTCCAGGTAATACCCGAGCACCCGCGTATCCAGCAGGACCATGGTCAGGCCCTCTCCCGGATCAGCCGACCGGGTTTCTCTCAGAGACTCCCGGGGAACGGGCGACCGCCAGCGAAGATCCATGGCGACGCCAACAATGACTGCAGGGGGACCACGATTCCAGACGAGTGTCGGTGTCCGGCGGGGGCCAACGCGAAGCGAATGGACTCGGGAAAATGACAGGCAAACACAATCGCGTCTGATTGAGCCGACGCTGTCCAGGGGACCTGAAAAGCAGTGGACTTTCCGGGTTCTTCCCAGTTCTTCCGGGCCTTGAGAGCACCGGCACTGGCAGGAGCAATTGCCACACCTTGGATCGAGAAGAGAGGTTGAGGTGCCGGTCGGGTTCCTTCAGTTGCTGGAACGACTCGGAACTGGGCTTCAACGTATGGGCGGCCCCCACAGCGGTTGTGCGATGCCCCTTCGAGTTCGCGGGGCGGGGCTGGGGGGGGCATTGACAGCCGAACTGAGGTCGACCGAAGTTCTGCCTCCTGGTTGATCGCGTCACGGCGATTCTTGATCTCAAGAGGGAGGGGAAACCTCAGTCTTTGGCGTGACTTGTGAACGTGGGGTCCGCTTTTCCAACTTCGGTTTGCCACTTTTTCTCCCACCACCGTAAAATGGAGCAAGAGGTCCACATCCCGCAACCGGCGGGAAGGCCGATTGCCTGGGCTTATGAGAGGCCCTGCTTGTCCCCGGTGAGCGGGGAGCCTGAGAGTGCGCGGATTCCCTCCGGAGTCCCTGCTTGCCTTGGGGGGGCTGGCCAGTTGTCGGTTTTCGCTGGCGGCGGGGTGCCCCATCTGCGACTCTTCTAGGCACCTCATTGGATTCCCACTGCCCCTCTCCCGGGCACCCAGACTGCCAGGCTCCTGGCGGTTGACGGCTCAGGATCACCGTTTCTCACGAGGCCTCTCATGTTGCTCAAGCCTGTCTGGAAGCGTTTGTTTTCGTCCGCACCGGTCCGACGCCGGCGTCCTGCTGCTCCGCGCTTCGCCGTCGAACGGCTGGAAGCACGCCAGTTGCTGGCAGCCGGGAATTACACGATCCTCAAGAGCGGCACGACATTCACCGTCAATGCCACCGACAACAACAATTCCGGGCTCAAGATCACCCGCAGCGGCAGCAACATTGTCTTTACGGCTTTGACGAACACCCAGCTCACCTATGGGACCTCGGTGGCCACCACCCAGACGATTGCCGTGGGAACGACCGGCGCCATTGCCGGCCTCACGATCAATCTCGGCCAGGGGATCAGCAAGGTGGACCTGGAGGGGATCAGCACGGTCAGTGACGTGAAGATCCAGGGGGCCGCGCTTGGCCAGACCGAGGTGTTCGTGCATGGCACCCCGTACAACTCGTCCCTGACCACGCAACCGACCACCATCATTGGCGGTTCGCTGATTGTGGACTTCCTGGGGAGTGCCGGGACGCTCAACCTGTATGGCAGCACCACTGGGGGCGGGGCGATGGCGGTGACCGGTTCGGTCAGCGTCACGGCGAACGGCACCGGGACGAAGCAGGTCAACGTGGCTGGCCCCCTCGCGAACAATCCGACCGGGGGCAAGCTGACGATTGGAGGAGGTCTTGGCTTCGTTGACCAGGGGCAGGGGGTCTCGGGACTGCGGATTGATGCCGGAGTCACCATCACCGGCAGCGTCGCCTATGACAACTCCCTCAACACCAGCACGTCGAGCAGCTTCCAGCTCTACTCGAACTCGGTCTCATACGGTGCCACCTCCATTGGGGGAACACTCGATGTGAAGCTGGCATCGTCGCTGTATTCGGGCAACCAGGTGACGCTGGATGCCGTCGGTACGACGCCGTTGACGGTGACTGGTGCGGCATCGATCGCCTCGGGGAATGCGGCCGACAATCTTTTCATCGGCAACACGCTGTTCCGGTCCACTCTGGCGCTGGGAATGGGAAGCAGCCCGGCATTTGTGAACGACGTCGCCAGCATCAATGGCTCGACCTTCACCCAGGGGGTCACCCTGACGTCCACAGGTCCCCGCGCCCGACTCAACCTGGGAACGCTGCTGAACAATCCCACCACCGGGCAGGTCTACAGTCCCACCACGTTTTCGTCGACCTTCTCGGCCTACCTGACGGGGGACACCTCCAGCATCTACCTGTCGAATTCCTCGGCCACGACCAGTCGGGTCATCTTCAACTCGAACCTCTCGTTCATCGGGGGGAGCCCGGCGGGTACCTACTACATCCTGGGCCCGATCACCTATACCTCCACGAAGTTCACGAAGACGAACTTCAGCACCACGGCTCCAGCGGCTGTGGCCCCCAACGTGAGGGCGACACTCATTGGTTCAGATCTGACCCTGGCGGCGACAAACAACTGGAATCCGAACTATACCGTGACCCGTTCCGGGACACGGGTCGTGATCACGGGACTCAATGGGACCACCATCAGTTATGGAACCAGCACCGCGGCTTCGCAGTCGATTCTCATCAATTCGCTGGCGAGCCTGACGTTGAATCTGGGGACCGGGATCAACACGGTGCTCGTGGATGGGCTGGCGATGACGGGAAACCTGACCGTCAATGGGGGAGCGTCCGGCCGGAACCTGATTGACATCAATGCGAATTCCCGGTTCACGACGATTGGGGGTTCGATTGTTGGCAACCTTGGCAACACCGAGAGCACCCTCAACATCTACAGTGCCGGGAACACCAGCAATACGCTGACCGTCACCGGGTCGGTGCAGGTGACCGGTTCGGGGGATGCCAGGCAGCAGGTGAATCTGGCCGGCCCTCTCGGCAGCAATCCACTGCTGGCACCGCTGTATGTCAGGGGGAATGTCGCCGTCACGGATACAGGAAACGGACCATCGGGACTGCACATTGATGCGGGTGTGACGATCACCGGGAATGTTGCCTACGACAACAGTCTCAATACGATCGGGGGGAGCAAGTTTGAATTGCTGTCGAACTCGAACCAGTATGGAGTCACCTCGGTGGGGGGGCTGGTCAATCTGAAAACGTCCGTCTCTCCCTACGTGGCTGACACGGTGGAATTCGCCGGTGTGGGCAGCACGCCCCTCACCGTGAACTCGTCGACGACAATCACGACCGGGATGGGACCGGACCGCGTCCTGCTGACCCGCCTGTGGTCCAAGGGGACCGCTGCCATCGACATCGGAAACAGTGCTCCGTTCCAGTTCGATCAGGCCGAGATCAATGGCTCCCGTTTTGATGCCAGCTTTGGCTTCACCAGTTCTGGTGTGGGGGCCCAGCTGAACCTGGGAACCCGGGCCAATGACCGGTTTGGCAATGCACTGGCTGCAACGGCCTTCAACCGAACCTTCAGTGCGCTGATGGCGGGGGGCAACTCGGTGATCCAGGCGTCGTTTGCATCGGCCACCCAGACCATGGTGACCTTCGCCTCGAACATCACCCTCACCGGAGGGAACCCCGCCGGTCTGTTCCGGTACTGGCGTGGGACGGTCAGCTACAACTCGTCCCTGGTGTCCCGGACCAACTTCACCATGCAGGACATGACCGTCTGAAACGGAGGGACATCCATCCCGGATTGTCCGGGCCAGGTGAAAGCCGAGTGCGTCACAGGGGCTGCCGTCGACATGCTGTCGAGGCAGCCCCTGGTGTTTCTGTGATCCTGTATGAATGGCGTCGATATTTTCCCGCAGAGCCGGGCTGGGACCGCACGGAATGTGAATGAAACAGGTTTCCCGCCCGAAGGGGGGGGACGCTGCATTGCTCGGGAGTGCCCACCAGCAGGCCGCGGTCCGTCGTGAGATGGGGTTGCTGGAGAGTCGGACCGACGCGGATGGTCAGGGTCGTCAACGCCGAAGGGGTGCTGCCGCGGCAGGCCGCTGTCACCAATTCCTACGAGGCGGATGGGGACTCGGGATATTGGCCTAAACCTGGTTGAGCCGCTGTGATCAATATCCGGCAGGATAGGGCATCACTGTCGGCAGATCATCGGGGACTCCCATGCCGGTCACCTCGGTTCCGGGATAGTGGACGATGCCGTGTGTCCGTCCCATGATCCAGCCGTCGGTGTCGGCCACCAGGATCTTCTCGGCAATCGGCCGGCCCCAGATGTCGCGCACCTCGGCAATCGGGTCTCCCTTTTTGACGATGTCCCCCGGCTCGACAAGGTGTCGGACGACGCACGGGACGCTGACGCGGGGGGTTCCCCGGCGTCGACAGGGATACCCGGGCTTCACGACCTTGATCCCGGTGATCGGTTCGTACTCTCCCTCCAGCATCCCGGCCCACTTCAAAACGTTTTTCAGGCCAGTGACGCAGGCCTGCACGATCTGTGGATCGGGCATGTGGCCGGTCCCCAGTTCCATGGTGAGGCCGGGAATGCGGGCGATGTTGACGGCCGCCCCGGTCGTGGAGCGGTGCAGTTTGTCGTCGAAGTAGGCGGCACACCCCATCTCGTTGAGTACGCTGTGCCCGTAGGCCTCACACATCTCACCCAGTTGGCGGTCGAGTTCGAGGGCCTCGGCCCGGGCCGCCTTGACCTGTGCGGCCGAGCCCGTGTCGCGGTAATAGACCCGGTCGCGGTAGATCATCGAGACCGAGCCGGTCCACGTGTTGTGCAGGTCGATCCAATACTGGGCCGACTGCTGCATCTCGTGGAACAGTCGGGTATAGGCCTGCTCGAGCACCGAGGGGGGATCGATGTCGGGGTTGCCGGTCTCGCGGGGACGGCCATCGGGGAAGAGCCGGTTGGGATCGCCCGGATGGTAATACGCCTCGCGCTTCATGGTCCGCAGGCCGGCCGGGTTGAGGGCGGGAATGCAGACAATCGTCCCCTTCAGGCGTCGAACGAGGTCACGGGTCAGCAGCAGGTGCAGCGCCTGCAGGCCGGCATGTTCGTTGCCATGGATGCCCGCGGTCAGCCAGAAGACTTTGCCCCGGGGATTGCCCTGGGCGATGATGACCGGCAGGCGGTCCTGTCCCCCCGTGGGGTGTTCGACCAGGTCCCAGGTGCCGTACGACAGCTTGCCCGCAGTCGCGCGGGCGGTACCCAGTTGCAGCTTCATGATGAGGCGGGGCCCCGCAGGGGGGAAATGAGGAAGGCAGGTCTGGCCGCAGTCTAGCGCACGTCGTCGGCAACGGCCAGCGCCAAGCCGGTCGACCGCGAAAAAAGCCTGCAGGTCCATCCGCATCGGGTCCCCTGCCTGGGCTCCCGGCCCACGGCCAGCCCTCCTCCCTCTGCGGTCGAATGACCCTCACCCGCCATCGAGCGGGAAGATTGGTCGGCGGACGCGCCGCCAGGGAAAACTCGCGAGGTGGCTGCTGCAGGGACCCGGGGTCTCGACGGTGAAGTGGGCCCGCAGAATCGGGTCGTAGACCCGCCGGTGAGCGACCGCCGCCTTGACGGCGATCACCCGCGCCTCTTCGGGAATGATCCCCTGGCTGCGCCACTGTCCAAGATCGAACGGCGGGGTCTTGTGGCTGGTGATCAAGACCCGGATTCCCACTCCCGACGCAGGCAGCAGTGGACCCTGGACGCGACGCAGCACCCGCACCACGGCACAGGGGCCCATGTCCCACGAATCCCCGGCCATTGACGCGAGGTGACTGTGCCGGTCTTCGAGGTCAAACCGTCCCGAGCCCCGCGACAGCAGTTGCACCTCAATGTCGATCGGGCCACCCGAGATCTGGCTGCCGCGTCCTCCCAGGGAGAGCACACACCGGCCTCCGAGAGCCACGCCCTGCAGTCGGTCGACCGCCCGGGCGTCATCGATCGCCGCGACCGAATTGTCGAGGGCGTGGTCGATCAGGGCCCCCAGCAGGACCGTGCCATCCCCAGGGGCTCCGCCGCCGATATTGTCCGACGGTTCGGCCAGGATCACCGGACCGGTGGGGATACCCCCGGCCGGCAGGTCGTTCTGCTCGATTCGGTGCAGCACAGTTTCGAGCGATTCCTCCCGCACATTACCCTGGATCCGTTCGCCCCAGGCGAGATCGCAGAGTTCCTGCAGGGCCCGGGTGGCCGGGGCCGGGTCTCCCGTGACCACTGCTGTGAAGCTGACGCCCGTTTCGGGGAGGTCGGCAAAGGAAAACCCGGCGAAGACATTGACGGCCAGGACCCCGGGGACCGTCTGTTCCATCGTGCGGGCCCGCGCCTCGAGGGTTCGCATCGGCTCGAAGGCCGTTCCGGTTCCCGTGGGAGGCCACATGACGGCGGGTTGTGCCCAGAGGGTCTGTACCTCGAGGCCGGTCTCAAGGATGCGGGCCAGCAGTCGGGCCCCGTCGCGCGCCGCCTCGCAGGCGTCGGCATGCGGGTTTTGCCGGTAAGCCACAAACGCCTGGGTCGACTCGGCAAAAGGTCGGGAGATGTTGCCGTGCAGATCCAGCACACCCCCGATGGGAACGCGGGGACCGATGCGCCGCCGCAGTCGCTGCAGGACCTCCGCCTCGACATCCGGATAACTGACCGCCGCCCCCGCCCCGTGCAGGACGAGGCAGACCCCGTCGATGCCACGAGGCAGTTCCTGGTCGAGGACTGCATCCACGGCCCGGCAATATTCCTCGACCACCTCGTCGGCCAGGATCGGTCCCGGGCTCGCCCGCAGGTCGATGGCTGGCAGCAGTTCCCATCCCCGTTCGGCGGCGATTTCCAGGATGCCGGCGAGGGGTGAGCCATCGCCGGCCGATTTCAAAAGTTCGGTTCCCCGTCGGCACTGGAAGTCGGCGAGACGGGTGATCCCTTCGAGAAAGGTGTGCGTCTCGTGAAACAGTCCCGCCAGCAAGACCCGCTGCGCCATGACCCACCAGCCTCAACAGAAGTGACCTCTGCCGGCCCGGGTTGCACACGGGGTCCAGCGGTCCCTGTTGTGGTCTTTTGCCGGGGAAATGTCCAGCGAGCTGACGCTCTGTCAGGCGGCCGAGTGGCGTTCCCCAAGAGTCTCGATCGCAACATTTCCGATCTCGTCATCGTCCAGCCCGCCCAGTTCGAGGCTGACGATGGGCCGAATGACGTCGCGCAGTCCCACGCCCCGCGGCCAGGCCGACTCGGTCAACAGCCGGGCGGTCAGAATTGCCAGTTCGCGGGGGATCTCGGGGACCTGCCGGCGCAGGGTGAGTGCCAGCGCGGCGGGATCGGACTCAGTCGCGCCGACAGGAACACCAGTCAGCATGCGCCACAGCAATCGACCCAGGTCCTGCAGGTCATGTTCGCGGCGGTGGGCGAGACGACCCGTTCCGCGGGGGGCCGGCCCCTGGTGCGAGGTTGTCTCGCGATCAAAATGGGTCGGGCAGAGTTCTTCGCGCACGGCCTGCGAAAGCCCCACCAGCACCGCTGCACCATTCGGGGCGAGACGAACATGGGCCGGGTGGAGAGCCCCATGCAGCCAGCCGGCCGCGAGCAGGGCTTCGAGCCCCTGGGCGATCTGGCGAGCGATCCAGATGCAGCTCGGAACCGGCAGTTTGGGGGTGCGGGTCAATCGCCGCTGCAGCGAATCACCCGGCAACCATGCCAGGCGAAGCCCGGGAGGGTCACCAGCGCGGGGCCCCTCCACCAGGTGCACGACATAGGGGCTCGAAACATCCAGCAGCACCCGACGTTCGTGTTCGAACCGCCGATTGGCCTGGGGCTGGTCAGACGATCGTTCTCGCAATCCCTTCCAGCAGAGAAAGTGTCCCGTCTCTCGCTGACGGGCCTGCCAGACCTCGGTCCATTCATTCCGGTCCACCAGATCGAGCAGTTCCAGATCGCGCGGAACAACTGGAGGAACGACGGTCAGGCCTGTCCGAGGCTCGCGGGTCAACTGGGAAGGTGACATAAAACCCCTGTCAAACATCGCAAGTGGCGGCTGAAATGCCCTCCCTGGGCCAGCGCCACCCGATCGTTCTATCGACGGGTGGGGAAACCTCCCTGAATGGTTTTCAGCGTCTCTTCCGGGAAGGGGCCGCGTCGATCCGGGCGGGTTCTGATTCTGGAAGATGCAGGGGACCTGGGCGGTGGCCGAATGTCGAGTGGGTGCGTAACATATGACGAACGACTCCCTCCTTTTTTGACAGTGTGTCCCATGTCCCTGGCCGAACTCTTCACTGCCGAACGGTTTGTCGACGAACGCCTCGATCTGCCGGATGGGGGACGCTGGGTCGAACTCTCGGCAGGCCGGGTGATCACCCTGTCGCCGCCGACCTCCGAGCATGGGACGGCCGTGCTCAACCTGGGGAAGTCACTCGCGAAGTACACGCAGCGCGAAAAAAAGGGTTATGCCTGCTTCGAACTGGGTTTCCTGGTGGACCGCAATCCTGACACGTTGCGGTTTCCCCCCGTGAGTTTTTTCACGCAGGGCCCCATGTTTGGCGAGACCGACAAGGTCTACACCACCACCCCGGCCCAACTGGTCGTTGAGATCGCTTCCACGTCGGACCGTCGGCGGGGGATCGACGAGCGGGTCTCGGAATGGCTGAAGTGGGGCGTGAAGATGGTTTGGGTGCTCGACCCGCACTCCCAGCAGGTGCATTCGTTTGAGTCGCACCGGTCCAGCCAACGGCTGCATGCCGAGCAAACCCTGATCGGGGGGACGGTGCTGTGGGGCTTTGCTGTGTCGGTTGCCGAATTGTTCCGCGAACCGAAGTGGGCTTCGGAGCCTCCCCCGGCGCTGGATCCGTTGCGCAATTGAAGGCCTTCTGGCCGGGGGTCACCCTGTCTCCCGTCGACCGGTTGCACCGGTTCCATGGCCGCACTGGTTCAATCGACGTGCCGGATCAGCAGCCGCATCGGGTGGTGTCAACGGCGGTCTGCTCTCGCCGGATGAGGTGATTCGTCTCCGGTGCGCTGCTGGAGAGAAATCGGGTCTCGCCCGATTCTCGGCCGTTGGGGTGGTCGTACGATGAGAGTCGAGTGTTGCCGCTGCGCAACCTGATGATCTCTGTCGTGTGGCCCATGGTCAGGCCACTGTCCGATCCAACTGGAGGGTGTCATGTCGACTCACAACCGGTACATCTATCACTGCTTGAAGTGCGGTTCGATCGTGATTCGCGAGCCGGGCGAGCCCACCCCGCTGTGCTGTGGAAACTCGATGAACCAGTCGGCTGCCGAGACGGTCGAGGACGCGCCGATGAAACCTCCGCATGCACCGCATGAATCGCCGTCCGAAGATTCGGATGAAGATTCCGATGACGACAACATGCCCCTGCTGGATGGCGACCCTCCCGAGGCAGTCGATCTCGCGGTCTGGTTCGACTGAGGGTCTTGCACCGGACGCCGGAGACCGCGCCGCGGGCGGAATCAGTCCTGCGATTCGGGGATGGCCCGATTGAGGAATGCCCGCAGCGCCCGCGCCAGGTCGGGCCCGGCACTCTGCACGACATCGTTGTGGTCCGCCTCGCGAAGCGGGACGAATTCCTTCCGCAGCCCCCGTTCCGATTGGGCGGGGGCGGCATCGAACAGCGACTGCCCCAATTCCAGGGGGACAATCGTGTCGCGCTCCCCATGCAGGGACAGCACCGGACAAATCACCCGCCCGATTCGCTGCTGCGATTCAAACCGGTCACGCAGCAACCAGTTGACTGGCAGCCAGGGGAAATGCAGGGTGGCGGCCGCGGTGAGCGTGTTGAACGTCGAACGCAACACCAGCCCTCCCGGAGCCTCATCGGCGGCACAGAGGTCTGCCGCAAGTTGCGTGGCCACTCCGCCCCCCAGTGATTCCCCCAGCAGCACAATCCGGTGGGCGGGAATCTTCAGCGAGACCGTCAGCAGCGTCCAGGCCGCCCGGGCGTCGCGGTGCAGGTCGATTTCGGTCGGTGTCCCCGGATTCTCGCCGTAGCCCCGATAGTCGAAGCAGCAAACCTCGGCCCCCTGGTTGGCGAGCAGTTCAAATTCATCCAACCGGTATCCCCGATGACCGGCGTTTCCCGGGAAATACAACACCACCGGGGCTGACTTCCGGGCCTCGTCGCGGGTCCGGCGCGGGCGGAATCGCCACCCTCGCAGGGTCAGGCCATCGGCTGCCTGGAATTGCAGCGGTTCGACAGTGGCCCACGAGAGACCCTCGGGAGGGGGTAGCGACGCAGCCGTCGCGGGATGGTAGATCAACTTCCGCTGGAAGACCGCCGCCAGGATGCAGAGCACCACCCACACCAGGGCCACCACGCAGGCCACTCGATAGGGCCACAGCAGCCAGGCGGGGAGGTTGCGCACAGAAATCTCCAGAAAAGGTCAGGGGGCTCACCAGCCACCGGAGTCGCCAGCGGGGGGCGGAACCACACGGTCCAGCCCCCGCCGGGCAGGGCCGCGGTCATTGCTTGGGAGGAGTCGCCTCCCGGACCAGGGCACCATGTTCCTCCGAGAGGATGAGGATCGCAAACTTGCGCACACCGCCGAGTTCGTCGGTGCTCAGGCTGGCGTAGTCAAACCGGCCACGCAGGTCGGTGTAGCCATCCTTGTAGAACTTGACCTGCCCGTCGGCCAACTGGGCGTAGACCTTCACGTAGGCCCGGGAGACTGGCTTGCCCCCTTCGGCACGGGTCACCCGCACCTGCCCGTAGTTCTCGATCACCTGCACCGACAATGAGTGGGCGTAGTAGGCCACGGCACGCGTCTGGCCGGCACCAATCACCTCCACCAGCACATTGCGGTTGCGCAGCGCTTCGGGGAGGGGAATCTTGCGTGATCCCGAGCCCGGTTTGACGTCAGCCGGCTGTCCCTCGGCCAGGTTGATCGTCACGCTCTGGTTGGGCTTGATCGCACTGAACTGACCGCGGAACTGCTGCACGAAGGGATTGCGGCTGAAGAGCAACTCGACATCCATCAGGTAGTAGTTGACTCGCACCTGCCTGAGGTTCTGGTAGGCGAGCTGGATCTGCCCTCCCTCAACCTGGAACTCAAACGAGGGCTCAGTCGCGGCGAGCGCTCCCTGCTGCTGGTCGCGGTTCTTCGGATCGACCACCTGGGGGTCTTTTCCCTCAGCCTCGTCCAATTGGGCGATGATGGTCTGAAAGGTGTTCCGCCAGCGGTCGACCGGGTGGTCGACATATTTCTGGGCGATGGCCCGGGCCTGGGTCGGCTCATCCTGGAAGAAGTCGAGGTACGCCGCGCAGTAGTCGTACTGCAGACGGCTGGCGACCTCGGCCACGGGGACCTGGGCAAACATCGCGCGGGCCTCGGCCACCCGGTCCTGCAGCAGCAGGTAATAGGTCGCGGTCAGCTTGTCGTCGGTCGAGAGATCGCGGTCATACGCCGCCTGGGCCAGCCACCGATGGTACTGCTCGTGGAACCGGTCGTTGACGATCTGACGGCGCTTGCCAAGCGCATGGGCCCGGGCATTCACGAGGGGCTTGTATTCGAGGTGCTCGAAGGTGCGCCGCAGGACAGGGTCGATTGCCAACAGCGGGCTTCGCAGCCGTCCGCCGATCTCGTTGACCAGGGGGTCGGCATGCTGCAGGAACTCTCGGGCCGGGCCGGGCACATTGTGCTTGATGGCGTACGACCAGAGCGTGTGGCTGTAAACGTGCCGGGCCGCCAGCTTGGCGATCACGGTTTCGAAGAAGGCCTTGTCGTGCATCCGCCAGGCGATGCGGTCGAGGTTGATGGTGGAGACGTTGTTGGCATCCAGGAAGGCCAGCACCTCTTCGGGGGTTCCAAACTGCGAGACATAGTCCCACGATTTCTGGTCGATTTTCGTCGGCTTCTCGACGACATGGCAGCTGAAGGGGGGGGCGAAGGCCACCAGTTCGTCATTCCGGGAGACATGGACCGGGAAGTGGTCGAAGTCGCCGGGGGCCGGGAAGTAGAAGTGGTACTCGAGCGTCTGGGTGTGATACGGCTCGAGGGTGATGAACACCGACTTCGTCTCCCGTCCATTCAGCACAGGAATGGCTCCCTGCGGAATCTGCAGCAGCACATTGAGCTTCTGCCGGGACGAGTTGGGATTTGTGACCACCACCTGGCAGCCATAGACCGTGTGGATCAGGAATTCCTCGGTGACGTAGTTGTCGACCTGTTCACCGTCGACCACGCGATGCCGGTCTCCCAGTCGGAAGTACGACTGACCGACCAGGACCCGGGCGGCCGGCTCGCGGGCCGGGACTTCGCGGATTTCTTCATGCACGGCCACCGCCTGATCGGGCGGGGTGAGAGTCATCTTCGCCTTGTCGAACTGCGGTTCCTGTTTCGGGGATTCGAACGGGAGGTCGAGCACGGCCAGTGCCAGCAACATCTCGGGGAAGTTGCGGGATGCCTCGGCGAAGTTCCGCGAAACGAACGGTTCGTTCGCCGGGTGGCGGGCATAATCGCGCCAGAAGGCGTTCACCGTGATCAGGTTGGCATCCTGCCGGTCGATCGTGAGGTGGTGGTAATTGTTTTCGGCCCATTCCTTCGTCTTGTCGGGCTGACGGTAGAGGGCCCGCAGGTTTTCGAGTTCGATGCCGGTGTCATCGTCAAGACTCAAGACCTCATCTTCGACCCGGGCCGCCTCTTCACGGGAGGCGTCTTTCTTGTCGGCCTCGACACCATCCCGCAGGGCGCCTCCACGGCGAAATCCCGACCGCTTCCGGGCCAGACTTTCATCCATGCGGTTTTGCGGCTCCTCGGCCAGTTTTTCCTTCAGTTGGCGTTCGAGTCCGCGCGGGGCCGCTCCCGGGGGAGGGGGGGCGGCCGGCTTGCCCGCGACGGCCGATTTCGCCTCGGCTCGACCCATGGGCCCACCACCGGGACCTCCGCCACCTCCGAATCCAAACCCACCGGCCCCCCCGAGGCCACCGGTCGGACGATTCAAGTATCCGCCGGCTTCTCCCGACGCACTTCTCTCGAATGCATCGGCGGCGACTTGCAGACCCAGCTTGGCGTCGGCCGAGAGGGCCGAACCCTGGATGGCGGTTTCAAACAGTTGCAGCACGCGGTCGGGGTTCGGTGGCAGTTGCTGGTAGAGGTCGGCGACATGCCGGGCCGTGGCTGATCCCTCGCCGTCAATCCGCTGCGACAGCAGGATCCGCTCGACGATGTTCAGTTGCCCGAACCGCCAGGGCTGCCGCCAGTCGGAAAGATCCTCGTCCAGCAGCCAGCGGTCGAGGAAGGTCTTGTGCCGCTTGTTGGCGAGATACGGCTGGATCACATCGCGGAAGAATCCGGGATCTTTCTTCTGGAGAAAGAACGTCAATTCGTGGCTGGCGTACTTCGAGTAAAAGGTGCGTTTCGCCTCGGGAGTCATCTGCGGCCAGGTGAGCAGCGGGGCGAACTCGTCGAGTTGCGGATCACGCGACAGCGTGCGGTACAGGTCGTAGACCCGGGCGAGACTGTCGTAGAGTTCAAATCGGCTGGCCGAGATGTCGTCGAGCACAAACGGCTCTTTCGCCTTCAGCACCGAGAACTGTTTCTGCTGCACGAAGTGCTTCTGCGGGTCGAGCGGACGGGCGAGGCGCTGGTCGACCACCAGCACATCCTGCTCGGGCAGGGCCAGGTGCCGCACGGTCGTCTGCAGGGGATCGACCGCCGCGACCACGATGTGCTGGTGCGGGCCAAGGTCGGCCAGGGGAATGGTCACCACTCCCTGCTCGTTGGGAACGAGGTTGACCAGGACGGCGGACGTCTTGGCGAGGAAGTCGAGGTTGGCGAAATTGGGCGACTCTCCGCCGGCGGCCGCGGCGGCGCGGTCGGCTGCGTCCATGGCACTGGGGGCCGGCTGACCCAGTTGCTTGAACTGCTCGCCCCCCTGCGCCTGCTGTTCGCCGGTCTGCGTGTCGCGCACAGCCCACGGATTCAGCAGCAGGCTGGGGCGTTCGAGCATGTTGCCGGGCAGTTTCTGCGCCTGCTGGCGGTTGAGGATGTAGGCATATTCATCGCCGATATTGCGACCTGTCAGATACAGCGTCTGAACGGTGCCCGGGGTGAACTGGATCAATCCCGGGGCCCGCACGCGGGCCAGTTGGTCAAAGACGGCGTATTCGGGGTGAATGCGGTCGGCGAACACATGCACCCGCGCCAGCTTCGACACGTTGGCCAGCCGGATTTTCAGCGATGTCTCGTCGGTCTCGAGCGACGCGATCTGCAGGGGGGCGAGACGGCTTGTCTCGAGCAGGCGGGTGGGGCCGACCAGGTAGTTCCCCCGGCGGTCGCCAGTGGAGACCCGAATCGTCATGCGGGCCCCGGCCCGTTTCAGCAGCAGGTCGTAATCACCCGCGGGAAGTCCCTCGAGCGACAACAGCCCCTCCTTGAGTTTCAGGTTTTCGAAGCGGTCGACGGCAAACACGCCGCCGCGCAGCTCGAGCAGCGACACCTCAGACGGGGTCAGTTCGCCACCCGGACCGGGCAGGAACGGAACGGTCAGCACCTCGCCCACCTGACCATGCAGCACCGTGGCATAGGTCGCCAGGTCACGGCTCGGGTTCCACGTGTGCGGCGGTCCCTGCGGACCCTGGGCTGTCAGGGTGTCGATGTCGGTCAGCGGGCCGAGCACGATCCGGCCCTGCGGGTCGGTCTTGAGGGTGGTGCTGACGGGCTGCCGAAAGTCGCGATGCTTGAACGACAGGGTGACCGGTCGCGATCCCTTCGGCTCACCCATCTTGCCGAGAAGTTCGAGCACATAGCCCCCGGCACTGCGCACGAGATGCAGGTCTTCGGTCTTCTCGGTCCGCTCGATGTTGTTGAGCGCGAAGGAGGAACTGACCACGAGTGGCTGCGGCTCTCCGCCGGCGGTCTTCCGCTTGACCACGGCGTTGAGGGTGAATGTCACCTGGGCGGTGCGGGGCGGGACGAGAATCTCATGCTCGGTCTCGCGGTCTTCGTAGAGGGGGAAGGGCTTGACGATCTGGGTCGCGACCACACCATCGAGGTTGGTCGATTGGATTGTGAGCTGGACCTCTTCGAGCAGGCGGATCGCAGCGAGGGCGTTGTTGAGGAACAGCGCCGGGCGGACCACCACCGTCGCCTTGCGCCGGGTCAGCAGCGATTCGCGATCCACATAGATGCCCGCGGTGAACCCGTAGGTCTCGGCTTCATGCTGGAAGAAATCGAGGCACGAAAAGTCTCCCTGCGAGAGGATGAGGGGGACCCGTCCCGGAGCGGTGCTGAACGGGACCACGATCTGACCCCGGTCGTTCGGCTTGTATTCGCGTCCTGCCAGCCAGAGGGTCGCCTCGGGGGCTGGCTCGCGTTTCTCGTTGAACAGGGTGAAGATCTGGCCGTTGGACCCGGTGCGCACCACGTGCTGCAGGCGACCCTTGCGGATCAGCGCCCGGCTGCTCTTGCCATTGCCGATGAAGTCGATGACATAGACCCCGGCCTTGTTGAGCTGAGGAAACTCGTACCGCCGCCGCAGGACGCGCACCGGGGCGTCGTTGTACTTGAAGGTCTGCTCGGAGTTGGCGACCAGTCCGTCCAGGTTGATGTCGGTGTCGATCTCGCGCTGGTTCTCGCGGTAGTAGCTGGCGGTGTTGATCTCGAAGACCTTGACGATCAGCGTCGGGACATTCTTGACGTCGAGCTCGAGCACCACCGGCTGATCGACGGCGAACCGGGCCGGGTTTGTCGGCACGAAGTTGAGGTCGATCCGCTCCTTGAGCTGCTGGTACAGCTCGGGGGGCAGCAGGCTGGCCCATTGCTCGGGATTGCCCAGTCCGTTGGTGATCTTCACCTCGGCCAGCAGGTGTCGCAGGTAGACATCGTTGATATAGGGCTCGAATTCCTTCGCATCTTCAGCATCCTTCAGGAAGATCTGCAGGTATTGCCGGACGAGGGGCTCGTCATTGCCGATGGGGGCCAGCAGGGTGCTGCCGTCGTAGTTCGAATTCAGATCGCACGGGAACCGCTTGATCGCCTCCGATTCGAGGAAGGCCCGGGCGGCGTACCCGACGGGACGGGGGAGCTTGAGGTATTCGAGGAAGCGGGCCTTGTCGGGTTTGCCGCGTCGCAGGTCGAGCTGCAGCCGGTGAAAGAGCACCTGCGCCTTGAGCGTGTTGTGCACGGGGGAGAGCCGGCCTGCGAAACGGGCCAGCCGGTCGAGATGGGCCTGCAACAGGTCGGGTTCATTCCGCCAGTCTTCGTCGGTCGTCGGCTGGAGCCGGGTCAGCATCGCCCGCACGAACGCCTGGTGGTTGAGCAGATCGGGCTTGGCCTGGACCAGTTCTTCGAGCTGGGAGCGCAAAAGCTGGTTGTGAATCGCCAGGGAGCCAAACCCGCCCGAGCCGGGGTGCCCCAGGTCTTCGATGATCCGCTTGACGAGATTGGGATGGTCGGGACGCTGCAGGCGTGACAGCAGGCTGCGGCGGTGATTGGGATTGAGTTCGTACCCGGCCAGCCAGTCGAGGGCGGTGTCTTCGAACCCGTCGAGGTTGTCCTGCGTCACCGCGTTGGCGCGGTTCGTGTAGGCTTCGCGGGTGATGAGGGCGGGATCGAGGGCCACCGGCAGATTCGGCTCGGCCGACAGATCTTCTTTCTGGTGCGGAAATCCAAGCCCGAGCCGGCGCTGGATGTGCTCGAGCGTCGCCTGGGGCTGCTGGTTGTAGGTCAGCAGGGAGAGCCGGGTCCGGATCTGCCAGACGCGCGGTGTTTCTCCATGCCGCTGGGCCCAGGGCCCGAGGATCTCGCGCACCTTCTCGTACTGCTCGGTCGAGAGATGGTGCAGGGCGTGGTAGTAGTAATGGTCCTCGGTTCCCGGGATCAGTTGCTGCAGGGCAGCGGTCCGGTCCTGCGCGAGGACATAGTCTTCAACAAATCCAATTTCTCCCCCCGCCCAAACCGCATCCGATCGCACCATCAGGAATCCCACCAGGAGAACGAGCCAGGCCACTGCACGAACACGCATCGCGGAATCCTTCGTTGGTTCCAGAACACCGGCAAGAGCGACTTGGGGCGAAGTCATAAGATTGTGGACCAAAAGACCGGCCGGGCGGGAACTGGTCTCGGGGACCGGCCTGGGACTGACAATTGCCGCAAGTCAGTGCGCGAATTCCTGATCAGCCGGGCTGAAGGTGGACACGCAGTTGCCTCAGCAATTCGGCCCCCCCGGCGAACATCCTCGGGGCTCATCATCTCGCGCCCGGGGGTTGGGGTCTACCCAGCCGATGGACTTTTGTGAGACGTCGAGGGTGATGAGAAAGTTCCCGCGGTGTTCAACGAATCGACGCTGGTCGATGGATGGTTGGCAATCAACCGGCGGGAACCGGCTCGGGGGCAAGGTCTTCGGGTGGGATCGGGGTCAGTCGGCCGGCCAACAGCGCCTCGGCGGTTTCCGCATCGGGTTCGACGGCCGACCTCCGGGGATCGACCAGCAGCCACAGGATGCCCCCCACGACCAGGACCGCCACGTAGTAATTCAGCACGGGATCCCAGGCGGCGCGGCCGACGAACCCGGCGGCCTTGCGGGATTCGACGAATTGTCCCGCGAAGACGGTCGAGAGAGACGCACCGGGGACGCCCAGCGAGTTCATCAGGCCAAACATCGCTCCCAGGTGCTTGCCGCTGATGTCGGCCACGACAGCCCACCAGGTGGCCTGCTGGGCCTGGGCCAGCCCGAATGCCAGGGTCACACAGAGAGTGGCGAGCAGGGGGCTTTCAAACTCCAGGCTGAGGCGGACGAAGATCCCGGCCGCGACCATCAGTCCGCATCCCACAAGCGGGCGTTGCCAACGCCCCTGTTCCCCACGCCGGTCCAGCCAAGAGGCGATGACACTTCCTGCCAGGGAGCCGCAGGCCCCCCCGGCCAGCACCATCCCGGCCAGGAAGCCGGTATCCTTCTCGGCCACGCCCCGACCGTTCTCGAGGTAGCGTGGAAACCAGTTGAAGTAGAAATACGACGCGAAGGCGGCACATGAGATGATCCCTCCCAGCAGCCAGACATTCGAGCTTGATACCACGAACGACCAGGGCACCGGGGGATGGGGTGATTTGGCATCCCTTGCGGGAGAATCGCTGTGGATCAACTGCAGTTCGGCCGGAGACACATCGGGATGCTCGGCAGGATCGTCGCGGAACCAATCATGGAACAGGGCCGCCCAGACGAGCCCCAGCAGGCCGAAGAGCAGGAAGGCCCAGCGCCACCCCCAGCTCGCAATGATGTTGCCCGCCAGGATCGGGCTGGCGGCACCTCCCACGAGCATGCAGGTGAGGATCACACCGTGGGCCAGGCCCCGCTCGCGGCGGGGATACCAGCGTGAGACCACCCGGGCGGCGTTGGGCAGGGCCCCCGCCTCGCCCGCACCGAAGAGAAACCGCACCACCAGCAGCAGCAGAAAGCTGTCAATGGCCAGCACAATCTCGCGTCCCGACAGCAGTGCTGTCAGCCACGCGGGGGTCGACAAGCCCCACGAAAAACGGGGCACGCAACCGGTGAGAATGGTGAAGGCCGACCACCACAGCACAATGCGTGTCAGGATCCGGCGGGACCCGAACCGGTCCCCCCAGCTTCCCGTCGGGATCTCGAACAACCCATACGCGATGGTGAAGGCGGTGAAGACCCAGCCCATGGCCCCATCGCTGATCCCGAGGTCATGCTCGATGGCCGACGCCGCCTTGCCAATACAGACCCGGTCGAGATAGAGGATGAATGTGAGCGTCCCCAGGTACAGCAGCAACTTGAACCGGGCGTCCGAGAGGCTCATGCCGGGCAGGATCCTGGGTTGGGGGTGACCTGTTCGCCGGGCAGGCAGCCTTCCGGCGGTCTCGCAGTCTATCCCAGCCGCCACAAGCAAACCACTGCGTCAACGCCCGGCCCGCAGTTTCGATCGACAACACGTCAGCCGAGTCACTCCCCCTCAGCGTTTCCCCGGTACGAACGGGATGGATGACCGGACTGAGGGAAGGACTGGTTGCCGGACCCGGGAGTCGGCGCAAGTTTGCGTACGGGAGCCTTCCCTTGTTCGCCTCTCATCTCACCGGGATAATCGCGTGAGATCCCGCCGATCTGTTTCGGCAGGCGGAAGGTGTTCCGCGTTTCTCCAGGTGGTGCGATGATTCGGTGTCTGGTGGCTGCGGTTGTCGGGGGTTTGCTGCTGGGGCCGTGTGCCTGGGCCGACCCGGTGGTCAAACTGGTCCCCGGGACCGATTCTGTCGCCGTGACAATCGACGGACAGGAATTCACCACGCTGCGGACCGCCAGGTCACAGCCCAAGCCGTACTTCTTCCCCGTGCGGGCCGCGGATGGCATCAGCATCGTCCGCCCGCTCGAGAAGCCCGAGGATCATCCTCATCACAAGGGGGCGTGGTGCTCGATCGACGAGGTCAACGGCATCAAGTTCTGGGCCGAGAAGGGGAAGATCGAGAACGTCAAGCTCGAGATTCTCGCCGCCGAGGGAAGCCCCGCCCGCCTGCGCATCACCAATCACTGGCTGGGGGATGACGGTCAGCCGGTACTGGTCGAGACCGCCACTGTCTCGGTCTTCGCCAATCGGCTGATGATCTACGACCTGCAGTTCACCGCCGGGAAAAACCCCGTCACCTTTGGCGACACCAAGGAGGGGATGTTTGGCATCCGGGTGGCCGACACGCTGCGCGGCAAGCAGGGGGGGCGCATCCAGAATGCCGAGGGAAAAAAGGGAGAGAAAGAATGCTGGGGCCAACTCTCGAAGTGGGTCGATTACGTGGGGAGTGTGGAGGGAAAGACGAAGGGGGTCACGCTGTTTGACCACCCGCGCAACTTCCGGGCTTCGCGGTTCCACGTGCGGGACTACGGGTTGTTCACCCTCAGTCCGTTCGGGCAGAGCGCCTACACCAATGGCACTCTGCCGGCCGATCCGTACAACCTTCCAGCCGGGCAATCGGCCCGGTTGCGGTACGGCCTGTTTGTGCATGATGGAGAGACCGACCCGGCGGCGATCAGCCAGGTGTACGAGCAGTTCCTGAAGGGGACCGAATGACCTCCGGGGGGGAGGTGGTTGCCGGTCGACTGCATGTCCTGGTCGCGTTTGACTGGGGTGAAGAGATCAACCTCGTGGCCGCCCGGGGACTTGTGCCGGGAGAGTGGCATGAACTCCCCCGCCGGTCCCGGACCCCCTCGTCGATTGGCTACCAGGCCCCCCCCTTGCGGCTCGAATTGCCCATGGTTCCAGTGGAGGTGCCGGGACTGGGGGCGGTCCAGGCGGTGGCCGATCTGCTGATTTTCGACCTGGGGGTGGTGAGCCTGCGCTGGCAGATCCCCTGGTCGATGAGCCAGGCCGAGGTGACCCGGCTGGCGGGAGAACTGGCGGAACCAGCCGGACTGGTGCAGGGGGCCCGGCACCTGCTCGAACCGATTTATGAGCGGCTTCAACCGGCGATCCAGGGTCCCGCCTGGAGCCCCCTGAGTGAAGAGTACTTCGTGTTTCAGCTGTTGCCGGGCCCGCACCTGCCTCCCCCGGCCCAGTTGCTGAAGGACCGTCCCGGGTGGCTGGCCAGCCTGGTGCGGCTGGAAGACCAGCCCCTCTCGGACGCGGAGCAGGCCGACGCCCTGCGACTGACCCTGTCGTACACACCGGACGACCTGTTGATCACCGACTGGGGGGCGGCGGTGGTGATCGACACCGATTGCGGCGAGGTGCTGGAGACCATCGCCTTTGCCAACCTGCAGTTGCTGGAGTTTCGCTGGCTGGACGACCGTCTCGACTCGCGGCTGAAGCGGGCGGCGGGAATGATCCGCGAGTTGGCGAATCGTCGGTTGCCGATCTGGCGGAGTCACTGGCGTCCCCTGCGCGACCTGGGAGAACTCAAGGCCGAAGTCAACGAGCTGTTCGAACGGACCAGCAGTGCCCTGATGCTGGTGGGGGATCCCTACGTCGCCCGGGTGTATCAGCAGTTGTCCCTCCGGTTTCACCTGGAGGAGTGGGGACGGAACATCCGCCGGGCGATCGATGTGCTGGAGGGGATCTACCAGGTCGTGTCGGATCAGGCCGCCCTCCATCGGGGCGAATTTCTCGAAATCGTGGTGGTGGTTCTGATCCTGATTGAAGTGCTGCTGGGCTTCTGGCGGCATTGAGAGAGCGCGCGAGAGAGGGCCGGCCCCGGCGGTGCTGCCGATTCGTTGGCGGTGGATTTCCGGAGTTGGCGGGGGCGATCCCGATGCCAGGCGGCCGATCGATGTGTTACCCTCGTGCCGGTCTTGCCCGACGGCTGGTGAGACGTCTCTTTCCTGTTTCATCCGGACACCCGGCATGACAACGATCGATTTTTCCCGCTCGTTCCTGACCTTCCGCATCGACACGCTGAAAAAACCGCCGCAGACGGTGTCGCATCCCCCTCCCTACACCCTCAACAGCGCGCGGATCCAGCTCGACTGCGTCTGCGACATCCGGGAGAAGCAGACGGAACAGGTCTGGCGATTTGTCCTGGGGGCGAACTGCAAGACCGAGCGGGTGGGGGTCCCGGGAGACATCTGGACCGTCCCGAATGCCGACTTCATCCCGGTGGTGTCGCACCGCCAGTTCCTGAACATCAAGACCTACACCCACCTTGGGCAGGAGCAGGGGGTGCTGTTGTATGGCCATTCCCGGCAGCAGCCCGACCGACAGTCCGGGAATTGTGCCGAGGCGTTTGATTCGTTGCGAATCCACGTCGGCGAGGCGGCGGGAGAACCGCTGGCGAATCCCATGGCGATCTGCGAGGCGACGTATGGTCATCATCCACTGGTGGCCACGACTGGCTGGGAAACCGCCCGGTACGCGGTCGAGCTGACCTATCCCGTCAAGACGGTCAACGTGAACGAACGGGACGGCATTTACCAGACCGACACCGGTCCGATTCTCTGGCCCGACCTCGACCGGGACCCCGAGTCATTGATCGAGGGATTTCAGCTGGCGTTCTCGGCCTTCAACGGGCCCGACTGGATCGAGTGCCTCCTGCGGGTTCCGACAGACATTCCCGGGGGGCTGCAGGTGTACCATTATTCCCGCCCGGTCCGGCTGGAAGGAGTTCGGAACGTGCTGTGGCGGTTGGTCTGACGGCACGAGGAGAAGGACCTGGACCACGGCAGCCCGACGGCACGCGAGAGCGTGCCGGGTTTGACGGCGAAAATCGTTTCCGGCCATCGTTTTGCCCAATCCACCGGGGTCGATGCTTGACCCTCTGCCAGCCCAGCGGTAATCTCAAATCGAGCAGCGAGCAGGCTCCAGGGCCCGGTTGGCTGTGCTGTTCTGTGCGGGTGTAACTCAGTGGTAGAGTGCTGGCTTCCCAAGCCTGATGTCGTGGGTTCGACCCCCATCACCCGCTCTTGTGAGTTTGTGTTTCGCAACGCCGGGTCCCTTGACCCGGCGTTTTTTTTCCTCCCGAGTGCTGGGAGAGAGAAGCGCACACGTCTCCTTCGGCGTGTCTTGTCCGGCAGGTCCTGGACAACGCCGGTGTGGGAACAGGGGACCTGTGAAACCGGACCCGGTGATCGCTTCCCCGTGTGGACCGACTGGTCTGGCGGGTGTTTGTGGGGGGGCGGGTCGGGGTTGGTCACAGGCGTTGCCAGCCGGAAGGCCGGCGGCGGACAGTCCATCGCGGCGGAGTGATCGATGACGGGGAATCGGCCGGCAGTCGACTGTGACGTCCTCGTCGTTGGGGGAGGACTGGCGGGGCTGGCGTGTGCCGCCGCGCTGGGGGCGCGTGGCCTGCGTGTCACACTGCTGGAATCGCGGAATCGACTGGGGGGGCGGGCGAGTTCGTTCCGCGATGCCCAGACGGGGGAATGGCTCGACAATTGCCAGCATGTGTCGCTGGGTTGCTGCACGAATTTCACCCGGTTCTGCCAGGCTGTCGGCATCGATCGCTTCTTCCACCGCGAAGATGAGTTGATCTTCATCGGGCCGCAGGGGACCCGCCATGTGTTTGCCGCCAGCAGTCTGCCCGCTCCACTGCACCTCGCCCCGGCATTCGCCGGTCTCTCATACCTCTCGTGGAGTGACCGCTGGCACCTGTCGCGCGGACTCCGTCTGCTCGCGGGGACTCGCCCGGAACACCTCGTGGGTGTCCCCTTCGATCGCTGGCTGGCGGGGCAGCGACAGCCGCCGCAGGTGATCGAGTTGTTCTGGCATGTGGTGCTGGTCAGTGCCCTGTCGGAGACGGTCGACCGGCTGGATGCGGCGCACGCCCGCAAGGTGTTTGTCGATGCCTTCCTCACGAACCGTGCGGGCTGGGAGGTGTGGTTGCCAACCGTTCCCCTCGAACGACTGTATGGAGAGGAATTGCAGGGCTGGCTGCAGCAGCACGGGGTGACCGTGCGGCTCAATGCCGGGGTGCGGGGGATCGCCAGTGTCGAGGGGAAGCCGGTCGTGACGCTGCGGGACGGCACGACGCAATCGGCGGCGCGGCTGGTGCTGGCGGTACCGTCGCATCTCGTGCCTGAGATGGCCCCCGACCTGGCCACGCAGTGGGGGGCTCCCGAGGGTCCGGGGCAGATCGAGACCGCACCGATCTCGAGTGTGCACCTGTGGTATGACCGCGAGATCACCCCGGATCGGCACGTGACCTTTGTCGGACAGACGAGCCAGTGGTTGTTCAACCGGGAGCGGATCCAGGGCCGGCCGGCGTCGAGCGGGAGTGCTGCACCCGGCTGGTACGGGCAGGTGGTGATCAGTGCGTCGCACCAGGCGGCGTCGCGTCCCGCCCAGGAAACGATCGAGACCGTGACAGCCGAGTTGGCGCGGCTGTTGCCGGGGGCGCGTGAGGCCCGACTGGTGCGGGCCCGGATGGTGACCGAGCATCGGGCGGTGATCGCGGTGTTGCCGGGTGCCGACCGGTATCGGCCCGGGGTACGGACGGAGGTTCCCGGTCTGTATCTTGCCGGGGATTGGGTGCAGACCGGCTGGCCCAGCACGATGGAGGGAGCGGTGCGGTCGGGTTGGCTGGCGGCTGAAGCGGTGCTGGCGGATGCCGGCCGTGGAGATTCGCTCGTCGTCCCGGACCTTCCCGTGTCGCGTTTGTCGAAGTGGCTGCTGCGTCTGTAGACTCTTCCGGCCATGTTTCCCCTTTCCAACAACAGCGGGCATCGTGGGTTGATCCTCTGGCGACGGGTGCTTCCCCCGCTGGTGCTGCTCTGCGCCCTGCTGCTGTTCGGGACGCTGGGGTTCAAGCTGTTTTCTCCCGGCTCGGCGTGGGTCGACTGTCTCTACATGGCGGTCACCACCACGACCACGGTGGGGTATGGGGAAATCGTCCCGCTGGGACCGGCCGGCCGGCTGTTTGTGATCGGATACCTGGCCTGCGGGCTGGGAGTGGTTTCGTTTTCGGCATTTACCTTCGGGCAATTCCTGTTCAGCAGTGACATCCAGAGGCTCTTGGAGAACAAGCGCATGCGGCACCTGATCGAGGGGCTCAGCGGGCACTACATCGTGTGCGGACTGGGCCGGATGGGAATCACCATCTGCCGGCACCTGGCCGAGCGCGGAAAGCCGTTTGTCATCATCGACCGGGAGGCGGGACTGTTTGATACCGAGGGGGACCCCGCCTGGCTGCACGTCGTGGGGGATGCCACCGATGACGCGATCCTGCGCCAGGCGGGGATTGATCGGGCCAAGGCACTGGCAACCGTGCTGCCCACCGATGCCGACAATGTGTACGTCGTCCTCTCGGCCCGATTGTTGTCGGGTCGCCTGGAGATCATCGCCCGGGCGAGCGACGAGGCGGCGGCGACCAAGATGAAGCGGGCGGGGGCGAATCGCGTTGTCAGCCCGTACAGCACCGGTGCGGTGAAGATGGCCCGCTTCATGCTCAATCCCAACATTGAAGACTTCCTGGAGATTGGTGATCAGCAGGGGCAGGAACTGGAACTGGCCGATGTGCAGATCAACGATGAGAGCCGATATGTCGGCAAGCGGCTGGCCGAGACCGACCTGCGCGATCTCGGGGTGATCGTGGTGGGAATCCGGCGGCGGAACGGCGAGCGATTGATGCCCCCTCCCGGGAACGCGATGATCGAGGCGGGGGATTGCCTGTTTGCGTTTGGCACCTCGTCGGCTGTGAACCAGATGATTGGGACGAGTGGCCGCAGCGAGGCGTAGCGTGCCCGGTTTTGACTCACAACCCCGTTCCTGCACGAGGGTTGCCTTTCACGGAAGGTGTTCAGATGAATGATCCTGGTCTCGATTCCCAGTTGCCCCCCATCACCGCACTGTCGAAGAAGCAGCGGCGGGTCTTGGGGACCCTCATCGAAAAGGCACTGACGGTTCCCGATTCGTATCCCCTGACGATCAACTCGCTGATCTCGGGCTGCAACCAGAAATCGAACCGGGCTCCCCTGACGAACTTCGATGATTCCGACATCGAAGACACGATCAACGAATTGATCGACCTCGGATTGGTGGCGTCGGTGCATACCGACGGGGCCCGGACCGAGAAATACCGGCATTACGTCCGCCGGCGGTTCACGCTGTCGGAGCCGCAGGTGGGGATCCTGGCCGAGCTGTTGCTGCGTGGCCGGCAGGCGGTGGGGGAACTGCGGACCCGGGCCAGCCGCATGACCCCCAAGGGATCGCTCGAGACACAGGAGCAGCTGCGCACCGAGCTGCAGGGCTTGCTGTCGCAAAAACTGATCCAGGCCGACGGCCCACTCGACCGACGGGGGGTCGAGGTTGATCACAACCTCTATCTGCCCCAGGAGGGGCAGGCACTGGCCTATCGAGAAGGGGAGCCCGATGAGGCAGCGCCGGCTCCGGCCCCTCGACCTGCGGTGGCGATGGCGGGAGGTACACCCGGCGGGCCGGCCCCGATGGTGGCGGCGCGTCCGCCGGTGCCGGGGGGGGTGTCCACGGGGGGGGCGGGGATGGTCTCGGAAGCGGCCCTGGACGAGTTGCGGCGAGGGCAGGCGGAGTTGCGCCAGCAGCTCGAGGATCTGCGGCGCCAGCTGGGGGAGGTTGTGGACGTGGTCGACCGCCTGCAACGCGACCTGGGTGTCTGAAATCCAACCGCTCGTTGAGAAACGGGTTGTGGCAGGCGGCGACCGGGGCGACCGGGGATTGGGGCCGGTCCGACGTTGCTCTCATCAGGGGGGCCCGATCGGTCCACATTGGCCCCCTGTTTTGCTAACCTGCCTTTTTCCGTCGTTGACCGACCGATTTGTGGGAACCCCTGATGAGTGACCAAGAAGTCTACCGTCTCTGCCCGTGCGGAAGCGGCAAGAAAATGAAGTTCTGCTGCCTGCCGGTTCTGAATGAGCTGGCGCGCGTGGACGAATATGAAGAGCGCGAGCAGTTTGAGAAGGCGGTTGCCTATCTCGAAGGGGTGCTGAAGAAGGGGATCAGCGACCGGTCGTCCCGGACGGGACTGCGGTTGGCGTTGATTGGCAACCTGATGCGGCTCCCTCCCGACACGCAGGACACCACCTCCTTCAACCAGCGGATTTCCGAGCTGGTCCAGGAGATGCAGAAGGACTCTCCCGAGCATCCCTCGGTCGCGGCGCTCGATGCCCTGATCGAGCTCCGCGAGCGGGGCTGGCCTGCATGCCAGAAGAAGTTCAACCGCTTCCTGCAAAAGACGGAACAGTCGATCTCTCCCTGGGGGGCCAATGCGCTCTTCGCCCTGGGAGATCAGCTCTCGAACGACAATCACCCGCTGGCCGGGCTGCAATACACGCTGCGGGGCCTGGAGTTTGCCCCGCCTGAGGACCGCCGGGTCGCCCTGCAGGTCGTGACCGGGATCACCCGCGATTCTTCGGTGCTGTATCCCCTGCGGGTCGAATACCCGCTGCGCGTGGTTCCCGATCTGGGACCGCTGCAGGCGCAGTTTGACGCCGCCATCAAGTTGGTTCGGCAGGGGGTCTACAGCGATGCCGCCAAGGCGTTTCTCCCGATTGCCCGCGAGCGTCGCAATGATCCGGCGATCTGGTGGAACATTGGCTTGTGCCATGCCTGGGCGGCGGAAGAGCCCCTCGCCGTGAAGGCTCTGACCGCCTCGGCGGCGAATGATCCCGATCCCGAATCGGCCGCCGAGACTCTCGTCCTGTCCCGGTTGATGGATCCCCCCCCGGCGGAAGTCGGCTGTGAAATGATGCAGCGGCGCGCGCAGTGTGCCTCGCTGGGACGGCTGATGGAGAAGCTGGCCGACAATCCCCGGGTCGTGCTGGTGGATGCCCCCCATGATCACGATCATGACAGCCCGGCGATGCATGAGCCGCATGATCCTTCGAGGGTCACCTATACGCTGCTGGCCGAAGCGGCTCCGGCGGCGGGTGAAGACCGCCTGGTCAAGATGCTGGGAACCCTGGTGGTCTACAACCGGCCGGCCGAGCAGGGGGGCCCCGCGGGAATGCTGATGACCAACAGTCGGGCCGACGACACCGCGCTGCGCAGCTTCCTGTCGGAAGCCGCGGGTGGCGAACTCTCGTTTGTCGATGAATCGATGGTCGGAGAGGTGATCTTTCCCGAGCAGGCGGTACTGGTCGAGAACTCGTACCGTCTGACCAAGTCGGCGGCCGACAGCATCCGGTTGCGGCGAGACTGCGTTGTCCGGCAACTGGACCTGTGGCGTGACACGCCCCAGACTCTGCTGCAGGGGAAGACTCCCCGACAGGCGGCGGGAGTGGCCGAACTGGCCGTTCCCCTGCGGGCGGCGGTGATCCTGGCACAGGCCACGCTGCTGCAGGTCGTGCACCGCCTGGACGTCGAGGCACTGCGGAAAGAACTGCAGTTGCCCCCGACTCCGCGGATTGCCCCCACGCTGGGCGAACTGTCGGCCCTCAATCCGCTGGCCCTGCGCCGGCTGGACTATCCCTCGCTCAGCGACGACACCCTGCTGCGGGCGAGTCTGATTGCCGAGACCTCGGCGCTGCCGCAGATGATCGACTGCCTGACGGAGATCCGCGGGCGGACGTCGATCGATGCCGAGGGACGCCTGCAGCAGACCGCCGGTCACATGCTGGCCGAGTTGCTGCATGCCCAGCGGTTGCATGAAGAGGCCCGGGAGCTGGTACAGACGATCTTGTCGGAGGCCCGCCAGCGTCGGGCCCCGATGCAGCAGCAGGTAATGTGGGAACTGCGGCTGCTGACCCAGTGCCGTCTGCTGGAAGACCAGGAGCAGGCCCGTCAGATCGCCCTGCGGATCTGGCACAACTACATCCCCAAGCTGCCCGAGCTGAAGGTCGATCTGGTGAACGCCCTGCGCAACCTGATCGAAGAGGGGCCCTGGCATGGGAGTGATGGCCCGATCGAGCTCCCGGGTGGCGGTGTTCCCGGCCAGTTGTGGACGCCCGAATCGGAAGGCACGGCTCCACCCGCCGGCAAGCTCTGGCTGCCTGGCTCCGAGTGAGTTCACCTTCCCGCGGTGGATCGGGAGAGGCGGCCCTCGGGCGGCCTCTCCCGTTTCCCGTCGGATGCCTGGTGTGACGAAGTCGGCTCGCCGGACGAGGCTGCGATTCGGCTGGATGTGCCAGCCGAAAATTCCGCTGTCCATCCACTCTCGGTTTGATGGGAGGGGTGGCCCCGTTGATTGATGATTCCCCTCCCCAAGGCCCAGCGCTCATGAGCCAGCTTCCCGCATGGGGTCAGGATGACCTGCCCGAACCATTGCCCTTCAATGCCCGCAATGTCTTCCGGGTGATCGGACCGGGAGCCATTCTGCTGGCGGCCTCGATCGGCGGGGGAGAATGGCTGGTCGGCCCGGCCACCGCGGTGAAGCACGGAGTGGACGTCTTCTGGATCGCAACCACCGCGATCATCCTCCAGCTGTTCTTCAATCTCGAGGCGATCCGCTACACCCTGTATACCGGTGAGCCGATTCTGACGGGAATCATGCGGCTGCGACCCGGTTCGTCGTTCTGGGGTGGGGCCTATTCGTTCATCACGATTGTTCAACTCGGGGTGCCGGCACTCGCGCGGGGCTGTGCACCGGTGCTCTTCGCCCTGTTGTTTTCGAAGATGCCCGGCGAGCAGGGACAGAATGACGGGACCCTCATCTTCCTGGCCTATGTGGTGATGGCGCTGGGGGTCGCACTGCTGGCCTCGGGGGACAAGATCGAGCGGACACTCGAACGGGTCTCATGGGCGATGATCGCCTATATCTTCCTGTTCCTGATCTTCGTCAACCTGTGGTACATCCCGCTCGACCATTCCTGGAAGACGTTCGCGGGATTCTTCAAGTTTGGCACCGCGCCCCGTGAGGCGGATGGACAGATCGACCTGCTGCTGCTGGCGACCCTGGCGGCGACCGCGGGTTCAGGCGGGATTGGCAATCTCATCATCTCGAACTGGGTGCGTGACAAGGGCTTCGGGATGGGGGGCAAGGTCGGGGCGATCGGTGGAGCCTTCTCGGGGGACGACCAGGGGCCGTCGCATGTTGGAAAAGTGTTTCCCCTGACGGAGTCCAACCTGGCGCGGTGGCGCACCTGGTGGAAGTACGTGGAGGCTGACCAGATCTGGCTCTGGGCTCTCGGGTGCTTCTTCGGGATGTTCCTGAATGTCAATCTCGCCCTCTATGTCGTCGACCCCAGCCTGCAGATGGATGGTCCCAATGCGGGGGCCTACCAGGCGCAGCAACTCGCCTCCAAGATGTGGAGTGGGCTGTGGGTGCTGGGCCTCATCAACGGGTTCTGGATCCTGTTCTCCACTCACCTGGGGAACACCGATGCCATGGTCCGCAATGTCACCGACATCCTCTGGACCGCCAGCCCCCGCATCCGCAATTGGAAGGGGGGTATTTCCCGCATTTACTTCCTGGTGCTGGTCTGCGTGACGCTCTTCGGTGGGGCGGCCCTGCTGTTCGGCAAGGCCATGCAGTTGTTCAAGTTCCTGGGCTTCGTGGCGAACTTTGTCCTGGCGATTTCGTCGGCCCAGGTGCTGGTGGTCAACAACACCCTGCTCCCGCCGCAATTGAGACCCGCCTGGTGGCGGAATGCACTGCTGGTCGTCTGCTGCCTCTTTTACTCGGTGGGGACGTACCTCGCCGGGACCCAGCAGGTGCCGGAACTGCTGAAGGCCGCCCGCGCACTGCTTCCGTTCTAGGACAACCCCGGCCGGGTCGATCAGCCCAAGCCCAGTGGAATCAGTCGGCAGGCCCGTGGGGCGAGTCTGATCGCTTTGAAAACGAACCGCGCGGACAGCGGCCGCTCAAGGTTTGCCGAGAGTGACTACTGCCCCGGAAGTCGGTCGCGCGTGGTGGAAGTTCGTCACAAGCGATCGTGGCGTTTATCGCACGAGGCGAACGGAATCGAGGCCGGTCACCCGGATCACATCGGTCCCCAGGCGGGGATCGTAGACCCGCTGGCCCAGCACTCCCGCTTCCCGGTTTTGCCAGGAATTGAGGTTCACACCCGGGGTGGGGGCGAGATAGGCGAGCACCCGTCCGTCGGGGGCGACCAGGGCATACGGCGGGACACCGGGGCGACCTGCCGGGCGAACGATTCCCGCGCCGTCATATTCGTTCCGCTGGGCCATCTGGGGAGCTGCTGATGTGGCATTGGCCATCTGCGGCCGGCCCGGGACCGGGGGCGCAATGCGACGGGCGAGAGGGGTTCCCCGTGGAAGCGGAGCCTGGACGGTCTCGCGCGGTGTCAGGATTGGCCCGGGAGGAAGACCCATTCGTTGAGCGGCCACCAACTGGGCATCGCGGCGTTCGGTGTCCAGCATGATCTGCCGGATGGCCAGTCGTTGCTGCTGGGTGTGACGGTAGCCGTGGATCTTGCGCAGGCGGGACTCGAGCATCCCGGTCAGTGAAGAATCCTGGAATGTCGCGCCCAGGCGTCGGTACTCCTGCTCGATGGCGTCGAGATCCCAGCTGAGCGGTTCCCCCTGCACCATCAGACGGAGTTGCTCGTCGAGACGTTCGAGGGCCACCAGTTGGCTTTCGAACTGTTCGTCATGGGCTGGTTCAAAGGAGGGAGCCGGCGTACCACTGCGGGATTTGGTCCCCTTGGGACGGGCGGGAATGCGCGGCTCCGGGTCGACGTAGGGGCGTTCGGCCTGTCGCAGCCCGTCGCTGTCGCTGAGAGGAGCGGGCTCGACCGACTCTTCTTCGGGAAAGGTGGGGGTCACCCGGGTGGGGGCGGTGGGCTCTGCCGTACTGCCCCCCGTGAAACCGGGATTGTCGGGCGAGTTGACCCCCCCGGTCGCCGTCGGATCGTCGTGGACTTCCCCGGCTGGTTCGTCGGCGTCATCGGCAAATCCTCCGGCCTGGATGATGGTCCGCTGGGGAGTGCCTGTCCCCGCAGGAGCGAGGGCCTGCGCCGAGATCCACCGCCATTCCCCCTTCGGCGGAACAATGCGGTACCAGAGAGTCGAGGCCTGACCGGCATCGCCGGGAAGTTTCTGTTCTCCCAGGATCTGCACGCTATCCCCTTCGAGCAGGCGGGATTGGAAGACGTCATGGTCCCGCGCATCGCGGCCCCCCACCCGGACATCGACCTGGGGAACCTGGACCACTCCCGACTGCGGACCGGTCTTGCGGACAGCGTCGGAGGGAATCCAGCTGAAGCTACCCTGGGGAGGGGCGATCATGTGCCAACCCCCGGGGTCATGGCGATGGACCACCACTGCCTGGCCACGCTTCAGCCGACTGGTGGCGTAGTACTTGCTGCCGGGCCCCGAACGGACTTCCGCCGCGTCGGTCAAGACGGTGGTGGTGTACGGAAACTTGGGGCGCGGGGCCGCCGCAACGGGAGCAGCCAACAGCAGCAGACCAGCGCAGGCAATGAAAAACCATCGCATGGATTTGAAGCCCCCGGAAGGCAGGAAGGAATGGGGCAGGCAGGAAGACAGGGGGGGATGCGGTCAGAGCCGCAGGCAGGACGAACCGCGGAATGCGGGAAGGGACAGTGGTCTTACCACGAACGCCACGAATCGCTCAAGACCGGAGTTGTGCACCGGTCGAGTGAAGTCCCGGGAAAGCGGCCAGGAATGGAAGTGAAGAGAAGTGAGATGAGGCATCCCGATCTTCCAGTCTCAAGCGGCGATGGGTCGTGTTCATGAGCGGAGAGGATGTCTTCCTCGCCGCACCGGCGGCTCGGCAATTCCTCTCGACAGCAGCGGGAGAATCGTGGTACATCGCCATCCCCTCTCGCGTTCTCTCTCCCCCCGCGTCGACGTCCTGTCTTTCTTCCGGCACCATCCGACCCATGAGGGGTCGGCCCCTGGACCTGCCGGTGTTTTCCCCTCCGCTGCGGTTGTCTGCACTCATGGATCGAGTGTTGTGCTGCGCCCTGGTGCTGTGGGCCTGCCTGTTGGCGGGCTGTTCACACACCGCCCCTCTGGCGTCGACCCGTGCCAAACCGGCGTCGGCGACGGGAAGCATTCCTCAACGGGCCGACCTTGTGGCCCGCATTGAGAAGGTCGAGGCGGAAGCCGAACGGGCGAAGCATGCCGGCGACAATTCGCAGGCCCTGCATGCCTACCGCCGCCTGCTGCTGCTCGATCCCGGGCATGCCGATGCCCACCATCACCTGGCCGTTGCGGCCGACATGGATCAGGACTTCACCTCGGCCGAGAAGCACTATCGGGCCGCCCTCGATCGTGAGCCCGACAATCCCCACCTGCACACCAGCCTGGGTTGGTCGTATTTCCTGCAGCACCGAGACGGCGAAGCGCAGCGCGAACTGCAGCGGGCACTGGAGCTTGATCCGAATCATGCAACCGCCCTGTACAACCTCGGCTGGCTTGCCGCGCACCGGGGTGAAGAGGCTCAGGCGCTCGAATTCTTCCGCCGGGGTGGAACCGAAGCCCAGGCCCAGGCGGTGTTGGCCCAGGTTCGCCTCGAATTGCAGGATCGTTCGCCACGGACCGAAGACGAACGGACGGTGGCCCGGCTCGGAGCCCCGTCTCCCAAGTCCAGGTCGCGACGCCGGGGTGACGACGACGAGACAGCGACGGTCCTCGCCGATCTCGATGCCGAACCCGATCCCCCGTCACCCCGTGCGCTGGCTCGAACAGCATCAATGGAGACCGAGGTGCCGGTGCTGGACGATCAACCGGCCGATCTCCTTTCGGATGACAACGTGGCGGAACCCCGCCCGCTGGAGGACGAAGAGTCGCCAGCCGTGGTAACGGCACGCGTTGTGGAACGACCGGCACTGCAACAGGCCCTCAATACGGTTGATGCCGACGAGACCGACCGTGAGATTGTCCACGCCCATGCGGTCGAGACGGCACCCGGGAAGCCGCGTGTGGCTGCGACTCTGTCGGCCCGTGAGGACTTGCGCGGGGATGCCGCTGTCACCCGTGCCGAGCCACTGGGTGAACCCCTGGCCGAACCACTGGCAGCGACTTGGTCCGGGCTCACCCCGCGTCACCTGGCTGCGGTTGGCCGGGCGATGCTGGGGCCCAATCGTCCGTCGCGTCCGGCGTCCCCTCCGACCCGGGAAGTGACCGTCCGGAAAGAGCCCGTTTCCGAACCGGAGACGACGGCCGAAGAGGGACCGGCGCCGAAGGTGTCCCCGGTCGATCCCGAGTTGGTCAGTGCTGCCCGGCTGGGATTGAACCTGGGCCAACCGGCGGCGCGCCGGTTCCACCTGCCATCCCAGCGACTGCCCGAAGCACTGCAGACGGCCGCCCGGGACGAATAACCCGAGCGTTCCCGTGACAGTTCCGTCATTTGACAGCCGGGAAGTCGGTCAAAGCCCGTTGCGAAAGAACGCGGCCACGTGACACAGGCTGGCGAACACGGATCCCGGCCGAACTGAAGTTCCTGGTGAGCACACTCCCCTGGACCACCCGCCCACCGTTACCACACTCCAGGAATCAGCCGGGAGGTGACGCGTTGGCAGTACTGGGGATACCCGGGAAGTTCTCGCGCAGGGACGATTCTTCATCGAGCAGGCGGGCTCCCAGGCCGACGGTCAGCAGGGCTGCGGGAACGAGTCCCACTCCCGAGCCCAGCATGAGGGGGGTGCCCCAGAAGAGCAGCACGGCACCGGAATCCATCGGGTGGCGGACCCAGGCATAGGGGCCGGTGTCGATCAACGGTTGCCCGGCATCGATTCGCACGGTCGCCGCGGCGTGACTGTTGGCCTGAAAGGCGAACGCCACGAGGGCGAAACCGGCAAGAACCAACAACAGCCCCCACCGGAGCGTCTCTGGCACGAGGGGGGACCAGCCGAATCGATGATCCCACCCGGGGATCAGCACCAGTGCCAGACAGAGCCAGCCATGGATTCGCTGGATGCGTTGCTGGCGTGTGCGAATCTCGGCCTGAGCGCCGACCGCCAGGCGGCGTTCGATCAGCGCGGGGGAGCGGTGCAGAAAAATCGCCGTGATGGCGATCACACACAGGGACACCTCGAACCAATAAAACCAGCCCCGCCAGTAGTCGGTCGACCAGGCGGGCAACTGGATCAACAGCAGCAGGCCCGCGACGAATTGCAGGCATCCCAGCCAGGCGCGTCGTGACAGGTTCGACATGACATCAGGGACAGCGATGTGGGGACGCGGTGACCAGAGGGGACCGTCTCCAGTCGTCGGGGCTCACGCGGGAACCGCCGCCGCCTCGATCGCCCGCAGGATCTGGTCGAGTTCATTGGGGACAGCCACGGGCCTGTTCGCGAATGGGGCCCGCTCGACGCCGTGTCGCAGCAGTTCATCGCGTGAGGCCGGGTCACCGGTGTGGTAGGCCACGGTGGCGGTGGGATCTTTCAGCTGGTGGGCGGTCAGGATGCAGACCACGCGCTCGCCCGGGGCAATGACTCCCTCGCGTCGCAGCAGGCGGACACCGGCGACACTCGCGGCACTTGCTGGTTCGCAGCCGAAGCCGCCGGCACCGATCTGGGCCTTGGCATCCAGAATTTCCTGGTCGCTGACCCGGCGCACCACGCCATCACACAGGTCGAGCGCCCGCAGGGCTTTCTTCAGGTTGACCGGGCGACTGATCTGGATCGCGGTGGCCAGGGTCTCGGCCCGTCGGCCACTGGCGTCGAGTTCGGCGTAGTAGCTGTCGATCGTGGCCTGGTCGACCTGCCCGTTGTTCCACCGCAGTCCCCGGCGTTCGTGCAACTCGTACAGGGTGTCGGCCCCGGCCGCATTGATGACAGCCAGTCGGGGCAGCCGCGGGATGAGGCCGAGGTGTTTCAATTCGGCCAGTGCCTTCCCAAACGAACTGGAGTTCCCGAGGTTGCCACCGGGAACCACGATCCAGTCGGGAACTTCCCAACCGAGCGATTCGAGGATCCGGTAAATGATGGTCTTCTGCCCTTCGAGTCGGAAGGGGTTGAGGCTGTTGCAGAGGTAGATGCGGGCCTCCTTGCAGACGGCCTGCACCTGACGCATGGCATCGTCGAAGTCGCCCCGGATCTGAATGGTCAGGGCTCCGTAGTCGAGCGCCTGCGAGAGCTTGCCGTACGAGATCTTGCCGCTTCCGACAAAAACCACGACACCAAACAGGCCGGTGGTTCCGCCGTAGATCGCCAGGGAGGCGCTGGTGTTGCCGGTGGAGGCGCAGGCCGCCTGTCGGGCACCGGTCATGCGGGCGTGTGTGGACGCGGCGGTCATGCCGTTGTCCTTGAAACTGCCCGAGGGATTGAGTCCCTCGTACTGCAGCAACACCGTCCCCTCGGGAAGATCGCAGTAACGGGCGACGTGGTCGGAGCTGCGCAGTTGAGTCTGCCCTTCACCAATCGTGACGATCTGGTTGTCGGGAGCGAAGGGAAGCAGCTCGCGAAACCGCCACACACCGCTGTAGGCAAGGGGATCAAGCCGCTGGCTCCAGCGGGCCTCAAACTCGCGCAGCGACCCGGGAACCTTCACCCGGGACCAGTCGTAATCGACATCGAGCAGATCGCCGCACGCCGGGCAGCGGGTGAGGACCTCGGCCACAGAATAGGTCGCACGGCAGGCAGGGTTCAGGCAGCGCTGAAACGCGGTTTCGGAAGCAGGCATGAGCAGGGCCGGAAGAAGCAGACGGACAATCACTCCGTTGTAACAGTCGCGCCCACTCCCCGCCAACCGCCCCCTGTGCAGGTTCCGACCAACCGGTCCAACCGGTGGACGGTTTGTCACGAACCTGCCGTCGTCACCGATCCTGCGGTCCGGTTTCCGCCGGTGCCGGAATTCGCGATACTGAACTGAGGGGTGAACGGTTCCCGACCGTCGTTCCAGCCCATCGACTCCTCGCCCCGGAAGGAATCTGCGCGTGAAACAGCGACGCCTGTTCGAGCCCGAACCTGAACCCACCCCGTGGGAGTTGGTGGATCGGGCGGACCAGGTCTGTGCGCAGCTGGTTTTCAACCGCCCGCTCGAGACCCCCTTTGACTACCTGATTCCCGAAGGACTGCAACCTTTTGTGAAGCCGGGGATGCGGATGCGGGTCCCGTTTGGACGGGGAGATCAGGCGATTGTGGGGTATTGCGTGGGTGTGGGGCGACCGGCGGCCCCCAACACCCGACTCAAGACTGTGCTCGAACTGATCGACCAGGTTCCGATCCTGTCGACCCAGATGCTGGAGCTGACAAGGTGGATTGCCGAGCGCTACCTGTGCGGCTGGGGCCAGGTGCTCGAGGCGGTGGTCCCGGCCGGGGTCAAGAACCAGGCGGGAACCCGCCGGCAATTGCTGGTGAGCATCAATCCCGAGCGGTGGCCCGGTCCGGAACCGATCGAGCTCCCCCCGAAGCAGGCCGCCGCCATGGCAGCCCTGCAGCGCGAGGGACGCCCGGTGGGAATCGAGCAGTTGGCCCGGCTGGCGCAGTGTGGCACGGGCCCCATCAATGCCCTGCGGCAGCGGGGGTTGCTGCTGAGCACGCACGAGCGGGTCGAAACCGGGACCGCCGAAGAGGAACAGCTCTTCGAACGCCTTCCCGACCTGCAGCTCAACGTCGAGCAGCAGCAGGTGCTGCATCCGATTTTGAAGGCACTGCGTGCCGGGGAATTTCGGTCGTTCCTGCTGCATGGCGTGACCGGTTCCGGAAAGACCGAGGTGTACATCCGGGCGATTCGCGAAGTGGTCGAATACGGTCGACAGGCGATTGTGCTGGTTCCCGAGATCAGCCTCACACCCCAGACGATCCGCCGGTTCCGCAGCCGGTTCGATTCGGTCGCCGTACTGCACAGTCACCAGTCTGATGCCGAGCGGCATCGACACTGGCAGCAGATCGCCTCGGGTCGGGTGCAGGTGGTGGTGGGGGCCCGCAGCGCGGTGTTTGCCCCGACTCCGCACCTGGGCCTGATCGTGATTGACGAAGAGCACGAGCATTCGTTCAAGCAGGACACGGTCCCCCGGTATCACGCCCGGGAAGTGGCACTCGAACGGGCCCGGCGCGAGAAAGTCCCCCTGATTCTCGGTTCGGCGACGCCGACACTCGAAGCCTGGCAGCGGGCACAGCAGGGAGAATTCGAACTGCTCTCGCTGCAGCGCCGGGCGGCGGGATTGCGAATGCCTCCCGTGCACCTCGTCGATACTCGCGAAGATCCCCAGTTTCGCAGTGGGGCGGCCATTGGACGGGCATTGCGGAATGCGATGCAGCAGGCCCTGGCCGCCGGTGGGCAGGTCATCCTGTTCCTCAACCTGCGGGGATTTTGTCCTGTGCTGTGGTGCCAGGCGTGCGGTGCCCCGGTGAAGTGCCCCAACTGCGATGTGTCGCTCACCTGGCACCGCGAGCAGAATGAGGCCCGGTGTCACTCGTGTGAGTACACCACAGAGCCTCCGAAACACTGCCCGGCCTGCGGCAAGCCGGGAGTGCGCTACCTCGGGACCGGGACCCAGCGGTTGGAGAGTGAAGTGCGGGCGAAGTTTCCCGGCATCACATGCGTGCGGATGGACAGCGACTCGATGCGCAAACCGGGAAGCCACGACACCGCCCTGGAAGGGTTTCGCACCGGCCAGACGCGCATCCTCCTGGGGACCCAGATGATCTCCAAGGGACTCGACTTTCCCAATGTCACACTGGTGGGAGTCATTGATGCCGACACCGTGCTGCATCAACCCGATCTGCGATCGGGCGAACGGACCTTTCAGTTGATCGCCCAGGTGGCCGGTCGAACAGGACGTGGCGAACTTGGTGGCCGGGTGCTGGTCCAGACCGCCTGCCCGCAGGAACCACCGATCCAGTTCGCGGCGAAACACGACTATCTCGGTTTTGTCCAGCGGGAATTGCGGCTGCGGCGGCAGATGGGGTACCCCCCTTTTGAGAGCCTGATCCGCATCATCCTGCGGGGCCCCGATGAGGTTCAGGTCAACGAGGCGGCCCAGATGCTGGGGAATACCCTGCGGGGGGCGATTGATGCCGGGGGACTTCCCGCCCGGATCCTCGGTCCCGCTCCCGCCCCGGTGACCCGCCTGAAAAACCTCTTCCGATATCACCTCCAGTTGGCCTCCCCACAACTGGCGACCTTGCAGAGCTTGTGGCGGCAACACGGGGCGAACTGCAAACTCCCGGCCGACGTGGAATTGGCGGTGGATGTGGATCCCATCAATCTGCGTTGATGAAAGTCTGGCACGGTCGCGTCCGAGAGGGTTGTAAGGATTACAAGGGTTTCCCCGACAGCCCCGGAACGGCACGGTGCCGGGCAGGTCTGTGTCTGTTCTAAGTGTTTTTTGTGTATGGGGTTACGATTCTTTTTCAGAATGTTCCCCAGGTGACACTCAGGCTGGCCCGGGGTTTGCTCTGCGGGGAAGTGTCGCACAGGATGTCGCGACGGTTGCAGTTGCCTCATCAGGGATGGTCCAGGCGTATGTTCTCGCGCACGCTGCCGCTGGCGTTGAGTCTGTCGATTTGGCTGGGGCTGAGCCTTGCCGCTGCCCCGGGGGCCGAGTTCAAGACGACGAATTTCCAGGTGTCGGCACCGACTCCGGAAGTCGCCCGGAAGGTGGGAGAAGCCGCTGAGCAGTTCCGCCGCCAGATTGCCCTCGAATGGCTGGGGAAGGAATTGCCGCGGTGGTCGGCCCGCTGCCCCATCAAGGTGAGAGTGGGGCAGATTGGTGCCGGGGGAGCGACGACGTTCAACTTCCATCCCGTTGCGAACCGTCAGGCGGAAGTGTGCGACTGGAACATGGAGGTTCAGGGTTCGCTCGAGCGGATTCTCGACTCGGTGATTCCCCATGAGGTCAGCCACACGATTTTTGCGTGCTATTTTCGGAGACCGCTGCCCCGCTGGGCTGACGAAGGGGCTGCGACCCTCGTCGAGATTGAATCCGAGCGCCGGATCCAGACCCTGACGGTCAACGAGACCATCAACACCCGACGGCGGATTCCCCTGAGGCAGTTGCTGGCCATGAAGGAATACCCCACTGACCAGGGAGCCCTGCGGGTGCTGTATGCCCAGGGGTATTCGCTGGCCCAGTTGCTGGTGCAGGAGGGGGGCAAGCAGCGCTACCTGGCCTTCCTGGAAGATGCCCACCGCACGAATTGGGATCAGGCGATTGCCCGGCACTACCCGCACAAGAATATCGATGGGCTCGAGCAGCACTGGCAGAAGTGGGTGATGGCAGGGAGTCCCGAATTGAGCCGTGAACCGGGACTGTTGATTGCCGACGGCACCCTGCGTGGTGATGGCCCGGGCAATCCGCAGGAGCCGGTGGTGCTGCGTGGGCAGGAGCCGGAGGCTGAAGAGACACCTGCTGCGACGGATCGGACGGGGAAGGGAGTGGCCCGGCCGCAGTCGCGCGATGTGGCCGGGAAAGCCCCCCTGGGGGCACCTGTCCCGCAGCGTCGTTCGCAGGGGGCCACACTTGGTTCCGAAGATTCAGCCGACCTCGAAGAACATGACCCCTACCTCCAGCCCTCGCGTCGGCGTGAGCGGGGTGGAGAGGTCGCGGCACGGGAACTGCCCCCATCCCGCCCCGCCCGGGAAATGGCCGTCGCCCCGGCATCGACTCGACCCTCGTCCCGTTCCAATCCAACCCGGTCCACCCCGTCCCGCACCGGGGACGACCTGGAAAATTCCGGGGAGGCCACGCCCTCCCGTGCGATGCTGGAAAATGACCCGTTGGGGCCTGAGGAATTTCCAAGTGCCATTCCTGCCGGCCGTGCCCGGATCCGCGAGCCCCAGGAGGAGGGGGTGCGGGGGGAACCACGACCGAAGGGAACGAGTGGGCCCCGGTCTGCACCGGTTCCCCGGCGACGACCACAGTACTCCGAGAGTCCGGCCGAATTTCAACCCCAGCTGACCATGCTGCCTGAAGAGACACGAGAGTCAATGTCGCATTGAGTTCCGCATCCTCCCCCCCGGCCTTCCGCGGACCGGTCATCCGGTCAATTCGATCCTCGGATCCGCGAGCCGGGTCGACATTCCGCGTTGATGTCTGCCATCAACGCCCATTCCCGCCCGACTCCGTCGCCCAGAACGGTGTCGGGCGGGGGCGTTTTGTCATCCGTCGCCAAGTGCCAGGTCGTGGATGGGGTGTTGGATCTGAGTCCGTGCACCAGGACCGATCGTGGAGTCGCTGCAACAGCAGGAAACTGAAATCCGGGACTGCTTGCATCAGAAAAACCGGCTGCATTAGAATTCGGTTGTACAGACGGGATTCTGTATGTGTGACATCAAGCCAGGGATTCGGACCTTGTTTGTGCGACCCCTGACTGGCTTGCCTTCATGACCTGTTCCCCGCCGATTCACCCTGGGTGTATCGCGATCTGCCAATCCTGGAATGGGGACCCGTCTCGATGGGCGTGATGCGCTTCGCCATCGACCAGCCGGCGTTGACCGCCGATTGGCCCGAGTTGTACCGGGGATTCCTCAGCGGGTTCGACCAGAGCATCTGGACCACCAAGGTCGAACGATCCGACTCGATTGTCACCTGTCGGCGAAGCACCTCTGACAGTGCGCGGTTTCACGTGGCGTGGCCGGTGGCTGGTTTTGGCCGGCCCATGGTCAGCACCGCCTCGCTTCCCGAACGGGAAGAACCCTATGTGCTGGTGGTGGAACTGGCCCGCGGCAAGATCGTGCAACTGCGCAATCAACTGGCTTTCTGGCAGTGGTCTGGGATGCAGATTCCCGACGAGGTGGCACCCCTGCAGCGCAGCGCGCAGCGTTTGCTGGCGCAGGCGGTGGCCCGGCAATCGGAACTCCCCACCGCCAGCACCCTCGCCCAGCAGGCCCTCGAGCAGGCGTTCCAGGCCGCCGACCTGTTGACGCGTGCCTACGTGCGGCAGCGGTTGTCGGTCCGGCACGCGCAGTATCCGCAATTGCCAACGGTCCTGGGTTGCAGCCTCGGCGACACGCTGCTGCCCCCCGAGCAGGAGCAATTGTTCGCCGCGATGTTCAGCGGAGCGGGCATTCCCGTGCAATGGCGGCTGATTGAACCGCGGGAGGGGGAGTATCGCTGGGATGTCAGCGATCACCAGGTGGAATGGGCGTTGCAGCACCGTCTCTTGATTCGGGGGGGGCCGCTGCTCGACCTGGGACCCGGAGGACTTCCCGCCTGGCTGGCGAACTGGTCGCACGACCTCTGGAACCTGCAGAGTTTTGTCTGCGACTTTGTGGAGACGGCGCTGTCTCGCTATCTCGGCAAAATCCGCATCTGGGAACTGGCGGCACGGGCCAACACCGGTGGTGCCCTGGAACTTCCCGAGGACGCCCGGTTGACACTGGTCGCGAAGATCCTGGAGGCGGCCCGGCGGGTCGATGAAGACGGCCAGTTTCTGTTGCGGATCGATCAGCCCTGGGGAGATTACCAGGTCGAGGGACGGCACCGTCTCTCGCCCCTGCAGTTTGCCGACGCGCTGTTGCGTGCCGGGATCTCGGTCTCGGCCATCAACCTTGAGATTGCCGTCGGGTTCCACCCCACCGGCAGTCCATCGCGCGACCTGCTCGACTTCTCCCGACTCATAGATACCTGGAGCGCCCTGGGAATTCCCCTGCAGGTGACGCTCGCATTTCCCTCCACCACTGGTCCCGATGCGCAATTGACGCTTTCGGGCGAGGTGGAGAACCGGTCATGGCGCGAGCCGGTTTCGGAATTGTCGCAGTCGGAATGGCTGGAAGAGCATGTCTCGCTGCTGTTGGCCAAGCCGGGGGTGGTGGCGGTCTTCTGGAATCACCTTTCGGATGCCCAGCCCCATCGGTATCCCCATGCCGGCCTGATCAATCCCGAGGGGCGGACCAAGGCGGCCCTGGAGGCCATCACCCGGTTGCGCCACGTGCATTGGCCCCGGACATGACGCTGCGCCACGTCTTGCTGGGAACAGCGGGACACATTGATCACGGCAAGACCAGCCTGGTGCACGCCCTCACCGGGATCCAGACCGATCGTCTTCCGGAAGAACAGGCCCGGGGGATTTCCATCGAACTGGGATTCGCCCACTTTCGCGAAGGCGATGTGCAGTTCCACGTGGTGGATGTCCCCGGGCATGAGCGGTTCATCCGGCAGATGACTGCCGGGGCGGCGGGGATCGATCTGGCACTGCTGGTGGTCGCGGCCGACGATGGGGTCATGCCGCAGACCCGTGAACACCTCGACATCCTGCGCCTGCTGGGAGTGTCCCGGGGAGTGGTCGCCCTGACCAAGACCGACCTGGTCGATCGTGAACTGGTCGAACTCGCCCGGGACGATGTCGCCCGCCTGCTGGCCGATACTCCGCTCGACAGTGCCCCCATCATTCCCGTCTCGTCGAAGACCGGTGGGGGGCTCGCCGAATTGCGACGGGCACTGGCCATGGTCGCTGGCACGCTCCCCCCCCGGCCAACGGGTGGGCTGTTCCGGATGCCCATCGATCGGGTCTTCTCGGTCGCCGGGCATGGAACGGTCGTGACCGGTTCGGTCCTTTCGGGTTCAGTCCATCCGGGAGAAACACTGGAATGGCTTCCGTCACAGGTCCCGGTGCGGGTTCGCGGCGTGCAGGAGTACGGGGCGGCGATCGAGCTGAGTGGCGTGGGACGGCGGTGTGCGATCAACCTTGCCGGAGTGCGGGATCTCGCGATCGAGCGGGGTGATGAAGTCGCCACTCCAGGATTCCTGCAGCCCTCGACCCGGTTGCTGGTGGAAGTGACCACCCTCGAGTCGGCGGCCGAACCTGTGGCCGATCGACTCTCGGCCCGGCTGCACCTTGGAACGGCCGAAGTCCCGGTGCGGGTCGCCCGTCGCGGTCCCCCCATCGAACCGGGAACCCGGGGGTTTGTCGAACTGCGGTTGCAGCATCCCGTGGTCGCCGCATGGGGGCAGCGGTTCATCCTGCGTCGACTGTCACCCGCCCAAACCATGGCGGGAGGGGTGATTCTTGACCCGGGGATGGGACCCCAGGTGCGCTTGGCGCAACTCGACGACCAGGGACGCTGGAGGAATGACCCCAATCCCAGGGTCCGCCTCTCGCACTGGTGGTCCCGGCAGGACACGATCGAACTGAATCCCCTGGTGAGCGCCTGGAATGTGGGGATCGATCCGCAGCAGTTTCCGCAGCTGGTGGCCGACTTCAAGGAGAGTGGCGAAATGCGGGCACTCCCCGGAAACGCGGGCTGGGTGCATCGGGAGCGTTTAGGTGCCCTGGCCGACCGGATGCTGGGCCGCATTCGCACCACTGTGGTGGCCCGGCAGCCCCGGCGGTCGCTGCCCCGTGGCGTGCTGCTCAACGCCTGTCAAAACCTGGCGGCCGCACCCCTGTTGGAACTGGCCTGGAAGGAGTTGCTGACCCGGGAACAGGTCGTCATGGTGGGGAGCAATTTCGGACCAGCCGATCTGCAGGTTGAGCTCTCCAGGGTCCAGCGGGCCCTGTTGCGGAATGTCGTGCAGAAGATTGCCGACGGGGGGCTGGCTCCCCCGACCGAGAAAGAACTGGCCGCCGCACTGGAGGTGCTTCCCGGACCCCTGCAGGCCATTCTCACGGTGCTGGTGGAAGATGAGCGACTGGTCCCTCTCGGAAACGGGTTTTATTATCTTCCCGAGACACTGGAACGGGCGCGGGAGATCTGTGTTGCGCGGTTGACCCAGGGGCCGGCGACGGTCTCGGAATTGCGGGAAGCCTGGGGAGTCAGTCGCAAGCATGGGATTCCCCTGTGCGAATACTTCGACGCCCAGGGGGTGACCGTCCGTGCGGGAGACCTGCGAAAGCTGGGTGGTCATTGACGGCTGCGGAGATGCTGCGGCCGGACTTCCGGGGGTTGGCGGCAAGACTCTTTCCCGATCCATTCTCGTTTGCGGTTGCAGTCGTTATTTTTTCAGGAGTCACAGAGGTTTCCCCGCGGAAACTTCTCCTCTTCATCAAAGGCTGACAGATGTTGTCGGATTGCGCCATTCATCCCGTCGACTGCGTGCAGGGCATGCAGCAAATCGATCCGGGACTGGTGGATTTGGCCTTTGCAGATCCCCCGTTCAATATTGGCTACCAGTACGACCTCTATGAGGACCGGAAAGGAAGTGACCAGTACCTGACCTGGTGTCGCGAGTGGATCGCCGGGGTCCATCGCGTGCTGAAGCCAGACGGGACCTTCTGGCTGGCGATTGGTGATGAGTATGCAGCCGAGTTGAAGCTGCTCTCCCAGGAGGTGGGGTTCCACTGTCGCAGTTGGGTGATCTGGTACTACACGTTTGGCGTGAACTGCAAACTGAAATTCAGCCGTTCCCACGCCCACCTGTTTCACTTCGTGAAGGACCCGAAAAAATTCTGCTTCAACACCAGTGCGATCCGGGTCCCGTCAGCCCGGCAACTGGTCTATGGCGACCAGCGGGCGAATCCTGTGGGGCGCCTTCCCGATGACACCTGGATCCTGCGCCCGCAGGATCTGCCCCAGGGCTTCCAGGCCGAGCAGGACACCTGGTACTTCCCCCGGGTGGCGGGCACGTTCAGGGAGCGTGAAGGGTTTCATGGATGCCAGATGCCCGAGCAGTTGCTGGGGCGAATTGTTCGCGCCTGCTCGAACGAGGGGGAATTGGTGCTCGATCCGTTCTCGGGAAGTGCCACGACCCTGACGGTCGCCAAGAAACTTGGACGCCGTTGGATCGGGTTCGACATCAGCCCCGAGTACATCGAGCGGGGGCGTTCGCGGCTGGCCGCTGCCCAAGTGGGAGGCCGGCTGGATGGAGCCGAAGAGCCGCTGGTGAGTGTCCCCAAGACGGCCGATGGCCGCACCCTCGAGTCGCGGAAACAGAAGGGAACCCGGAAACGGGGTGAAAGCCGGCAGCCGGCGAAGTCTGCCGCAAAAACACAAAAGCCATTGCCCCTGCCCCCGGACCCGGAATGACGCGGTGGCGATGGAACGAACGGATGGACTGGCTGGGAGACTGACTGCTGTTGATGGAGTGGGGCCGGGTGGGGTGGACCCGGCAGATCGAGCACAGCGAGGGGGCGTGTGTGACCGAGGATCTGACAGGGAATGGAACCATGGGAAACATCCTGTTTCTCTGCACGGGCAACTATTACCGCAGCCGGTTCGCCGAATTGTCGTTCAACTGGAATGCCCATCGGCGGGGATTGCCCTATCAGGCCGCGTCGCGCGGCCTTTGGCTTGAGCCCGCGAATCCTGGTCCGATTTCCCGCAATACCCTGCGCTGGCTCGAACGCTTGTCGATCCCGAGCCCGGAATCGCCGCGGTTCCCGCTCGAACTCGTGGAAGATGACCTGCGGCACGCTCAACTTGTGATCGCCCTGAAGGAGGCCGAGCACCGGCCCTTGATGGAGTCGTTCCATCCCCTCTGGGTCAACCGCATCGAATACTGGCATGTCGATGACATGGACTGTGCCACACCCGATGAGGTCATTCCGCAACTTCACAGGCAGGTGGAAGCGCTGCTGGACCGACTGGAAACAGGCCGTTGCCAGGTTCCCCTGATGGGGGCGACCACGGGAGTGGGGTGACCGTCGCCTGTCTGCCAGGTGGCGAATGGCACACTCTTGTTCTGGCCGAGACGCGGGGATTGCCCCGTGTGAACCAGGAGTCCAGCCGTGGTTGTGTCCAGGGGCTGGAATCGTGTGAACGGCCAACGAGGACTGTTGTTGAGGGCGATGCCAATTCCACTTGTCTCATCGCGGCTTCCGCAACAGGCCTGTGCCCTCCATGTGACGATCGCCCCGAGGCTTGCGACGTCATCAAGTATACCTTGGAGCCACCCCGGTTCTCTGAGGAGCGGGGGCTGGTCCTTCTCATTGAGATTCCGACTGAGAGCGCCCCGATGATGCCATCGCGCGACCGGTGCGTCCCAATCCCAGTCGCGGTCGACCCGCTCGCACGAGGTCCCCGGCCGCTCGCTGTGCAACGACATCGTTCGAGAAAGATTTCATCAACGGCCTGTTTGATTGAATGGGCCGGGCTGTTGGCCTTGTGATTTCAAGGTGCTTGTTTCACCCTCACACCGATGGCATTCCACAACCATCGTCCAATCCACCCACAACAACCCCCGACCGCAGGGATGATCTCCCATCATGACCCAACCTCCCCGACTGGATTTGAGCGTGGTCGAGCAGCGGGTCTGCGACATCGCGGCCGCGCAGTTGGAGATGTCGCGGACGGAGGTCCAGCCCTCCAGTCGGTTGATTGAGGATCTGCATTGCGACAGCCTCGACCTGGTGGAGTTGCTGATGAAGCTGGAGGACGAATTCCTCGTCACGATCCCCGATCAGCCCGCGCATGCGGTTGGCAAAGCGATCTTCACCCGCCAGCCGTTTCGTCCGCGGGATCTGGCCGAGTTCGTCTCTCTCCAGCATGGGACCGGCCGACCCCAGCGCCCGGGAGGGAGACGGAGCCGCGGGCCAGTGGCCGCGGGTGACACGATCCCCTTCAGCCAACTCGGGGGCCGGTGGTGCAGCGATCCCACCACGCCAGCCGCTGCGCTGTGGGAACCGTTGGGAGTATTCGACGGCGTTCGCCAGTTTCGCCGGCGCACCGATGGCATGCGATGCCTGCTGCTGCCAGCCGCCGAGTTTTCGGCGGGGAGCGAGAGCACAGCGGCCCATCCGGATGAACAGCCGGTCCACACCGTCCGACTCGACTCCTTCCTGATCGATGCCGAACCCGTGTCGACTACGGCGTACTGCCGGTTTCTGAACTCGGTCGAGGCTGCCGCAACGGAATGGCTCGACTGGTTCCAACTCGATCCTGCCGACGACCGCCTTGCCCAACTGCCGATCGTGTGGTCGAACGCGGGCTGGCAACCGGTCGTCGGGACCGCGACATTGCCGATGGTGCTGGTTTCGTGGTTCGGAGCCAACGCCTATTCCCTCTGGGCCAACGGCGGGAACTGGAAACTGTACCACTCCCTGGATGTTTTCCTCCCCGCGGAAGCGCAGTGGGAATACGCCGCCCAGGGGGCGTACCGCGACCCTTCCGAGGGCGAAGCGGGGGACGCTGGTTTTGTGTTTGGTCAACATGAGCGGGGCATCACGTACCAGGCCCACACCCTGCCGATGGCACCGGTGCATCTGCCTCTGGGGCGGTCGGCCTTCGGCCTGCATCACATGGCGGGGAATGTCTGGCAGTGGTGCCGGGACTGGTTCGCGGAGGATTTCTATCACCGCCCCGAATCCCGCGAGGCAAACCCCGTGAACGCCGTGGCCACGGGAGTGCGCAGCGAACGGGGTGGGAGTTGGGTGGGACCCCGCGCGTTGTGTCGGACCACCAGCCGCCGAGGCCGGGCCCCCACCGCCCGGGGGCGCTGTCTGGGATTCCGCTGCAGCAGCCCGAGGACTCTGTTGCCGGGCGAGTTGCGGTGAGCCCGGTCCCAAGGCTCTTAGAGAATGTCCCCGGCAAGCCTTTGTTTGTTGTCTTTCCAAACACAGACACAACACGGATTGGCCATGAGGAATGCAGAATCTCTCTGCAGTGATCGCCATGGCCGGGGCCAGGCACACCAGGCGATGCTGTCGCCAGCCTTTGCGGTGATCCTGTGGTCGTCGTGTGTTCGGATCCCAGGCACACAAGACCAGCGGAAACAGCATTTGATGCATGGATTAAGCCGTGAAGAGGGCCACCCAGGCGGGAGCTCAACGGGAGAATGGGAACTGGCTCCCAGAACACAGAGTCGGCTGAACCGGTCCTGACGGCGAGGGTGTATACGCGACATTGGGGTGCAAAGCCGCCGATTCCGCCAATGCCCGATGGATCTCGGGCGGGGGTTCCGTAGGATTCGAAACGTTGGAAAATTGACTGAACCCCAGCCCGTCCCGTCCGGGAAGCGGGTGAGGAAAGAAGCCGACATGTTCGTTCCTCAGGTTGGGGGCGCTGACATGTCGGCTTCCTTTGTTTTACACGTGGCCCCAACCTGTCACCGGATTCGAGATGGCAATGTCTGCCACCTGGATCTGGAGACGGTTTCAGCAATGGAGATTTCTCATGAAGACTCGAGTGTACGGAACGATCGGACTGATGGCATTGGCGTTCACCCTCGCTGTCGTCGGCGTGGATGCGTTCGCCCAGCAGCCCAAAGCGGGGGAAATGAAGGTCGACTCAAAACTGCAGGAGTGTGCGAAGGGCTGCTCTGACTGCCAGCGTGTGTGTGACCTCTGCGCCACGCACTGTGCGCACTTGCTGGCCGATGGCAGGAAGGAACACCTGTCGTGCCTGATGCACTGTCGGGACTGTGCGGCCTGCTGTGCCGCCTGCGCCCACGTCTGTGCGAGTGGTGGGCCGCTTTCCGCCGTGATGGCCGAATGCTGCGCAAAGTGTTGCGACCATTGTGCCAAGGCGTGCGACGCGTTCCCCGACGACAAGCACATGAAGGCGTGTGCCGAAGAATGCCGCAAGTGCGAGAAGCTGTGCAGGGCTGTTGCCAGGTAGGTTCCCGCTCTGCGGGACGGCATCAGTTCATGACACCACGACCTGCGGCGGATGTGGGACGTGGTGTCGTTTCGCGACAATGCCGAAGTCAGGGTGGTCAGCCCACGGCCTGGAAACACTCTTCATCGCCCCGGCCCCCTCACTCTTGAATCCTGGAATGATATGCGTGACCTGCGCGTCCGGCGGCCCGCCGGTGAGATTCCTGTCCGCTGGCTGGATCTGGCGGCCAGTCGGCAACCCAGCCTGATGCACTGCGGCTGATGCTGGAAGAAACCTTGCGATCGCAGCCACTGCTGTTCGAGTTCCAGGTCCAACTGCGAACATCGGCCAACTCCATGTCGGTGGAGGATGCAACGGTCGAATGGCCGGAGAGTGAATCGTCGTTCCACACGGTCGCGCTTCTCCTGATTCCCCGACAGGCGATTGACACGGAACAGCAGACGGCGATGTGCCCACAACCGGCCTTCAATGTCTGGCACGCCACCGCTTGCCATCGCCCACTCGGGGGAATCAATCGTCTCCGACGCGAGGTCTATCCGATTTCGGCCGCCTGGCGACGGCAGGAGGCCGGGGCACTCTCCCGGAAGACAGCCTGACCAGCGTGGTCGTGCGCATGGCCAGTCTTCGGCCGCTCGGAATTCCGATTCGGAAGACCGCGTCAGATGACAGCCCCACATCACACCCCCACGCCCGCCATCCATCGCAGTTGCCGGCACGAGATCATCGTCATCAACCTGTCGTCCGACCTGTTGAAGCTCGGGGGCGGATCCGGTCATGGCGGCAAACCCGAAGGTGTGCCGGTCTCTGACAGCGGGCGGGTTGCACAGAGCAGCGGTTTCCCCTCATCCGGCCTCTCGGCCAACTGCTCTCCCCGCAGCAAGCCAGCGCGCGGGATGGGTTCCGAAAGCCTGCCGTACCGGGTGGCGAAGCCGTGCACGGCCCAGCGTCAACTGGGTGGCGGAACCTCGCGATCGCTGCCCGACTGTCCCTCTCTCGCACACCGCCCGCGGCGCCCGTTCCCCGAGGGGAAACTCTTCCCCAGCCCCGGCCATCGAAATGACAACGGAAGCCTGAACGGCTTCGCAGGAACGCCCAACCCGACACGACTGTTGCATGCCACACCCGACGTGCGGCCGGCAACGCGCAGACCTCTGGACGAGTGCTGGACATGGGAGTCGAACACGGTTCCCGTGGAGACGATTGGTGTGTTGGCGTGACTCCTCAGTCTCCTGGGCACTGTTCACACCCTCGCCGGGGATTCTCTAACGGCGTTGTCGCACCTGCCGGATGATCACTTGATGTTCGCGATGATCGTCCTGCAGGGGAATCTCCGTCTCCATGAGATCCACTCCGTCAAGCACGATGTGCTGGCTCGTCTCTGACGACTCCAGGAGTTCGACGGTGATGTGGTAGACTGTTTCCCGGAAGCGGTAATGCACGATGAACGATTCCCATTCCGGAGGGACGCACGGTGTCAATCGCAGTTTTCCACCGTCAAGTTGCAGCCCCAGCAGCGACTCCACAAGCAGGCGATACATCCAGCTGGCGGAACCGGTGTACCACGTCCAACCGCCGCGGCCTGTGTGGGGCGAGACTGCGTAGACATCCGCCGCCATAACGTAGGGTTCGACTTTATACTTCGCGATCTGGTCAGGTGTCTCGCCATGGTGGATCGGATTGATCAACGAAAACAATTCCCAGGCTTTCCGGGCGTCGCCGAGTTTGGCGAACGCCATCACCGTCCAGATCGCGGCATGGGTGTATTGCCCGCCATTCTCACGGACTCCGGGGAGGTAGCCTTTGATATAGCCGGGATCGAGTGGGGATTCGTCGAACGGGGGGGCGAACAACTGGATGAGCCCCTCTGCCCGCCGGACCAGGCGCTGGTCGACCGATTGCATGGCCTTGCGGGAGCGTCGGGCATCACCGGCTCCGGACAGGACGGCCCAACTCTGTGGCAAGGAATCGATCTGACATTCCGGGTTGATCGCCGCTCCCAGCGGATCGCCATTGTCGAAGTAGGCCCGGCGGTACCATTCGCCATCCCAGGCATGCTGCTCGATGTTGAGTTTCAGCTGCGCGGCTTCCGTACCGCACTTCTCAGCAAACGTCACATCGCCCTTCGACTGAGCCAGCACAGAGAACCGGGTCAGGACCTCGTACAGGAAGAACGCCAGCCACACACTCTCTCCCTGCCCATGCTCACCGACAAGGTTCATGCCGTCGTTCCAATCGCCGCCGCCGATCAGCGGCAGACCATGGGGCCCCCGCGTCAATCCACGATGGATCGCCCGCACGCAATGCTCGTACAGCGTTCCGGACTCTTCAGACTTCATTGGAAGGTCATAGTAGCTTTCTTCCTCTGGCTTGACGGGGCGTCCTGCCAGATAGGGAACAACCTCGTCGAGCACTCCTGTATCCCCGGTCCCTTCGACATAGCGGCAGGCCACATACGGCAGCCACAGAAAGTCATCGGAGAAGTGAGTCCGCACCCCTCGCCCCACGGGCGGATGCCACCAGTGCTGGACGTCCCCGTCTTCAAACTGATGTGCCGCGCAGAGGAGCATGTGGCTGCGAATCATGTCGGGCCGGGCATGCAGCAGCGCCGAAACATCCTGCAGCTGATCACGAAACCCGAATGCTCCGCCGGACTGGTAGTAGCCACTGCGGGCCCAATAGCGGCAGGCGAGTGTCTGGTAGAGCAGCCACCCATTCGCCAGCACATTGAGTGCGGAGTCCGGGGTCTGCACCGAGACGGCACCCAGCGTGCGTTTCCAAAACTCCCAGACCTCGTCGAGCATCCGCTGTGAGGCTTGCGGTTGCTGAATCTGCCGCACGACATCCCGCACCTGGTCGACATCGCGACCAACTCCCAGCGTGAAGACAATCTCTCGCTGCCATCCATCGACCAGTTCGAAAGCGGTCTGGATGGCGCCGCAGGGATCGAGTCCGGCTCCGACCTTGTTGGAAAGTCGCTGCCGGGCCATCGCGGCTGGCCTCGCTGTGCTGCCATTTCGGCCGAGGAACTCCCTCCGATCTCCGGTCACAGTCCGATCCGCTTCCGAGACATGAAAAAATGCGACGTGCTGGGCGAACTCGAGGCTGAACGGATTCCGGGCGAGCAATGCTCCACATTGCGGATCCACTTCAGTCGAGACGTACATCAGTCCGCGCGACCGTGTCTCTCCCATCACCCATTCGACATACCCCGTGGCCGACAAGTGGCGGGTCCGTCCCGAGTGGTTGCGGATCTTCAGTCGGATGAATTTGACGGGCTGCTCCATTCCGACGTAGACCCACAACTCGGTTGTGATGCCGAACTCGGTATGTTCGTAGACGCTGTAGCCAAAGCCATGGCGGCAGAGGTAGGGAGTGGTCGATCGCACCGGTTGCGGCATGGGTGACCAGAACTGTCCGCTGTCCTCGTCGCGCAGATAGAACGCTTCGCCGCTGGGATCGACGATCGGGTCATTCGCCCAGGGTGTGACTCGGAACTCATGGGAATTCCCGTACCAGGTGTAGGCACTTCCGGCTTCGGAGATGACGGTTCCGAAGTGCGGATTGGCGAGTACATTCACCCACGGAGCCGGGCACGCCTGGCCGGGTAACAGGCGAATGACATATTCGCGTCCGTCCTGCGTGAAGCCGCCGAGCCCGTTGTAGAACAACAGGTCGCGACCAGAGGTCCCGTCCGCCTGGGCGGGGTTCAGTTCCGGTCGTGCCAGAACTGTCGGTATCAGTTCAGGAGTCTTCACCTCGGAACGGACTCGGCGATCCAGCTGTTCCTCCAGCGTCCCCTCGGTATCGACGATGATGACGCGGGCGACGGCCTGCAGCAGGACGCGGTCCTCCTCCGACAGCTGATCGGCGCGGCGGATGAAGATCCCTCCGGGACGGTCGATGGTCGGGCTATCCGCCGCGGTATTGCACAGTCCCACGATCAGATCGTGCAACTCCTGGCGATAGCCGGAGTCTCCGTCGTCGCAGATGACCAGGTCGACCGCGAGCCCCTTGAGCCTCCAATAGGCGTGAGCCTGGATGAGCTGTCGGGCCAGTGCCAGTCGTTCCTTGCGACCGATTGTCAAGAGGACAATCGGCAGGTCACCCGAAATCCCATGTCCCCACAGACCAGACTGCCGCCGTTGATTGCGAGCCAGGATCCCGACTGGGGCGCGCTGGCCCGGGTTCATGTAGAGGACAGAGCTGGCCAGTCGGCCGTAGAGCAACGCATCGGCATCCGTCGCATTGATTTGACGGCACACGACCTGACCGTGGCTCCAGGCCATTTCGAGAGCGCGGTCCGCCAGGTGATGGTCGCGATAGCGATCAATCAGCTGCAGTGCCTCGTCCCGAGTCGCCGCCATCCCTGTCACGAAGTCGACTGAGACGGTGTCATCGGGAGCCAGGATCACCCGCTGCCGGATCGCGGCAATCGGATCGAGCACCGCCCCCGCCGTATTCGACAGCCGACCGGACCGCTGCATGACCTCAGGATTCCGAGTGCTGTGGCGGCGTCCGAGGAACTTCAATCGGTCGGTCTCATACGAAGGTTCTTCGGAGAATGTCGTCCGGACGGCCACCAGATGCAGCATCCAGGGGGGCTGTTCCCTGCGTGAGCGAGGTCGCCGCGAACAGAGAATCGCCTGCCGCGCGGGCACCAGCTCCGTCTGCACAAACAGGTTTGAGAACGCCGGATGGGTGGCGTCGGCGGCGCGGGCGGCCAGGACAACTTCCGCATAGCTGGTCAGCTCGATCACGCGGGTGACGCGCGAGCGATTGGTCAGAGTGACCCGGCGGATCTCGATGTCGTCTTCCGGAGAGACAGCGATCTCCGTATGCAGCTTGATGTCATGATCGCGACGCCGGAATTCGGCCCGCGACTGCGAGAAGATTGCCTGATAACGCTTGCTGGGTACGAGAGTCGGGTGATATGCCGTCGACCAGACCTCGCCAGTCGTCACATCGCGGAGATAGCAGAATGAGCCGGTGTTGTCGCACGTGGCATCTTCCCGCCAGCGGGTCACAGCCAGTCCTTTCCACTGGCTGTATCCTCCGCCACCATTGGTGACCATGACGTGGTACCGACCATTGGACAGCAGATGAACTTCCGGAATCGGCGTGTGGGGTGTGGTGCACACCCGAATCTGCCCCTTCAGATCCCTGTTGGGATCTCGATCGACCGAGGCTTCCGAGGCATGGGGGAAGAACGAGCCGACCAGTGGCATGCGTTCCTGAAGCAGCAGTTCGGTTGCCTGCAATTGGGGATCCGCGAGGAAGCGGCGCTGCATCGGCTGCTTCAGGAGGCAGTGGGCCAAGGCCAGCAGGCTCATCCCTTGATGGTGAGCCATGTGGGACCGCACGATTGCAAAGGAATGCTCCCGGGGGACTCGCGTGCGCGTGTAATCGATCGCTTCGTAAAAGCCATAATCGCTGCCAAAGCCGAGCTTCTCCATCGCCTGAAGGTTCTCGCAGGCCGGTTGTGGGGACACCATCAATGCCATGACTGTGGCATACGGAGCGATGACCAGATCGTCTGCCAAACCACGCTTCACCCCCAGCCCCGGGACGCCAAACGCCCGGTATTGGTAGTTCTGGCGGGCATCGGTTGCGTTGTAACCCGATTCCGAGATCCCCCAGGGGACTCCCCGTTGCTTGCCATATTGCCGCTGGCGCAGGACCACAGCCCGGCAGGTCTGGTCAAGCAGCGTATGCCAGTGGGTCGGCATGACCAGCAGGGGCATCAGATACTCGAACATCGATCCGCTCCAAGACAGCAGCATCTGCTGTCCATGCGACGTGGTCAGCAGCCGACCGAGTGCAAACCAGTGTTCCTGATTCAGTTGTCCCTGGGCGATGGCGACGTAGCTGCTCAACCGCGACTCCGATGCCAGCAGGTCATAGTAGCTCGCGTCTCGCCGTCGCTCGCTGACATCGTATCCGATCGCCAGCAGACGCCGGCTGGGATCATAGAGGAACTCATAATCGGCCTCGGCAAACTCGCCTGCGACCCGGGCCAGTTGTTCGATCGTGGCCAGGCGTGCGAGTGCCCGCTGCTCGGTGGTGCTGACGTTCTCACGGAGCGCGGTCAACCACTCCCGCTCGGCGCGTCCTGTCACAGCGGGGTCCGTGACCTGCTCCAGAAGGCGATCCAGGACCCGCAGGGCGTCAGCTGAGGTCGTTCTCAGCGACTGCAGCGTCGGGCAATCCTCGAGTTGCCGCAGCACTCGCTGCAACTCGAACCGCGGTGCGGGCTGCTCCGGTGACCTCTGCGCCCAGATCCCGGAAGGCGTTGGTCCAAGGGATAACCAAGGGGCCAGATACAGCAGGTCGGCCAGATGATCCCGGCATTCCTGTTCCAGATCGATCAGCCACGGCCTGGCCGGGTCCGGGAGTGCGTGCGGTGGCA
>Ga0315902_10000572_pt1 | contig 62339 bp, 108 predicted proteins | sample LakEriMetagenome_9_FD_203523 | JGI IMG/M metagenome (GOLD analysis project Ga0315902, IMG submission 203523) | Freshwater fungal communities from buoy surface, Lake Erie, Ohio, United States - Buoy 12 MA117 | ecosystem: Environmental > Aquatic > Freshwater > Lake > Lake biofilm | place: USA... | reverse complement strand
GATTGGTAAAGAAGCCAAGATACCTGAAGGGTGTAATTTTTTGGGTGGGGATATTAGAGCGATGGACAATATGGAAGATAAACCTTATCAATACATCTTTCATTTAGCTGCACTTAGTAGGATTCAACCATCATTTGAAAACCCATACACAACATTCTCAGTTAATGTTGATGGAACAAAACAAGTAGTTAGATATGCGGTGAAAAATGGTTGTAAATTAATTTATGCCGGTTCTTCATCTAAACACCACAATCCAGAACTTTCACCTTATGCTATGAGTAAATATATGGGAGAAGTATGGGTCAAAATGGAAAAACGAGTGTTTGGTCTGAATTCTGAAATAGTTCGTTTCTATAATGTGTATGGACCAGGTGAATTGGTTGATTCACACATGGCGGCGGTCATTGGATTGTGGAGGAGTCAAGTAGAAAAAAACCACCCTATTACAATTGTCGGTGATGGTGAACAAAGAAGAGATTTTACACACATAGATGATATAGTTGACGGTCTAATCAGAATTGCCGAAAGTGAAGAAAAGCATGAAGACGCATGGGAATTGGGGACTGGTAAAAACTATTCTATCAACGAAGTTGCTAATTTGTTTAAGGAAAAATTCAAATGTGTTAAGGTATATATGTCCAACCAAAAAGGAAATTATAGAGAAACCATTAGAATCAATAACGATGCGATTGAAAGATTAGGTTGGAAACCCACTGACAAATTAGTGGAATATATTAAGTCTTTATAAGATGTATTCAACTGAGTCACCAGCTTGAATATTTAAGTCATCACAGGTTCCACCAGCTAATTCCAATACAATATTTCCTCTACCACAATAAGAAGGACAAGGCTCCTCATTACAAGGAGGACAGTCGTGATGAATATTAACAATCACATTGTTCTTTATTATAATAATATCCAAAGGGATGATACAATTCTTCATCCAAAAACATTGTTTTTTCCCACCCATCAGAAAGACAAGACCCTCAAATGTAGAATCGAAAGTTTTACCCATCATACCAATGGATTGAGATTTTTTATCGATTAAAGTTTTGACATTAAAAATATTTTGATTAATTTTGACCTTCATATACATATAAATACCATGGATAAAAAAAGATACGTCGGCGTAGCCGTTAAATGCAAAAACAAACTTCTTCTTTGTAAGAGAAACAACTTGGGTTCTTTCCCTGGTATGTGGTCAATACCTGGAGGTAAACTTGAAGATGGTGAAACTACACAGGAAGGGGCTAAAAGAGAGTTCTTCGAAGAAACCGCAATCAACATTGATGATAAAGAACTTCAATTCGTTGGGTTAATTCCACGTCATACCCGAGATGGTAAAAAAGTTAAAGGTTTGATGTATGTCTATCTTCTCAATGTTGATGACGAGATTATGCCTGACTTAGTGAATGCTATTGATGGTGAAGAACACACCGACGCACAATACTTCCCAATCGAAGAGATTAGAGAAGAAACTTCTGGTGAATATCTTTGTAAACTTGCAGAAATTTTATTAAAATGATTTTAGGTCTCGCAGTAATAGTATTATTCGTCTTTGTTGTTTTGGCAGTTCTTGATATGAACAGACAAATAAATAATTTGGATGATGAATGACTTTTGGTAAATATGTAGATATTTATATGTCTCTGTCTGAGAAGACAGAATATCACCAAAACCCAAAAGTTTCATAAAAGATTTGACTGAATCAAAAATTCTACTTATCTTTGTGAAACAAATGTCCCACAAGTGTTTTATCGAGAGATTTATAAGCTTGTGGGACTTATTTTCTAAATAAGTTCTTAAAAATATTGATTACACCCGCTGGTACAACCAGCGCATGACGTGGATAGGTGACCGTGGGGAAGTGGGTTTGTAATCATTAAGATATATCGCGAGATAGTAGCAGCGGTAGCTCGCAAGGCTCATAACCTTGAGGTCGGAGGTTCGATTCCTTCTCTCGCAACTAAGAATAGGTTGACTACGTTAGTCGTAAAATCGAGGTTCCCTATTTTTTTTAAAAAAGATTTGACGAATTGAAAAGTTCATCCTATCTTTGAAAACCAAACGACGAGAGTCGTTCAGTTCTTTGATTGAATAACCAAATAAACCTGTCCTATTAAGAGTAGGGGGTAATAAGAATTATTTGTTGTATTATTCTTCAAAAAAAGTTTTTCAAAAATTTGATTGTTTCCCAAAACATTCTTAATTTTGTAAGACAAATGGAGAAAAGGGGTTGTAAAGGTTCCTACTTCGGTGGGTCGTAAAGTTTCCTCTTTTCTTCATTAATTTTAAAGTTCTTTGACTAAAAATATTATCCTTTCAGAAGTTGATGATGAGACCTTAGGGTTGATTCTGAAATAACTGATAAAGATATTGGGCGGTCTATAGTCCATAAATAAACTATGAAAGTAGTATAAAGTGATTCGTTCTTGATTGGAACGGTTGCGGCTTCGGAAACGGAGCTCGAGTAGACAAGCGGGATATCATCTGACCTTGAGTATTGAGGGTGACACTTTAGAGAAAGTGGTTGGGTGACCAAGCGATGTGGGTCGTTTGGTTGAGGTGGGAACACCAATAAGAATAACTCGTAGAGCTGATGTAAGAAGTATGGTTATCCGACTATACAATTGCGGAGTTCAATATTAGAGTAGACTTAAAACCGAAAGGTAAGAGTTCGTACAGGTGGTGCTGTTGTTCTCCTTACTCTTCACCTACCAAGGTAGGAGTTATGAAGTAGACTCAAAGTATGGAGGTCGGGAGACTTCAAGGTGTAGTTCAGTATCATCTCGTTCAAAAGATGGGATGGCTGGTCTGACGGACCGCTACATCTATCATCCACAAATCACTACTTTGTTAATTAAGGTTTAACAACTACAAATCAATAAAGGAAAAGTGTTCGTCAGTCGTGGTAGACAGGTCACTACTTAGTCATGAGTTGTTCATGGCCGTAAAGGGTCCCAAGCCCGATACGATTGTTTTGAAAGTTCTCTAATCCCGCAAGGATTAATTGGGGTGGCAACCTCGAAGAGTGATGAGTAAGAATAGAGTGTATTACGACTTAAGGATTGGTTAATCTAATTGACCGTGACTGAGAGTTACTTCTCAAAAGGAAGTGGAAATCGGAGGAAACAAATAATCTCCTGTAAAGACTCTCACAAGATGGTGTATTCTCAACCTATTTTGCCAGAACCCTGTCCGTTTCTACGGATGGGGTTTTTTATTTAACAAATTTCGAGAATGAAGGAGAATCCTCCAACGCTTTTTGAAGTGAAGTTCTGTAACTTCCTTTGTCTTTGAACTCTTCGAAATATTCCGCAATCTCTTTTGATTTACTTCTTCCGAGTTCGAATGCTAATGCTGAGTATATAAAGTTTGGTGTAAATCTATCCAATGAAGACTGTCCCAATTCCTTAACTAAGTGTTGTAAAATCATCACAATAAAGTCCGTTGTGTAATTTTGGTCCCTAAGGATTTTTTCTAATATTTCCAAATCTTTTTCCATGTAATCTATAAATATTTTGTCGTTTGGAAAAAATGGTGTATCTTCGTGTAAACAAAACCAAAAATATATGTTTGACAAGTTAATTGACCTAATCGTTACCTTCATTCATGACATTCTTCCTTGGAAAATCGTAGACCAATGGGAAGCTGGTGTTCATTTAAGAACAGGTAAATTCTATCGTTCTGTGTCTCCTGGACTTAATTGGAAGATTCCATTTTTTGATAAAATTTGGGTCACACCAGTTATTACACAGACTGTGAATCTAAGTCCTCAGACACTTACAACACTTGATGAACGCTCCGTTGTTCTTACGTCCATTGTCCGATATCATGTATTCAATGTTCAGAGTTTTTTACTGAATGTTATGCATGCTAATGATGTATTGGTTGATACAACTCAGGGGATTATTCGTGACATCGTTGAAACAACCAATTGGAATGATTTGGTTGATTTGACAAACATCGTTACTCCTGAGGTCAATGAGGAGGTTGTTAAATGGGGTATCAAGGTAGAAACGGTAAAATTTCCTGATTTAGGTGAAATCAAAACCTATCGGTTAATGACCGATGGAGGGGGAAAAACTCCAACACAAATACTTCCTTGTGAATAAAATTGGATAACCTCTTTTTTTTTTGGAATTAAAAACATATCTTTGTGGTTCACAATTAAAAAAGTTTTATGACATCACATAACATTAAAATTCAACATGAGACATTTGGGGTAATCGTAAATGAAACATTCACGAATGGTGTTCAGTTCAAGTTGTTTTTGAAAATGGTGAATGCTTGTTTAGAAACTAAAACAAGTTTAGACTTTTTTAATGGCGTTGATTTTTTGGTTCACGTTCCATATAAACACTTGGTGGATTCAATCATATTGACTTCCAACAATGAATATACATTGACTGAACATTTAATGAATAAAAGTAAAATTGAACAATGATAACTGTAGAAAACGTAATTGAGTGGGCCAAGCCACATCCGCTCGATGGTGGAAAAATGACTCGTATTTACAATGATGATATTGAGGCATCAATTGTTGGTGGTCGTAGTGGATTGTATGGAGATTTCGAGAAAGATTTCGAAGTCGCTATTATCGATAAAAAAGATGGTCAATTTATTACCAAATTCTTCTACCCTGAAGGAAATGATGATGTTATCGGATATATGACTGGTGAAAATTTGGTTGAATTACTCAATAAAATGTTTTCAAAGGGTTTCCAAGTTCGTTAAACTTGGTGGTGGAGGCTGTCCAAACCAGACGGCCCTAAAGGAGAGACTTCGGTCTCTCTTTTTTTAATTAAACTTTTGGTCATCCCACCATATACCAAATCCACAGTTTTTAAAAACTAATTGATTACAATCTTCTCTGATGTCATCAACCATCGTATCAAAGTCAGACCAATCTCCCATACCAACCTCATCCGCTATTTCTTGAATTGTTCTATAACTTTCATTACCATCATCATCTCTGAAATAGATATTTGTATCACCCCAACTCCAATCACACAACACGGTTGTTTCATCATTGTCTAAGTCAAGACGTGGATTAAGTAAATTGATGTAGGCATATTGTTGAGGGTCATCCAAATCTTGGATTTTTATACCTTCAGGTGTTGACATTTTTTTCAGTGCTTTTTCAGTAAACTCATCGGCTTTTTCTTGTCCAATTTCTTCAACTAAATCAGGTAAGAAGTTTTCTAAGTTGTAATCCACGGCTTTAGCGATAGATACTATATCTGAATTCGGATATCCAACTTTTGTTAAAACGTTCAAAAATCTTTTAAGGTCTGTCATATTTTAAATCATATTAGGAACATATGGTTTCATTGAATAGTCATAGGAATCAATATCCATATCTTCGGAGTAATCGATTATTGGGTTATCACTTTGAGAAACACAATACACTTCATTTATCTCAATAAAATCTCTTAGTTCTGCATGTACCTCGGCTTGAGATAAAATAATGTATTCATCTCTAAGTTTGTCAAATTCATACTCAGAAAATGCACTCTCAGTTGTTGCTTCAGTTAGTTCGCATCTGTCTTTGATGAAGTTATCCCAAGTGACGATAAAATAAATATTGTATTCAAATTCGTCAGTTTTAATTTCACCTTCTCCACTACAATCAGAACAAGTTTCATATCCACCGTAACATCTATTACAATCTACTTTTCCTTCTCCACCACAATCAGAACAAGTTAAGGCACCATCACCATCGCATTCCTCACAATTTTCCCATTTACCATCACCCATTTGTTTTCCATCACCATCGCATTCAGAGCAAGTTATAACACCCTCACCATCACAATTATCACACTCAATATTTACACTTCCATCGCAAAAATCACAAGATTGTTCTCCAGCTCCATCACAACTTCTGCATTCTTCTCGATGACGATTCCCCTCTGTGGTTATCAAAGTTGCAAATAAAATTTTATTCAAAAGTTTATCACCCAAATTCAAATTTCCTGTTTTTTTGATGGACCAAATGTAAAACAAAACTTTGACCATGGTCACTGGAGATATTTTCGAAAAATAATCCTTTTGTTTCACCATTAGTTTTCTTAATTCCATATATAAATCTTGAGGATTGTCGTGGTCTGGAATTATTTCTGCTAAATTGGTGGATAATCTTTTTATTTTATCATTCATGATAATAAATACCTTTATTTTATGTTAGTGTTCTAATATATTTTTCAAAACACTTTACTATGTCAATCAAAGTAACTTTAACCGAAAAAGAAATCCTCGATACACCAAATGATTCTATGTTGGGAGAACTCACAAGAAATAAATACTGGCAAGCCAGAAGAGACCAAGAAGGACCTCAATATGATGACGAACACTTCGGTATGATTATTGGAGAGGACGGTCTTGTTAAGTCTATAATTCGTCCATATACGTGTTCTATCTGTGGTGGAGATACATCGGAGATTGATTATGATTACTTGGTTGGTTATGACCACTTGGGATGTGTTCTAAAAGTAGAAGGAGAGAGCAAAGCGGATGAATTTGATAAATGTGTTATCTGTGGAAAAGAAAGCCCATATTTGAGGTCTACGCATATTGATTTGAGAACAGGTTACGTTGAAGGTGGCGGACAAGGATGTTTCCAACCAAATAATTGTGATAGGGTTTAATCGAGTTGATTAACTCTGAAACTCATTTCAAACTCATGTTTGGTATCTGCAGAGAAGTCTACCTTCCAAATCATTCCGACATCAACATATGCGGTATTTGAATCTTTAACAATTTTCCCTTCAGAATTGAAGGTATACTTCAAAATGATGTTACGAAGTTTTTCTGACATTTTATGAATATCGATACCGAAATCAGTCGATTGTGAATCTATGGTTAATAGATAATCAAAAGTGATATCAACATCATATTCTTCCAATTTGTCCCTTTTATCATAGTCGGTATAATTGAAATCGATTCCCACATCTAATATTTCAAAATCTCGACCTGTTTCGGTCATTAAAAGATACTTCAGTTTTTCCGTTGCAAGTTCTTCGTTTATCATAGTAATAAATATAATTTAAAATAATTTTGGCCGGTAAATTACTATTCCCTATCTTTGTATTCACAAAACACAAAATATATGACAAACACCCCTACAATCCCAGCAGTTAAGTTAAACACAGGTACATTAGCAGGAGACGTATTTTACGGCTCTTTTGACACCACAGTAAAGAACAAGTCAGTTAAAGTTATGGTTTCTAACCATATTAAAGACACTAGTAAGGAATATGAATTCCGTATTGCTAACAAATGTCAAGCGGGTTTCATTAACATCCACGACACTAAAGGTGTTCCAGATGATGTGATGAGAGGTTGGTCAAAAAATTCTCTTGTCAATATTCAAGTGAAACATACTTGGGATAATGGAACTGTGATTTGGCACAATGTATTCACAACTAAAGGTGGAAAATGGTATTCAATTGACCGTGGTTTCCTTGAGGTGATTACTGTAGGAACCATGAGACAATCTTTCCCTGATATGTGTGATATGAATTTGTGGGAGTTGGTTGGAACTAAAACATGGGCGGATAAAGCGTTTGTTCAAAACTAAAAAAACCCCGAAAGGGGTTTTAACTTTTTAAATAATATAGTATGAATTGGGAAATTTTTGGGTATATCGGGACTGTTCTTATATTGGTTTCTTTTCTAATAGAGAATGTTTTCAAACTTCGATTAGTTAATACCATAGGTGCGATATTTTGGTTAATATATGGGATTGGAATCATGGCAAAACCTACAATTGTAGTTAACTTTGCGGTCATAATAATTCACAGTATTTGGTTTATTAAACAAAAAAAAGAACCAAAATAATTTTGGCTGTGAATTTATGATTCCCTATCTTTGTATTCACAAAACATCAAAACTATGACATCAACCACCACCATTCAAGACAAAGTTCGTAACTACCAAGGTCAAAATTCTTTCGTTATCAAAATGAAAGACGTTCTTGCGAAGTATAAGGGTTTAACTCCTAAGCAGTTGGAAGCCGTTGAGAAATGTCTCAACGCAACCTCTCAAGTGAATATGGAAGAACTTCCTGAAGACCTCAAACGTATCGTCGACTACAAAGGTGAAAATCCTTTCGTAAAGGACATCGCGGCAAAGTTCAAACAATATGGTTCTTTGACTGAGAACCAAAAGGGGGCGGCTCTCAGACAAATCCAAAAAGAGGAAGATAAAGAGAAAACCATCCGAATGAACTGGCCGACTATCGGTGAGACAATCAAGTTGGGTCGTAAAGTTGGTGTTCAGTTGAAAGAGAAATATGGTTTGAAGTTCAATCCAATTCTGATTGACATCACAGCCCTCAAAGCGGTTTCTCCAAAGGCTGTTTTGTTCACAGGTAAGATGACGATTAAGCGTGGTAAGGTTTGCACTTGTTGTATGAAAACTTTGACTGATGAATTCTCAATGTTGACAGGTATGGGAAAAATATGTGCTGGTCACGTTGGTGTTGAATATATCACAGATGCGTCTCAAGCAGAACGTTTCCGTGAAGAATATCTTAAGAGAGTTGATGAAATCGGTGAGATGGAGTTTTGGGTTCCAAAATCCCAAATCAAAAAATGGGATGGTGTAACTTCCTCAATTGTTGAGACCATCTAAAGCCAACCCCTCCGATACGGAGGGGTTTTTTGTTAAAATGAACTTTTGAAGTATTTATCGGTATGAATTATATTGTCTCTGAAAATCAATTTGAATACCTTTTGAAGGAGGCTAAGGAACCCCCTTTTCCTTTAATCGTGAGGTTATTCAAAGTTTTAGATGAAGAAAAACAAAAAAAGAAAAAAAGGGCTGAGATTTTACAAGTGATTGAAAAGTTATCACCTTATATGGGTATTCCTGAAGAATACTCAATATATCTTTTGGAGTCATATGTTCTAAACTACAGGAAGGATGGTGATTATTCAGGATTGACGAAAGAAAATTTTGTTGACCCAAGAAATATGAAGGGTAAGACAACTACCAATCCCAAGGCTTATTTATATGCCACGGCTCAAATGCCGTTTAAAGGTTCCAACTTGGAGGGGTATTGGTCCACTGATTATAAAGGAACTCCTTATTATAAAGTAGTGTCATACGGATGGTATCCAGTTTATATTTTCAAAGATAATAAATGGTATGAGGTTACTGGAAGATATTCATCTTCAACAGGTAGACAAATGAACAATGCAAACCCTGTTGAATGGGATAATAATTTAGGTGAAGAAGTGTATCTTTTATCTCAGGACGAAATGAAGATGTTAGAGAGGGGTGTTAGTCACGAAGAGGTGTTGAAACACAAGTTAGAAATGTTAAAAAAACAGGAACCTGAATTAACAAAAAGAAAAAAAACTGCAAAGACCTATAGGTGGTGGGGAGACGAACAGGAAGGTGATGGAATGTATCCAAATGCAAATATAAAATACAAAATTAAATCAATTGAAATAGAAGGTGATAAAGCAATTGTCACAGTTGATATTCATGATGTGGTTTACAGAGGAGATAGTGGAGAAGAACCTACTCCACAAAATTATTTGAAAGGTGAGATGAAAGGTATGGATGAAAAAAGAGCCGAAGAAAGAGTAAAAGAAAAGTTGAGAGGGATATTGAAAGACTACATGAAAACCCGCTTTAGATACACAAGCGAAGACCCACCAAACACAAATATTGAGTTCAAGTTCAATCACTTAAAGAAGTAATTTATAGTTTTTCTCAAATTACCAGATATTTATTATACAGAAATATCAATCCCATCCGCATCTCGAGAGAGTTTGTGAATGGGATTTTTATTTATAAATCAATAAACAAAACAAATATGAAAAAATTAAGTTTGTTGTTTCTAGCGACTGTTTGTTCGCTGATTTCTTTCGGACAAGACCACAAAAAAGGATGGGATATCTCTGTGGGACCGAAGTTATTTGCACCACTCTCTGGAAACGTTGATTGGGACTCTAAGTCTTGGGGTCAAAAGGTTCAATTCTCAAAGAAGAATATCCGTTTGTCTGCAGGATTTATGCAAAACAAGGCTGGCTTCGTTCAGATGCCTGTTCTTGTAGGAGTCAGAAGACACTTAACTAAAGGTCTACACGTAGGTCTTGATGGTGGTGTTACATTCTTCGATGGACAAAAAGGGCAATTCACATATGCTCCTTCTATCGGCATGAATATAAACAAGAGATGGTGTCTTGAACAATCAATTCTCAGAACTGTAAAAGATGGTAAACATTCCAACCAAGTTGGGTTAGCTTTACTCTATCGTTTATAGTTTAAAACAAAACTAAACTAAATTATGGAAAATTTAAATTTCTTATTACACTGGCACTTTTTATCAGGTGTGGTAGTGGGATTTTTCGCTCTTCCTCACGTTGTTAATTTCGTAAAGAAGTTCGTGAAGAAGTAAAACAAAAAGTATAAGGAAAACCCTCACAGAAATGTGGGGGTTTTTATTTTATTGTGATATATATGTTAAAGATTTAATTATAATGGCAGACGCTTTTGTTCCCTATCACCAACATCTATTGGTTAAATGTTGGGTTAAAAATCCCCCTAAGTCAGAAGAAGTATTAAATAAATGGTTTGTTGATTTGGTTCACACGGTAGGTATGGTCGTGGTGGCAGGCCCAACAAGTGTTTATGTTAACGAACCAGGTAATGAAGGTTTAACAGGAACAGTCACTTTGGCAACATCTCACTCCTCAATACATATATGGGATAACTTAGAACTACCGATGGTTCAATTTGACATCTATTCTTGTAAGTGTTTTACATTAGAAGAAGTGATGGGATGTTTCATACCATGGGATTTGGTTAGAGCTGAATGGGTCATGATTGACCGTAACGATAAACCTACTATTACATCTGAGGGAGTTTGGGAATAAGGAACCCATTTAAGACGTGGTCTCTCCAAGAGACACATGTTACCTGTTGGTTGATGAAAGACGTTTTTTGGTGTCTTAAATTACCTTTGGCGGCTACTTTCATGGTATTTCCCACAGGACTTCTTACTTTATATATTTTATTCAAAGAGAAGAACAATTTGGATTCAAACTTAATCTTATTTAGTTGGGTTTTTATGAATATATTTTGGATGTTACATGAACTACAGGGATTCCCTATATGGACGGTTCAGACATTCATGGTCATGGGAGGGATATCGGTTCTCAGAACTTTATGGAAAAAATAATTTAGACCCCAATTTGATTGGGGTTTTTTATTTTTTATATTTGTTTCAAAATAATGTTATGATATCAGAATTGAAAAAATTAATTGAAAATAATGAAGTTTCTGAGATTGAAATAGTTGAGTTTCTTTCAACCTTGAAAAAATTATCTAACGACGATGTCTTCGATAGAAGTAGTTTCTCGATAATGCTCAACCATTTCGGATTGAAAACCAAAAATGATTGGATTAAATTTAGCAAAACCTCCAAATATAAATTTTAAAGATGACTAATCATGAAAGACATCAGAAGATGATGTTTGATATTATGAACCACTTCGACTACGACAGGGTTCATAGTGTGATGAAACATCTTGATTGGGAGTGGTATGGTAAAGGTATTCCGACTATCGATGATATTAGATTTGCTGCTCGTAACAGATTGGAATCCGTAATTAAAAATTGTTTGTTGGATGCGGTTCCTGAGGACATATATTTTGTGTCAAGCGGTGGATTGAGAGCAACTGCAATTAAAAATGACTATGGACAAATCACCTTTCTTGAATTAGAATTTGTATTAACTAGTTGGGAATTAAGTGACCCTTATGAATTATGAAAACAAAAAAACCAAGTGCAATAGTTTACGGTTTGGACAGATTAGGGACTGAAACCCTAGTTTCAGACGTTTATTTCGAAGAATCTCTTTATGATGAATGTATTATATATTCTTTAGAATATACTAATCAAGTTGCTGAAGATTATTCCAAATATGAACCCGATTTGATTGTATCATTCGGTGAAAAAATTAATATACCTTATTTTCATCTTAGACAAATTCATCTTCATTACGAAAATATACTTTTCAATAATACTTTGGCAAATGACATTGTATGTCAAACTGTGTTTAGAAATTGTAAAGTTAATCGACCAAGATTTTCAGTATTTACACCGGTTTATAAAACGGGGGAACGTATAAGAAGAACATACGAGGGTTTATTGAACCAAACCTGGACTAATTGGGAATGGGTTGTTGTTGATGATTCTCCAGATGATGAAACTTGGGAAATTCTTCAGGAGATTTCCGAAAAAGACTTCCGAGTAAAACTTCACAGAATTTATCCTTTATCAGGAGGAAATGTTGGACTTGCAAAACATAGAGCTGCAATGTTGTGTGACGGGGATTGGTTGGTGGAACTTGACCACGATGATTACCTTACAAAGGAATGTCTTTCAACGTCTAATAAAGCGATACTTAAATTCCCAGACGCTGGGTTCCTTTACACCGATTGTTGTGAGATATATGAAGATGGTGAAATGAAAACTTATGACTATAATTGGGATGGTGATTATTATGCTAGACATGACAATTATTTTGATTTCGGTTATGCTGGTCATTCATGGGTAAGTGTCGACGGTAAAGATGTGTTAGCACATCATTATCCCAACATAAATCCTTTGACTATCAGATTTAATATTTCAATGCCGAACCACGCAAGAATGTGGGATAGGAAAGTTTATCATGAGATTGGTGGACATAATAAAAAGATGCCCGTTGCGGATGATTTGGAATTAATTATCAGAACTTTCTTGAAAACAAGGATGATTCACTTGAGAAATGTTTTATATTTTCAATATAATAACAAGAACAGCACCGTAGATAATAATGCACAAGATATAAATCGAAGAGCTAGATTGATTAGAGATTACTATGATTTAGCAATTCATAATCGAATTATTGAATTAGGGTTTGAAGATTGGAATTGGAGTGAAGAGGATAAACATTCACAAAAATTTCAAAATAGAGCTCCCATTAGAAAATATTTCGAAGAAGAAGAAGTAATGAATTACATTTATGAATAAAAGAGCAAAAATTTGTTTGAATGCAATGGTTGGTAATGAAGCGCCGACTATTAAAAGAATGTTGGAGTCAGTTGCTCCATATATTAATTATTGGGTCATCCAATGTAATGGAAAGGAAGATGATACTGAAAGAATTATCAACGAGTTTTTCAAAGATAAAGGGATTACAGGTTTCACCTATCAGGTAGATTGGAATTTTCCAGGTTGGAATCGAGACCATACACTTCAGGAATGTTTGAAAGCAGACCATGGATGTGACTGGATTCTTAGAATGGATGCTGATGAAAGACTTCATGTTGATTCGGATTTCGATTGGTCAATATTGGATGATACTTCGGTTCAAAGTTATAACATAACGGCTCAAGCCTCTGATACAAGATATTTCAGAACATGGTTTTGGAATGCAAAACTCCCTTGGTTTTTTCAACATGATAAAAGACATGAAACAATTCACCTACCCGAAATTGGAGAAGGTTTCCAAAGACTTATCATGCCGTATGGGTTTAGGCATTTGGTGTCGCATGACGGAGAAACTTGGTTTGTGCCAAGAAAATTCTTGAGAGATGCTCTCGAATTAGAAATTGACAAGGTTGTTGGTGATAAAGTTAATGAAGACCATTATCACTTGTTTTATATTGCAAAAAGTTATTTTGATAGTTATGGAGACCACACTCAATATGCTTTTGGAAAAGAACACTCTTTAGAATACTGTAGAAGGTCAATTTGGTATTTCCATAAGTATATGGAAAAAAGTCACAATTGGACTGAAGGAGTCTCACCAACCCATAGAGACGAGATGGCATATTTTGCACTTTCTTTGATGGCAGGTTCTTACATTTATATGGGAGAAATCGAAAGGGGTTTGAAGTTTTATGATTATGCTCAAGAATTCATACCTGAAAGAAATGAAAGTTTATTGTATAAATGTTTTGAGTTAGATAAGTTGGGTAGAATAGATGAGTTAAAAGAAACTTTGGACTTCATGGTTAGACCTGAAAGAACAAACCCTTTCCCTCAATTAAGTTTTTTGATTGAAGATAGAGCTTATTATAATTCAGGTAATTTCCTAAATGAGTGGAGAGAGAGATTAAATAGAAAAGAAACAGAATATGTAATCGATTCTGATAGTGTAGATTTTTTCGCGTAATGAAAAAGAAATATGATTATCTTATTGTTGGAGCAGGACCTTTTGGTTCTGTTTCAGCATTTGAACTAAACAAAAGAGGTAAAAAGTGTTTGGTTATAGATAAACGTGATGTAATAGGTGGGAACTGTTATACTGAAAACGTTAATGGTATTCATGTCCACAAATACGGGGCTCACATCTTTCATACGAATGACAAAGATATTTGGGATTACGTAAATCAATTTGCAGAATTTAAACAATATACACACAATGTCATTGCAAACTACAAAGGGGAAATGTATACACTCCCATTCAACATGTGGACATTCAACCAACTATGGGGTGTTAGAACTGAAGAAGAGGCAAAAGAAATCCTCGAAAAACAAAGGTATAAAGGTAAAATTCAAAATCTCGAAGACCAAGCACGGTCAATGGTTGGCGAAGATGTATACGAAAAACTCATCAAAGGATACACAGTCAAACAGTGGGATAAGCCGTGTAATCAATTGCCGGCATCAATCATTAAAAGACTCCCAGTAAGGTTTACTTGGGACAGTAATTATTTTAACGATAAGTATACTGGGATGCCTGTTGGGGGATATACTCAGATTTTTGAAAAGATGTTGGAAGGTTCTGATGTTCAACTCAACAAGGATTATTTTGATGAGAGAGAATACTATAACAGTCTTGCTGAGAAGATTATTTACACAGGTCCAATTGATAAGTTCTTTGACTATCAGTTTGGTAAACTGGAGTATAGAAGTTTAAGATGGGAAACAGAAAAACTTAATAATGATAATTTCCAAGGAGTCCCTGTTGTAAATTACACCGACCTTAAAACTTCATACACTAGAATATTAGAACATAAGTGGTTTGATTATCAAAACCAAAAAGGGACTGTGATAAGTTATGAATATCCCGCGGCTTATGATGGTAAAAACGAACCATATTACCCTATCAGAGATGATAAAAACACTCAAATCTATAACAAGTATCACGAATTAACCAAAGACCAAGAGAATGTCTATTTTGGTGGTAGATTAGCAACATATGTTTACTACGATATGCATCAGATAATTGCTCAAGCACTTAAATTTATAAGTGACCATAGTATTTATGGATAATGAAAGTGTGTCTCAAATACAAAACATCAGAGCTAGACAAAAACGACATCAAAGTTTTAGCTGATTTTATAAAATTCCAACAGGAAAACCTTCCCTTGAACAAAGACATCAATTTATATTTCATTGATAACAGAGAGGGACCTATGACGACAGGTGTTAGGATGCCTCACAGTGAGATAAATGTTTTAGTAAAAGGCAGATTGTTAATAGACATTTTAAGAACACTATCTCATGAATGGGTTCATGAATATCAACATCAAAAAATGGGAGTTAGTGATTTTTCTAAGAGTCCTGACATCGGAGGACCACATGAGAATATGGCAAACGCACTATCAGGTATTTTTATGAAGATGTTTCAGAAAGAACACCCAGAACACTTGGAAGTCCTTTACTGTGATTAATCTTTAACAAAAAGAACGTCTGTAACACAAAGACTTTGATTGAAAAATCTCTCAGATTTTTTCTTAATTTCCATTTGGAGGTCTTTAACCAAGTCACTTTTTTCCCCAAAAGAATCTTTAGAATAAATTTTCATACCATAAACCCAATCACACATTGCAGTTTTATGTCTTGAACCGAACACAAAAAATATATCAACCTTATCAAAGGGTAAATATTTTCTATCAGAAACAATACTATTTGTAATTTTCTGTAGCATTTTTTTCATGACTTGATTAGCGTCCATATCCATAATAAATAAATATTATATTTATTAATATGAATCTTCAAGAACAGGTATCAAGAATAAAAAAAATAATCTACGAATTGTCCCCTCAATCTGAAGGGGTAGTTGAATTCTTACAAACGATTGAAAGTTTCCCAGAATTGTTGAAACATCTGAGTTTTCCTACGTTTCAACACCTGAGAGATTACGTTAATGACGCTTCTTATGACGAATTTCACGAGTTGAAAAAAGAGGTTGAATATTTTTTCAACAGGAGAAAAAAATATTTCAAAGACGAGATGCATGAAATTAAAAGAACTGTTCAAGACTTGTCACGTAATGAAGGATTGGATTTAACGGTTGATGAAGTTCTTAATGCCTTCATAAGAGCCAAGGAAGTTTCTATTCCTAAAGATGTTTGGGAAAAACTAGAAAATACTGAATCAAACACTTTTAGAAAAGGTGAAATCAAAAAGGTCGTGGATATGGCTAACAAATACGATAAGACCAATCCATTGGAACTCAAAAAAATATTGAAAAGGGGTGACTACCGAAGACCGATGATATTAAAGTTCGGGGACAGATACCATTTAGTTTCAGGAAACACAAGGTTGTCGACAGCGGCTGCGATGGGAATTGTCCCTCAGGTTTTGATTGCGGAAGTTTAAATTAACTCAATACTACATTCATCTTCGACGAACACTCGTTCCATTTCTTCATCCCTTAATGCCACACTTGATATAGAAATTCCCTTACCATTTAGAATTTGAAGTCTCCATAATCCATGACTATGGCTTTCGATTTGAATATATTCACCTTCGAACAATCCTAATTCCATTAGTCGAAGTCGAACACAAACGTCACAGTTCTCACAATCAAGTTTTTGAGGAACATCACTGATTCTCAAGGTTTTTCCTATATGGTTGTCATTTATTAACATAACACAAAGATAAGTATAAAATCTTCAAGTTTCAACAAACATTTATTTCAAAAAAATAGTATCTTTGTGGTATGATAAAAATACTCCGATTTTACTTTCTGAAACGAATGGTCAAAGACCCTACAACTACTGCTCAAGTTTATCACATGATGTATTGTGGAGGACAACCGCCAAAAAAGACTGAGACTGTTCCACAGGTTTCTCTAAGTTATCCTGAGGTTCAGTCATTGTCGGTTAAACCCAAAACTAAAACTAGGAGACAAGAAATTATGGATAATTTAAACTATCTTAAATCGAAACCCACCAAGACCAAACAAGATAAAGATTCTATCGGAGTTTTGGAGGCGGTTCTTAAGAACGAACCCGAATAGTTATAGATATGAAAGAAAATCGTATCGAAGGTATTATCATCCCAATCAAGGTTGGGGATGTGATTCTCATGGGAAGGTTCAAAAACAGGAAAGTAACAGTCAAAAGTATTGGTAGAGATGAACATGGGATGCCTACAATCAATGGTAAAAAGATAGTTAATTTCAGATTACTTGAACCAAATAAGTAAAACAGATTGATTTTAGTTATCTGTTTTTTATCTTATAAAAAAACCTTTTATGAGAGAGTTATTCAACATAGATAACAATACATTAGACAACTTTGATATGTCTAGATATTCTTTAATTTCTAATTTAGAATATCAAAAATACTACACTGAAAAATCTTCTAAAGAACATTATAGATTATTAACTCACCTTTCTCAACAACTAAATGGTGAAATAATTATTGATATTGGAACATTAAAAGGATGTTCTGCATTAGCATTATCATTCAATTTATCGAATAAAGTTTATTCTTTTAATTTGAGCGAAGAAAAAGAACTTAATACTATTCCTGAAAACTGTGAATTTAAGGTCGACAATATTTTAAACGGTTCTTACGACGAACTAATCATGTCAGCAAAGTTAATTTTGTTGGACACCTTTCACGATGGAACCTTTGAACTACAATTTTATAATCACCTGAAACAATTGGGATACAAGGGATATCTCTTGTTAGATGATATATTTTTGAATAAAGAAATGGTTGAATTTTGGAATTTAATTGAGTTAGAGAAACAGGACTTGACTTCTTTAGGACATGCTACAGGAACTGGTGTTGTTTACTTTAATTAAAAGTTTTAGTTGAGATTCAGTCACTATATAATCTTTTTTTGACTCAGTTAGAGATTCTGACTCAACACATTTTTTTGCGACCGACCCAATCGTAACGTCCATCCCTAAATATTTTTTTATTTCCTCTTTGATACGGTCTCTGAATCTTTTTGCTACGAACTCAGGTTTTGTTTGAATTTTTTGTATCCAATCGATATCAAGAATTACAACAACAAAGTAATTTGAAAGAACATCTAGCTCGTCATCTACCCAAAACCCACAAACACCTTCGATAGAGTAATCGCTCAGGAATGATTCTAATAACTTTATTGTTTTTTCGTGTTTGTTCATATTACCACTCGAAAGAAGTGTTAGTATTTGTTGTGTCGTAATTTAATATCAGGGGCATTCCTGTTGACTTGCGAAGTGCTTTTTCCAATTCGTAAGCTAAGTCATCAGCATCAAAGTTGCCGTATTTGTATATTGAACTATAGTATACCATAATCCTGACATTCATGTAATTTTCTTCCTTAGGTCTGTTACTATGTTTAACTTTAACCCAATCCGCACTAGTTACTTCAATTTTTTCAAGTTTTTCAAGTTGTTCACACGCCTCTTCGCTCAAAATACCAACATATTCAACCCCTTCTTCACATTCTTTACGAATCAATGCCAAATTACTATCAATTAATTCTTGGAACAACCCAATTCGAGTGCTCTCAACTATAATCGAAAACTGTGATTCTTTTATAATATATTCCATTATAGTTTTTTGTGTTTTGAGGATGCGAGAAAATAATCAAATCTCTTTACAGATTTTTTTCCTTTGTCATCCATTTTAACAACCGTGGTGGGTAATCCCCACTCATCATTGTGTATTATTCCCCATACATTTACGTATTTCGGTAAAACATGTTTCCAAATTCTATAAGACCCACTGTATAAAATGGTATCAGAGGCTAGATAGTCAACATCGTCTATCACGATTAAATACATTTTGGTTCCATAACCTGTCCCGATTAGTTCTTCATCAACAGCGCTTAAATGAACTTTGTATATTTTTTTTCTAAATTTTTCAATTACGAAACGACCTATAAATATTTTGAGAATCGGGTCGAAGAAATAGTAAATTATTGTGTCATCATCTTCCAATCTGTTTATGATGTAATTTAGACCAAATTTTTCTTTCAGACCAAAATATTTTTTAGCTACAAAATAAGCAAAACCTGAACGAGCGTCTTTTGTTTTGAAGATATCACCCCACTCACTTCTGAGTGGATTTTCGAAGTAATCTATAATATCAGAAACAAGAAAATCATCCTCTTCAACCCCAAAACCCATTTTTTCCCTGAAAAACTCTTTGAACAATTTTACTTTTTGTTTGTTAGAAATTTTGTCTTCCATAAAGTCGAAAAAACTATCGAGAGGCTCAAAATCAAAATGACCTGATTCTCTTTCAATTTCCTTGATAATATTGTATTGTCGTTCAGTTATAACGTATTTCATCAATAATAAATATTACGAGACCTCAATTGATTTCATTACAATCTAAAACTAATATATTTATAAATGTGAGAAAAATCATTAAGAAAATATTGAGAGAGGAATTTAGAAATCTAAGTTCAGTTATCGAAGAACTTTTACAACCCACCGTCGAAAAATATAGTGATTATGTTTGTGAAGTTCAGGTTTTTCAAGACGTAATGAATCCAAAAAAATATTCCTTGAGGGTTTTTTTTGTCGGTGGTCCAAGTTCTAAGATTTGGCCAACAACTCAAGCAGTTCAAGATTCTCGAGGGAAAGTGATGAAAGAGATGTGGGAGACAATATACAGATTTACAGGTTTAGGGGTGGAGTTAGATTCAAGCACAGTAAGAGAATGTAAAGACTCAATTCAAAACAAACAAGAACAGAATGAATCAAGAGTTTCAAGCACAATTAAACGAAGAGCTAATCAACAAACATTAGAAAAATATATTACAAAGGGTGAAATTAATTATCCGACTTTATGTGATGATTTCGAAGATGGATATGAATATGCTGATGCAGTGATTAATTATGCAATCTATAAATTGCTTGATGAGTTTGATGAAGACATATATGACAAAGATTATTATGATGATGTGATGGATTATCTGAGGAAATTGTGTAGAGATGAATTTGGTCAATACTTAATTGACATATACGAAAATACTTGCAGGGAGGAGGAACTTGACGAACAACAACAAAACGAAGGTGAGATTACCGAGAGATGTTGGAAGGGGTATACTCAAAAAGGGATGAAGACAATGTTTGGTAAAAGATATCCTAATTGTGTAAAGGTAAAGAAGAAAAGAGTTAATGAAGCCAGTCTAGGAGACTATCTAAAAAAGTTACTTAACTTCAAAGGAGATGAAAAAAGAGAATTCCAAAAGATTGTAGACATTATCACAAAAATAACAAAAAAGGAATATCCTGTTGAAGGTATGATTGGGGTTGCAGTTACCAATGTAGAAAAAAAAATGTGGGGACAGAACTTCAACAATCCAAAAAGTGTTGGTTTGAGATGGGATTTCGGAGTTACTATTAGACCATTATTTACTAAATACAATCCAAACAATTCAGATAATTATGGTGAAAAAGTTCTGAAGTTCCAAGACGAGTTCATTGATAATGCTTATGGAATGGGATTCAATGTTTCATCCCCAATAGGACATGAGAAGGTTAAAGATTATAGAATAAATTTCAATTGGGATAGACCAATCAATGTAAAGCAAGTAGAATTATAGTTATGAGAATTATTATTACCGAATCACAATCAAAAATACTGAAGGAATTCTTTCCACTTATTGCGAAAGATAAAACCGAAGATATTGTCAATAAAAAGTTTGACATTTCAAATACATTCAATCCCGAGGTTAAAAAACTACAAGAATTCTTGAATAAACAAGGTTTCGATTTGGGTGGTTATGGTCAAAACAAAGATGGTGTGGATGGAAAATACGGTCCTTTTACTGCTAAGGCACACAAATTATATCTTCAAGGGAAAACGCCAAAGGAGTTCAAAGATGTTGTCAGTAATGTATCTGATGTAATTTTTGTTGGAGGATTAGAAAAAGATATGGGGTTACAAGGTCAAACAAGATTACTTCAAAAAGGTTTAGGTTCTGATGTCAAAATAAAATCATTCCATCATTATGATTCAGACTCAACCATTAACGACTACATAGATAAGAACCCAAACATTCCAATCTTTTTGTTTAGTGCGGGCGCGAACAAAATATTCTCGATTTCTGATAATTCAAATGCAAATTTGAAGAAAGTTTATATAATCGAACCATACTCTGCATCACAAAGGGTTATTAAGAAGATTGAATCTGCCGTTTCAAAAGGTTTACCAAGAAAAAATGTGTTTCATGGAGGAAGTCCTGGAAGAGGAAGTAATATCAAAGGGGCAACATCATCAAATGCTACGGGACATTTCAATGCCTTGACAACAGTTCCACAACTTGTTTAATTGACCTTTCCATTTTTCATTTTACTTTCAAACGAGATTTATTTATAATTTAAAAAAAAATTAATTATGGGAACATTATCAATTATCGGATTTGTTATTTCAGCTTTGACTGCATTGTTTGTAGGAAAAGGGGCGATTGACAAAATCAGAGGAACCCAAGAAGCGGTGGGAAATTTCGCTTACATGAAGTTAGATAACATCAGAGTAGCAACTGGCGTGGGTGAATTACTTGCGGCAATTCTTCTTGTTATTCCCGCAACTTCAATCTATGGAGCATTCTTAATCTCGTGTTTCATGAGTGGAGCAATTGCGTTACATCTTTCACTAATGGGAGGGGTTAAAACTTATATCCCTTTTTTAGTTGGAATCGGGGCGGTTGTTGGCTATATCTTATCAAGTAGCTTCTAATCATTTTTACATTATTGGAAACCCTCACCTTTGGTGGGGGTTTTCTTTTTCGAATTTCTTTATTATTTTTATTAAAAATCAAATAAAATGGCAGAATATTCAGAAAAGTGGAAGAAATCTTTTGAAAAGAAATATTCCAAAACAATCAAAGAACTTCAATCATTAGAGAATGAATATAAGGAAATGATTGAATCAAATCCAAATGAATGGATTTCAATTTACCCTGATGAATCTATTGTCAGCTTCGGCACTTTGGATGGTTATTGGGCTTCACATTATAAGGAAGGTGAAGATGAAGATTATCCACAGGAAAACGTTAGTTTGTCCCTCAATTCTAAACTTGGAAACTTTAGTTTCAGAATTGAGTCACTCGAACAACTTATTAAGTTAAGAAACGAGCTCCTTGAAATATCTGATAAGTTCAGCAGAACTGAACCGCCAGTTAAAATAGTTGACCCAAATGAATGTGAAGACGAAGAAGGTTGGGAAGATAATGAAGAAACTGAATACACGATTCAATGTTCAAGAAGTTGTGTTCAATCATGGACTCACACTGTTATGGCTAGAAGCACTTGTGAGGCTTACAGAAAAGCACAAGAGGGAGAAGGTCATGATGAAAATGATGACTTCGATGAATACGGTGAAATAGATTACGAATCAATTTAAATAACAAACCCTCACCTATGGTGGGGGTTTTTCATTTTACAAATCAATTAATTTGTTTTAAATTTATACAAACAAAAAATCTTTATGTCTTATTTAAACACCCCAACACCTATTGTCGAAGCTTTCATTAGAGGTAATTTCCTTAGAAATCAAGAAGACTCTTTCGACAAAAAGTTTCCGTGTTATATTTTTGGTATGTCTTCAATACCTGCTCAAGCACCCCTATTCCACTTCATGATGGAAGATGGTGGAATTTGGTGGAGAATGCCAATACACGCTTTCTGTTGGAAAGAAGACGCACCACAACAAGAATTAGACGAACTCGTTTTATGGGATTCATTCACTTATCATGTTGGAGTTACAGCGTTTCCAATCCTCAAAAATAAGACATGTAAATTCACCTCAAGAAGAAGAGTTCAATATTCAGGACGTTACTTATTCACATTAGATTGGGGTAGCTCCACTGATATGAGTGATACAGACTTTGGACTAAGTGAATTTCCATCTCAACACAAATGTGGACATTTTATTCAAATGGATAATGGAAACTTCGCAATCCAACCAAATAATCGTTTAATAATGCACGACCCATCTTTTACTGTTAAAGAAGAAATTGTTATCAACAGAAAATATAACACTACTCTTTGGACAGCAGAAAGAAATGGTCGATGGGTTACTCCCGACACAGATGTATTCAATTATGACCATACAGATTTGGATGCGGGTGAATCCAACAAAGCCAGGTCAGAAGAATACGACAAGTTAGACGAAAAATATAAGAATGAGAATAATATTTGACCATCTTTACGGACACGTTCAGGACGATAGAGTTTTTTGTGAGGCGTTTGTAATTCCTGAAGGAGAAAGTGAAGAGGAATTTTTGGCTTTAGGTTTTCTACCAAACATACAACCACCACTTTATTGGTATCAGGCTCGAAGTTGTAGAATCAACAACGACAAAGTTATCTTATCCTACAAGAGAAAAAAATTATTGTCTCAACTTGAAATAGAAATAATCCCATACACTGAAAACAAAAAAGATGTTGACTTGTTTTTTGAGGAATATTTTAAATGGAAAGGATTTGATATTTTAGAATATTATAACAACAATTCGAGCTACCCTGAGTTAAAAGTAATGAGAGTAAAGTTCAACAATGAAGTTGTTGCATACACAAGGTTCAGGGAATTTGAAACTGTGATATTGGGATTGGAAACATCATTCATTCATAGTGAACTAAAATTTTCTTTCGGGAAAGATTCAATCCTGTTGTTGAGTAATTACGGAAAGTCACAAGATAAGAATTACGTATACATTTATGAATCCTATCGGGATTATTTCCCATACAAATCTGAGATAACTGGTGCCGAACTTTGGGAGGGGGAAAAATGGGTCGACGCAAGTATTTATAATCATGACTGAAGGAAATTTTAATAGACTCAAACAAACCATCGAAGAACTGAAAAAATTCAAACGAGTATTACTTTTAACTTGTTCTAACAGAGGTGTTGAGGTAATGAAAACCCAAACACCAAAATCTTCAATACTTGCTCAAATTATCAATAACAAAGTTGAAAACTCAGTCTTAATTGATGTAACCAAATTAAAGATTTATCCGTGTGAAGGTAACGTTTCAAGAATGGAAGGAAACGTTTGTGGAATCATGGAAGCTCAGTTGAAAGACAAAGAAAAGAATCCAACTGGATATCACAGATGTTGGGCATCAATACATAATCCTGATGATGAACTTTGGAAAATAAGTAAAGAACTATTTGAGTCTGATTGCGTTATGTTTTTCTCTTCAGTTAGATGGGGTTCAGCAAATATGTTTTACCAAAAACTCATCGAGAGATTAAATTGGATTAACAACAGATACATACCATACGGTGAACCCAACATCATCAAAGATACAACCTCAGGTTTTATCTGTGTTGGTCAACACGTTTACGCTGAACAAATTTGTGAACTTCAATACAACAACCACGAATATTATGGATTCAATGCTGATAAAAATTTATATTGGTATTGGAACGCTGAAGATATGGATTATGATGATGAAACCTTACAAGGATACTTAGAAAGTTATCCTGACTTTTTCGAAGAATTCCACATCAAAATAAAGCCATAAATAATTTTTCTTAATATGAATTTGAACGAAGAGGTAAACAGGATGCAATTAATGATGGGGATAAATGAATCCACGGAAACAGCATTCAAAAGAAGAATGCATGAATTACCCAAGTTTATCAGGTCAACAAAAAATTGGCTGAATGCAAAAGCATTTGACAGTTTCGGTGAATTTATCGAAAGAGTCATCTTCGCAACCACAAGAGATTTTAGTGCGGAATTTGGTATTAAAGACTACGACCAATTAGAAGAATTCAGAAACAAAATCGGTGTAGTCATAAGAAATTTCATCTTGGACAATTTCATGGATGAAATCAAGGAACATTGGATTAAAGAAAGGGGATATGGGGATTAAGTCACCAGCCACACAACGACAGATTTAACACTTCTCTCGACCAGCAAAATAAAACTCGGTGCACTCAACATAAAAATTATCCTTCAATATGTCATACATTTTATCATATTCGGAGATACTAAAGTTATCATCATCATAAAAATAGGGATGGAGACAATCCATAAAAACAGAGAAGAATTTCTTTTCAAACTTTTCATAATCATCGATTCTACAGATATCAAACTCCATAAGTTCAAAGGTCACTTTTAGTGCCTCTTTAACATAATCAAATCTTCTTTTTATCCAAAAGAGAGACTTCTGATTAATGACTCTATCGTATTGTTCCTCTGTGATAATATATCTCATGTAAATTTATTTGTAGTGACCCAAAGCTCTAATGTATAATACTCCCTTTTTGGAAATCATATTCCCGTGAACAGAGGTAAACCCTAATAAAGAAAGGGCTGTTTCCATTTTTTCCATAATATCATCCGCAAGTCCTTCTGAGTTATAAATTTCACTGTCTTCAGGTATAACTGCTGTCACCACATATAGAGTCTTACCAAGCTCGGGGGTTTTCAATAATTCAATTTCGATTTCGGGCACATCACCATCTTCAAAAACAAAGTTCTTCAATATTTTTTCAATGGCTTTAGTCATGATAATAAATACTATAAAGTAGTATTAGTATCACTTTTTGCAGTTACAAGAACGTCGGGATTTGTGGAGTTTTCAATATTTTCAAGAAGCGGTCTACTTCTTCTCCATCTGAATATAACTATATCAGCTTCCTCCCTTTTACAGCAGAACATGTTCATCATATTTTGTCTTAAGGCTGAATGAAAATGAATTGCATCATTGCCCACATTTACCCTACCGAACTTTGTTTTCTTGCTGAAAACATTAGGATACATTTCATCCAAATATTTATACATGATTCGTCTCACGAAACAAAGATAGGAAAATTAGAATATACACTCAACAGGAATCGGTTCAAAATTATCCTGAACATATCTCAACATGGACTTATTAAACTCCACAGGTTCAATACCAAACATACCCCATCCACCACCAAAATATTCACCATTACTAAACCAACAACCAACAGATTTAACGGGTTTGCCGACTATTAAAAATCTACCCCTCTTTATACCATACCAATCCTCATTACCACTATAGTTTTTAATAACACCAAACTCCACTTCATTAAACTTACTATCCCAATAAGATTTCATTAGTCTATCAAGCTGTTCATCTGTTACAGAATATTTCATAGTTTATAAATATTAGTAGATTATACAATTAATTCACTCAGTTCGGGACAAGAACAATCCACTACACTATCGTTCCGTGGATGTCCCTCACTTCATTCATTAATCGTATAATCTTACATCTCAACAGTTTCAACATCAACTGCTTTATCTCGACACCACTCAAGAACATACATCTCAATATCAATCTCATGAATATCAAAGTATGACTTTATATCTCTTTTCACATGTGAATTCACACGAGTCCTAATCTCTTTACCTGAATGATAACGAGTAAACTGTATAATACCAATTCCGTTCTTGTTAATGAATTCCTCTCTGTATGAGTCCACAAGGTCCCATGCCCGACGATGTATTACTACATCTTCGAACTTACTATTTAGGAATTCCCATACTAACCTTTTCATAATCACAAAGGTATAGTATTATATCGGATATGCAATAGTATATTTTAGTTGTCAAGTTTTCTGAACAATAAACTTGACATTCCCCCACCAAATGTATTGTCCCCCACTAATGAATGAACGTATGAGATGGTGTATAATGTGTCAGCTTATAACTTTACAAAACCACCCTACGGGTAAGCTTATAAGTTTACTTTTGACACTTACATTCCCTATATGTGATGACATATAAAACAATACCTTCGGTTAGAATTATATGTCATAAGATATACTCCCACATATTCCCACCATACATGAGATGTTCGTTGAAGGGGACTGTAATCGTCCATACGAGGGGTCATCTTAGACAAGATTTCGTTGAAGAAATACTCTCTAAGGTCCCCTAAAGGGGACTCCCCGCTCACTTCACTTAAACTTACTTTTTTTGCTGGAATATATAGATACTAAAAAACTGGTCTTCCTGATACCGTCAGAGGGAAAAAAGTGGTCTTTTCATATACGGTAGGGGGATTATGGTGGTAAAAAGTGGGATAAAATGTTTATCTGTGTAGGGGGTAAAATGTGTCGAGGGGATTATCCCCCATGCAAAGTCCCCCTGACATTCTGACAAAACCAAAAAAAGTTATCCACATTTGGTCCTATCAACGATTTATTTTTCCACACTGACATAGCGTCAGGACCATTTCTTAATTGCGGAGCACTTTATTTTTATATGTTCCTAAACTATATATTATTGTTCCATGGATATAAGAGACAACATAAGATTCAACATAGAGACTTTGGACCCCAACAGAGTGATGGTCGAGGTAACACTTTTCAACGAGATGGTATTGGGAATATTATATTTTGAGAACCCCAAGACTACGTGGAATAAAAAACCACTCCTATCAAAGAAGTGGCGATGTGTGGATGCGAAAGTGGAGGGGTTATATATTCATGGTGGTGAACACATAACCCCCAAGGATATTATCAGGGTGTGTCAAGACTTAGTGGAAGAACATCTTGCTAATGGCGGGGGCAAAGTATATGATAAGCCATATCACTACGAAAAAGAGAACCATGTTATACCAAACGGTGAGGAAGAACTTAAGCAGCTTCCAACCATACTTGACAACGATGAAGACGATACACCCGAAGGTGATTAATTGTGTGAGAAAGTTCATATCTTATTTTTTATATCATTCCAACAAACACTATAAAGACATTCCATTCCCCGAGCTTCAATCTCCTGTGGGTGTCTCATATACCCCACCTTATTTAAAACATTCCCATACCAACGAAGGTTCTGAAGGTAGTGAGTATATTCATGGAGAACAGAACGGACCACCATCTTAACGGTCGGGGCATAGTTCCTAAACACAAGAATCTTTTTGGTGGTGGGGTCATACATCCCATAAGCAGGTGTATACTTCTCCCCAAGGGTCCGAACACTAAAGTCAACACCATACCTTTTGGTCCCAAGGTTTTCTTGACACCAATTAATGGTCTCCTTAACAATACGACGAATCTGCTGTGTGGTCATATCAGAGGTGGGGGTCTTTAAGTATGTCTTCATAAGACAAAGATACGGAATATCCCCCACAAAAATAAATTTGTTTATATGGAGAAAAGGGCGTATCTTTGTATTACGCTCTCGACCATCGGCGGGGGTATATAAGCAGCCTACCTCTGATTCCTTCAGGGACCGTCTATCCCCGCCCGTTCTACACTCCCGCTTCGAACAATACAAAGGTCCGACTATTTATTTACATAACCAAATAAAGTTATCCACATGCCAGCAGAAAATCAAATTACATATGAGGAACTTATGGACAACTATGAGTTCAAGGTCTCCAAGAAAATGCTCATGAGAGAATACCCATGGATTAAAGATGTCACATATAAAAACCCCGAGGATATAAACAAGTATAACCTCATCTTCATAGACATTGTCGTTGACCCATATGAACTTGCCGAAGAGTATGGTTGGAATGTTATATGGTATATTAACAGACGAGTAAGAGATGGGGACCTCCCCAACTATGCTTACCTCAGCATCATGTTCGATGGAACCGCATCAACTGAGGGTGCGAAGAACATACAGAACCAATTAGAGAGAGACCTACTGTCCATCCATAGGTCCGCAGCCATACCACGTGAACTTAAACTACCCGAAGACAGAAGACTTGTCATAGGTGGTGTATACGTTGACCCCAACTCCAAACCCCCGCCACAATCCCCAAGTTATCCACCTTATCCATTGACAACATGACAGGAGGGGGAGGTATAATAAAGTTATCCACATACTGCCCCCTGCTCCCCCCTCTTTGGTGGGGATAACCCCCCCCCTCCCCCCGTATCCCCCCTTACTATATGTCAAAATGTCGGTTTGGGGGGGATAATACCTTAGATTACGCAAAATAATTTTTGGGAAAAAAAATGACCTTTTTTGGGTATTTATTATTATGAATTTACATGAAAATATACATAGAATTAAAACAGTAATGGGAATTCTTACTGAAGAACAAAACGAAGTTGAGGTATATCCTTCGACAAGTAAGGCATATCATTTGACTCCTGACATCTATATTAACAGTATTAAAAAAAATGGTCTTACTCCGAAATCAGAAAGTAAGCTTTCGTCACATCCTGAAAGAATTTATTTATACTTGAACCCTGAAAGTAGTTACAAGACATTGGCAAGTGACCTTTGGAATTCAAGTAAACACAAAGAAAATATTAAAAATTATTATGTTTTGGAAATTGATTTAAATCAAATCTCAGGACATACATTCTATCAAGACCCTGAAAGTTTTCTTGGTTATATTGGAATCTACACTAAACAAGGAATTCCATCATCGGCAATTCACGTTGTAAAAACAATTCCTGTTCAAGACTTACCGTCCTCTTCAGTATTGGATGATGAACCTGAGGATGAGGAGTTTGAAAAAGTGATGCAGAGTTTGGGGGATGACTCGGAAGAGACTAATAAATGGGATGAAATTATTAAAAGATTGGAACAACAATAAATTTCTAAAACATTGACCCTCTTCAATTACGAAGGGGGTTTTTTCATTTAAAAATTTTTGGAAAAATTTTGTATTTATATTAAACAAAGAACATGAACAGAAGTTATAGTAAGATTAGACACATACAAGAATCCAATCAGAAGTTGGAGGAAAGAATGGTGTCAGAATATGGTTATTATCGTGGTATGGATAAGGATAGAGAAGCAGCTCATAATTGGTATAAGCAAAATGCTCATACTGTGAATCATGTATTACAAATAGGTTCTTTATTTATTCCTGTTATTGGTCCATTAGTAAGTGCGGGTATTGGATTAGGGGATGCTGCAGTATATGCGAAAGAAGGTAAGACAAATGAAGCAGGTGTTGTTGCAATTTTTTCTTTATTACCTGGTATTGGTGCGGTAGTAAATAAAATTCCTGGTGTTAAACAATTGGGTCAAGAAGGGATGAAGGCATTGGCATCTAAGATTTTAACAAAGGCACCGTTAAATGCTGTTGAACAAGGTGTTTTAACAGGAGTTCAAGCAAATTCGGCATTAATTAGACAAGAAGCAAATAATGTAGTCAAAAATTATGCATCAAGAGCCGTTGCGTCCGTTACTAATGCTTCAACAAAAAAATCTTTGGAACATGTTGCAAAACATGGTCTCGAAAAGGGAGCTGAACATGCTTTAGTGCATTCGGTAGGTTCTCATCCACCTGTTCAACCTGTAAAACCAAAAGTATAAACAAGACCCCCTCCCCACAAAGAGGGGTTTTTTATTTGTGGGATATTTATAATATAAGAAATGTATTATGAAAAAAACTATAAAATTAACTGAGAACGATTTGAATCGTTTGGTTACAAAAATTATACAAGAACAGAAAACTGAAATAAATCAAGAGGGTAAAAAAAGATTTGATAAATTATCAAATGATGTTTCAAAAGGTTTCTGTGTTCCTGTTTTAAATCAGGGTAGTAGAATGACTATTAAATGTCAAGATGGTCATTATTGGATAATGAATGAATATAGACAATTCGGTAAAGATTAACTTATAACCCCTCCCAACAGAGGGGTTTTTTATGTCCAAACTCGGAAGTAAAACAGTGACAATCTCGGAAGTTACCTATACGGAAATTGGAAACATATTTCCAATTTCCATAAACATGGGGAAAGAAACTACAGTGATTTCAACATATTAGAAATATATTTCCAAACATTGACGCCCCCTTCTAAGAAAGACCCCCTATATTCAAAAAAAATTTTTGGAAAATTTTTCAGAAATTACTATGTTTGTAAAAAATTATAACATATGAAAAGATTTACTATTGTTGGGGTAAGAACGATTGATGAATACGTTACTTACACTGTTGAAGCGGAGACAGAGGACGAGGCTATTGAGATGGTGGAGAGTGGGGAGATAGATGACAATGATGACCATTGGCAGAGGGAAACAAGTGGAGGGGAAGATTTTACAGTTCAATCAGTTGAGGACATCGACTGAATCTATTGTGAGTATAGTGGATTACGTTCAGTAAAATCATATGAGAATGAATAAACAAATATTCAAGAAGTGTAAGACATTGGGGGAGTATCATGAGTTAACAGTGCCGTATTGTTTTTCACCAAAGGAATCTTTAGCATTTTATCATAAGAATAAAACCGTAATTGATTTTGAGGGGACGATGTATAGTCAGATACGTCATGATAGGGAAATGATGGGTGGGAACAAAGCAATACATCAAATAGATTTATATGAATGAGACAAAAAAGAAACAATATAATTTTTTACACCCCGACGGTAGTGAATGGTTTGATTTAAGTGACCAAGCTGAAAAATATTACAATTATTGTATCAGAAAATCATTGGGTGGGAATGACGCAATACATAAAATAACTTATGATGACTGTTAAAGAAAAAAGGGAAATAATAATTAGATATGTTAATTCCGTGCTTAGAAAAAGAATTGGGGGGAATGAGGGTGCACATTGTTTGATTGATATTTATTTGTTATGAGTCAGATTGATTATGTTTCCGCATTTAGAAAATATATCGATAGTATAATTTTGCCAAGATACCCCGAGATTGAAAGTTTTGAGGTAAGATTATCAGGAAGAAGGGAGTGGAGTTTTGTTAAAAAAGATTGGAACTATGTTGTTGAGATTATATTTCATGTTGATGGGACCGAACAAGCATTTGAAGATGATTTGAGGGATGATTTACATAACATGAAAAAAGTTTTTTCAGTTGGGGATAATATAACCGTTCATTTCACCGTTGTTGTTGAGGGTAATATGTTTGGCGGTGATTGGTATGTTTAGTCTCTTTTTTTCTTCTTTTGACCAGATATTCGCAAACGGAAACCGACTCCGTCGGTATTTTCCCCCGAATTTTGCCGACGGTCCCCGACCGACTTCGTCGGTTCGGTCCTTGTCCTTTCATTATGACCACCTCGTTTGACCATCTAAAAAAATTGTCCGTCTCATTTTAAATTTATATTATTATAGTAATGAAAAAAATAATTGATGAACTTATAAAATGTTCCATCGAGAATGCGGATGTTTATCGGTGGAAGGATTCCACATGGTTAATCTTCACAAAAGAGACGAGATGGGTTGTTGAGTTGACCGATGAGGGGACCTTGTGGTATAACTATAAATTCTTTAAGGATTTATTCAACTATGTTTCAATGAATGTTGGACAAGAAATGGATGGGTATATTATTCAATGGGCTAATGATTTCTTTTATAAGGATTGTGCTCATCGTGCGGCAGCATATCCTCGGGATAAAGATAGAACCAAAACATCCAACGTTGTTGAAAACGGAATTAAGGAGGCTCAAGGACGTGGCAAGAATCATTGTGATGAATTTGAATGGCATACTCGTGCTGTGGTAGATAATGGAATAAAGGAAGTAAATCAATCAGATAGTATTCACAGACAGATGAGAGCTGAGAATGAGATGGGTAGGATGATTAAGGAGGCTAAACCAAATCGTGTGACCGTTCATGGTGAGAAAATGGATAGGTTTTATTATGACCCCGAGTGTAACGGAAATAAAACATTTATGACTGAAATTATTAAAGGTGGTGTGAAGGAAGTCAAGAGAAGTTTGATGTATTCAAACTCCGACGTTGAATTGATTGTTAAAAAAGTCAAACCTAATATTGAATATTCACAACAATCGGGCGTCTTTCATCCTGATTGTGTTGCAAACCATGTAAAAATTGAAAAGGTTATTGAAGGTGGAATAAAAGTTGTTCCCCTTCCTGATATGAGTGGAGAGTTGAGAGGGTATAGTGATTATTATAACACAAAGGAAGATAGGACGAAGCCTCACACAGAATATGTTAAAGAGACAATTGAGGGTGGAACTAAAGTTGCTCATAAAATAATTGAAGATGAATTTATCAATAGGGAATCCGAATAGATTCCCATACATATTTGCCTTGGATAAATTGGGTGGTGATAGGTCTCCTGATGGTGAGAAATATTATGAGGAACATGAAAAGGAATTAGAGAAAGAATTTTCTGAAATCATGAATTGTATAACGGAAAGATTTAGATTTGGTGATAATAAAAAAATACATGGAACGATTAATTTTAGAATACATAACTGATGCCGTATTCGCACCTGAATAGTATTTATTAATAGTGAATCTAAATGAAAACATATCACGAGTAAAAGAGTTAATGGGACTAATCACGGAAGTGAGAAAAGGTTGGTATGAACTTTTAAAACAAAAACTTCCTCATTTTCCCGAATATGTTTTGAAAGATTTTATTTATAGAAAAGTAGATGACTATAAAGATTATGAATCATTCAATAATTGGATTAACGACTGGCTTGTAAATATAGAATGGGAATACCAAAAAGATTTTCCAATCTCTATGGATATTTTTAGTGATAAGAGTCAAAAGGAACTGAGGGAGAGAATAAGTGGTTTGATTAGGTCTGATGTCGAAAAAGACAAAGAACGTCATCAAGCTCAAAAAGAATTATTGAAATCTCGTGGAATATCTCAGGAACCAATTATTTTATTCAAAACGAAAGATGGGAGATATGATTTGGGAGAAGGTTGGCACAGAACAGTTCAAGCATTTTCAATTTATCCTGATGGATTTATTCAACCAAATGTTTATATTGGATTGAATGCAAAATGGTTGGAATAATCCCCTTAAACAAATTGGTTAATTAGTATATTTATAATAAAACAGATTATATGTCGAAAATAATAAGATTAACCGAAAACGACTTGGTTCGTTTGGTTAAAAAAGTAATTGCGGAACAAACCGCGACTTCAAGAGAATTTCCTTTGCTTCCGAAGGAATCTGAGGAAGAAGCACAAAGAAGATTTTTCAATCAATTGGGAGATGTTATTGAACCTATGATAGGTTCGAAAACCAAATTCTTCCGTTTCTCAAATAATACTAGACAAGATATCAAGGAAAATAAAAAACAAACATTGGTGTTTAAGAAATTTCTTCCAGCTGAATCATGGATTCAGGAGTATACTGGTTATATGAGTATAGGATTGATGTTTCAAACAGATTGGTATAAACCTGGTAGTACAACCCCGATTCCTTGTTATACCAGGGTATCGTTACCTGTAGACACTGATAATTCAAAACCAGGTGTTTTCAAATGGGAAAGACCTGAAGTATATGTTACAATTGATGGTTTTGATAATTTGAGCGAAAAGTTTAATAGTAACGGAAACCTTTTCTCTTCTGGACCTTCAGCTAATGATGATATGAGAGCAGCAAATCTTAAAATTGATGCTAATGCGGTTATGAATTTGTTAAAACAATATGACTCATCTCTAAGACCCCAAAAATTCAAATAAATAATATTTTTTATAAATAAGACCCTCTTCCGAAACGAAGGGGGTTTTTTATTTAATTAAACAATTCGGTTGGTATATTTATTTTATAATGAAAAATCTGATTAGAACTTTAATAAAAGAATACATAAGTAATGAAAAACTTATGGATGTTTATATTTCTGAGTTTATCCGAGATTTAAAAAATAATGTCCCAGATGTATATGCCGATGTTGACTACTCATATGGAGGTAAAAGACATAGTTCTTCTATCGTTGAAATTTTAAATTACGATGAACAAAAATATAGTCCCATAATTACAAAGATTATAAGAAAATGGAAGCAAAAACTTTTGAATTATGGTATTGTGGTTGGGTCACAGGAATCCCCTTCAAACAGGGAGAAGTATGGTGGTAAAATGTTTTATGTTTCATTCAAAAATATGACCACAAAAAGGATTAAACCAAACAGATTTGTCTTTCATGCTTCAGAAGTTGACCCATCCATAATTTATAGTGAAGGGTTGAAACCCAAATCATCAAATGAAGGTAAATGGACCCATTATAATTTAGCTTATCCGTCCGCAGTGTTTGCAGGAAATACATATGATAATGTTTGGGGTGGTAAAAACATTTATATTATTGATACCACAAAAGCTTCCAATTCATGGTGGTATGACTTGAATGAATTCAGGGAAGATAATTTGGATTATGGAAAAGGGTTAATTATGACTTTTGAACCCGTGTCCCCTGATGCGATAGTTGGAAAAATGACTTTTAGAGAATTCTTCGATATTATCAAAGCAAGTGCAGACCAAGGAGACTCAAAAAAAGAGCTCGAATCCAAAATTGAAGACTTTTTGCAATCTTCTTAAAAAATCGGTTGGAATATTTATTCATTATGAATTTGAACGAAAACATATCACGAGTAAAAGAGTTGATGGGATTGTTGGTTGAACAATCTGACGATAAATCGGTGGTCTTATTGGATGGAACATCTTCCGCGGGTAAATCGTATTTGTTAAAACAAATGAATGCTGTTCCTTATTATGAATCTAAGGACCCAAATCAATGGGTTGTGATTGCTTCTGATGATTTTAGTGGCACAGGTGAGGAAGGGAGAGAAGGTGAGGAAAGAAGACTTAAATTAGACCATCCGAATATTAGACAATGGGCGAAAGAAAGAGAAGATGCTGGAATTGTTTCGGGTATTTATCGTGAAAATGGTGATACTGTTCCTGAAAATCCATTTGAAAAAGAATATATTGGAGGAACTGACGCAAGATTATGGTATGTTGCTCAAGAAATCAAAACGGGACCTTGGAAAAAGATATTTGTGGATACTATCGACAACCAATTATCAAAATATTTGCCAAATATAAACTTCAAACAAATTCTTTTGCATACTCCAATTTATCTTTTGGTGGAAAATGTTAACAAGAGAAATGAAATTGCCAAAACGGACCCCAACTTTAAATACGACAGTCGAGATATCGAAATGGTTTTGGGACAATACTTGGAAAAGTATGAAGCTACAAAAGACAGACCGTCAGAAAAGATAGGAGACCCTTCCACAGTTTTGACCAAGAAAGGATTGGAAGGTTTGTTGTCGAAATCAACCTCGAACAAAAAGTTCATTGATGAGTTTATTTCAAAACTCGGTATAATGGACGATGGTCAATACTATATCAAAGTGAAAGATAATTATTTGTCACCTACTACACAACTAATTAATGTTGATTCTGAAAGAACTGTCTATTTGGACAAGTTTAAGGATATTGTTCAGAATCAATCATAACAAACGGGTCGTAATATTTATACATATGGACAATATAGAACAGGACATTAAGGTTTTAGATAAAGTATTGAATAGCCCTCTATTTTTAGATAAATTTCCTAGTATTAGTAGGGTGTGGATTACTCAGTTCGGAAAAAATATCGACGTAGTTTTAAATCCTTCAGATACTGGTCAGTATTGGTCAAATAGAGAAAATATTTACTCATATATCCACAACCTCACAAACATGGCAGGTGTTAAATCAAGAATCCAAATTTATCCATAATGAAATATGTTATAACAGAAAATCAATATAATTTGTTGAAGGAATACTTTGACCCGATTTATTTTTTGAAGAAAAAAATGTCTAAAGAGCCTCGTCAAATAAAACCAGAAGAAAATATCAAATACGAAGAAGATTTTCAAAAATATGTAAATATTATTTTTAAACTCACATACAAATTAAATCCTTTGGAACATCTGAAAGGGTTTGAAGTTACAAAGGTTACTCCATCTGAAAAGTGGACCGTAGTGTTAAAACCTAAAATTGATGATTGGTTCAATTATTGTGATAATTCTGACTACAAAGAAAAACTTGAAAATTTTGAGGAGGAGTTTAAATCTATTGCAAGGATGACGATGACAGGTAGTCCTTTCTCTGAAGAAGGTTTACCTCAAAATGTTTTTTATACTTTTTGGAATTACTGTTAAAGTTATAGGTTTAACTATTTATTATTGATGAAATACCTAATCACGGAAAAACAATATCAATTATTGAAAGAACAAACTGAGGAGGTTCTTGAACTTCCTGGTGTTCAATATTTTGGTGGTTGGGACAATCTACAAAAGTATTTGGCAGGAAAAAATAATCCTCCTTATTCAATTGAAGGTGAACTCGATTTGGCAGATAGTGATGTAACTTCTCTTGGTAGTTTGGTTTCAGTTAAAGGTTCTCTTCATTTGAACCGTTCAAAAATTGAATCTTTAGGAAATTTAACTCATGTTGGAGGTAATTTGGTTTTATCATGGACCAAACTTCAATCTCTTGGAAATTTGGAGTATATTGGTGGAAATGCAGATTTAACAGAGTGTAAAATTGAATCTCTTGGAAATTTGACCACCGTTGAAGGTGATTTTTGGGTATATGAAACAAAAAAATTGAAATCTCTTGGTAATTTGACTTATGTTGGTGGTGATTTGCGATTACAGAATTCTAAAGTAAAATCTCTTGGTAATTTGACTGAGGTTGGTGGTAGTGCAGAACTATTCTTAACAAAGATTAGAAGCCTTGATAATTTGACCTCTGTCGGGGGTTATATAAATGCTTATAGTTCGGATTTAGAAAGTTTGGGTAATTTGACTTCCGTTGGAGGTTATTTACGACTAGAATTGACAGATGTTGATAATTTTGGTAATCTCAAAAAAGTTGGAGGTGATTTGTATTTGGGAGGTAGTAAAATTTTATTCAATTACAAATCGGCAAAGAAAATAAGAAGTATTCTCGATGTTGGAGGAACCATTAAACTTAAACAATAGATGAAATACTTAATCACAGAAAGACAATATAAAATACTCACTGAACAGTGGTGGAATGACCCAAAACACCCTGAATGGAAAGTATATGCACCTACTGATTACGAAAAAAGAGAATTAAAAAAAGGTGAAACGTTTTTGAACAATTTGAATCCTCACACTTTTCTAAGTGCGGCTCAACTTGTGACAGCATTTATTCCTGTTGCAGGACCGTTTATATCCATGGCAATCGGTCTTGGAGATGCTTCTCTTTATTATAACGAGGGGGATAAAAATGCTGCAGGATTTACTGCGGTATTTTCTATGATTCCATTTGTGATTGAAATTCCTGCAGTGAAACAACTCGGTGTGAAAGGAATGGCTGCTTTGGGTAGTAAAGTTTCGAAAGGGTCAAAAGTTTTTTCACCACTAGAAAAAGAAGCTCTAGTTGCAATTGAAAAAAATCAATCCTCTATCAAACAAGGATTACAGAAAGCATCAGATGCTTTTGAACCAGTTGTTAGAAGTGTTGAATCAATTAAGCCAAAATTTGTTGCAAAGTTCGGACAATCAAAATATGATGAATTATTAAAACAATATGTTCAAGGAAAAATCACAAAGGAGGTTTTCTTGAAAACATTAAATTCTGCAACAGGAGACACTTATAAAATGGCTAAAATGACAGTTCAAAGTGGACTCAAATTTTCTAAAGCAGAATTAAATGGGATTTCAGAATTGGCTTCTCTAATAAAACAAGGAGAAGAAAGTGTTTTGAAATTGGAATTAACTGTAAACGGTGTTAATAGAGAAATAGATGTGATTGTTAATAGTTTCCCAAAACAAACATTCAATGGAAGGGCTGTTGGTAGAAATAAGATTTACATGAATTTAGATAAGTTGGAGGGTAAAAGTGTGGAGGAGATTAGACAGGTTTTATCTCACGAAGCAGCACATATAAAAGACCCATCGATGGTTAGTCAAGTATATAGAGATTCATATAATACAACAAGAAAATTAGTTGATGCTGCCGATAAGAAATTTAATGACTTAGCCACCGCAGCAGAAAAAACAGGAAAGGGTGTAGAAGATGCTGTTAAGGCTGGAGAAGACTTTGTTGGAAAGTTTCAAAAATATCAGTTTCATCCACAAGAAATCGTTGCAAACAATCAAATGGTTTTAAATAATATGGCAACGGAAATAGAGGGTTTAATATCACAAATCGGTCCTGAAGGAGTTAAAAAAGAACTTAACAATTTAATTAATTATACATCAGGTAAACAAGCATTGTCGAAAGAGAATTTGAGGTTGTTAGGAAATAAAGGTTCTGAACATCTAACAGGACTTTACAAATACAATAAAAAATATTACCAAGATTTTTTAAAGAAGATTGCCAAACAATCCGAATATTTGAAATCACAACTTAGTTTAATGAATTAAAATAAACCCTCCATATTAACAAAAGAGTTTTACAAAATATTTATATAGATGAAATACATTTTAACCGAAAGACAATTGAAAGTTTTGTCAGAACAAGATTTTCTAAAAATCAACTCCCTCGATTTTGATAGACAGAAAAAAATAAACGCTGCATGGTGTAGTGTAAATTTCGGAGTTGTTCAAAATCAACGACCACTTAAAGTTCAGTGGTGCGGAAAAGGTGGGTATAAAGAACAGATGAAAGTAAGTGATGACGAGACTCTTAAGGCTATAGAGAATTGCCCGAAAAAAATTTTCAGCACCCCTGAGTTGACAAATCGCAAAGATGGTTTTAATCAAATTTATAATTATTATAGAGAAGGAGTTGATGGGTCGACTATTAAAGAAGAACTAACGCAACATGAATGCCTTAACTATTATTTCTTTTATGGTAAAAATAAAGACGGTAGTGAGTCATATTTTGGTTCCACGGGTGGATTGGGACATAGACCAAAAGGTGGTAGAGAATTGAAGGGAGAATTCAGTTGGGATGGAAAAAAACCTGTTTTGGAATTACCTCTAACAAGAAAAGCGGTGGGATATGCTCAAACAGAAGAAGACATATTAACTAATAATAAAATATTATATACGGGTAGTAATAATGATTTAGTAAAAAGAGTTCAATTTGAAGTTTTGTATTCTAGCAGTGGTAAATTTAATTCAGGTTGTAAAAAAGATGCGGAGGGTTATTACAAACCCTCACTATGTGATGGAATATTTGGTTCTAAAACAAAAAAAGGTGTTCAAGAATTTCAGAAACGTGAAGGGTTAAAGGATAAATCGGGAATTGTTGGTGCCGAGACATGGGAATTAATGGCCCCCTATGATATTGATTACGGAGGATATACCCAAGAAGAATTAGAAAGTTATGAGTATTAGTTTAATATAACCCACCTAACACGGTGGGTTTTTTTATTTTTTTCTAAACAATCCGTTCTTATATTCAGATACCCAAAAAAATATACAACAAATATCAAGGTATTTTCGGTGATATGTGGATTCCATTATTTTATCAGTGGTTTTATGAAAAAACAGGTATTAAAGTCGATAGAATTATACAATCGTCAGGAATTTAAAAACTATTGTAAAAAAAGGGACAAAATAATATATTTATAAAAAAAACTACAAATGAAAAATTATTCAAAGTTAATTTCTGAAAACGATAAAAAATCAATTTTGGAAATGCATAATTCGTTCAAAAAACAATTGAATGAGCAATTAAGTGTTTCTACGGGAGGAGTAGGAATACCTCCGAAGGTTAAAACTACAATTGATTTATTAAAAAAGTTGGGATATAAAGAAAAATCAAAAAACCTTTATGTCAAAAAATCCGCGGATGGAACTATGTCAATTCAGGCTAAAGTTGACCCTTTCGGAGTTCAACTCGTATTCGCAGACCAAGCTGAATTTTTTTGGGACGACCAAATGCAAATGAATAACCCAAAAGATTTTTTAAAGATTGGTCATGGAAGTCCTAATATGGAAACCATGATTAAGAATTTTGAAAAGTCACATGGTATGCAAAGTCAATCCAAACCACCTATACCGAAAAAACCATCACAAAAACCAAAACAAAAATTTGAATATTTTGAAACAACTAACACTTCAAAAGTTTGGGCCGAGGCTGACATAGTGAAACTTATTAAAAAAGTATTGAAAGAAGAAATTTTAAAAGAAGATGAACCGGAACCAGTGTTACAAGGGGCTCAATCTTCAGGATTTTTTCTTTATGACGAAGGTCAAAGCGTTCCAAAAAGTTTGAATAGAACACCGTTCAATACTGCTTTAAGAGATAGAATCGTTGAGAGAATGTCAAGAACATTGTCTCGTTCTGTATCAACACTTAGGACATTTATGAATAACCCTAAATTCAATATTCCTGCTTTCGTTGAAATTAAAGTTGGCACTTCTAGTACTGGTACCCCTGAAGCTAATGTAAAAGTTTCAGAAGGTAGGGCAGATTATTTAAGGAGAATGGTTTTTGACGCATTTTTGAAACTAAATATTAGACCAGATGTTGCACAAAAATTCATTGTTGATAATACAAATGCAAAATACATACCATCTAATTTAGATGCTTCATTCTACGATGCAAGAATTGTTCCACCTAGAGCTGGAGAAAGATTCGGTGAAATTGTTATTAAGGATTTGACTACACAAGGAAATGAACTATCAAGAACAGTGTTTACTTTATCTGATTTAAACTCTTCAGATATTGGTGGAATATGGGAATATTTGTGGAATGGAGATAATGTTGATGAACAAAAGATATTAAGGGCATTTGAATCTGGAGGACCAAGGGTTTATTCAGATATTCAAGACTTAGATAAGTTGTTCAGAGGACAAAATACAACTTTGGAATCATGGTTGAATTCAAAATTAGGGTCTGAAGATTACAAAGTAAAAAATCAAATTTCGAATATGTTGGATATGGCGGCTCGGAAATCTGGTTGTCAGAGAAACACAGTTAGAATTGTTGGAGATAGAATATCAATAGATTTGAGAGCAGTATGTAATCAGAAAGATGTTGGATATGAAGGTGAAGGATAAAATAACTCAATTATAGTTTAAAACCCACCTAATAGGTGGGTTTTTTATTTCTTATCTAAACAATCAGTTAGTATATTTATTATTATGGGATGGGAATCTGATTATAAAGAAGAAGAAATAGTTGAAGACCATACGAGAGTATTGTCCAAAATTTGGGATAATCTCATGCCCGCAACATATCCATATGTTTTAGAATTTAAAACTAACAAAGCTGTCGAGGTTCATATGACAAAACAAATGGGTCCATATCATAGGAGTGAAAGATTTATTGATTATGATTGCTATGTTTTGATTGATAACGAACCGTTGGTTAAAATTGGTTGGGAAAAAGGTCAACCGATTTCGAAAGAAATGGCGGATGAGGCATATGGAGAAAATTATTTTCACTACATGAGAATGAAAATGGTGGAATTGTCAGTTTACTCTGGTGCAAGAATAAAATCATCATTTGATTTTGGTGGTCATTTAGATGCAAATGTTAAAGACTAATGAAATATATTATAAGAGAAAGTAGGTTAGACCATTTGATGACCGAGTATTTGAATGGCTGGGTTGAAAACAAGTCCATTAGTAATTTAACCGATTTTATTCTTATTTCTCAAAAAGCAACTGATGACGATGATTCATGGGTAGATTTTATGGAATTTGATTATACCGATGGTAGATTATGGGTTAATAGAAACTTACAAAAGTTTTTAGTAGATTTATTTGGTAAAAATCAAGTTGGAACAATGACCTTTATTGGGAAATGGTTTGAGGATAAATTTGGTGTTGAAGTGAAATATGTTGAATAACAGCATATTTATAATAAATTAAAATTTATGTCAAAAATAGTAAGATTAACTGAATCTGATTTAGTGAGATTAGTTAAAAGAGTAATGAAAGAGCAGGCTCAAACAAGTGTTCCTAAAGGTCCTGTTAATAATATAGGAAATAATGTATGGAATAAATTAAAGAAGGCTATTGAAGGTATTGGAACTGACGAGGCTGGTGTAAAATCAGCTTGTGCAATGGTTACAACTGCTGAAATATACAAACAACTTTTAGCAAATGCAAAAGCGGCAGGTAATCAAAATGTTATGGAATACATTATGAGTGATTTCCAAGTTCCAATAGTAGATAAGCCTATTGCAACAACAAGAAAATGGAACCCTAACACAGATTCTTGGGCTTCAGACCCCGAATCTGGTTCTTATAAAATGTTTTCTACAGATAAAGACACACAAATTACGAAATTTTGTGCAAAAACTTTAGGGAAATTCAATCCAATTGAATTTGATTATTTCATGGATAACATGGACGTGGACAATCCGGTATAATAGATTTGAATACAAATAAAAAAAGGGACTTATTTAGTCCCTTTTTTATTGTCTGAATTTTTGTAAAACCATATTGCCAATAATGGAATTGTAAAATATGTTAAAATTCCGTGAGAAATGAGAATTATTCCATTTCTTGCAGGATGATGCATGACATACAGAATGTTCTCAAGGACTTTCAAACAAAAATAAAGGACAAATAATAATGAGATAATTTTTCCGAGTTTCATATTTCTAATTTTTTGTAAAAATAAGGAATTGTTTTTTCATATACAAATTTTTTTCAAAAATATTTTCTTATAATTGGGTATGTTTAAATTGTTTCATAGATTTTTCGATTCCTATCGTGTGAGAGAGAAGACGTATAAAGTTGTTTACATGGGTAAGAATGAAGTTGGAGTAATTGATTTTTATCCATCGGATGATAATCCGTTTATGGATGACAGAGGTGAAGTTCGTATATACGATAATGGAGACATATGGTGTGATGAGTCCTTGGCAACTATGATAAGATACACTGATTCTTATAAGGAGTTTATGGATTTCTGTATGGACATATGGCTAAACAAAACCAACCAAAAAATATATCCAAATTGTCTTAAATTGGGAGGTTTATCAAATTTTGACCAAGTAATCCCATACAGAGATTCTAAACCAAAAGATTATCTTGTTGAGTGATAATGATACCATGAAGGTGGGTTTTTTATTTCTTTTTGTATTTATTGTTAATGAAGAAAGTTATCAAATTATCTGAGGAGAGACTACAAAGGATTGTCAGACTAGTTATAGAACAAGACGGTAATAAAATACCTCAAAAACTTATTTTTCTTTACTTAGACGGATTAAATTGGCATACTTGGGATATTGGTGATGGTGAATTCAATGTTGCCGATGGAGAATACGGAGATGACGTAATAAGATTCAGAATTCAATACTCATCCACAGTTCCTGACCATGAATTTAATGTAATATATATTTCAGATGATTTAGTAACTAAAATCAGTAAATTATTTTCAATACCTCATTTGGACTCAATAAAAACAATAATTGGATGGTTCAATAAAAAATATGATAAAAATTTAACTATGAATGATTTCGAGTGGATGGATAGTAATGATAATTATGATATCGAAAACGAAGATTAAGAAATGAAATACGTAATAACAAAAGAGCAATTTCATAACATTGTTTATGGTGTTTTGGATGAAATGTTGGAGGACGGTAAAGTTGAAAAAGAAATAAATCCGTATGTTAAATCGGGAAAAACCTACCGACTCAATATGTTCGACAAAAATGGTGAAATATTCATAGTCTTCTTCTACTTCGAGCCTGGTGAAGATGATGATGGTAACCTACACAATGGTCATGGTAGTATTCACGTTCATTGGCAGGTGGATGAAAAAATAAGAAAATTATTTTCTTTAAGACAAACAAAGGTGTTAGATATTATTGCGGATTGGGTTTCAGATAAATTTGATGTGGACGTTGATGAGGTAAATATTTATCCCAATAAACCAAGTCAATAAACTATTTATAATAAAATAATTGAATGAAAAACAAAGTAATATTAACCGAATCTGACTTAATCGAACTAATAAAAAGAGCGATTAATGAACAATCATATGGAGAAACCGCATTCGAAGAACACATGGGAACAATAGACCATATCGCAAATCAATTTTACGATGAAATAACTGAGGATGAGTTAGACTTTTTGTTAAACCAAATTGAGTATGAATTGGATTCTGCAGAAAGAGGTGGTGAATTAACTGAGGATGAGTTAGACTTAATTCATGATTATGCAAACGGAGTTGCAAGAGAGTTAGAAATGGAATTTATGTCAAATAATGATTTACATGAAGGAACCAAAGCAAAAAAACCAAAACCAATGAAGAGTAGAAAGTCAGGTCTCAAGACAATGGCGAGAATAAAAAAGAACCATGAGATTCTTAAAAAATTTAACTAACAATATTACTAACCCCTCCTTAGTGAGGGGTTTTTTGTTTTATTTAGTATTTATTGATAATGAAAAAGGTCATTAAATTATCTGAGGAAAAGTTGGAAAGAATTGTTAATCTTGTTTTGGAACAGGTTAATTTGAACGATTATGAGGAAGAAGATTTCTATGACGCTTACTTTTCCACATTCAGACAATGGATTGTTGAAAAATTGGGTGAAGACATCAAAAAATACCCATTATCATATCTTTTGAGAAAGTATGGAAATGAATTCGAAAAAGACATGGAAATCGGTGATAGTTCTAATTATGACTACCAGAATTATAGTAAGTATAGATTATTAAGGTCGGCAAAAAAATTGGTTGAAAAGGGAAAATTTGTTTTACCAAGTTTGAATCAGAATACAAAATTCACAGAAAAATATAAAAAATTATTACCTTATTTTGTAGAGCGAGTTGGATTTCCAGATTTTGTTTCGGTTAATTTTCAAGAAGACCAACCAAACAGGGTTAGGGTAAGATTTGATGTTGATTTCGAAAAAATGATAAAAAGTCAAGAACGTTATAGTTTAAGTTCTCACACATTATTAGATAAGATAAAAAAATATTTGAAAAACTTCCTCGGTGTTGAATTTGGAAATCCTGCCTACGGGGAGGTTGATATGGAATCCGATAAAACAAATTATGTTGGACTTGATGAGTGGGTTAAAAATGTTTTGAATAAAAAAATTAAAAAGGAAATCAAAGCATTACTTAAACCCAATCCAATACACGCAATTAGATTCGAAGTTAATAATGGTAAAGCCACAATGAAAATTGTGTTTTCAGATTCTGCTGGATTCGGAACTAGGGGAAACACTATGAAAGAAATAAGGTCATATTTAGAAAAAGAAGGATACAATCCTAGAGTTTTTGAGGTAGAGTATTAAACTAAAAAAAAATAAAATTATGTGGCAAGCAAACGTTGTTATAAAAAACAATACAGATTATAATTTAACCATAGATGGTGTTGGGCCAGGAAATACACAGTTAGAACCTGGACAAAGCACAAGTTGGTCTTCAACTGAAGTTCACAACTCGAAATCATTATTATTTTGGATTACTCCAAATGTATATTATATGCAAGGGAATCTTTCTTTTGGACCTGAAGCGGGTGTTTATGTTGACAGGGGATGGATGGCAGAAGATGACCAATCAATTACAATGTATGCCGATGCTAATGGTAAGACATTTGTTCAATCACAAAATGGTGGTGAAACATTATTGGCATGGAATGAGTTTGAAGATGGTGGAGATATAAGTTTAAGATTTAACAAGAACTAAGTTTATGAATATCATCATTACCGAAGACCAAAAATATTCTCTCGAAAAATATATCTACGATTATTTCGATGAAAACATGGTGCCAGGTGAAGGGTGGCAAAGTAAAAAGTATTATCAGAAAGAAATTAATGATAATTATGAGATATTTTTTATGTTTTCCCCAGATGCGGTAGGTTATGGCGATGAAGCACATATGTTTTATTCTGTATGTGACAATCCAAATTTTTTTCCACAATTAGATAAATGTCCTATGGTTACGATGAATAGCACAAAATATGATATTCTCACAGGTTATTTTGGACCTAGATGGGAAGAATTATTTAAGATATGGTTTACAGAACATACAGGATTGCCTGTGGTTCACGTTGAACGTCAAAATTGGTAGAAAATGGCAAGATACACAATAACAGAAGACCAATACGAAAAATTAATTAAGGCGTCTCTTAAACGTCATGCCAAAGACCCCAAACCTAACATAGAGGGTGGAACATTTGATTTGAATGGTGATACCGTAAAGTATTCCGTTTTTATTCGTAAAGATGGTTATGTTTATGTATATTATACCTATTTGGGTCAGAAACACAAGGTTCATATAATGCCTGAGGAAAGTTTTATAAGACTTAACAAAAAAGAACAGGAGAATTCTGTGGAATCAAGAATCAAGAAAGATTTAGGTGGAAAAATGGATAATCTTGATTAGTGAGAATATTAATATAAAATAAAGTATTTATTGTAAACAATTAAATTATGGCAACATTAAACTTTACAATCGCCTATTCAACAACTTTGGAAGGTGTATTAAATTTGGAACCAAATACAACAGTATATGCAGAAGACTTGGGAAATTGTCAACCATGTGTTGATGAAACTCAAAGTTGTTGGGCGTGTTTAACAACAGAACAACAAGTGTTCAATGATGTTAACTTGACAAGTCCAGTTGCTAGCGGATATTATCTTTTAGTTTATAATGAAGGTGGTAAAGCTGTTTGGCAAATTGATGAAGGATATCCTCAACCAAACGGATTTTATAACTAATACTATTTATAAAAAAAAACAAATGGAAAAGAACATATTAAGTGAAATCGACCAAATGAAATATTTGTTTGGTTATAAAGCGGGAAAAGTAATAAGTGAGCAAGCAACTCCAGCACCTACTGCAGGTGGTCAAACAGGCGAAACGAAACCTGAATTTGCAACAATCGAAGGTGTTGTTTACAAATTACCTGGTATTACAGATTTGGCAAAATTAGAAAATTTCCGTTCAGTTGGAAAAGTTGCAGATTTAGCCAATTCAATGGGTATTGACCCTGGTTGGTTGAATAATTATGAAAGGTTAAAACAACAAAATAAAGGAAAAACAGACCAAAGTTGGATAAAAGGAGATAAACTTCATAATATTTGGACAGCAACAAAGGGAGTTCTTGATATTATTGCAAAACTTGGTATAACCCCTGAAAGATTGAAAGATAGAGGTATTCAAGAAACAATGATGAGAAGTAATTACGGTCCATATTTGAAATACGCGTTAGAACCCGGAGACGAAGAAGGTCCTGTAATAACAAGAGATAATTACTTTAATAAGTTGGCAGATATAGTTAGTTACAAAATGAAATCATTATAATAAAAAAGAGACCTTATGGTCTCTTTTTTATTTCTACGGTTGGGTCAAACCAACCTACAACATTGTCTCCAACAAATTCTCGGGACATCAAGACATACTTATCGGGATTATCTTTATTTACCGTTAGAACATAATTTACATTGTCATTATTATATTTTACCCAAACTTCCATAAGATTTTCAGAAGAATTAATTTTTTTTACAATTCTTAAATTAAACTTATCTGAACCTCTCTGCCATGTCATTACATTCTTATCTAAATCAAAGACAAATGTAATGTTTGAAACACCACCATCGAGATAAGTCATTTTGTTTAAAAGACTTGCTTCAGTAGTTGATAGTAATTTATCGTGTTTAAAATTTTGCACCGTGTCTACATTGATAGTGTATGTCTGAGCGAAAATGATGATTGGCATTACCATCAACAAAATTAAAATAGTTTTTTTCATATTTTCAAATTTAATACAAAAGTAAGGATTTTTTATTTAATACCAAAATTTTTAACTTGTAAAACTATTTATAAAGAAAATATAATGGAAAAAAGTTTATTGAATGAACTAAACCAAATGAAATATTTGGTTAACTATAAAGCTGGAAAAGTTATCAGCGAACAGGAACAACCATCTGAAACTATTTCAGAACAATTATTTTCATATTATAAGGGTGGAGAAAATCGCCAAGAAGTTATTTCAACTAAAGATAAACAATTCGTGAAAGTTGCCGCCAACCCTGCATTATGGAACGCTTATTTTACATTTTTGGATATGTTACCAATATATAACAACCGAACCAAAAAAACTGGTCCAATAGGATATATGAAAGAAACTGGAGGGCTTTTGAAGAAAAAAAAGGAAACTTTCACTCAAGGTTATAGTCCAAAGGCGTTAGAAATAAGAGACAATATGATGGATAGAATGGATGAAACTTCGAAAGATGTTTTCAATCAAATGTCTGAGAAAAATTCTTTATTCTTTGTTTATGTTTTAAATATGTATGATAACAGTCCTATAGCAAATAATACAGGTTATTTCAAAGACTACAAAAAACAATTTATCACTATAGACTCTGCAGAAACAGTTAAACTCCCACCACCACCACAACCAACGGCACCAACAGAGGTTATAGAACCTGGAATCGACATCACATCAAAGAGGGATTTGGTTCAACCAAACTTTTTTGCTCCTAATGAGTCGACACTAACCCCTCAATTTAAGAGTCACATCGATACAGAAATATTAGCTAATTTAAATGAGGCGAAAAAACTTTTAAAAGAACATGGTGGAACTAGTAAAGGTCTTTTAGACTCTTTAACTATTACTGCTAGTAGTTCTAAAACAAGAAATGGACAAAGTAAAACAGTTGAAAATGATGGTCAAAATTGTTCAATAAACCCAGCAACAAAACAACCTTATCAAGCGTGTCCAACACATTTAACACTATCTAAGGCAAGAGCTGAAGCTGCAAAAAATTATATTGTTCAACTACTAATAAACAATGGTATTGAAGTTGATGAAAGTAAAATTGTTTTAAACTATCAAGGAGAAAACGGAGATGGGACATCAGGTCCTGAGTTTGCACAAGGAGATAATCCAAGAGACGAAAAGTTTTTAAAGGCTCAAAGAGTTGATGTTGATGCGGTAATTGCTATTAGAACACGAGGTGATGCAAAAACAAAGATTACACCACCAGAAATAAAACAAGCAGAACCAGTAACCGAAACAGACTATAGAGTTGTTATAGGTGCCAAAACAAGAGGAGATTTGGTATTCAACGGGTTCGATTTTAGCGGATTGGGTAATATTTTTAAAGGGTTTCGTTCTGTAGGTCGAGGGTCAAGGGCTGTTTTGAAACAAATTAGATGTTTCCCATCAAGTAGATTGTAATATTATTACCAATCACCATAAGAAACAAATTCGCAGTAATACCATGAATTCTTTTTTGTGATAGATAAATAAAAGTGTTTTATTTTAGGTTCCAAAAGAAATTTGTTGTGTGACGGCGAATATTTCCACATCAGAAACGTATACATACAAACATCCTCAACTGTAGGACCATTTCTTAATATTCTTGTAATTACAGGATTTATTTCGTCTATGGATGTTTCAATATTTACGGTATTACTTTTTGTTGGAATGAGTAACTCGGTGCAGTTTTCACCAGCAAAATATTTTGATTTTGTAAATCTTTTCCACCTTTTTAAAAATTCATAATCATTCTCACCATGTGTAACTTTCTCTAAGTTCGCCATATACTGAGAATGACTTTCGGCAAAAGGTTTTAAAGTGGTATCAATATATACGGGATTCAAATTATGTTCTCGTCTATATATGTTTAATATTTTGGCGAATTCAGTGCTATAACTTTCCTGGGCAACAGAATAAAAACACGATAGTATAAAAATAAATGTTAATAGTTTTTTCATCCTCATCAATTTATACAAAAATAAGTTTAGATTGTTAAGATTCCAAAAGTTTTTTTTAAGTTTTATTTGTCTTATTGTGAAAATTAACTTATTCTTATTAAAAATAGAAAAAATGTTAAAAGCAAAAATTTCAACACACAGAGGTGATATGATTGCCGAATTGTATGAAAACGAAACCCCACTAACGGTGAGAAATTTCGTTTCTTTGGCCGGAAAAAAGTTTTATGATGGACTATCCTTTCACAGGGTTGTTCCTGATTTCGTAATTCAGGGAGGATGTCCTGAAGGAACTGGTAGAGGTGGACCAGGATATACAATTCCTTGTGAAACAAAGGGGACTAAACAATACCACGATAAAGGAGTTTTGTCTATGGCTCACGCAGGTAAGGATACAGGTGGTTCTCAGTTCTTCGTTTGTTTGAATAGAACTAACACACAACATCTTGATGGCCTTCACACATGTTTTGGAAGAGTTATCGAAGGTCTTGAAGTTATCGATGCAATTAGAGGTGGAGATAAAATTATATCAATCACAATTTCAACCGACCAAAACTAATGAAAAAAGTATTATTTGTTTTACTATCAGTATTTTTAAGTTTTGTAGGGTATTCTCAATCATTTTACAAGGCAACTCTTACGGAGTTGTATACCTTTGATAAATCTTCTGAGGAATGGATACTTTACCAAAAAAATTCTGACGTAAATATAACGGTGGTAGTTGAAGAAGAGTTTATAAGTTTTCAAGCCAAGACCCCGTCTATGTATAAAATTTATTCTGAGAACAAAGAACCAATTAATACAAAAAGTCTAAGAGGTTATAGATATTTGGCTAAAAATTTGAAAACGGACAAAATGGTTAAAATCGATGTTTTAATCAGTAATGATTCTCCTGTAGCATTGATATCGGTAATAAATTTGAGTGACGGATTTAATTTGAGGTTCTTTCTGACCAAGATTATTGAATAAGTATGAAACCCCTCCCTTAGTGAGGGGTTTTTTGTTTCCTATTGTATTTATTATTGTGGAAAACATCATTCGTAAAATATTAAAAGAATATTCAAGTGCTCCCGAAGGAAGTAAGGAGGAGCGAATTATTGAAATAGAAAAAAGAAAAAAACGTATTGATAAATTGTTACCGGTAATGATTGAAGTGTTTAAGGATAAGTTCGGTGATGAGTTAGTAAAAATTGAAGTTGATGATAAAAAGGTTCATTATGGAAACGAACTTTATTCAACAACAATTAAGAATTTAAAATTTTTCTTTTCTGAAAAAGCGAATAAAAATTATCGAATGGAAATAATGAGAGACATTAACTCTTATTTTGGAATTGACATAACTTATTATGGAGTTCCATTATATGTTGAAACATATAAAATGGCTTGGAAAGAGATTTAGAATGAAGATTATTATAACAGAAGAACAGGCGAGTGAATTGGTTACCTCAACTTTGGAAGACATGTTCAAAGGACATGAACTTAAATTTGAGGGTGATTTTAGAAACATTTATGTTGATGGTAAACTCATGGCACAACTTGGACCAACCAAGGGTGTCGTTTCAGCTGATGCATATAATGAACTCAAAGACAATTTGTTTTTTTCTTCTGACAAAGACTTAAAAAGAGAAGTTACTGATTGGGTTGTCAATAAGTTTGGAGGTAAAGGAGGTATTATCAAATATGGTGTAACATTTAAAAAGTTACATGGTAGCGAAAGAGACATTCCGAAGATTAAAAAGCCGAGAGACCCAAGAGGTGCTGAAAAAGGATATGATATTGAAGGGTTTAGAGAAAGGACCAAAAAGATTGAAAATAGATTGAAGAATAGAGAAGACTTGATTCGTCTTGCTAGACAAAAAACCGCAACAGACACTTATCAGAAATTCATTGAAAAAGAGATGAGACGTGATGCGGAAAGAGAGAAAAAAAGAAAAGAATCAATAAAAAAAGCCATTGGAAAATGAAATACCTAATCACAGAATCAAGAATCGAAGAGGCAATCACAGATTATCTTGATGAGCTTTTTGATATCGAAAATCTTAATTGGACTCATCCTTATGATTATGATGATGAAACGGGTGAGGAGGGTGAAGACGAAAATAGAGTAGAATTTTATATTGGAGATTACCTTGGTTCAGATGAAGGGTGTTTTAGATATTATTTTTGTGACTATTTTACACCTCATAGTCTTGCTAGAGACATATGTCCAACCATTTCGATTGAGTCTGAATATACAAGGGTTTTAAACGGTTATTTTGGTAATTTATGGATAGAGCCATTCAAAAAATGGATAAAACTTCATTTTGATTTACCAGTTAAAACGGTAGAATGGATGTAATATGATGAAAGATTTTCAACTTATAGGTTTAGAAAAATTGCTAAACTCCGATACAATCAACAAAATCTATCCTATGGTTGACCATATCGATATTCGTATGGATGAGGATTTTGTTACACCAAGAGGTAATCGTCGTTTAGATGTTGATATATTTTTGAATGACCCTACGATTACAGAAAAAAACATGTATGATAATGACTTTGACCCTCATTATTTGGTTGATTATCATATAAAAAATTATTCTAGATATTTGGGTATTGAAAATAAATTTATTATTAATTTCATTGTTTGGGGACCTGATGGAAACATCATCTACAGTTGGAAAGACTAATGAAAAAACATTCTAAAATACGTGACTACATAATTTTTACAATTATGTCAGGATTTACAATCTTCCTATTCTATGTTATTTATAGGATATACGTAGTATTCTTCTCATGGTGGATATAAATCCAAGATTAAAAAAACTGATTTTCGAGAAAATAGATTCAGACCTTAGTGATGTTATATTTCATCCCTATGGTAAAGAAATTTGGTTAGTCACTCTTGAGGACAAGGGTTGGTATTTTGTTGGAGACAGTGAAGGGACGACTTGGTTCAATCAAAAATTCTTTGACAATTTTTTCCGTTTGTTTTCCATGAATTCCAAAGAATATTCCCCAATTATAAAAGAGTGGTTCGAACTTAAAACATCTGTTCGTATTAGACAATTTGCAAGAAGAAACACCAATTACGATTATATGATTGAAGGTATTCTAAAAAGGTCTCAAAAGGATTATGATTGGAGTATCAGTAAAAGGTGGGGGTTCAGTTATCCTCTCGTCAAAAGATATGTTGAAATGAAAGAATCATTACAAACAGAAAATTTAAAACTCAAAGACTTATGACCTTTATAAAATTTTTATTGAAATGGATTGGTTCAAATTTAGCAATTCCTTTTTGGGTTGTTGGACATGTTCATTTAACCATGAATGTTTACGAAGACATCTATGAAATATTGATGTCGTTTGGTATGAATATTATTGTTGTTATCGGTTTTTGGTTGGAGTGGAAAGACAGGAATTCTAAAAATTAACTCCTAAACCAAAATAGAAAGCACTTATCACAGGGTCGTAATCAACTTTCAGTGAGAAATTTTTATAATCATGAATTGCTCCAAATTTTAGAGTGGTGAATCTATCCTTGTATTTTGGGAAAGTGATATATCCAATATCGTCCTTACCTCTCCACTTCACATCCTCACTTATTGTGCCAATCATGAGATGGATTCCTGTTCTTTTGATTCTTTTACCTGCACCGATATAGAAACTTTTTTTCTTTACTAAATCATTTACCATCGGGAAATCAACTTGGGTGATATTACCATAAGGAAAGAATGTTGAATTATCTCTTTCGAAAGTTGAATTGTATTCAGTTATAAAATATCCTTTGTTTCCGATTGTGAAAAATCCACCAATTTGTTTGTCAGTTGATGCTTGAATACCGAAAGTTAGTATAGGTTTTTTTCCTCTGATGGTATCTCTTTTACCATTATCGTAGATATAAACTCTTGAAGGCTGTCTGTATCCCCAGTCATTCAAATACCAATTAGGTTGCCAGTAATTCCATCCGAAAGTAGGTGTTCCCCACCTATCCCATCTATTCCATCCCCATCCGTTCATTAACCATGGGTCTCTGATGATTCTATCAGAACCTGGTCTTGTTCTTAATGGTCTATCATACCCTCTTGGTGTTTCGTTTCTCCAACTGCTCACGTTGTTTTGTTGTGGTGTTGACTGCTGAGGTGGCGGGGTAGGTTTTTGTGTTGAAGGTGTTGATTGTTGTTGAGGCGGATTAGTTCTCCAATTTGAGACTTGTCCGACAGATAACATTGGAACCATTGCGAAAATCAGGAATAAGTTTTTCATATGCGTGTTTTATATTTATAAATATAATAAAACAAATGTCTAAGATAATAATAACAGAATCTCAACTAAGGAAATTATTCGAAACTGGCTCCAACAGTGCTGCGATGGATTTGGATATCTATACTCAAATCAATCCTGTGTCAACTGACAACGGAAATTTGGACACCGAAGAATCATTGGAACTAATGGTTGAAAAATTGGAGGAGCTCATAAGTATGATTAAGACTGGTAAAAAAGTTCCAACACAGGTTAGAAGTGAAATTCATGGTTCCTTAGACACTATGGATAAAATCTACAATAAAATAAAATACAACGAGTAATTTACATCTATCAAATAAAGGTTAATTTATAAAAAAAACTATATGGCAAATTTAACAAACGACCAAAAAGCCCAACTATATAATCAAATGTTATTTCAATATCAAAGATTACAAGAAGAAGCTCGAAGAATTAAGGCAGAATCTTTTGAGTTATCTGCTGAACAAATTAGAAGAGTTAATCAGATTGAAGCTCAAATGAAAAAAATATATAATGATACACAAAGATTATATTCTTAAAAATAAATTGGCCCCCGATATTTCGGGGGTTTTTTTTAACCAAAATTTTATGATTAGTTGTTTAATTTTGAAGTTTAGAAGTTTGTTTGTTACAAAACCTAAGAGGAAGTTGATGTTATCCTCTGAAGATTATGAGATGGGTAGGAGATACGCGTTATGTCAACCTCACCCTTTCATAAAAGGTAAAACATTATGGGATTTGTGTTATGACAAGTATGAGTCAATCAACACAATTGATAATTTAAATAAGTTTATTTTTAACGAAATTTAAATCCTGTAAGTTTTTCGATTTCTTTTTTGTCGATTAGATTGTTGTAAATACCATCTGGTTTGGACGTGTCATTGTTGAAAAGAAATGCCATCCATTCTTTTGTTTTTACAAAGTATAAAACTTTCCAACACTGTTTTGGAACTGAGACTGAACCTATTTTTTTAAGTTCACCAATGTTTCCACACCATACGTGAACTGAATCATCTTTTTGAGCCCATTCTCTTTCCATAGTCTCAACTGATTTCCAATCACCAGCATTTAGTGAGTGATATTGTGCTGACATGTTTGAAAAATAAAAACATTCATCTTGAATTGCTTGGGTCTGACATAAGTTTTCTGCTGCCGGCATCATATGACCTCTGTCCAATCCACTCCCTACATAATCTTTTGCGATATCAGTTTCTATCGGAAGTTTTGGGTCAGGTTTGAAATTGTCTTTCCTTTTTAACGGAGTTGGACAAGATACCATTTTTTTGGTAACCCACCACTCCACTAATACAGGATATCTTTTTGTTTTATCAAACACTGTAGTATAGTTTGTGTGTTTTATTCTTACTGTGTCCTTCTGTGCAAAACCTATACTTGCAACAAGGAATAATGATATAGTTAAAATAATATTTTTCATGTTGATAAATATGAAACTAGGCTCTTTAATTTGAGTTTTTAAGGGTTATTTTTATAACAATGAATTTCTCAACAAAACATAAGATTATATGGTGGGCACCTGAAAGGTGTGCAACAAAATTGGTTGCCGATATACTTTCCCATTATAATTTTGAATATAGAGTCAATAATAATTCGGAAACAAATGAATTGACGGCACCTTATCATTCTCATGGTATATTTGTTCCTGAGGAGTTTAATGATTTCAAAATTGTTTGCAGTATTAGAAATCCTTATGATAGAGTTTTAAGTTTATTTACAAATTTTACATCGGTTGGAAGTAGAATTGTTTATACAAAAAAAGACAAACAAAATTTTATTGATAGATTTTCCGACTTTGTGGTTCAACTACTTAGTTATTCTGAAGTAAGAAAAGTGGATACAGACCCTGAAAAAAATTTTGTTTTAAAAAAATATGTTGCGAAATATGATTTTGATGAAAGGATACCTGATTATTTTATTAGGATGGAACACATAAAAGAAGATTTGTCTAAATTGGACTTCATATCCGAAAGTCCTCTGTGGAAATCAAATTTTTTTGATGAGTTTATATTGGATAACCCTTTCATGAATACAAAACCTTATTCTTTCGATGAGATATATACTTTCGAATCCGCTCAGATTGTTTTCAACTACTTCAAAAAACATTTTTTTCTTTGTGACTACGACCCATTCTCTTTCACCAAAGAAATTTTGACAGACCAACAGAGAAAAAAATTCCTTCACGAAATTATTCAAAATCCATAATATTTATAGACATGAGTAAAAGATTTATTATATCCGAAGAAGAAAAATCTCAGATTAGAAAAAATTATTTTTTCGAACAATCTGAAGCTAGTGACAAAAAATTCTGTCACAGTGGTAACGTTAAGACATTAGAAGACCTTGTTGGTGACGACGAGGCTAGTGATTACATCAAAGGTGTGTCATTAAGAAAAAAAGGTCTTAATGGTATTGTTGATAGATTGGAATTACTTAAAACTTTGAGACTACACCCTGACGTTTCTGACGGTGGAGAACACTTAGCGTTCGAGATTATGAATAACCTCAAATCTTTCAAACCTTACAACTACTTTGACGAAACAAAAAAAGAGTGTTCAAGTTCAATGGATAAAATTATCGAACTTTACAAAGAAAACGAACACGGAGAAGAATTAGTAAAAGATATCGAAAAAGTTTTTGCACAAAACGCAGTTTCACCAAGAGCAAAAGAATTTTTGAAACATGGTTTATCAATGATTAAAGGTCAATAATTGGATTTCTTAATTTCAATCATTATATTTAAAGTCCCAACATGGGACTTTTTTTATGTCAACACAATCTCATATAGATAAGGTCAATTTACAACCGATGGTTATCCCATACCCAACCCATGTTGGTGCACCTAAGATTGAACCCCAAGATTTAACAGCCTTCAAAAAACACGGTCTAAACAAAGTGGACCGAGTTGTGAAGAGAAGATTTGATGAACTCATTAAAGAGGCAGAAACCCTTCAAAATTCCATCCTTCTTCAGCAAGAGGTCTATGAGTCAAACTATAAATTTGAACCGAAAATTGGGGAAGTATATCACTTATACGACAATGGAGATGGAACCAAGACATTGTCTCTCATTGGACCCACGGAATGGAATAAGAAACACCTTTACTCGGTGGAATTAAATTCAGATATGACATGGACAAAGTTGACAGGATAAAACGACTTGTTGAGTCTTCGTTGGACACCTCCTTCGGAGGGGATATTCAAATTGTAAGTTTGATGGTTCTTCCTACGCAAAAATTTTTCGAGGAAACAAACACGTGGATTCCCGATTCTTATTCACTGTTTGTTCAGATACGTAAAGGTTCCGTAGTTTTGAACCGACCAGGGGAGGTGGAGTTTTTTTTGGAGTCCCTTTTCGGGTTCGAGAGTTGTGTGGATTTTGTCTGAAATCCCTAGAACTAGTATTACTAGTTTTTTTTATTTTTTAATCTTTTTTTTGATATTATATTATTATTCTATAAGAATAATAATTATTGTCCTTCTGACCAAACGACCAATTTTTCCGAAAAAAGTTATATTTATCATAAAAATAGACGAAAAATGCCGCAAGAATCAGTTTGGACAGTTTTAATCACCGTTGTAACCGTTTTAGGTTCAGCAAGTGCTTGGAGATTTTACGAAAAACGAGCAATGAGAAAGGAAAGAGATGAAGAATTCATCCGTCATGACTGTAAAGACAGAATAGCCAAATTAGAAGTTCTATTAGAAAACTCATCTAGAGAAAAAGACGAAATGAGAGCAACAATTTTGAAACTTACAGAACAAGTTGCGGCTCTTGCAGTTAAAGTCGAATATCTTCAGAAAGAAAATTCAGATTTATACAAGAATCTTAGTAAGTCAGAGGGATAATTTACTCCATTCATCACTAAAAAATGTCGATTCATCGAAAATTAAACTTTTAGGTGGATTTTGGGTCTATTTATCATTAAATTAATGCTTATGAAAAAAATGTTATTAGTAATCGCAACAATTTTTGGTTCGATGACCCTTATGGCACAACAACCAGAAAGACCAATTTTACACAATCAGTTCAGAGATTACGTAGAATTTAGAAAAAATGAGGAAAAACCCAAAATTGAGAAAAAAGATGGTAAAGTAATCATCACAATGAGTGAACAACAATTTTCTCGGATGCAAAAAATAAGACAAATGCAGATGAGACAAAGAAATTTTCACCAAGTAAAATTCAGACAACCAATGGTGTGTGAAAATTGTAAAAAATGCAAGAAAAAACCACAAGCAAGAAATTTCAAAGAATTTGGACGAAAATATTAAGTAATAACCCTCGAGAAATCGGGGGTTTTTTATACATCGTATCTTACGATTGTTTTTACACTTTTTTCAGGGAAAAAATAGACCAAAGCGTCCTGAATTAACACATCCGCAAGGGCTCTATCCATAACTTGTTCATTAATAGTCTCACCGAGATAGATTATCGCCTCAAAAACAACACTATTTGTCGAATACGACTCATACATGTTGTGAATTTTGATTTTAGTGCCTTTCCCATACATTTCTTCCACCGCTTCACCTCTGAAATCGTTGATATAATGTTCGACTAAGCGATAAAGTTTCCTTTTCTTATCTGACATGATGAGAATATAGAATTTGATTCAAAAAAATCACTAATTAACGTCCCTGACCTCTATATGCTTTTGGTCTTGGATTATGTTTGTTAAATGCTTTTTTTGCTGAACCTCTTTTTCTTTTTCCGAAACTCACTTTTCTTGAGTCTGATGATGAACCTTTAGCCATAGTTTGTGTCTTTGTGAATAAATATGTCTATATTTATCATTATGTTTGTCTCAGAGGAAGAAAAAAAAGAGATTTTATCGAAATATCAGGACGATACTTCAGAAAAATTATTAACTTATCTGAAAAGGAATTTTTCCGTTGGTCAAGTCAGTATTGAATGGATGGAGAAACCAAACAAATACATTGTTATTGACGATAAAACTCGTTTTTTAGATGGTAATAAAAAATATTTGGTAAACAAGCTTGCGGCCATGTTAGAAACTGAATGGGTTCATCTCGGAGAAAAAGTCATTAGAAGAACCATCAAGAAATTTATTGATGGAATTTCTCTTTAAAAAATTTGACAGATTCACAAAAAGTTTTTAACTTTGTAATGAATTTGAAACTTACAGGCGATGAAAGATACTCGGTATTCAAGTTCAAAAAAAGATTTGACGGTTTCAAAAGAAAGTTTTATCTTTGTGAAGAAATCGGGAGGAAAGTAAAATTATACCTGAAGTGAGAGTGGTTAGTTCACTACACCAAATGGTTTAGAATCCCGATGAAGTTCTTTAAATTGGTTGTGGTAGCTCAGTTGTTAGGGTGACCTAACATTGGTAGAGCATCGGTATGAAAGCCGTGTGCCAGTGGTTCGACTCCACTCCCAACCACGAAAGTCCTCCGAGATAAAGACGTTTTATTTTCGGAATTTTCATTAAAAGATTTGGAAGGCATTAAAATCTTTCTTATCTTTATAAAAAAATGGACAGCGGAATGGTTTTTCATGTGGTGGTTCCCCATACTCACCCGACCTAATTTCTTCTCCGCTTTATAAATTAGAAAACGAAGGTTAATGAAAACACGGGAGGTTTACGAGGAAAGGTCATTCCAGTTTTATCCTGAATAAACTAACAACCAATGTCCTTTTTTGATGTTTTGAGACTTTATATCAAAACAGAAGTTGTCCACTTCCACGGGTTTGATGGTTATTCGCCCACGTCTAAAAAAATAATACCAAAATTTTCTCGACGGAGATTGTGGGAGACGCGACGGTGTCTCCCTTTTTTTATGCCATTTAAGTATTTATCAATAAAGAAAAAATGGCATCAACTCCTTTATCATATAACCCCTCTCAAACACCAATCGATGGGACGGAACAAATTGTAAATTTGGCGGTTGGTATAACTCCACAAGAATATAGCTCCAATCCAGGAGGTGTAACTTGGTGGATGGGACCCGAAGAGGATGATGGATATGTTATCGGAGTTCCAGTTTCAGGAAATACACAACCGACCAACATATCAGGGGTTACAGCTTCAGTGGGATTTTTTAAAAGTCCTGCAAAAACTAGACAATCTTTTTTGGACACAACAAACTTATTATTCAATCAGAATTTTACGGGAGGAACAGATGCTAAAAATTGGTTAAATACGAATGGTTATTGGACATCATATGCTGAGTTCATAGTTTCTGCTGATAGAACAACCACGGGTGGATATACTGTGGGGGGTTTGATAGAAAAAGACATGCAAATTGGTAATTTCAATTATACATCTTTGGGAACACCGAATAATACCTCTTTTAGTTTAACATCATCATATTGGAGTGATTGGGGTGAAGATATTTTTGATGCATGGGGTTATTTTTATCTTTATGACCCGATTGCAAACAATTACTTGGGATTACAATTCAATAATGTTAACCAACCTGATGGCGTATTTGATACCCAAGTTTTCAATTTTAACGGAAGAACTTTTACAATAACTCAAGGTTATCCTGTTCAAGGTATTTTCAAGTTTGAAATAAGAGTTGCGGATGACTTACCATTTAGATTTGGTGAGGCTGGTAATATGGGTTCTGATGGTTCAACCGTCAATACAGACCAATCTTATAATTACACACTAGATGGAATAAATTTAACACTATGGTATAACGAAAATTATCAATCGAACGTTTTGAGTGAAAGATTATATTCTTATTATATACCATTCAACGTATCCCAAAACGCAACAAAGACATATGTAGATTACCTACAAGGGTCAGATAACCTATACCTTTATTCCGTGGAATGTAACAACGGACTAACCGTCTATCATTCTAAAGAAAATGATGTTAAACAATGGGTCGTTTACGATTTAAAATTTGGTAATTAATATTTTCATTAAACCAAACTTTCAAATATTTATTATAAATGGCATTTTCAAGACCTTTTGCATATAATTCAGGTGCACCAATATCGGGAACAACACAATTCGGTGATTTAATCGTTGGAGATGTTGACGTGGACTATAGCTCCGACTATGGTGGTGTTAAATGGTGGGGTGGACCTGATGAAGATTTAAGATGGATTATTGGAAATGCGAGACCAAGTGGACAACCAATCCCTCCTGGTGTTTTTGGAACTGCAAGAGTTGGATTTTGGGGCTCAAAACCTATTGGAGTTAAAACAAATGAAACTTTTTTGAATTTGGCTGATTATGTCGGTTCTAAAAATGGTCAACCACCATTTGCAGATGCAAGTGCTGCAAACACATGGTTGAATTCTAATGGATACTATACAAATTACATAATACCATCTCCAACGCCCACTGAAACAACTTTACCTTTGACACCTACTCCTACTGAAACTACTTTACCTTTGACACCTACTCCTACTGAAACTACTTTACCTCTAACACCTACTCCTACTGAAACTACTTTACCTTTAACACCTACTCCTACTGAAACTACTTTACCTTTAACACCTACTCCTACTGAAACTACTTTACCTTTAACACCTACTCCTACTGAAACTACTTTACCTTTAACACCTACTCCTACTGAAACTACTT
>Ga0315902_10000570_pt1 | contig 62397 bp, 60 predicted proteins | sample LakEriMetagenome_9_FD_203523 | JGI IMG/M metagenome (GOLD analysis project Ga0315902, IMG submission 203523) | Freshwater fungal communities from buoy surface, Lake Erie, Ohio, United States - Buoy 12 MA117 | ecosystem: Environmental > Aquatic > Freshwater > Lake > Lake biofilm | place: USA... | reverse complement strand
CTGGAACAACAGAATTTACATTTATCTCTCTAGGTGGTGGTAATTGTAATACCGCCTTGCTATGACTGATATTATTATCCGTGTTAATTAGTGCCTTCTCTATGGTATTTAAATTATATATAGATGGGGTGTTGAATGTATAATATCCAATATTTTGTGTACCAAAACATTTTAAGTCACTATTAATAGATCCCATTGAATATGATATAAATTTCAGACAAAATGTATTAGTAAAATCGTTATTATGTACCAAATTACCATATTTACTATAAAATATATAGTCAGTACCATTAAATGTATAGCATAATACTTTATAAAATTCACTCATAATATTCAGAGCATCTATAACCGTCATGTTCTGTCTTACTATATAATTATTAATTATTTCACCATTTGGAAAAGTGTACTGTGAACCAGGGCTATATAATAATACACGTCCATTGTAAAAATACTGATACATACCATTATTTGATTTAACATACCCATTTAATTGTACTGGATCTTCAACTAAAAGATTGGTCTGAAACTGATAGTTTACGCTAGACTGTATAAATATAGTGTCCGGACTGGGACTAAAAGTAGTTATGTGGTGATATCTAGATAAACCCTCACCACTAATACCCTCTAAATTAATATAAAAGAGTACATTACTATCGGGCATAATAATAAAACCATTTATATATTGCGCCAATCGTTTTACTATATTTTTACAACGATCTATATAATTTAGACCACTTGGATTTTCAGTCTGGCCAGTTTGACTATCAAACGTTATTTTACCAGTATTAAAAATGTAAAATATAGTATCTGGAGCTCTATAAAATTGTTTATAATAAACTTCCAAATTAGTAATGGCACTATTTTGTATTAGAAAATTTTCAATAGTACCATTAAAGGGTACCAACTTGTTTAAGAGTATAGCAGATGTATAACTATTACCTAATATAATGTTATTATTTGATACTGATGGTAATATCGTGCCCAGTGTAGTTTGGTTATCCAATACATTATCAACATATAGTATCATATTAAATCCATTATTTATTAATGTTATGAAATATTTACGCCTACTAGCCATGATTACATTTGACTTTATATATGAAGTGCCATTAATATTGTTATACCAAAAAATATAGATACGATTGTCCGTACCAATTAGAATAGTTAGTTCACCAGCATTTAGGTTTGATCCCTTTGTTAATACACTCATTGTAGATATGTTATCTAATATAGGATATAACCACATACTTATTGTGTAGTTTGATATTAGTAAACCAGCATATTCAACTGTATCATATAGTGGAGCAATGTTTAGACCAGCAGATGGTCCTATATATCTATCATTAAATACCACACATTTAACAGTATTTTCACTGGAAATCTTGTTGTTATTTGATGACAAATAATATCCATTTGCGTAACATGTTGCGTTATTGTCTATTGCTGATATGGTTGTCTTATCAAAAACACTATCAAAACTAGACTTTATTATATTGGATGGCTCCGTTACATTATTATCTATAGTATTACCTCCTCCACCAATAATAACAAAATTGTTTACACTTGGATTACTGTCTACTGGCAAAAACAACTTTGTATTATTATCCCTCTTTGCCAAACCATTATATATAGGATACATTTATATTATATTTAATATAGATTAATTATTATATAGAAATAATATATGGAATTAGAAAATATTTTCTATATAGTACTATATTTTACTATATTCATATCTATACTACTATACATAGTATTAGTATATAATCGTAGAAATATAATAGACAATTGGGATAAATATAAGTGTAATCCTCTTGTAATTCCATTTTCTAGTTTTTTTGGGAAAAATAGTTCAGACGCACTAAACACTTGTCTAACCAGTAATTTTACTAACAACTTTAACATTATGTTTAAACCATTTAATAGCATGTTAGCAATAGTCTCGGGGGTAATGACTGAAATTACTAAGCAGATAAATTCAATAAGAACAATACTAAGACCAATACGATCTTTTATAGAAAATGTTACTGGAATGGTATATAAAAAAATAGAGGGATTAGTTCATCTAAGTTATATGTCCTATTTAAAAATGGATAACGTAACAAAACGTGTTCTTTCAAATTTTAGACTGATAGTATATTCCCTAGAGGCTAGTCAATTTTCTATGCAGTCCACTTTTAATGGTCCTATTATGGATGCCGCTAAATTTTGGGCGCCATCTGCCGACTATTTTGCTAAACAATTTTGTTTCTCACCCGATACACTAGTAAGTATGTTATATAGACCGCCTACTAGAATTACAGATGTAATGATAGGTGACACATTATCTAATAAATCAACAGTTACGGGTAAACTGTTCTTTAATAATCTGGATAATTTAGTAGATGTGCGTGGTACTCGTGTTAGTAAATACCATTTAATTTTAGAAGATGGTGAATATCATACATGTGAAAGTTACCCGAGTTCTAAAATATATGATAGTAATATAGTGTGTTTAATAACATCAAATAGTTTAATACCAATATTAAACTATCAAAACAAGATTGATTACTTTTGTGACTATATAGAACTACCAAATGTTGTATACACACAGAGACCATTAATATATAAGCATCATAGTATTAAAGGTAGGATAAGTTATGACCCTAATTTATTTGTTTGGAATACTGTGGTGACAACATTACGTGGACCTAAATTTTTAAATGAATTGAGATTGGATGATGTGTTAGATAGGAAATCTAATAAAGTAATAGGAATTATACAACAGTCAGTAGATCTTAATATTTATGATGGGTTCTATACTGGTAGTGTTATAGATCTAAATAATAGTACTGCCATGATAAATTTATCTAGATATATGGAACCATATAGTGGATTGATGTATAATATAGTTACATCATCTGGTTATTTTATAGCGAACAAGATAAAAGTAGCTGACTATACGGAATGTATAACAGGAGACATATTAGATAATATGCGGCATATTACGTTAAACTGTTTAAATTATAAGAATAACTATACATATATATAGATGGCTAAACACAAAAATAAAAAAATAGTAAAGTATAAGACAATGGAACAGAGACAGCTAGAAGTAAGAGTATTGTTTGAAAAAATAGATAGTCTAGATGTTAGTAAGTTTATTCCAGATAATATTAAGACACAGATTTCACACTATATTGATGATGGTACTAGTTTCTATGAACGTGTTAGTGTACCTGAACTATCACGTGTCTTTGAATTTATTTTTAATAATAAAGCTAATATAATAACTACAATCAACTTATTATATAAACCTTTGTAAATTAGTCTATAGTATCCTTTGTATTGAGTGCCATCTGTGTCAATATGTTAGTATTATTAGATACTATATTTTGTCTAAAATTATTTGAATATATACGCCACTGTCTATTATATTCAAGTACACTTTTAATAGGTTCACTTACTATTTTCTTGTGGTTATTATTTATTTCTGCCAACATAGGTTGTATTTCGTCTTTTTCGAGTGACATAAATTTATTCATTACATTTGTAAAGATTTCTCTATTTTCTAGCAACATTTTGGATATTTGAGTGTCAGTAGTCTTGTTTCTATTCTCATAGTCCTCTATTTTTTCCTCCATTTTACATAGTCGTGTATTTATATTAGACAACTCTATTAATATTCTATCCAACTTTTTTCTCATATCATTATCTGATTGTATTTCTAACCATTCAGCCGAATTATCCATATATTATTAGACAAATGTTTTATTTTTATATAATCCATAGAGAGAGTATTTAATATAACATATTTAATAGACGGTATCTATTACTATTTAATACTTCTGGTACGCATTCAACTGAACCAATCACATTAGTGCATATAGTGTCAGCTTTATTTGTAATAATATTTAGATTTTTCAGCTGAGTAGTAATATTATCGCTATTAGGTATATATGATAAGTAGGTTAAACGTTCCTTTGTAAAACTTTGTAATGGTAACGTATAAAATTTGCTGGAAAATGCTCTACGTATGTATTCCATATTTATAAAAATAGTGTTAATAAAATTAGGGAGTTCTGTATTGCTATTTGTGAACAATGATTTTGTAAATTTGTATGTGCTTATTACACGCTCGATGTTTTGACAATTTATATTAGCAATAGACATTTTAGTATATTGTATCCCCATATATTCTGACATAGTTTTGTTGGGTGGTGTTATGAAATAGAGATTTCTGTTAGTAAAACCAGTTAGTTGGGTGGGCATTTCAGTATCTAATAGGCATAGTATGCTACTTTTAGGTATACTATTTATATTGTCTAATTCCACAATTTTTATATCTTTACTAAGTAACGTAGTAATAAAGTCTGATATAATATAGCTCTGAGTATTTAATACATATACCTCTTTGATATCTTTAGCTATGATAATTTTATTAGTATCGAAAGATATTATCATAAAGTAGTCGTCATATATGTCAAATAGCGAACGTATTTTTGTCATACCTTTTATGTAATATGATATATATAATAGAACAGTGTAATCAATACCTATAATATTTTTTTTGTTAGTATTAATAGAAGATATGATGTCAATACTATGTTCTGATATAAGGGGATATACTTTTTGGATGGCTTGTGCTATTTTATTATCTATATAATTATTAGTGTGAGTAGTTATTATTAGGGGATTTATTGCTATATTAGTAAATCTTATTTGTCTAGGTATAAAAGTCTCTGTGTCTAGCCTTTTAATTAGGTAGTAAAAAAAGAGACATAATAAAAATAGTTTAAACATAATAGAAATATATATTTTATGGAGAAGAACTATTTTATGGAAAAAGTAGAGAACCAGAGCATAACTTTAAGACTCAAAGATTCCTGGACTGTATGGTACCATAAACAGGATGATGATAACTGGGATATAAGTAGCTACATAAAAATTTTTGAGTTTAGTGATCTTGTTAGTTTCTTTAAATTTAAAAATAGTTTTATTTATCTGCCTAAATTTTTGAATGGGTTCTATTTTATAATGAAGAGTAATATTATGCCAATATGGGAAGATAGTAATAATCATAGTGGTGGATGTTTTAGTATTAGAGTGTCTAAGGATATAGTAGACTACTTATTTTGGGATATATTTACACATATGATTTGTGGGAGTTTGCTAAATAATAATAATGAGACTATTAATGGTATAAGTGTTGTACCTAAAAAGTATAATGCTATTATAAAAATATGGAATAATAATAATAAGATTAATAGTACCTATTTATTTCAGAAGAATTATAGAGAGATAAGTACTAATGATATATCGTATAGATCTCATTCTGAAAATGTGGATTATGGCAAGAATTTCTAATTTTTTTTGAAAAAATAGATTGATCTCTTATTTTCAAAAAAAATTGATACTTTTTAATCATATAAAAAATAAACATAGTATAATATAATAATCATGTCCTACTATAAAGATATGCACATTGGAACAAACGATATAGAGACTGTAGTAGGGTTACAGTTTTCGGTATTATCTCCAGAGGAAATAGAGCGCCGTAGTGCGGCTGAGATTATAACTCAGGAAACATATAATGGAGAGATACCTACTACTGGTGGTCTTTTTGATAGACGTATGGGTGTTTTAGAACCTCGTATGTTGTGTCTTAGTTGCAACCAGAAGAGCAATCTATGCCCAGGTCATCCTGGACATATTCGTTTAGCTAGTCCAGTATTTAACACTCATTTTATGACAACAATTATTAAAACAGTTCAGATGCTTTGTTATCGTTGTGGAACAATACTTATTAACTTGGATGATCCTAGTATTAAGAAATCTCTCTTAAAACTTGGTCCATCTCAACGTTTTAGCTATGTTCTTACACATTGTATGAAGGTAAAAACATGTGGTGAGAAAAACCCATGTGGTTGTGGTGCTTTACAACCAAGTTCTATCAAGCGAGATAACACAAGCATTGGTAAAATTATTTTAGAGTGGAAGATTAAGGAGAGTGGTAGTGGTGGAGGAGAGCAGAAACGTAAACTTATTTGGACTGCTAAGGATGTTCTACGTATTTTTAAGAGTGTGTCAACTGAAACGGCGGAGCTTATGGGATTTAATCATCACTGGTGTAAACCGGAGTGGTTAATCTGTACAGTTCTACCTGTTGCCCCTCCAAGTGTTAGACCAAGTGTTAGAAATGACACGAATACACGAATGGAGGATGACCTGACACATAAATATTGTGATATTGTTAAGACAAATAGAACATTGAAACAAAAACTAGAGGTGGATGGAACGCCAGCAAATATAATTGATGAATGGACCCAACTTTTACAATACCATGTAAGTACTCTAATAGATAATAGTATTCAGGGCGTGCCACCTGCTGTTCAGCGTAGTGGTCGGCCATTGAAATCTATTAAAGACCGTCTCAAGAGCAAGGAGGGACGTGTTAGAGGAAATCTTATGGGTAAGCGTGTTGACTTTTCGGCGCGTAGTGTTATTAGTCCAGATCCTAATTTAGAAATAGATCAGCTTGGTGTACCTCTAAAGATTGCTAAAAATTTAACATATCCGGAAACGGTAACCCCCTACAATATTGCTTGGCTAACAGAGTTGGTCAAGAATGGCCCAGATGTTTATCCTGGTGCCAAGAGTTTTAAACGTGTAGCAGATAATGAGATTGTTAGTCTCAAACATATTGATCGTGACAATTTAGAACTACATGTTGGTGATAAAGTTAATAGACACTTGATAGATGATGACTATGTATTGTTTAACAGACAGCCTAGTCTTCACAAAATGAGTATGATGGCACATCGTGTGAAGGTAATGCCTTATAACACATTTAGATTAAACCCTAATATAACCACACCGTATAACGCAGATAAACGCAATGTCTGCTAAAAGTATTTTGAAAAGAAATACTTAGTGTATAAAATCAGTAACAAACATTATCATTAATAAAAATATCGGTCACATTTGACAATATATAAAATTACACCGCAGATTATAATTATTTAAGAAATTAGCAAAGTATTATAATTATATAATAATGAAACAATGTGGTAAATGTAATGAATACTGTGAAGACAGTAGTTTTATAGCAAGTCAAAATTTTTGCAAAACTTGTCGTAAAAATGCTAGACAAAAATCAATGGATAAAAAGTTAGAAGAATTACCTTTAATGGATAATACAAAAGTATGTTCATTATGTTGCGAAACACTTGATATAATTGATTTCAAAATAAATAGCAATCAATGTAAACACTGTATTAATGCCCGGAAGCGAGAATTGAGGGCTATCAAAAATCCAAAAATATCAGTAACGGAAGGTAATAAGTACTGTAAATATTGTTCTAGCGAAAAAAACGAAAATGATTTTAGACATAATAGACAAAAATGTAAAGAATGCGAAAAGAGTGATGGAAGATTATATAGACAAAGTGAAATTGGAAAAGAGAAATCCAAAAATTGGGTATTGAAAAATAAAGAACTTATGTCCAAATTACAATCTAATTGGTATCAAAATAATAAAGAACATATTTACACTAAATATAAAGAAAGATACAATAGTGATCTAATGTTTAAGATTAGAGGTGTATGTAGACGTAGAGTATCATCAATGCTTAAGAAAAATGGTAAAAGTATAATTGACTTTTTGGGATGTAATATTATATTCCTCAAAGCTTGGTTTAACTTTTGTTATATAGAAGATATGACTGATGATAATCACGGCACATATTGGCATATAGATCATGTAATACCCATTTCACTATTTGACCTAGAAAATGAAAACGATAAAAAATTGGGTCTAAGTTGGTACAATCTGTCACCACTTAAAGCAAATGATAATCTTTCCAAAAATAATACGATAGATAAGAGTCAAATTAAACAACATTTATCCAAATTATATGAATTTTTAGATGATATTGATATTAAAGAATATACTGATTTATGCGCGAAATACCTTGATGCGGGAAACTCCTTAGAGCTTCAGACTACCACTTCTCATTAGGAAACTTAAGAGAAGGAACTCGGTTAATAGCCGAACCCAATGGTAATAATGTCTGAGGATTGGACAATCCGCAGTGTTACCCCCTAAAGTCGTTATAGCAAAGACTATGGGAGGCACTCAGAGACTGAACGGGTATTGGTGAGTAATGATGGATTAGCTGTCCTGAACTTGCTTAAGATACAGTCCGTCCTCATAGGAAACTTTGAGGGTCAAACGTTTGATGGAGATGAAATGAACATGCATGTGCCCCAATCAAAACAATCTAGTATTGAGATTGAAAACTTAGCCAGTGTACCTACACAAATAATTACTCCTGCTCAAAATAGACCTATCATATCTATTGTACAGGATACACTAGTGGGTGCTTATAGATTTACCAAATATGACAACTATATGACACGTTCCCAAGTAATGAACTTATTAGTATGGAATAACAATTTTGATGGAAACCTACCAGAACCAGATGTTAAAGCTGGAACCCCAGTAGATCAACTGCCACCTGGATTTCCACTCCACAAATATAATACATCAGAAGACCTATGGAGTGGTAGAACTGTTATTAGTACTGTACTACCACCTATTAATCTTGTGAAGAAAAACGATAGCTACAATGATTCGGACCCTCTCAACTACCAAAATGTGGTTAAGATTGTCCAGGGCAAAGTAGTAAGTGGGGTGTTTGATAAAAGTGTACTTGGTGGTAAAGAACAGGGTATTATCCATTTAATTTATAATGAATATGGTCCACAGCGGGCCAAGGAATTCTTAGATAATATTACCCGTATTATTACTAACTGGATTTTAATGAGTGGATTTAGTGTTGGTGTTAGTGACCTTGTCATTAATGACGACGCACAAGATATGATCCAAAAAATTATTAGTGAGAAGAAGATAACAGTTAGCAATATAGTCCAGAGCATTCACGATGGAACCTTTAAAAATGATAGTGGAAAGAGCAACTCCACTGAATTTGAAATACAAGTGAATGGTGCTCTAAACAAAGCCATTGAAGATACTGGTAAAGTAGTAGCTGCTCACCAACTTAAAACCAATCGTATGGTTAACATGGTGGAATCTGGTAGTAAGGGAACAAAAGTTAATATTGCCCAAGTAACAGCCTGTGTAGGCCAACAGAATGTGGATGGTAAACGCTGTCCATATGGATTTAGTAATAGAACACTACCTCATTTTAGCAAGTATGATGATGGTCCTATTGCTCGTGGTTTTGTAGAGAATAGTTTCCTGGGTGGTCTTAACCCACAGGAGTTCTTCTTTCATGCTATGGGTGGTAGAGAAGGTATTATTGATACTGCTATTAAGACTTCTGAATCTGGTTATATCCAACGTAAGCTTGTAAAGGCTATGGAGGATGTTAAGGTTTGTGAAGATGGAACTGTACGTGATAACAAGGGTAGTATTGTTCAATTCCTATATGGTGAAGATGGTATGAACTCTGAAAAAATAGAGAAACAGAAAATAAACTCTCTCTCCATGAATATTTCTGAACTGGAGAAGAACTATTTAATATCGCCCAGTGAATCTTGGATTAAATATCTTGTACCATCACTTAACATGAAATATAGCCAACTTAGTGTACAAGATAGAAAAGAATTCTATACAAAAATGGAACGCCACTATTTACAGGTGCTTGATGATAGAAGATACATGATTGAAGAAGTATTTAAGATGACGGTTAGTGATGAAGTTTACTATCCGATCAATTTAAGACGTTTAATTATTAACGCGCAAAATACATTTAAAACAGCTGAGACAAACTACTTATCTGATTTGGACCCTATTTATGTACTTGACCAGTTAGATGACTTATGTGTCAGACTTAAGATTAAAGATAGCAACCCCGCCAACAGAGTATTTAATGTGTTGTTGAGATCCACCTTATCTCCCAAATATCTTATCTCACAGACACGTGTTAACTATGAGGGTTTTAATTACATATTAGACCAAATCAAATTTAAACATTTAGAGGCACGCGCAGTACCTGGCATGCTTGTTGGAGCTATCGCTGCTCAATCAATTGGTGAGCCATGCACTCAGATGTCAGAGGTATATGGAACGAAGGTTCTTATATATGATGGTGCCAAACAAATGTATTATGGATCAATTGGTGAATTTATTGATAAACTTTTGGTAGAAAACCGTGATAAGGTGGTGGATTTGGGTGGTGATAGTGTTGTTCTTGACCTATCTACCCCATTCAGTATCACGGGTGTAAGCAACGAGGAGAAGACTAGCTGGCGAGAGATCTCGCAAATTAGCAGACATCCTGCGAATGGTGGACTTGTAAAAGTTACTACTCGTAGTGGTAAAACTAATACATCTACTCTTTCACATAGTTTCTTGCGTAGAACTCAAGATAGTATTACATCTATCAAAGGTAGTGACTTAAAACTTGGTGATCGCATTCCAGTAGCCAAACATATTAATGTAGTAGAGAATGCCCTAACCGAATATGGTGGTTTTAAATTGGATCGCCTATTTGGTTGGGTGTGCGGTATTTATTTAGCGGATGGATCTATAAGTGGTACTAAGGTTGTTATTACAAAAATAGCTTCTATAGTTGAGACTAAACTAACACAATTTGTGGATCAATATGGTTTAATATTGAACACACGATTTAAAGTAGGTGAATATGGACCAAGTAAAGATAACATCATCACTTCCTATGACTTAAAGGACCTACTCCAAAATAGTTTCTCAACTGGTAGTTATAATAAACATTTACCTGGATGGGTATTTGCTAGTAATCTTGAATTTATTCAGGGATTAGTTGGTGGATATCTTGATGGTGATGGTAATGTTAACATTGAGAAACAGATGATCCGTGTTAGTAGCCGTAGTGAGACACTTATTAATGATATGTGTCTATTATTAGCATATAGCGGTATATTTGCCTCGGTATTAAACGAGGAGACAGTTAACCAACCAAATGTACTACAATATAACCTTAACATTCCCAAGAAATATGCGACTATTTATCGCGATCAAATAGGTTTTAGTATGGAAGATAAGAATTCCGCGCTAGAGCAGATTATTCGTTATAATGGCCGCAGTAACAAACATGACTCAAAGGAGTATATTGATAAGATACCCATGTGTGGTGAACTTATTGCTGACTGTGGTAAGATGCTTGGATTTAAGGGACACTCGCGTCGATTTGGCAGGTGGACTAAGAAGGAGAGCATTGGTAGACAAACTCTGGAGAAATACATTACAGAGTTTGAACAAGAACAGTCACGCCAGAACATGCCTGGTATTGATAAGAAGATAGATATACTTAAACAGGCTGCTTATAGTGATGTTGTTTGGGATGAGATAGTAAAATTAGAGTATTTGGAAGATCCACAAACCTATGTATATGATTTTACTGTTCCAGGAAATGATAGTTTTATGGTTGACACGGGTATTTTAGTGCACAACACACTTAACAGTGTAACACATGACACCGAACTATTGCTAAAAGTAAATGGTGAAATAGAGATTGTTAAGATAGGTGAGTTTACTAACAAGTGGATTGATATGGCAGAGAAGACAGAGGACCACCCACATGATACTAAATTAGCTTATATTAATAATGCTGAGGAGATATACGTACCCAGTTGTGATAAAAATGGTAATACTATTTGGGATCGTGTAGAGGCTGTCACACGCCATCCAGTTGTGAACAAAGATGGTACAAGCACTATTTTAAGAGTTACAACGGAAAGTGGTCGTATGGTAGAGGCTACCAAGGGAAAGAGTTTCCTAACAGTTGATAAAAACAATAATATTAGCCATACTAATGGCGATGATCTAAAAGTAGGTGAATATGTACCAGTAAATAACCGTGCGCTCGAGATGCCTAGTACAAAATATTTAGATCTTAGCAAACTACTCAGTAAACGTGAATATGTATTTGGCAGTGAAATACATAAGGCTCTTGATATATGCCAGTCGTACAAAGATAAAGGAATGAAGAAAGCACCCTGGTGGAAAAATCACGTAGATAAAGACTTTGTAGTACCATACAAAGATAGTTATGGTCTAATTGAAGCTAGCAATGGTAAACCCCGCAAAGGCAGCACTTTTAAACAGGAATTTAAGCGTGGTGTTGTCTACATGAAGAAGCAGAGTTTCAATAGCCCAGAGATACCTGAACAAATAGAATTAGATTTTGACTTTGGATATTTAATTGGTGCTTACTTAGCGGAGGGCTGTGTTACTAAAACACAGATATCTATTGCTAACAATGAAACAGAGTATTTTGCCCCTATCAATCGACTTACGAGTAAGTGGAATATTACAACTAAGTATTATGTTCATGAGAACAAAGGTCAAGAAGGTTGGACTAGCAGTGATCTAAGATTATATAGCAAACTACTCACTGAAATAATTGAGAAACTATGTGGTAAATTAAGCCATAACAAGGCTATGCATAACATACTGTTTAATAGTAACAAGGAGTTCATGCGTGGTGTATTAAGTGCTTATTTTGGTGGTGATGGATGTGTTCATAAAGATCGTACTAGTATTACAGCACAATCTGTATCTAAAAAATTAGTAGATAATTTACAGGCTATATTATGTAATTGGTTTGGAATTAATGCTAAAATAGCAACATTACCTATGCCAACTAAAAATAATAGAGGGACTGCTATATTCCATCAGCCGTATGATCTGAGACTAAACGCCGATAGTGCTATCAAATTTGCTACTGAAATCCCAATTCTGTTAGACTATAAACAAAAACGGTTAGATGAGATTAAGACTTACAATTTAATACACAATGACATTGTACCGTTTTATGAAGATGGTACTAAGCAGTTATATAAGCGCAGTGAGTTTGTGAAACATTATCCATCAATCTTTACGGATGTAGTATTTGAACGTATTGTTAATATTGAAGAAATAGAAAATCCGACCGAATGGATGTATGACTTATCTGTGCAGTCAACTAAAAATTTTAACCATATGTCTGGTCTCGCGCTAGCCGATACATTTCACTTTGCCGGCATTTCGGCCAAGAGTGCTGTGACCCGTGGTTTACCCCGGTTGAAGGAAATCATTTCCAACAGTAAGAATATGAAGTCTCCTAGTATTACAGTTCATCTTGATGAGGAGCACCAGTCTGATAAGGAAAAGGCTAAACAAATCCTTAATAACATTGAGATTACTACAATAAAGAATATATGTCTTAGTAGTAAGATTTACTATGATCCTACTAATGGTGATTGTTTAACACAAATAGAGGAAGATAAGGACTTACTTCAGATATATAACTTCTTCAATGAGTTAGAAACATCTAAGGAGCGTTCACCCTGGATATTGCGGCTGGAGTTTAATAAGCGTGAGATGTTTGATAAGGATATTCGTATGTTGGATATATATCATGCCATTGAATCTAAATTTAGTTCTGATAAAAATAGTGTAAAAGATATTTCATATATTTATAGTGATGATAATGCTAATAAATTAATATTCCGCATGGAATTCCAAAGTTCTGATACAGATGATGGTAGTGATAGTGAAGATATGATACTTACTATTAAAAATTTGGAAAAGACTATATTGAATGATATAGTTATCAAGGGTGTTAAGGGTATTACATCAGTTAGTATGGAGAAATCGGATAACTATTTGTTTAAAGTAACAGAGAATTCAGATGAATATGTAAAGAAACCTAACTGGATATTGTATACGGAGGGTAGTAATCTTATAGATATACTATCTCATCCACATGTTGATGCTACCAAGACAACATCTAATAACATTTATGAAATATATGAAGTGTTAGGTATAGAAGCTGCTAGAAATGCTATTCTTAATGAAATCACAGAATTAATTAGTGCTGATGGTACCTATGTAAATTATAGACATATAGCACTATTAGCTGATACAATGACAAATAAGGGTAGTATTATGAGTATTGATAGACATGGTATTAACAAGTCTAACCGTGGTCCTCTACCTAAATGTAGTTTTGAGGAGACTACAGATATGTTAGCAAAGGCTGCTATCTTCGGTGAATTAGATAAAATGGATGGTGTATCTAGTAATATTATGTTTGGTCAGGAAGTACCTTGTGGTACGGGTATGGTGGAGGTTCTGTTTGATGAAGAGAAGTTTATTAAGAACCTAGTAACAATAAATGAAACAGATGATGATGTTCATGAAGAATTGGATGAAAAACGTCAACTTATAGATTTGTACTGTTCAGAGTCAAACTTTGAGTTTAACACTAGTATATAAAAGATTATTCCTTTATAAAACTAATTTAAATATTTTTTGTGAAATGTTATAACACTATTTTATAGTCTTACTTTTATTTAAAGAATACTATAAAATAAAAATTATATATATAAATTTAGTTAGATGGATCTGTATAAGTTAAAAATGCGAATAGAGAAACTTAATAAGGATGAGTTGGTTGAAATATTTAAGATAATACATAGAAATGATAATAAATATACGAGTAATAATAATGGTATATTTATTGATTTAAATACGTGTGATGATAAGACGGTAAATGATATTCGTAATTTTTTAACCTATGTTGATGAAAATAGGAAGCGGTTAAATGAATTGGAAGAAAAGGTTAATAAAAAGAAGGTTTTATTTAATAATTTCGCACAACAGCATATACCTATTCAGCCTAAAAGAATAACAACTGATTATTCTCCATTTGTAACAGTAGATGGTGACATTACAATAGAGAATAATATAGCTGCTGATAATGATGATGATTTTGATAATTTGATGGATAATAATGACACTAAATCAGTGTGTAGTCAAAATGGTGATAGTGATTTAGATGATGATGATACATTATTATTTAATGACATATCTAATTATAAGAATAAGAAGAAAACAAGTGGTATAAAAGCTAGATTAATGAAAAAATGTAAAAATGTGAGTAGTAATATAGTGGACAGTGATGAGTTAGATAAAGATGACAATGTTGTTAACAATGTAGAATTGTCACTTGAGTTGGAGTATGATGTGTAATATATGACTATTGTAATTTATCTAAATATTTGAATATTTGAAAAAATTGAATTTAATTTTTCAGATGAGAAAAATCATCTGAAAAATTATGTCAGGATTTTTGGTGCCAAAACTAACATTACGTAATACTAAGAAGTTAGAAAAGGAGATTGTAGATGACTATTTACTTTCTAGTAATGAAGATGATGTTTTAGACTATAACAATAGAACAAAGGCTATAGAATATACAGATAAAACCAATGATTTAGAATATAATGGTTTTACCTTTCTATCCACTATATTTAATGATAATTATTACTATATTATGAAGATATTAAATAATAATAATAGTGGTATAGCTAGTATATTATATGCTATATCGCCAGAATTTTCTCTTATAGAGAATGATAGATTTAAATTTGTGGATGAGTTTATTAAGCATTTGGTAGTGGAAATAGATGAACGTGGTTTATTTAAAAAGCTGCATTGTGGTAAGAACCATCTTAAGAAAAAACCACTTTTAAAAATTCTATTACAAACCAAAAAATATGATAGTTATGAGGTATTTAAATATATGTGTATTCGTTTTTCAATTGGGTTAGTAATTTTAGAGGAAGGAACTTTTCAGGTAATCCATGAAATTCCTGATAGAAAATGTGTGATACTAATAAAACGTGACTCACAATATTGGTTATTATGTGATAAAAATAATGAAAGCTATCTATTTACTATAGGTGATAGTCGTAAATGGATAAACTCTTTAAAAGGTAACATGTTTAAGTTGTTGGATATTAATACATATAAAGTAGGTGATTTAAGAGATATAGCCAAGAAACATAATATTAAGATATCAGACTGTGGTAAGAAAGACGAAATATATGATAGGATAAAGAAGTGGATAAATTAGTGGGTGGCTGAAAAGTTTGGTAAATATTATTTATTTTTTGGTGATGTATGAAAATATACATATAAAGCTAACCATATATATATTTATTAGTACGGTGTATGATTGGAAACACACTACATTTTACGCTAAGACATTTTAAACGACGTGTAATTGATAATTTATTAGAAAATAGTGGGTATACGTCCCTATCTATGTACGAGGTAGAAACACACAATCCATTATATGAATTGGAGTTTAACCCTAAAACGGGTTTATTTACCTATGTTGATAATGTAATTCCATCTGTAGATTCCAGTCGTTATTATAGTGCTTATGTATCTATGTCATATTTAAATGATAACATTAAGAGTTATCTATATCACACATATATTAAACATTATGGATATACATCATTTGACCAGTATTATACAACATTTGAGATATATTTGCCTAAAATATTGGTGTGTTGTCCATATAATCATAATTTGAATGTGGAACGTCTATTAACTAATTTTACCATGAAATTTTCTGATAACAAAATCTATTTGAAAGGGACATTTATGGGTGTTTATTTAACGGTTTGTAATTATGATGCCCCATATAATGTGAGTAATGCGGGATATGAGTTTCCATTAAACTATCGTGAACGTTTACTACAGTTGGGTGTTAAAAAATAATCTATTTTTATTTATTATTGTTATTATTTTTAGTATAAAATAATAACAATAATAAATATATATGGCTCTAAATGAACTAATTCATAAATTGATACATATATTTTTTGATGAACTATCTATTCAGAGCGTAGACAATATATCAAGTTGTCCCATATATATTTATATTTATTTTAAAGTACTCTATAACATAAATACAATATATAATAGTACTTTAAGACCAGATGTTTATATAGCGTGGTATAACACGTTAAAGGTGTTTTTAATAGGACAACGATATACTATTCCCTACGTTCTATTTATAACTCATCAGAATATTATGTCTCTATTATTTAAAAATTATTCCAAAACACATTTAAAATCAGTTGACTTTGGAGTGGCTGAAATTTCTCTAGTAAACCCAAGGGGTAATTTAAAAGACGCACTATTAGAATATGTTAAATATATATATGATCAACATGTATCTCTAATAAATGGTGTCCATTCATCTATAAAATATGATTGGGGACAACCAGCTGATTTTACTGGCAAGCCAGACTACAAACCATATGATCCATATGTATGGATACCACTAGTATTACCAGTTGGAAATAATACATTTATAGATGTGAATTATCCTGCTACATATAAAGTTCAAGAATTATTTGGTAAGAACTATGAACATACGATACCATCATTAGATTTGTCAGAAATAGAAATGCGAATACAAAAATTAAAGGGTAGTTTGCCATTTCTATTTGAACAAAAAGTGGATGATGTCTACCGGATTTATGAAGCTACTTTTTTTAGTAAATCCAATCCACTTTTCTATATTTTTAGACTATGTACTGATCTAAATATTAAATTTATGGTACCTATTGATAATCAAATAAATTACTATTACGCACTATCTAATGTAACATATAACACTGCGTGTACACTATTTACACTTAAAAATAAATATAATATACCTAGACCAATAACAATTAATCGTAATATTTACAAAAACAGTAGTGTTAATATATGGTATAATAATAGTGGAAATAGTACGGGTAATTTTTGGTTACCTATAAATGATTTTAACTTGGTGTGTCCAGCATATCCAGATTGTCCAAATGAGAATTCTACATTTGTAACTGCATTAGGATATGTATTAAAAAAAATCTATTTATCTCAAAATTTATATGATAGTGTCACTCAGACAAATAGTCCTTCCAATGGGATTGATAAATTGTTGGGTAAACATAGTATTTCTACAGAACAATTCCCATATTTGTCTGTGTTAACTAATACATCCGTTGAATATGATATAATAGTACGAGATATAGATGATTTGGTTGATAAATATAAGATGGCTGATTCTATATTAGGTATTAGTTATAGTGAGAGTTGTGAGATAGGTTATGAGTTGGGTAAATTAATAGGTACTACTATGGTTGGGTAAAATTGTGTTATATTATTACAAAGTAATAAAATAACTTGATTCTATAATGTATATATGAATAATGAATATAGAAAATGTGAATATGTTAAGATCTAAATGTCAAAAATTGAATAGTCAGCAACAGTGGGAATGTATCAAAAGGGTTAGAACGTTAGAGTCTCGTATTGGTAAAAAGGATATATATCCATATATTAATTATGATTGGGATTATACTGCTTATATAGATAATAATTATAATAGTGATGTCACTGGAGCAACACCAGAGGGTAGTTTTAAGGCATTATTTAAAAATCCTATAGCTATGGGGAAAATAGTGAAAGGGTTTTTAATAGATGAAAATCCTGGGGGTAAATCACGTAGTGGTGTGGATGATATGTTAGATTGTGATACAGAAGCATGTAATGTATTGCGTGAAATTAGGATGGCATATAAATCGCAGGTTCCGCCTAAAAATACTGATTTTTTTAAAAAGAAACTAGATGGTGAATATAGTAGTAGTTTTTATTTTAAAATAGGTACATGTAAAGATAAAAAAAATAGTACAGAAAGTGATTGTGTTAAAAATGGTGGGGAATGGCATACTAATCAGTGTTACCAACCAAGATATGCGTTTGTTAAAAATAAAGCCACCATGGGTAATATTCCATCAGTTATGGCTGATTTGGCAAACTTTACACCTGAAAATATACTAAATATAATAGATCAAAAAGATACAGATGATTTTGTAGTAGAACCATGTGATGAACATTTTTCAGGCGGTGGTGGTGGTACTAATATAGGATTATTTATATTAAGTATATTTAGTTATTTTGCTATATTTGTATTGGTATTATTTGTAATAGTAGCAGTAATGTCATCTGCCAATTAGGTAGATTATTTATGACATTTTCCTATTATTTTATAATATAAGGATTTAAAATTAAAAATTGTATAGAATATAAAAGATGCTTAGTTTTTTAAGAAAATTCTTCTTTGATGAAGACCCCATTATATCTGACACTGAACCAGTCACATGTAGAGATAATAGTAAAGATAATGATTTAATAGATCAACCAATCGTAATAGACACCTTACCACCAGTCACACCTGGAACATTGACAGATACGCAATCTACCGAACAATCTAGCGCTCAATCTACCGAACAATCTAGCGCTCAATCTACCGAACAATCTAGCGCTCAATCTACCGAACAATCTACTGAACAATCTACTGAACAATCTAAAGAAGAGGAAAAACCCAAGAAACATAATAAACGTAATCGTAGACATAAGCATAGACATTAGATTTTAATATTTATAATTTAGGTATTAAAATTTCATGTGTGTTAAAAAAAAATTGATAGTTTGTGGCATATATTCTTATTAATAACTATAAAAATAGAATTATGTCACATAATGTTTCTCTGTTAAAAGAACTTCAGGTTTTGTATGATAGTGCTAGTTTAGATACTGGTGATAAAAATCGTACCTTTAGGATGAAATCATATAGAGATGCTATGCAAAAAATCAGGTTGTTAGATTTTGATATTACTAAAAAGGACCAAATACCATTGAAACCCTCATCTAAAATTTATCAAAAGGTGTGTGAACATATAGAAAAGGGTGAAATAGCACAAACACAGGAGATTTTACGAGATAGTGAAAGTGCTATTGATATTTATAGAGAATTACAGAAAATATCTGGGATTGGTCCAGCCAAAGCTAAGAAATTGGTGGAAGAAAATGGGGTTAAAAGTCTGGCGGATTTTGATACACATCCAAAACTAAAAGATTTACTAAATGATAAACAAAAAATTGGTTTGAGACATTGGAAAACAGATCAGCTTAGAATTCCACGTGAAGAGATCAAACGCCACGAAAAACTATATAGAGTTATTGCCAAGAATATTGATCCCAACATGAAACTTGAAATTATGGGTAGTTATAGGAGAGAAGCAGTTGATAGTGGTGATATTGATATTTTGGTTACACACCCTACCGACAAAAGTGTTTTCCGTCGTTTTGTGGACAAACTAATTCAAATAGACTATCTATTCGATCATTTGGCGTATGGAGACCATAAATACATGGGTTATGGTATTATACAAAATGTTGATATACCCAGACGTATTGATATTATTTGGTCACCACCAGAGGAATATCCATTTGCTCTACTATATTTCACAGGTAGTGGTAATTTCAATGTTAAGATGCGTGAATATGCTTCTAGACAGAACTTTAGATTAAATGAGAAATGTATGATAGATTTGGCTACAAACAAACCAGTAGATTTTGTGTTTGAAACGGAAAACGATATTTTTAGCTTTTTGGATTTGGAATATGTTGAGCCAAAAAATAGACGAGAGAACTATGTTTTTACTAAAATTTAATAAAACCTAAAAATATGGCTTATTATTTAATTGTATGAAATATAAAATAGATAAGTCACTGTTAAATGTAATAGATAATGGTAGTTTTATAACTTTTTTATTTGAAGAAGATGGTGTGTTATTAAAAAAGGATAGTTTAAAAGTGGTAGATTTTTATAACTATATTAATAGTGATGAACTATTTTTTGTCTATCCATCCAACGAAAAATTTGATATTTTGCAGAAAGATTTGAAATATAGATTAAGGCTTTTAAGTTTATAGTCTTTATAGTATAGTATATAAGTAAAAATATAGAAAAATGAATTATTTAAGAAATATGTTTTGTGGTGAAAATTGTAGAGAATGTCAAAATAAATTATTAAAAGTAAATTTCTTTAGTGAAGATGATAAATCCTATGTAACAAAATATATATGTCCTAACTGTACACAACAGAAATCAATAGAGGATTTTGTAAAATGGAAAAACCCAGGTTTCTCCTAACCTCTTCCTGTTAACTTTAAATTTTTATTGGTAATTTATTGTGTTTTTCAGTAAAATGACCCATCAAAAAAATTTAATATTTATGGGATACTATATAAATTAAATTATGGACAATCTATAAAAATAATGGTTCATATGTATGAAAAACACAATATTATTGTTTATTTATTAGATAAAATGTTGTAAATTTTCTAGACATTTAGCGCAGTACATATGGCCATATTCAAGTCCATTTTTGTGAGCTACAACCGTTAAAAATGTCCAAGACCATAAATATAGAGTTTCCGAATTTCAGTCAGCCATGACAAGGTAAGCAGACGTTTTTAAGCGTCTTAGCTGACAACGGCGCACTTGTATTAAGCCTACATTCTTTTTGTTTTTTCACGGCATATACAGCTATGTATATATTTAAATCCTTGTTTGGTAACAGATTTTTCTAATACTGTTGTAGTTCACAAGAGAAATAGAACTTGTATTTACATATACCAGTTAACCTTTTCTATAACAACATGTCAATATACAGTATAACCTCTCTAATAGCGACACTAAAATAACACCATAATAATATTATAATATCAATTTATAACACCATACTAAGTGCTAATTTAAAAATCTATAACTACTATTTACTGTTGCTATTAACGAGGTTATACTGTATGAGATATCTCATATATTATTACCATAATTAAGAAACAATTTATAAATTTACTTTTTAAATGGGTATTGTAATAGTAAATGTTTGCTATAATTTGTAAAAAAAAATTGAAAGTTTTTTTTACAAATGTATTTGTAATAACGTTTAATATGGTTTATAATAAAATTGTATTGTATTACGGTAGTATTTTAGATGAGAAACAGTTGGTAGAATTTGCGAACAAGTTGGATGAACTATGTGGGAATGTAAATAATACTATTATAGATGAATGTAAGAGAAGATGTTTGGCTGATAAGGATTATTATGAAACATCCTACCATTATGACCTATTGGAACTTATTAACAATTTTCTTAATAGTAGGTTTTATAATATGGAAGTTACGACATTTCCATGTTGTAGTGAACTTCACAATGTGAAATTTATTGTTGGTAGAGCTATCAAGGAGATTAAAAGACTAAATGTAGAATGTAGTGAGTGTGCTAGCTTTCGTGGCGCTTGTATTAATTGTGACACTTGTTTTGGCGCTACTGAAAATGGATTTTATGACACTACAAAAATTCATAATGAATTGGTTACTGTTAAAGACCACTGCGTTTGTAAATGGTGTTTCTATGATAAATGTGATTCACACTTGGCATGTCCTAGATGTCATCATGAAACATTTAAGAATAGCACAGTTAACACCAACAAGTCACTAATATTTGATACCAAATTTGTTGATCTTCTTCCTAATAAAGTATTCGTTTACAACCTTGATGACTGTGTTAGTTGTAGCTAATGAATAGACTGTCTAACTTAGAATATTTTTATTTTACTACCAACATAAAATAAAAAAAAACTACACATAGACATATCCATTACAAGTATGACACACTAAAGCCTATTTTCACCACACCATAAAATAATGTTATTATAAATTTCAATGTCAACAACTCTTTAGATACCAAACTAAAAAATAAAAAACTTTTAGGCTTTTCCATCCACCGCCAAATTTAATACAAGTCCGTTGTTGTAATCTATAATGGATATCCAGCGGATTTTGCTTTTTTCTAAATATTATTTAGTGGCTATCCATCGGATAAAATATAGTAAATATTTTTATTATATATAATGTTACGGTAACAAATAATAAAAATGTAATTTAGACTAAATAATATTTCGCAAAATGCGAAATCCGCTGGATAGCCATCTGGTATAGTGAATTTTTTTGTACCACACCATAAAACATTGTTATAATTTTTGGTGTTTACACCACTTTAAATAACAAACTAAAAAGTGGAACAAAAAAGTCTACTGTGTCACACTTGTAAGGCATAATAAATTCCTGGCTAACAAACAGGAAGAGGTAAGGAGAAACCTGGGTTTTTCCTGTGATACTTCAACATGTTAGATCTATCACCTATTCTTTCAAAATAGGTACACAATAAATACATACATGATGCGTCACCTAATTTCATACCAATAGTTGCATATTTTAACATGTTTATATCATCACATTGTTTATTATAATGATTGGCCAACATAGATATTACCGTTAGGTTTCGATCTTCTATTATTTTATTATAAAAACGAAATAGGTTTGTAAAATCCATGACATTATCATAATGTATACACAACCAGCATAAAGCATCAGGAACACTATTCTTAGCCAAAAGTTCGTAATATTTAGCCTTTTGTGCTTCATCTTTACATTGTGATATTAATATTTTAGCAGCATCTAAATAACCACGTTCTGTTGCCATTATTAAATATTTTTCCATGTTTGGAATATCACCCATGTTTTTATAGTATATTCCTAATTTATATATAGCTTCTATATTATTTTTCTGAGCTGATAATATCAAATAATATAGCATTTTCTCTACATTTCCAAGCTTTTGGTAACATATGCTAGCATATAGGTAAAACTTGCTTAGTACATCTTCTACTAGTAAATGATTATATAATAGGTTATAAAATCTATTATAAACTGTCTTATAAAGTGTATTGTAAAGCCTATTATAATAATAACAATAGAATTCATATATCAAATTAGATATCTCTTTTAGTAATAGTGTAATAAGTGACATTTTAGACTGTTAGTTATTAACAAAAATAACTTTGCTGGTTTTTAAAATTTTCAACTTTTTTGTGGAGAAAATGGTAAATTTTTGAAAAGGATTATTCTAATTTCTTTTTTTTGAAAAAAATTGATGGTTTTAGAAATTCTGTGGAATAATAATGATAATATAGAACCAAACAATGAACCGTATTGAATTTAGAGAATTTATAACTAACTTCAAGTTAGGTACTATTGCGTGGGATGATAGATTTATTACACTACCCACCAAACAACTAACTAAATTATGTGACACAAGTATTAGTGTATCTAATTACACATTTATGGAAAAACTAAAACATAAAATTAAACCATCAAGGAGACGCATGATATCTGCTATTAGACGTGGTGATACTAAAATGGTATTGTTCTTATCTAAATATTTCTATCTTCCATGTTTTTTGGATGAAATAGTCAAAAACCTTGAAATTTTGAGGATGGTTAAAAAAATGAAGCTGGACATTCAAATTACCTATACTAATGTAAAGAATTTACTGGCCCAACGAAAATATAGTAACATTGAATATATCTATAAACACTTTGGGCTCACTGACACATATATAGTAGACACACATAACTTATCAAATAATAAGTATAATACTATCATATCTTACTATAAGTCGTGTTTAAATATTTACAAGTATTTAAATAGAGACCCTCTATGTATAGTTCTGAACTTGATTAGAAATAGAGATATTTTGGGTAAATATTGTAAATATACTAGAGGCCAGCTTCCGCTAGATGATATTTTCAGTTATTTAGAACTATCTAATTATGTAAAAATGGAGGTGGATGTGTTTTCTCAATTAGTAGATAAAATGAGTTCTACTATACTAATTGATGTGCTAAAACATAATAATACACTATCTATTTCAGATAGTCTATTCGAACAACTTCTATTAAATAAACATTACACTGTAATTACTTATTTAATAGATAGTAATCGTGTCCCAAACAATAGAGTTAGAGATATTTGTGTGTATAGTAAAATATGATAAGTATCAACATTTTACTATTGGCTATCCAGCTTGTAAAATATAGTAAATATTTTTATTATTTATAATGTTACGGTAACACATAATAAAAATGTAATGTAGACTAAATAATATTTCGCAAAATGCGAAATCCGATGGATAGCTATTGAGAGTTGAATAGTAAGAAAAATTGATAGTAAAAATGTAAAACTCTATTAATTATATTTTTTTTGAATGACAATTGATATAACATCCGAAAATTATTTAACCATAAATATACCAGTATTCTCTTCTATAAAAATAATTAACCTATTAACTCAAAACCAGTTGAGAGTTTTCTTGGAACAAAACCTATACAATATTGGATCACTGGAAATTGTAGAGTGTGACTGGTTAACAGAAATACCAGTATTACCTAACTTGACAAACTTAGATTGTTATAGATGTTACAGTTTAACTAGTATACCAGAGCTACCATTATTAACTACTCTAAACTGTTCACATTGTCCTAACCTACAATATTTACCACCATTTCCAGAACTACAAGAACTTCTATGTAGTGATACTGGTTTGATAACAATACCATGTTATCCTAAACTTAACAAATTGTACTGTGATAGATGTAGTGAGTTGCAGAGTTTATCCCAAAGTTATCCACTACTAAGAGAACTATATTGTTCTTTATGTAAAGAATTGTTTAGTATTCCAGATTTACCTAAATTAACTACTTTAGTATGTGAGGCATGTACAACTTTAAAAACAATAGGAGAGTTGCCAAACATTTCTATAATACAATGTGGTGGATGTTCAAATTTATCCAGTTTACCAGAAAATTTACCACTATTAACTAAACTATTTTGTAATAATTGCTACAAATTAAATATCATACCATCCACATATAAAAAATTAGAGGTATTAGTTTGCTATGGAAATAATAAACTAACAAGTTTACCATATTTACCAAACCTAGGACTTATTAACTGTAAAAAATGTCAATTCTTAGAAACTATACCCAGTCTACCTAAATTAACCACGTTAGATTGTTCTCAGTGTACAATGTTAGATATGTTGCCACCATTACCTAATTTAGAAAACTTGAAATATGTAGGTTGTGATAATTTAAAGCCTGAAACAATACCCATAGATCTTAATAAAACAATATCGCTAGATGTTTTAATATATGCGCTTGAATATAATTCGGCCAATATAAATAAAATATTTAGCAATAAAAAGATAGGTACTAAAAACATTATATCTGTTTTACAAACAATGCCAGAAATACTGGACCAAGCTAATATGATGGTTAGATCTAGGTGTTTTAAAATTATAGGTGATAGTGGAACAACTCTACCATTTTTGGTAAAATCCCACAAAAAATAAAACCTATAAATTTGCTAATGTATAAGTACCATATTAACTTTTTCTACAATATTATAATAATTTAATTTGTTTTTTCTTTTAATACACAGCAAATTATAGATGTTTTTCCATTTCTATCATTTAAAAAAAAATAAAAAAAAGAAAACATAGAAAACATAGAAAACAAACCAATAAAGTGGCCGTTTTATAACAACATGTGTTTTTAACTATAAAATTATAGATTATTACTGATTTATAGTTACAATATCTCCAGATATTTACATGCCGTTATAGAAAACGACCACTATATTCTACAATATATAGATCTAATAATAAATTCGTGACTAGTATCAGTAATATATTTATTAAATTGTTCATATACAAGTTCGGCATAGTGAAGTTTTTTGTCCCAGACCATAAAAAGTCTTTATAAATTTTGGTGTCGACACCACTTTAAATAACAAACTTAAAAGTGGGACAAAAAGTCTACTGTGCCACACTTGTACAAGTGCGTTTTTATGATCTCCAACGCTAAAAAACGTCCGCTTACCTTGTCATGACTGTGTGAAGTCTGGAAACTCTTAATTTATGGTATCGGACGGTTTTAATGGTTGTAGCTTACAAAAATGGACTTGTATTAAAAAGACAATAAAGACGGAAAAAGACAAAAAGACAATCTGTCTTTAAGAACCTTGCTACAAATATGACAAAAAATTGAAAAAAAAAGTAGAATTATAAGATAAATACATGCCAGGAGTTTATATGGTTATTGATATGAGTAATAGACGTATTCATTCCATACACAATTCTTTTATAACATTGCTAGATAAAATACCTATAGAATGGGCAAAATCTATTATTTCTGGGAATCTTAAAACTGGTGTATATGAGCCATATTGTTCTATAGTAAAAATCCAAGTAGATGAATATAGGTCAGGTAGTAATGTTTATATTAGTCGTGATGGACATCTCAATATTGTTAGACGTGCGGCAACTGATAGATTTGTGTTAGATAGATGCGTTTATTTATAAAGTTGTAAATTCTATAATTTATGTATAACATGTGTCTATTAAGTGATTGGTTAGCAGATTGTAAATATTTTTATTATTCACTAAATGATTTTATCGTATAATAAAAATATCTAAATTAGAATGTAACAATATATAGTAGTCCAAATTGCCTATAATATACTAATTTTTTGTATAATATATAATAGGTAAGCTACTTAAAATAATAACTTGGGTTATGTCTAATTTTTCTTTATAATCTGTAATATACTTGAAACATCTTTTCTTACTATTTATTTCTTTCATATAAATTATGAATAACGATATCTACTATATCAAAATTAAAGCATGGTGTATAAATAACCACGTGGCATTTATACCCACCCCTAACTATCTATTAGAAATTATATATAATTTTTTAGTTAAACCACAGGAAAGTACTACTAAAAATATCATTTTACTATATTATATGTATAATTATTATGGATTGCATAAAAATGTAGATAAGGCTATATTATATGCGGAACGTTCCGTATCATGTGGTGATACAAATGCTATTCTATTTTTAATTAAACTTCATAGAAAACTCAACCATGACTATTTGACAGAAACACGTAAAATATTGGCTTGCTATATAGAAAGTGGTGGTACCTTGTTACAATTATATCAATTCTATAAATCCATAACGCATGATGAGATAGGATATAATGCTCCTGAAATAATACTAGAAATGATAGTGTCAAATTCTAACTATTTAAATCCAGCATATAATTTAGAACTAGCAGAACTGTATTATAAACATGGTCGCACATCTAGTACAAAAAAATTGTTGGAATATATTATCAAACAATTTAAAGGAACCATATATGAAACCAGATGTAATAAAATATTAAACCGAATTAACACATCGCAGTCAATGTTTAAAACACACTATTAAATCCCATACTTAAATATTAGCTTAGTACAAGTCCATTTTTTGTAAGTTACAAAACTACAGTGAACCTTTTATATAACAATATGTAACCTCATCTAAGATATCTCATATATTATTACCATAATTGAGTAACAATCTATAAGTTTACTGTAAAATGGTGTGTTGTTATAGAAAATGTTCAACTAAGCATCGGTATATTCCGCTATAAAACGAAAAGTGGGCATTGCCCGAATTATTATTTTTGCATGTTTATCTATTTATTTTATGCTGTCAAGATAGACCACAAAATAAATAGATAAATATCTATTTTCGTTTGACAAATATTCCGTTGAATAGCCGTATTATACCCATTTTTAAAATTAATATTATAGACGAATTATAATTGTTACCATTATCAGTCTCTAAAATCTATAATTAATGACAAGGCATAATATACCATGGCTTAAAATGTTCGCTGTATTCTAACGTAATCAAGTGTGTTTTATTTTTATAGTTCACAAAAAAGGCACTAGAATATTATAAGTATTTTTTATTATCTATAACAAAAAATACTTATAATATTCTAGTTAGTATGTAGATGGTATGTAGGTTTTAGACTGGAAAATTAAATGGCGCACTATCCCAACTAATAAACGCATCTGGATAATTAGCACCTACATCTGTAGTATTTTGGCATGGTTTGAATATTTCATTAGGCGGTGTACCAGTTAAATACTGGTCCTGTGGTCCAGTTGCGCGAAGTTGCATAAGAGCACCGCCATCCGATGACGCATATAATTCACGTAAACTTATGCGCGAATATTTCAATACTAATAATAAACCCACCAACATTAATATCATAAAAAACAATAATTCACACATTTAATAATATAATATATATTGGTGAAAGAAAAACAATTGGCTACCATATTTAAAAAGTCTTAAAAATTTTTTGTTGGTGTTACTAAATTTGTAATTTGGACATTGTGTTTAATATTTCACCATCAATACTCTCCTGAACACATTTTTTAACACTAACATACACTAATCTACATTCTGGACATGTAATATGTGTCCGAAACCACACATCTATACAATCCTTATGAAATACATGATTACATGATAAACACACATTTGTATCTATGCCGAGACTAAAATTACACAAATAGCATAGCATATTATACACCTGAATATATGGCACAATTTTACATCAATTTTTTTATTAATCACTATAAACCAATATAAATCAAAAAGTTTGCGTCACCCAAATTATTATTTTTGGTATATTTATCTATTTATTTTATTTTATTTTATTTTATTTTATTTTATTTTATTTTATTTTATTTTATGATATAGCTTACCACTATAAAATAAAATAAAATAAAGTTCTTTTTTAGGATAAATATTCAGATGATTAGCTATTAAAAATAAGTTTTATACTTTCATAGCCACGCAGGGTTTTCTATATTTTCATCTATATTACGAATATGATGTCTCTCACCACCATATTCATCACACACACTATTAAAACTTTCATTACATAGATTAATTCCATTATACATGGTATGTCTAATATATTCAAAATCACATTCTGGTTTTAGTAATAGTAATTGCATACTATCTACAAGTGTAAGATAGATATTTAGAATATTGGCATATAAATTTTTTAGTCTATTTTGTGTAAAATAATTGTATAATGATCGTCCTAATTGAGTTTCGTTAGTTTTGTTCATTAGATATTTGATAGCAGCGTTGGATACTTGTTCATTATACATATCTAAAATGTGATTTTCATCGTAGAGTTTACGTTTCATTAGACGTATAGTATTTGCGTCGTTATATAGTACATGTATTATATCTGATAATCTATTTTGATTTGGTATGTTATCCAATGATACTTTAGGATTATATAGTGAAAATTCTAAATTATCACACGTAATATTGTGAGTATTAGCATTATTAATAGTTTGAACATTTGTGGTAAAAGCTCTTAATCCAGCATAATGTTGATTGGTAGAATTTCCCATTATTTCGCCAGTTCTCCAGTGAAAATGTGTGTGACAATTGGTACAAAACATGTGGTCACATCCCATTGTTCTATGTATTTTGGTCCTACATTTTGGACATGGTTTGCTATCACTATTAATAATAGCCAGTGATTGTAAATCTTCCTTCTTACAAACATGATCGGCTACCCATTTTTCATGACATAGCATACACGCAAGACCATTACATAATCCACATTTCTTATCTTTAATAAATCCCCTACATTGTGTGTAAGGACATGCGAAAATGTTATCTGTTTTACTAATAGAACTAATAGTTGGTCTAGGTGGCACTTCAATTTTAATACCAAAGCGTTTTTGTTTATGAGCCTTTTGGAAATCTAATTCCCACTGAACAAATGGTTCATAAATGTGTAATTTAGATTTAAGTTCTGTTAATAGATTATTGGTAATACTAGGTTTTACTATTTTACTAATAAAATCTGTGCCTAGATAATCTATTATAAATTTATGGCGAAACGCAGAATGGCAACTACTACATTCACTTTTAGCATAAGTGCGCTGACAATCAGCACATACTACCCAATTACACATTGGACATGTTATTTTTTTCTTATTAGGTATGTCGTCACTATAGCATATATTACAAGTAAATAAATTACTGGTCATTTTACTATAATAATATCATTCAAAATTATTTTTCAATTTTAACAAAGACAAATTTATGTCTAATTTAGATGAATACGTAATAATAATATTAATAAAATATAGTATATTGTAAATATTAATATTATTTTTTGATTTCAGGCCCTGTTTCTATTGCTTCACTCATATCATTATTTAGAGTAATTAAAATCTCCTCATCTACAAAATTGTTTATTCTATTTTCTGCTATAATTTTATTAAAAACAGAATTTACAAAATTAGGTGATAGTGTTAATGATTTTGATTTATTAGCTAATAAAAATGTTATATATAATGATTCAAAATATAGTTCAGTGTCCAACAATAATTTATGTTTCGTATTTTCTAACATATTACTATTTGTCAATACCTCTACTAACGCTTTATATACATAACCACCATATCTATGTAGTTCTTCAGGTGTTTCAAAATTATAAATTTCAGTCGTAATATAGTCCATATTAGGTACTGGGTCATTAGATCTCTCATTCATTTCTTTAGCAGCCTTGGTGTAATCATCTTCTGTCTTTGGTAAATTAAAATGGGCGCTTTTATTTATTTCTGTAATGAATTCGTTAAGAAAATTGCGGAAGATAGCAGCTGGTTTTTTTTCATCTAGTGCTCTATAATTATTTGTATCATATAAAGTCATATAATTATTTATGTCCACTGATCTAGCATATAAATTAAGAACACCCTTAGCTAAATTTAAATCTTCTGTGTCTGATGGGTTTTTTGATTCTAATAGTGATCTATATTTACCACAAAATAATAGTTTTTTACATATGGCATGTGTTCTAGCTAATTTTGAAAGTTCAAATGGATCCAGAAATTCTTTGCATTTTTTTTTCATGTTTGCGTCGCCAATATTTTCACACAACATTTCCCTATTAGAAACATAGATTTTTTTTAATATAGCAGCCTGTTTAGTATTTAACTCTACCATATCCAGCATAAAATAGTTATCCATACTTTCATCAGTACTATTAATATCTATACTTTCGTCCGTTATTATGGTGATTAATTGATTAGCGTAGTTGGTACTATGTTCTATTTCACCATAATTTGTAAGATTACATACTTTTATATCTGAAAATGATTGTCCACGACCCAATGCTTTAGTCTGTTCTTGTTTCTTATCCTCAAAATTCTCTATTTTAGATGTGCCTCCCACAACTTTTTTCAGTACTACTAAACCTACCATTATCAAAATAATAATAGACAACAATTCCAGTATTTTATCCATATATATATAATTAAATAAATTTAATAAACTATCATCTCTTATTAATAAGTAAAGCATCATAAAATCATTACCCATGTGAATATTTTTTTATTGGTAATAATTAACATCATACTTATTCTAACATAAAAAAATACTATTGTTATAATAAACTTAACATATATAGGCCTTTACAAATTTCTCAATTAGTCTTTAATATTTTCATTTTCCCACCATAAAATAATATCTACAATTTATTTTATGGTGTTAATTTACTATTCCTAAAAAACGAACTGAGAAATTTGTAAAGCCTTAAACATATAGTAACACATCAAAAATAGATTTAATTGGTTAGGCTAAATATTAAGTTTCGTTTTATAATACATATTCTATACTACTAATATTATTATTACCATTATGGAAAAGTTTTAAATTATCTACATCGTATATTTTTAATATTAATTTACTAGTATTACTATTATTTATACATTTATTTATAAAAAAACGTGCTAGTTTATTTCCTATAAATATGGCCTCTTTTTTATTTGGCATAATTTCAGAAGTTAATTCTTTTATTGGTTTCTCAGGATGCCATTGTGTTAAAAATATGTCATCTTCTGAATACAACGATGATACAAACTCTATATTATTATGTGTTGTTGTAGATAATAATGTAAATTTATATGCTAATGCTTTATTATATATTGATATTGGTATCGCAAAATGGTGAACAAAATATTGGTTTTTTTTTTCTAGATAATTTTTCTTTATATCTACCAAAAAAGATTGATGGTTTATTATTTTTAAACTACACATATTTCCAACATCTTCACCATTAATAGTATTTATATTCTCAACTACACTATGGATATTTTCCCACCACATACCACTAAAATATGTAGTCATAAATTGTAGACCTAAACAAATACCTAATATTGGTTTTTTATTTTTATGCCACAAATACATAATGTAGAGAAATGTTCTATATACTATATTTGTATCTATAGGCACATCGTCACCACCTGGTATAACTATTCCATCACACGCATTATATATTTCACGAATATCTTTATGAGAACTATTTGGATTGATATACACTGTATATGCTTTGTTGTATTTTAACCAATAGTTTAAACTATATGATACGCGATATTTATGTGTAGTATAATTATAATTAGCTAATATTCCAATTACTGGTCTATCATTATACATTATATTTTGTAACATGATAAAAAAATTGATGGGTGTGCTATTTTTATAATTCCAATAAAAAAAAACAGTATGAGTATTATACCAATTGATGTTAGAAATGTATACACTTTGGACTACAAAAAATGCACAAATATGTCAGAGGAAAGTTATAGTCAAATGATATTTGACCTATTTAATCAACTTTCTAGTATGCCAAGTGGCAATATACTTTTACATTATTTGGCAAAAACTAAAAAGGTTGTGATTACCAATTACGACTTTTATGGTAATAGACTAAGTGACCAATTTAGAGCACAAGTTTTACTAAATAGAATAATCATACCATCACGTTTCAAGCCCAACTTACACTATGTAAAAATGGACAGTAGTGTCACTGTTTACAAAATGATACCACCATTGGTTGTTGTACTAGGCCATGAACTTATACATATGGCACATTATCATTTAGATAATAATAGTATAGATTGGAGTGACTGTGAAGAGAATACTATATTAGGTACTGAACTACTTAAAATTCCCAGAGATGAAAAGTTGTTTAAAGTGTGTGAAAATAGTATTAGGATGGAATTAAATTTACCACTTAGAATTAACCATGATAGTGAGGATTTGCCTAGAAATGTTGTTTATCCAAAGGAAAACTATATGATGATTGATTTAAAAATATATGGACAAAAATCTATCTCCGAAAGTAATATATAATGCCTCGTAGTGATAATGAACGGTTTGATCCATCATATGAGATATCAGAACAGTTAGAAAACCTAATACGTGAAAAAGGATTAGACTTAAATACTGTGACAGACTTATCTAATGATGATATAGATTTTTTATTAAACACTATCCGTATTGAAAGTTCATACAAAGCAGTTTTAATGGATATTGTAAAACATCACACTAAGACTAGCCCAAATATGGATACACGTGAGTTGTATGATTTAAAGGTAAAAGTATTGCTAGATAATTTAGCTAAAAAGATGTGTAGATGTGTTAATAATATAGCTAGTAAACAGTCAAAACAATGTATAGATACGGCCAATCCAGAGAAATGTATGCTTAGTTCTGCACATGGTATTTGTAGGAAGAGTATATTTCACAATAAAAATATAGATTTTTATACCTATTCATGTGATCAAAATGGACCACTTTTAAATATACAAAAAGATGGCACGCAAATTATACATAAACGACCATAAAATAAATTTTAGATTTTTTTGTATGATGGTATTTTTCCTACTACAGTATAACCTCGTTAATAGCAACAGTAAATAGTAGTTATAGATTTTTAAATTAGCACTTAGTATGGTGTTATAAATTAATATTATAATATTATTATGGTGTTAATTTAGTGTCGCTATTAGAGAGGTTATACTGTATATATAATGCCTATCCAGTGGATTTCGCATTTTGAGAAATCCACTGGATAGGTAATAAAAAATCTAAAATATTTATACTTCTTCCCACTTTTCATAATCACCAGGAAAGATAATTCCACTAGCTACTTGTGCGTCTCCCACCTCTTTCATAATTTCACTCTTTTTAGCAAGTGCGTTTAAGATAGATAATTCGGGTGCCTCTTTACCAAACACAAAATGTATGGTTGCGTCCGACATAGTATTAGCACGTTGGAACCTGTGACTAAGTTGATATAACATAATGGTTGAATAGTTAGGACTAGCAAGACATAATCTTGGATATTGACCGGTTTTATCATCTAAGTCAATACCTGTACTACACACCGATAGATTACCTATTAATAAACGATATTCACTGTCAGAGGCCTGAAACTTATCTAATACTTCCCCACGTTGTTTAGCACTCATAGATCCGCATAGTTTAATTGGGTTATAGTCAGATAATAGATCAATTAAATCATTAATGGTATCAGTATAGTTAACACAAATGACAACTTTATTAAACTCATTTTCATTTAGCGTACTTTGTGCCACTCGGGTAAATATAGGTATTTTAGCCGTTTCTATCATTATTAAGGCACTTGTTATACATCGCAATGCTTCTATACCATTATGTTGGAAATCTACCGTTGTACCATTAAAATTAGTGGCTTTTTTCAAATTACCAACTGCTTTTTGTAATAACTCCACGTGAGCTTCATCACCTAAAGTGTAAAATGCGTTGCGTTTAAATAATTTGGTAGTATGTTTAGGTGGTTTCATAGAACTAGACATAGCTGGTTTGAAAACATCTATAAATAGTCTGTAGCAGTATTTTTCTAACTCACGATCCTTTGGACCATATAAACCAAAACTTAAATAACAACTTTGTACATTATCATAACCAAAATTATGTTCGTGATAATTATGAATTTCTTGGGCACCACGCCACATCATTTCCCATGTTTGTGGGTTAAAAACACTTAATTTATCGTGTTTCATAATATTTAGTGTTTTATAAAGTCTAACACTTTGTGTGTGTTTATCTATTGGACTACCACTTAGTAGTAGGACACGACTTTTACCACCTTGATGATAAGCTTCATCTATAACACGCACTAACTCACTACACGCACTAAATTGGTCATTGCAATTTTTAATATTTTGGATTTCATCAATCACTAACAATACTCCTTCAGATACCAGATTTCTAAATAATTCCGTGGCTGAAAAATCCGTTTTTTCCATGTCACGAAATGATCCATCGCGTTGTTTAACCTTAGCCACATAGTCTTTACGATTTAGCAAACCATGTTTGGGTTGTTTGAATTTGGCACTACGTAATTCACAATAACTAATACTTTTATAAATTTCAACTCCATGATCACGCACCATTTGTTTCCATTTGGCTTTAACTGATACGGGTGCTATCACTATTAAATGTTTATAATCTCCATCAATAAATAGTTTACTAGAAGTATAAGTCTTACCCGTGCCTAACATACTTAAATCAAGTGCGTATGGATGTTTATCAAGTATGTTTTCTAATTTATTTTTATGAGAAATTTGGTATTCAAATAAGCTTACTGGTGTAATTGGTTTTTTGGTTTTAACACTAGGCATGTTATTGTAATATATGTATATTATTTATTCAATTTTTTTATAAGTAAATATATCATTGTTACAAATAGGTGATAATTTAAGTTTAACTATAAATAGTATAATAAAACAAACACTATAGACACCAATAAATATTATATACTAAATATAATATAAAGCTTTTTAAACCATGTTTTTTATATATAATAGTGATACAAACACTACACCCATAGAAAACACTATACCCATAGAAAACACTACACCCATAGAAAACACTACACCCATAGAAAACACTATACCCATAGAAAACACTACACCATTAGTAGATACTAATATTAAACCGTCTGAAAATATTGAGACAGTGTCAATTACATCTACAAATCTTGATTTTAATCTGGATTTTAATTTTATAGAACCAATGGTAGATAGCCTTGTAGAAAATACTTCGCGAGATTTGGAGTTTAAACTATCAGATTTAATAATAGATGAAGGCAATAATTATGAAGGCTATCTTACTACTGGATATGAATATTCTTTAATATCACAAACGATAGTTCCATCATATAAAATGACCATAATAAATAATAAATTGTTTAGTATAGGATCACCACTAAATTATGATATAACACCTACATATAGTGTAGAAATATCATCTAAAACACTGGAAGGAGAACATTATACTAAAACATTTGTAATACAGGTAAATAAAGTGGTTCCATCAGGAATTATTTTTAATGGCGAACTTGAAATTCCATACAATTGTGGTAAGGGTATTAATTTGGGATATTTTACCACCATACAACGACCAAATCTAAACATAAATACATTTACATATACTATAAGTGATCCTAGTAGTCTATTCTATATAAAAGATAATATGCTAATAACACTGGGCACCATTAACACTCCAATCCCACCATCATTTACTGTCCAAAGTAGGAATAATTATGGAAGAATATATGAAACTACTTTTGATTTGTCATATAAAATACCTATAGCATATACTCAATATAAAAATGCTAAAATAAATGTACCTACTAAATTGGTGTTATCTGGTCAAAGTGTTAGTGGTTCTTCACTTGTATTTAAGGTAGACACATTACCTAAAAAGGGTAGTCTTAATCAGTTAAGTAATGATACTTATGAATATATACCATCACAGTCTGGTGTAGATGAATTTCAATATATCGCCACAGAAAATAGTATTGATAGTAAACCAGCAACATTTTATATTGAAACTCTTTTAGATAGTGATATAGATATGCTTAATAATATAATAGGACTATATACTGTTAATAAAATTAGTTTTGATGGTAATTTTTGGAGCTTTGGAAATTTTACTACAAATGTACCTCCAGATTTTCTAACAACTAATAAATCAGTAGGATTATTCAATATATATAATGGGTAATTAACTACATCTACTAGTAAAGTTTTAAACTTACAAAACTAAATACTAATTGGCTATCCAGAGTATAAAAATATTATTTAGTCTAAATTACATTTTTATTATTTATTACAGTAACTTTATAAATAATAAAAATATTTATTATATTTTGATACTCTGGATAGCTATTGTATAATTTTGGCAGATTAAAAAGACACCTGTATTAATAATATAAACTATAAAATATATACATATGCTTAATAATGATAGTATTAAAATAGTGTTAAATGATTTTATAGCCTATACTAACTATTATAAAATATCAAGAACACCAAATTTAGAAATATTCACTAATTATGTAAATTTCAATATGTCTATTAATCAATATTTTACCAGTTTAGATAAATCAAATCTTAATACTAATTATATATTAGATCTTAACCAGATACTAACATACATTAATGACATTATTATTGGTTTAGTTCCCTATATAACAACCAATAAATCTATTCGTGATGCCTTAGTAACACAATATAAAGTACATAGTATTCTAACAGAAACACCTAACAATTTTGTGTTATATGAGGATAAAAAATATTGTAGATGTAAATTACTAAAAGATTTTGTCTATTTTTATGTTGTAGGATATATTGTAGTAACGGGTGGTAGTCTAAAACCTAGTATAATGGACAGAATTAAAAACATTTTAAGTTTTAGAGGAAACTCCCTATATTCAAGCAAAACTAGTAATATATCTACAATATTACCATATAATAGCTATAATGATTTTAGATGTATATTGTCTATTTTCTATAGTGTTATAAATATAACACTAAACTTAGATCAAAATAATTTACTCAATATATTAAAATCATCATTAAATAAAAAAACATATAATTGTTGTAGTCCTGATATATTTCTAAATGAAAAGATAACACAAGAAAAGATATTAGAAACAATAAATAATATAACAGAAACAATATTAGAAACCAGGTCAGATCTATCAAATGAGCAGCGATTGGTGATAGAAGAGTTTAGACGTAGTGCCAAAATAATTTATTCCCCGGAAAAATTATCCAAATTTTTCCTAAAAAATGGCAAAATTTCTAACAAAATAGATAACTATTTTAATGGTTTGAAATTAGTTATTTCTCTATCTATTAAAGACGGTGAGATTTCTAATAACATTGCTAATTATCGCGAAAGTTTACAATTAATAATGAGAGGTATATTAATTAGTTCAGCACTAAGTATAATAATTAAAAGTGTAGTTAATAAAACACTATTACCCGATAGTAATACATCATTTAATGATCTATATGGCGGCGTTTATTTATTAGTAAAAACATTGACAACCCTAAAAAGCTAAAGTTTATTTTACATTGTTTAGGTTAGTATAACTAATTTGTGATACTAAATTTTCGGTTTCATTTATGTATGATGGTTTAGGTGAGTTATTTAATTCAGCAAACTTAGTAATACCAGATCCACTTACTTTAATATTTATATTTTCATATGTATTAATATTAACAGTATTAGATATATCATAAATATATTTTAGATTTATACACCCGGTTATGTGAATTTCGTTAGTATTTGTATTTACACTAAGTGTTTTAATATTTCTACAAAAATTGGCGAATAATTTAATAGGTTTGGATAAAATAGTTATTAGTTCATAACAACTATTACATGATAACGTGTTTATTTTAGGATAATTAGGTATATTTTTTATTCTTAGACAGCCATTTATATTCAAATGTGTAAGTTTATCTAATTTTTCTGGTAAATTACGAATATTATAACATCCTTCTATATTTAAAATAATTAGATTTGGACACTCTGGTATGTAGTCCACCGATTTATTTTCAATAATAACCAAATATTTTACATTAGGCAAACTAGATATAGAACGCCAAACACACCAAAATCCTTCTGCTACCATACCATCTATAATAACTATAGATGAATATCTAAAAATATGGGTAATCTTCTTTGTCTCTATCCATAAATTATAGATTTTTAGACTGGATTCGTTATCTATGCGTGTCATGTATACATAGATTTAATATTATTTTAAATTTTGCGAAAATAAAAAATTGACTGTTATTTGTCTGTTTTGTTATTAAATAATGGATTTTGAGTATTCCTGTAAACATATTAATAATGATGGGTTACATTGTGGTATAGTATATTGTTCTACGCACAATGATATTTCACTAATCAAAAATCAAATTATTGGTAATATTAGGAAGACAAAAACCTAGATGTTTTAAAAAATATATTTCAATATATATTGAACATGGATAAGTTTATAGAGTGTTGTAGAACAGGTAATCTTGAAAATTTAGTAAAAATTTATAAGTCAGACCCAAATATTAATATTAATATTAATAATGAACTACCATTTAGAGTTGCTTGTCAACATGGCCACTTAAATATAATTCGCCAATTATATAGATGGTCACCTATTATAGATATAGGTGTGTATAAAGATTATACTTTTAGGAATGCCTGCTATCATGGCCATTTAAATATTATAAACCAGTTATATAGTTGGAGACCAGAAATTGATTTTAGTATTGAAAATTATGGTGGTTTTCGTTTGGCATGTTATGGTAATCATCTTAATGTTATTCGCCAGCTATATATATGGCATCCATTTATTGAAATAAATAATATGTCAATAATTGAATGGTTAGCATTATTAAATAATGGTGTTAATATTATAAGAGTAATATGGTCATTAGAGCCTAATATATTAAACATATGTATGAAGGAGTTTTCACATTTTAGTAAGTGGTATGATTATAAATGTCCAAATAGTATTAAAACTATATTAGAATATAACTAATTTTATTTATAATATGGATGTTAGTATTTTGTTAGAAGATATAAAAGATATAGATAAAATACTGCAAGATTTTATCATACAACAAACAACTAAATTAATCAATAGATGTCGTGATAAACCTTTAATTGTTCACTGTAATATTATTAATAGGAACATAGGTACTACTATTTTTAATTATAGTGATAATGATACTGAAATTTATAGTGAGTATTTTGGTTCAGTGTCTAATAATCTAAGTAGTGACATACTCTATAGTTTAGCGGAGTTATTTATAAAATATAGAGATATACAATTAAAATATAATTTAGGCAAACCATTTATAAGATATAGTGATAATGTTTGTATTTTTAGAGATGAGATGTTTAGTAATATTTATGTATTAGATAATACGATAACTATGATAGAATATAGAGACATTAAGCAAACACTTGATTTACCACTTACATATGAAAATATAGAATTTTGTAGATGTTTGGTAAGAGATAGTAAAAATATAGGAGTGAACCTACTAAATACAAATATAAATCCCACGGAATATAACAAAGCTATTCGCATATTTATGTATATTTATAACATGGTTGGTGGTGTTAGTTTTACTAAATTTAGACCCAAATTTACAAACAACATTCTAACAATTAAGAATAAACAATATTATATAGATACATTTGATAATTTGTTAGATATATTAATAAACAAATACCCTGAGTATGTAAAACTAAGATATATATTTATAGATTTGTTTATTAATAGAAGTTTTTATAAACGGTTTATAATATTACATATGTTATTATGTTTTGGTGTAATGTATCTAGTGTGTTCACATTTATTAGGATGGTTTTAACAAAAAAAATTGATGGTTAGAAGTAGTACATTTTCTTGCTGTACAAGAAAATGTTCTACGATAATTTGCAGGGTATTAATATTTTGAATTCGCTAATCAATATGGGTGTGATTGATAGTGAACCAGTAGATGTGGATTTTTGTGGTGGTTTTATCAATTTAGAGCTTGGTTCTATCAAACAAAACACATATATTACTATTGCGATTACAGATGATTGTAAATTGTTTCACATCAATACATATGATTGTGTTGATGTAACACGTAGATTGGATCAACTAACTATTCCGGTAGATAGTCTAATGTTTAGAGTAAATAATATGTGTGTTTAACTAGTGGTGTGATTTTTGTTCTAAATATTTTTTTAATTTTCCACCTAACTGGGCAACTACATTATATTTATCTAGTCCAGTCTTAAAAATTGTTAATAGTCGTCCATCAACGTCACTAACTTTATTAGACATAAAAACAAAACTGCTTTTTTTAAACGTTATTGTGTCCTCTGTTATTAAAACAGTAGCCTCGTGTTCTGTTGGTATTTGTCTCATAGTATAAGCATAATTCGTATCTACTACAGAACCTAATATATTATCAAAATCAAATGTTAATCTTGGCTTTTGCTTTTTATTAATATCAACCTCATATTGTACTATATTATTAACCTTGGTTCGTGACATATCACCAAAGTAAAAAACGTAATTATTGTCATCAGTGTCATTATATATTGTAAAACTAAATGTCGCTTTGTCTTTATTGTCATCATCTTTATTGTCATCATCTTTATTTTTGTCATCCAATGTATAATAAACAGGATCTACACTATTAAAAAGCCCTTTTTCCCATATATTAATACTTTTTCCATCCCAGTTGTTAGGTACATCATACAATTTTTCTAGAGAGATAATTAAATCTTTATATTTACCAGACATAGTATATACTTTATCAAATATTTTATCTAAGTGTTCAATTTAAATATATTTTATTAATTGGTTTTGAAAAAGCAATTATTTTCTATGTGTTAATGTATGTTAATAGACTTACTACAATACTTTACAAATTTATATAGTAATAATAAAAATACGCAAAAACAACATATATTACTATTAGGTGATGGATTTGTAAGTAGAGGATTTCTTAAAAATATAGATCATAGTAGATTTTCTATAACACAAATCTCTTCACATGGTTTTTTAAACCCACAAGATTTTTTTCTAAAAACTAAACCACAACCACAACCACAACCCAAATTTCTAGATTTTTTTTGCCATAAACCAGATAAAATTATAGCTACTATTACAAATATAGAACTAACCAGAAATAATGGTGTGAACCTAAGTACACTAGAATATGGACAATTATTATATGGTTTTGATTATATGGTAGTGGGATTAGGTAATAATAAACCACTCTATCAGTGGAAATTTGAAATAGACCAATATAAATTATTATCAGGTAAAAATGTGAGTGTCTTAGGTATGGGTCCTACTGGTATAGAAATAGCTGGAATACTATCTGCTAATAACACAGTTAACCTATATGAAATGTTAACATATAATAATAGTTTATCCTATTTATCAAAATATAGTAAAAATTTATTAATAGATAGACTAAGACAAAAAAAAATAGGTCTAAATTTTGAAAATGTAACCCCACCATTAACAGATATAATAATTAAATGTGTTGGTAATACTCCTAATACTGTTTGTAATGATATTTCAAATGTGGATGAATATTTACATTATAGTAATAATATTTATGTGGCAGGTGATTGTGCTAAGACACCTTTTCCAAAAACAGCTGAGTGTGCAGAGGCTATGGGCAAATATATAGCCCAAAACATTAATAATGATAATAAAAAAATAAATAGCTTTACATTTAAAAGTAATGGTACAGCATTAGTACTAGGAACAAATGAAGTTTTAATAGATAATAATAAATATTTATACAACGCAATTTATCCAAATATAATTCTGGAATTATATAGTTACTTTTGTGTGTAGTTACTTTTGTGTGTAGTTACTTTTGTGTGTAGTTACTTTTGTGTGTAGTTACTTTTGTGTGTAGTTACTTTTGTGTGTAGTTACTTTTGTGTGTAGTTTATTAATCTTTATCCATATAATCAATTGTATCTATAATAGTAAAATCTTGATTATCTGTTACTTTGAAAAATCTACTTTGAATGTCAATCAACTTTTTTTCAAATTCATTACGTTCTTGTAGCACAGTGTTTAGCTGTTTCCTTAGCAATTCCAAACTAGATCTTAGTGTATCACGTTCCTCTTCAACTGATAGAAGAATATCATTTGTTACACTAAGTTCTCTACTTTTTTGTGTAAGTTGCTTTCGACAGTTATCAACTTCCATTAGTAAACGAGCATTATCACACACCAATTTTTGTACTTCTACTGTGTCGCATTTGGAAAAACCAACAGCTTCATTATAATTTTCATTATAATTTACATTATTTGTTTTTGTGGTCTTGCTTGACATAATTCTAGAACGAGTTACAACCATATTTTTTTATATGAAAAAAAAACATACACTGTATAAATCAATTTTTTTGAAATATATTAATAATAAACTACAAGATAATATCCTACATAATAGATCTGTATAGATTAAAACATAACTAATAATAAAAATATTTATGCCAGTAATCTTAAACGATTTTCTAACTTATCTAGTTCAGTCATTAACTTTTGTTTGTTACTATCACTCGCCACAATATCAGGCATTGTTATATTAATTGATTTGGTTGTAATAAGCTGTGTTTGTAGTTTTATAATAGTATCTTTTAGTCTATTTATTTCATCTGCGTTTTCATTTGCGCGTTCAATTAGTGTCTTAATGTACATAGGAGTTAAATGCGTATTTAGTTGAGCCAACAAATCATCACGCTCTTTTCTAAGTCGTATATTTTCATCTCTAATAATAACATTATCCGTATTAATACTATTGTGAACTGGTGGTTGTAGAGGCATAAAACGCTTTGTATGCTTTTCTAATTCCATACATAGAATAACATGTAGACGATTGGCACTAGTGTCAGATGTGTCAAATGTTTTCTTTCTATCAGTAACAAAGTCTATCACATCACGATCTAGTACAACAGGTTTATATTCAAATTTAAAGGCTGGATTGGTACATGTTAGTTCATGAGCTATTTTATATAAGTACATAAACACCTTTGGATCTAAGTTTGTCAAAGCATAATGATACATACTTTTAGTACACTCTCTAAATAATTTTTTGTCATCAGCAGAAACATTATTTTCTAGTGTAGAAATATTAAAATACGCATCTAAGCGGTCACCATAGATAGATTTATCTACAGTTGTAATAACACTAGCGTTTATCTTGAGAATACGTGTCAGACACTTACATAGCAAAATATTACCGTTTAGTGTCTTAAAATACTCACTACTGCTTTGTAATTTCATGACCATTCTAATAAAATCGTTAGCAATGGAGTGTTCCGTAACAATTTTACGCATAATTTTATGATAGTTTTGTGTTGTAACACAATCAACACAAAGGATAAATTCAATTTTTTTAACAACAAAAAATAATCTAAACTAGCTAATTTGCTTTTTACATAAGTTTATTCAACTTACAACTGGCTAAATCTAAATATTTTTTGATGGCTTTAATATCCATTTGTAATTTATTATTTCGACTGGTCTGATCATCTAACTGACGTTGTAAGTCATTAATTGTTTTAGTATACGTTTCACAAACACTATTATATTTATTGCCCATATCATAACCATCTACAGCCAATATACTACATGTTTTAAACATAGCTTTAATATGTTCTTTGTATTTTTGGCGTTCATCTTCTAGTTCCATATCTTTAATTCTTAGACTATGTTTAAGTTTCTCAATTTCATCCTCTAACTCACCAATACTTTTACTATATTTCATTTTAACTTTTTTCTATTGGAAACAAATTTGAAAAACACTATCAATTTTTTTTTAAATTGATAGTGTGTTTCTGCAAAAATAAAAATATTTATTGGTTAATATCACAGATTTTTTCTATAATGTTATAAAAGTCATCATCATTAGTATTGTCTGTTACAATAGTATTTACAACCTTAGTATGAGACTTTACACGTTTTACACGTCTAACATCTCTCTTAAGACTTAAAATTTGTGTGGATTGTTTTCTTATTAGTTTTCCTGTTAGTTTTTCCATTCCATTCAGTTTCTTTTCAAGACTAGATACACGACTAATTAGTGTATCTATGACAACACTATTATCCACTTTAGCAATTTTACTATCTTCTACCATTATATTAGTCTTTACTTCTCTGTCACAATTATTCACCTCTTCTAATTCATTGGCCTCCACAGTCGTAGTTTCATCACTTGAAGTAGAAAAATCTTTTTTTTCAGTGGTATCACTAAATCTTTTACTATAGTAATCACGTAATAGTGCTACAGCATCTTTTAGCGAACACGGTCTGTCATACACACACTCATTAGAAGGAGAGGTTGATCTGGATGGAGTTTCATTAGCATATTCTTGATTTTCGCTAATATCGGCATCCTGTCCAAAAATAGGAGTTTTTACAAATAGTGGTTTAGTTTCAATATTAAAAGAAGGAATATTGGCAATATCACTATCACACTCATTATAATCTAATTTCCTTACACATGATTTCAACTTAAATCCATCAAAACGAGCCTTGTGAAAATTTTTAAAAGGTGCTTTAGGTACATTATTAGTACTACGTGTATGTTCATCTGGTGTTATAGCATTATCAACTCTAACACGTTTCCTACTTTCCGATTGATATTTTTCGAGTTGTGCGTTGAGTGTTTCAACACGTTTCACAAGTTTACTTGTTATTTTATCCACTTCAGTTTGGACTATATTGTCTACTTGTTCTTGTGTATAAAGTTTACCTAGATTTTCCCTACTAACAACTTTACGTCTATTAAGCAATTTTACACTTTGTCTAAGTGTTTTTATCTGTTTTCTAAGATCATTTTCTAGAATATTCTTACATTTTAGTTCTACTCTTAGTGTTGCTAGTTCAATATCTTTACCATTTTGTAGTTGTTGGCGTGTGACTACCATTTTTTATAATAAATTAAAAACAGAGTGTAAATCAATTTTTTTGATGTTTTATATTGTGTATTTTGTCAATTGATAGAACATTTATCAGACCAAAAGATACATAGATATATGTTTTAGGTGACGCCATATAATATATAGCCACTATAAAGCGAAAAGATGGTAACATCATAAATAATAAAAATATTTACTATATTTTTATCCACTTGATAGTCACTATAGTATAGTTAGAAATTCTAAGTTTATGGTCTCTGACTTTTAACTTAGAAAAAAGGGCTTTTAGTCTTTTTTTATCCCAATTTTTAGTTTGGTATACATAATGGTGTCTACACCAAAATCTATAACATTATTTTATGGTCTGGTACAAAAAAGTCTACTGTGTTCTAAAATAAATAGATAACTTACTATTTTAACAACTGAATATTCCGTTTATTAGCTAGTAGATAAAGTACTAAAAATAATACTATATCGACTTAATTAACATTAAATCTAAAATACGTTTTATAGACCACTATAAATTATATAAGGGAACATCTCATAATTAGTCTATAATATATTATGGTGTGAATATTACTGGTAAAATTATAAGATTTAGCATAGGTTTTAAAAATAGACTGTCTAATTTGTGTAATATTTTTAAAACAAAATAGTAAATTTTATTTTTAGTGGACAAAAAGTACTATTTTATCCATAGACCATAATTTTCTAAAAAAATACAAAATAATTATGAGATGTACCCTAATCAACCGTGGTATACATGGTAATAAAGTATAAATGTGATTAAATTAATATTAATTAATTGGATATTGTAATTTGGATAATGCCATTATTTTCAATTTATGGCGACTAAATTACTAAAACAACGTTACTATTTATTTGGTGCCGTATACTACTAACAAATATATCAATATCAATACTCAATGCTGGCGTGATAGTCTTATCTAAGGTATGTAGTTGTGGTAGTGTTATAGATGTGAATTCGCCTTCACCATGGATCATATTTTCTATTAGTGGTCGCATATTCCGATATTGTACGTGAAAATATGGGCATGTATCATATATAGACCAGTTGGTGTTTTTAAATACAATACTATCTACGTTTATATATGGATGTACCATTACATTACATAATATAGGATTGTATGTATAATATGTAAATAATGCTTCTGGTAATCCATGCTCAAGTATTAAATAGAATAGAAAACTATTAATTAGGTCAACCATATTACTGCCAATTGATAGTTTGATAATTTTGGTATGATAATATGTTAAAAACTTACAGAATAGTTTTATATAATCATAATATGTCTCATCATGTAAAACTTGGTTGAAATGATATACCAATACACGTATTTTTTCTAACGGTCGCATTTTCTGCCAAGTGCTATAGTTAATATTCTTCTTTCCTATCTTATATAAACTATAATATTTTTTAATAATTTCTAAATAGTCGTCACTATAGACTACAAAATCTCCTACTCTTTTATATCTATAGTATAATACATTAGATCTAGTAGATATTAGTTCATATCCCATTAAATTTTTGGCATAATTTACGCCACTTTCTATAGTAGATAAAATATTATCATCTGTTATGGCATTGTAAAATATATTAGTTATATTACAAAATATATTTCTATTAATAGTAAATACCATTATTTTGTATATACACAAAAATGTGAATAAATCGTATTTCAATTTTATACGGAAATATAAATTACAACTCTACAATATGGACAATTTTTATTTTTGTAGAGCCATTTACCTATACATTTTCTACAAAAAATATGACCACAACATGTTTTAACTATAGTACAAGTATTATAACAAATACTACACTCGTCTTCACCAGCATCAACATTAAACCATTCTAACTTGTTTAGTAAGATACTATGACTATAACTAATATAGATATCTAGATTATATAGTTTGAATAGTAATCTAACAGTATTCAGTGTATATATACTATATATGCTTTCTAGTAGAGTGTATATATCATTATACTTAGTGATATTAAATAGAAAAGTAATAATATCTATGTGATTATTTTTAACTGCTAATATAAAAGCTCTATATTGTAGTGCATCCACAGGAACACCATTTTCGTATAGGAATTTTACAATATCAATATATCCATACTGACATGCTATAATTAAACATTCTGGGTTAATAGTAGTAGTGATATATTTTTTTAGAAAGTTCACCAGTTCCAGATTACCACTTTCACACGCAGCATAGAAAACGTCATTGATGTGGTGTAAATTGTGATCTATAAGTAATTTAACAATATCATATGAACCATTTTTACTAGCACGAGTAATAGCATGATAATTTGTTAATTCCATGGTAGGACATAATGTAATTAGATGATTAACTATATTTAAATACCCACCTTTACAAGCATATCTAAAGGCATAATTATCACATATATCAATTGGAATAGTGTAGTTATCTAATAGATAAACTACTATACCATAATGTCCATATTGACATGCTAGACGAAATGGCTCATGGTTAAAAACGGAAATATCAATTTCTGGACACCATTCCAATAATTTTTCAAAAATTTTCTGGTAACCCAGCATGGCAGTTTCTCTAATATAAAATTCACTAGATACACGAAAATCTATTTGTGATTTGTATTTATGTACTAAGATTTTACAGATTTTTAGACATCCACATTTTATGGCTTCTCTAAATCCAATATTTATAAAATCCACTGGTATTTGTGGTACCAATATATTAAATAATTTCATTAACTCTACATAACCATATTTACATGCTGTAACAAAACAAAAATAGTTACCACATGTCATGTTTATAGATGGACATAGTGATAATAGTAATGTTGCCAATTCATAGTTATTACGTGAATAGGCATATTTTAAACACACACAGTCATTATATCCTAAGTGTGGTTTGATTAGTAATTTATCATAGATATATGTTATTATAGATATACTACTCTTTTCACATGATTTTATAAAATGATATTTGTTTAGAGATGTGTGTGGTAGTAATAGATTTATCATATCTATATTATCATTACGTATTGCTTCATGTAAACACATATTTAGGTCTACCATACTAAAATTACTGCAAATTTCATGTAAAAATCTAGCTAAATCTATATTATTATATGTACATGCCAATGTAAAATGTTTGTTCACATCTATAAATACAGAGATATGATAATTTACATAAATATATTTATATATATGAGTATGACCTTCTATTGATGTTGATGTTAATAAATAGTCTATAGTATATGTTGATATATCATAATATTCTATAATTAACATCACTAGATCTACATTACCTGATATACACGCAAATAATAATGGTTGTATATTAGTAAAATCATAATTATCTATATTAGGCACTACTATATTTTTAACACTATTAATATCACCTAATCTACAAAATTCAATGAAATCTTCCATTGTATATAAAATAAATACTTTTATTATTTTATAGACTTTATTCTTATGACTTTATTGTGTGACTTTATTCTCAAGCCACATTGCGTAACCAATTCCAACACACTGTCCACTACTATCTAATTGCATACTCTCCACTGTAATATCACTTGGCAAGCTTTTTATTAAAACATCCACAAAAGTTACCACTTTACCATTTATAATATCAAAACCATTTTCTAACAAATTAACATTATATTCCATATTACTAGTTATATAGTTAGATGTAGTATAATTTGCCAAATAATCAGTATATAATGTATGTAACTTAAATTTACTACTCTGGTCAATAGGTAAATCATTTTCAGCACCAACATTCCAAGTAACAACACCAGGCGTAGATGTGTACAAAAATATATGTGCAAAGTCTATTATGATATGATTATCGGTTGGTATCAAATCTATGATTGGATTAAAATATCTATCTATAAATTGATGTCCATTAGTTGTTAATTGTTGTACTAATTCAGGATGTCTGCTACTAATTCGGCCATCTTCGTAATGTGTTACAACAATATTAGAAAAACCTGCGTTTAGTATACGTTTTCTATATATATTATATAGTCTGTTGTATAGATTTATATAATTATAAACGCCATCATTATTCAAAATACCTGTAGTTATTATATAGAAGGTGTTAGACATAATAACTTTGTAGGATTTTATAACAATTCAAATTTTTCAGTTTATATTACATATATTTACTGGATTTTATTAAAAACGACAACTTTTAATAATATGGTAGAAATAACTAGATATTTTGTTATTATATAAGTCTATGAGCAAAATAGCAAAAAAAATTTGAAAAAGATTACATATATTAATATTTCTTATTGATAAGAAATGTATAAAAATATTAAAGATATTATAGTTAATGGTACAGTGGAAAGCCTACGAGAATTTATATCTAATAAAAAACTAGAAAATATATCTGATACACTTACTATAACATATTATAAATATGCGATCATTTATAATAATCTACCTATGTTAATAGAGTTGTATGATTATATAAAACGTCCAATATTAAAACAACATTATATTGATAGTTGTGTAATGGGTCATACAAATATAGTATCATTTATATTAACAACTCATCCACATTTTAAGGAAGTATTGATAAGTGGTCATGTACTAATAGCTCTATGTCAACATGACAGAGCAGATACACTAATTATGTTATTTAATTTAAAGTGTAATATTGTATTTGACAGCATTTTTAATAATAGTCTAAATATACATATTACGGATGATAGACTATATAAGTATATATTAAAACACACTACTAATATTCCAGTTAGTATTGTTACACATATATTGGCAAGTAAGAATAATAGTTATATAGATAAGCTAGTAACCATTGTGGACCTTACAAACCATGATTATTTGCTGGACGCAGTTGTAAATAATAATGTAGAGGCTACAAAAATATTATTAACTAAGTATAAAATACCAGTTCAATATGAATATTTTGGCCAATATATTAGTAATAATTTGGAATGTATAAGACTAATTTATAATGATGGAGCAGTTCTATGTGGTAAGTTTGCTAGTCTAGCATTTATAACCAACTATCAAGAGTATATAGATATTTCTATAACACAACATTTACCTATATTATATGATAATTTTCGCTATATATTAGATAATAATCCAAATATGAGTATAAATAATTTTAAGTCTATGGTTACAGAATATAAGCGTAACCATCACAAAATGGACTATTCCTATTTGGCATGCTATCTATTACAATATTTAACCATGGAACACTTTACTACTTTTGTAGATATTGTAGGTTTTCCAGATAGAGAACAAATTAGCTATATATTAACCTGGACAGCGGATGATATATCACCTATATTATATTCTTATTTAGTTGGCGATACGGATAATAATAGTCACCAACATTTTTTAGATCTAGCTATCCACTATAATAAAATATCACTCACCAAATATCTCATAAATACATACAATAATCTATCTATTAATATAGAAAAATATAAATATATAGCCACCAATAACAGTATTGGTCTTATTGAAACACTTTTACCTAAGATTATTAATATGGACTATTTATTTAAATTAGTTATAGAAAATAGTAATATGAATTTAGTAGAATATATGTTTACTAAATGTAAAATATTGCCTTCTAATATTGATTATACACGTATTATAAATAAATATAATACTAAAAAACTCCGATTTTTGTTAGAATTAAAGCCTCATATTTTTGATATAGTAGATATAGATGAATTTAATATATTAGTGGCAAAAACAAATAATGTAGAGATAATAGTACTTTTAAAAAAGTACTATAATTTATGTATAAATACAATAGTAAAATATTGTGAACCATATGTTTATAAACAGATTGACACACTATTTGTTGACAAAAACCCACGTGAATTATTACTAGCAGCATGCCAAAATAAACATCGTACTATGTTAATAATGTTAATAGAGAAATACAAACCAGTATTTAATAATTACCAAGGTGAAATTATTAAATATGCGTTGATTAATGGTAATGAACCTATTTATACCAATTTTAGCAGTATAATAGATTTAGATGATTTAGCTAGCATTCTTAATATTTTGGCTAAAAATAGAAGTTATACATTACTAGATAAAATACTAAGAGATCATCCAGAAATGTATGTTCATCTATCACGTGACAATTTGCGAGAACTATCTAACATATCACTATTCCATGGTTTTAAAATATACTTACGAGTATTAACACCTGTTAGTAATGGTGAATGTATAATTTGCTACAATAATACAGGTGAGTGTATTAAAACTACTTGTAATCATATATATCATCTGGATTGTCTAAATACGTGGCTTGATCGCAATGACACTTGTCCATATTGTAGGAAAGATATTTAACCTAAACCAGAATAATTTCTAAAAAGACTTGGATAGTTTTCACGTATAAATGTTAATAATTTCTCCATACTGTTAAAACTACGTGTTATACATTTTTTATTAACATATTCTATAACAACTATAATACCATCATTTAGTTTAATACTTGGATATTCAACACTTGATCCTATTTTGTTAATATCTATATGGGCAAATAATATATCATGAATATCAAATGCTTGATATAATTTTTCTAGATTGCTATGAATTCCAACAAAATTTCCTGTCAATATTGCCAATATATTATCTATTTTAATTAGACTTGTTTTAAATTTATTACTAATAGAATTTAAGAATTTTATAATATTATTTATAGCGTGTATTTCATATATAGTAGTACTATTATAAATATATTCAACACCATGTTCAATTATATATGTTAGTGAGTAGTCTAACCATATATATCTATAAATATAGTACGTATCATCAAACCAACTAATTTTAAATTTATGGTCGTTATATAAAAATACCACATTTTTTTTAAGTTCCATATCCAAATTTTCCACAATTTTATGGCAATTTTGCTTGAGTTTTTTGCCATCATTCATAAAATTTTTAATGCTATTAATATTATTATCATGAATAGTAATACTAGTATTTCTAAAAGTATCCATCAAATTCATACCATCTATTTTAAATTGTTCACTACTATCTACCAATTTTAATATTTTTAGAAAATTATTATAATGTAAATTATGTATCTGATATACACGCAATAACATATCTATTATTTCTGTAGTAAGCATGCTATTAGGAAAATTAAACTCCAATGTAATATCTTTTGCTACAAATTTGATAGAGTTGGGATAGAGTAGTACTCCTGGCATTACTACCTGAATAAAATAAACCTCATGTTCATTTAGATAATCCATTATCACACATTTTATTATACGCAAATAATTTTAAGCATTTTTATATTTACCACTTTATTTTTTCTCACATTCTATATAATTATGATAGTAACCAATAGAAATATAAACAATATACCACGTGATATTACGAGTGTGACTATATCACATAACCTATCAATAATAAATGTAGAAAAAATATTTGCGTTAAAATCCATAACTTATTTATATATACATAACAATCCAAATATTTGTAGAATACCTAGATTACCTAATTTAGTATTCTTGGATTGTAGTTATTGTGTGAATTTATTAGAAATAGAGTTGTCACCAAATGTTAAAACACTTGAATGTAAAAGTTGCGATAAATTACTTAGTATACCCAAGTTTAACAAACTAACAAGTATTAATTGTAACTCATGCTCTAATCTACAACATATTGCAAACATTACTACATTATTAATATTGGAATGTAGTAAATGTATTAAACTAAACACCATTCCAATACTGCCTAACTTATGTAGTTTAGAATGTAATGGTACACTTATTAGAAAAATACCTCAACTAAATAAGTTAAGATATTTAACATGCACAGATTGTATATATTTAGATACTATACCTATTTTACCTAATATTACTGTTATAAATTGTAGTAATTGTCCAAGAATTAGTTATTTTCCCAAATTAGAAAACCTAAAAATATTGGATTGTCTATTATGTAGCAATTTAGACCGTATAGAAAATATGCCAGAATTGGCAACACTAAATTGTAACCAGTCTACTATTTTAATTGAGCTACCAAATCTTCGCTATCTAAATGGTAAAAACTATGTATTTAGATTAAATTTAAACATTTGTGGACTTTTAAAAAAAGATGAAAATAGTGATAATGACCATTGTAGCATTTGTTTAGAAGTGGATGATAATATATTCGTTACTAAGTGTGGTCATAAATATCATATTGTTTGTTTGGAAAAATGGTTAGAAAAAAATAATACTTGTCCATATTGTAGAGTTATATTAACTACTCACTCTTATACAACATAAAAAATGTGTAGAAATAAGATTATACTTTAATTGGTCCAAAATAATTAATTAGATGTGTGCGGAGTTTATCTATTAAATTAGGAGTAGTAATCTTATCTACAGGATGATCAGTATCTGCTGTATTAAAAGTAGTAATATCATGTTTGATTAGTTGTTCTAGAATTATTTTTTTAGCATTATCGTTACCTTTTTTGGCACGATCTAGTAATATGTGATCACGATATTTATATGGTTTGTATTGTCCAAAAATATAGACATCACGTGAAATGTGGCCATGTATTCTATGGATTTGGTAATCAATTAACTTGTCTAAAATACTAATAAACTGTATACTTTTTATATACTCAAAATATTTATTGTGTGTGCTCTCTATATTAGCTATTAGTGTGTGTTGTGCTTCTGTATCTATTATACCACTGGTTTCTATAACACTATCAACCCATTCTAAACTGGCTAATTCATTATGTGTATCAATAAATACAGATTTATCTACATATTTTACTCCTGGAAAACTTGGCAATATTTTTTTACCATTTTTTCCAATTTTACCTGAAAATGCCATATATTTTACAAATTTTAGGTTTTTATTCTCATCCAAAACTGTTTTTACTAGTGATAATATCTTATCTACTTCATACTGACCACCCACATATTCTAGTTCAAATATATCCAAATTGGGTAACATAGCTATACACATTAAAATAGTTCGCATAGTGTTATAGGAATATTCATATTTATATCTATTTCTTAGTTTTATAGATCTAATATCATTTTTATAATTATCCAGAAAATCAACCACGCGATTACTATTAAGTCTTAATATAGGTTGATATATGTTAGTTATAGTATTTTTAGGAATATATGGTGCGCTATGCCATACTTCAAATCCTACATCTGTTAGGTCAATATTCATACTTTATCTTAGTGAAAGATAAAGAATTGTAAAAGATCAATTTTTGCGCAATTTCACACATTTTCTTTATAACCACTATAAAGCAAAAAGTGGGCATTACCTGACTTATTATTTTTCCCTATTTTCTATTTATCTTATGCTGATAAATGAGACTACATAATGAATAGACAAATATCTATTTTTATCGGACAAATATTCCGATGATTAGCCAATAATAAAAACTAATATAGTATATTATATTATGAGAGTATCAAAATATTGTATTTTATTTAAATCATGTAAAAAACGTGTAGATTTATATAATAGAAACCTCCAAAAAATACCAGATCTAAAAGTATTTGATGCTATAGATAGTATAACTAATTATAATAATCCCAATTTACACGCCATAGCATTACAGTATTTATCAGAGGAGTATATAAAATATACAGAATTAGAACATGGTAAATTAGGATGTAATCTATCACACATATTATTACTAAAACATTTTATAGAAAATACCAATACTGACTGGATGCTTGTAATAGAAGATGACACAGAATTAAATAACTATAGTGATGAGATAATAGATCATATAATATCAAAATGTGAAGCAATAGATAGTCATTTTGTACAACTATATACACATCCAAGATTTGTAAAACGACAGTGTCGTATGTATGAAAAATTAGGTTATGGTATATATAGGATGATGCCACAATTAGGAACGCTAGCCTATTTAATATCACGTAAAGGAGCCCAAACTATTTTAAATGACATACCAATTTCTCGTAATATAGATGTGTATTTCTCACAATGTATCAATAAATTACAGAGTATAGCCTATATTAATAATATATTTACTAATAAAGGTAATATAGGAAAAAAAGATAATAGTGAACTTGGCTCCATAATCTACTATGGTACTTCATGAAATTTATAATATTGTGCTTTTCTACTACTATATCCACTTAATTAGTGTTAAATCTAAAATGTATTTTAGATACCATTATAAATTATATAATCAACATTCAATAGTAATACCGTTAAAATGTGACTGAATTAACATTAATTAAGAAGAGTAGGCCTTTACAAATTTCTAAGTTGTTTTTTATATTTTGTTTTTGACAGCATTAAATAAAAAGTAAATATTATTTAATGCTGTCGATTTACAATTCCCAAAAACGGACTTAGAAATTTACAATTCCTTAAAAACGGACTTAGAAATTTACAATTCCCAAAAACGGACTTAGAAATTTACAATTCCTTAAAAACGGACTTAGAAATTTGTAAAGCCTTAAAGCAGAGAATATTATATCTATTTAATAATTATCTACACAAATTTCACTAATTTTCAGAACATCGCCAAACTATAATGGCTATCCAGCGGATTTCGCATAATGCGAAATATTATTTAGTCTACATCACATTTTTATTATTTGTTACTGTAACATTATAAATAATAAAAATATTTACAACATTTTAGCCACTACATAGGCAACAGCGTAAAATAAATAGAAAAAAGGCAAAAAATAATGTGGGTAATGTCAACTTTTCGCTTTATATTGGGTGATTATTTTTAGAGAACAAGATGAAGAGTACTTTCTTTCTGAATATTATAGTCCGCTAGTGTTCGACCATCCTCTAGTTGTTTGCCAGCGAAAATAAGACGTTGCTGGTCAGGAGGAATACCCTCCTTATCCTGAATTTTCTGTTTCACATTGTCTATAGTGTCACTCTGTTCTACGTCTAATGTAATTGTTTTTCCGGTAAGTGTTTTTACAAAAATCTGCATTATCTTAATTATATATAATAAAGAGCTTATTTTTTAAACTTTTCAATTTTATATAAATATTTATAAAAGTATTTTGTTAATTAGCGGTTATGTTTTTATATAAGTTGTTACTTAATTTCAATATATTCTTCTAATGTAGCATCTATTAATTGTAATGTATATCGGTTTTCTGTATTAAAATCTGCTGGACATACAATAGACCATGCTACGTTTTCACTTATTAACCCCATTTTAACATATAGGTAACACACAAGACTACTACAAAAAAAGGAGTTAGTAAATCTATATTTAGTGTATAAGCATTTATCATATAGATTACAATATAGTTTTTTGTAGCCCACAAACCAATGTAGTGGATTAATGTCATATGATGAGTTTTTAATTGTGTTATAGGTTTCACATATTATTTGTTCATTTTCTATACGCTTATCACTATTAGTTTTAAGTCGCCTATAATATACTTTGCCAGCACCTTTCATATAGTAGGATACCACTGTTTTTAGAGAAGTTATTTGAACCCCAACGTCATATAATTGTGTATCACTATCAGGAAATGGTTCACTGCCACTTTCTATTATATAGTATTTTTCAGTTAGATTAGGATTTAACCATGATCTTGGTTCTCTAATTATCATACCCATATGACTATATTCACACGCAGTGGCCCAACGTATAAGCCTACTATACCAACGATTTGTACTAAAAAAAATAAGATCACCTGTTTCTAATTCCATACTATCTGTATCATAAAATATATCATTAGCTATTTGTCGACGCGCAAACAAATATTGCCATTTATTATACACCCATGAAAACATCTCTGTATACATATTATCTAAAGAAAATAAAAGTGTTTTAGTATTTGTTAGACATTTTATTTTTTGGTTTATCTAATTTTATTTTACTATCTTATAATAGTAAAAACTATCTTCTATATATAAAGCATTATTTATACACAAAAATCTACAAATGCCATGGAAAAAACTAGAATGGAAATTTTTTAGAAAATTATCTAATACATTATAATGTATACGCTTTTTAGTTAAAGTGTTTAAGTAGAATAAATATTCTTTATTATTGTCAGTGCACTCCATCATAAAAACATCAAACTTATATTTAAAAATGGATTTATCATATTCATATATATCATACATATAATAAGTGTATACATAATAATATTACCCACTACTCATACTAACAAAATATTGAACCACATTTTTAAACTCCATGTTCATGGAAAAATGTTTAGTAAATATCTCTCTACATGCTATTATTTTATTTTTAACTATCAATGAATTATTTTTAATATAGTCCATGTAATTTTTAATTTGACTATAACACAAATCAGTATCATCAATATCTATATAGAAAACATTGTCGCTAAACCAACGTAATATAAAACTATTCTTATTTGCTATTATAGGTACTCCAGCACATATACATTCAAATAGTCTATTACTTACTATTTCATCATTTACATGTTCCCGTGATGTTAATACCAAACCAACACCACACTTATTTATTTCATAAACAACACTATAGCCATCAAATGGAATTTCCCCCACATAGTTTCTGAAATTATCCCAATTATCTATAACACTATTTATTTTTTTTGGCCCATATAAACATATTATATTATCATTATCCAATCGATGTAACAAGTCATGATACCGTGCTTTTGTATTAGTGGATTTATCCCAATTAATACCACAATAGAATATTTTATCTGGTTTGTATGTAATAGGTAATACGGGTCCACTTAGGGATGTATGTATATTACCTATTAGTTTACTAATATCATTTATCACTATACGATCTTTATTAGATCCACAACTAGTATAGTGAGTATAACTATTTATATTTTCGGTGTATTTAGGATTATTCATAAAAAACTCCAGCGGGTTAAATAGAGTAAGTAGACATGGAATTTCTAATTTATTTCGTGTAGAATAGTGTAGAGACATACCAAATAGTAGGTATTTTGTGGGAATAGAATTTATGTAGGTATTTTTTAGTAATTCTGGTAATAGAATACGATTGTCATTATCTATCATCACAAAAATATAGGATAATTTTTCACATTCCGCACGAAATCGCATAAGTAGTTCTGTCTCTGCACACTTATTATTTGGAAAACTATTATAAAAAACAATACCCTTTTTGTTTAAGAATATTTTGTTTATATAGTTTAGTGAATTATTTCGGTTATTATTATATCTATTATTTAAATATTCACTCATATATGCTTAGACTAGATATTTTATATATGAAAATAACTAGATAGGTTCAAAAACAGATCAGTCTCCCAATATAACAAACTTATATGGAATAGTACTAACAGAATAAAAAATAATTCTAGTTTTATATTCTGTTAGTAAGATAACATTTCCACCAGAATTATTCTAGTTTTTATATTCTGTTAGTAAGATAAGATTACCACCAAAAGTATATGCATCCAGACGCTCCCTGTCCACCACGGAAGGACGTGTTTCCAACTTTAGAACCTCCACCACCACCAGCTCCAAATCCAAGTCCACCATGTCCAGAGTAGTTACTGTCACCACTATTAGCGTTAGCAGTTTTATCTCCTTTGATTAGGAGAAAACCACCAGCGCCACCACCACCAATACTAGCATCATTATTCGCTAGTCCAAAACCGCCATCGCCACTATCTCCTGGGATAAATTTTGTCCAAATAATGGGATCTATTTTGTAAATGGCCTCTCCACCATTATTCATGGTAGTTAGTTGTTCATAATCACGTTTAGCACTATTATACTTTTCACTCTGAAAACTCGTATTGCCGCCAGGCTGGCCACCACCATCACCACCACTTCCACCATAAATTGTTGGTGGTTTTTTACCAGTACGCTTTTTAGTAAATTTTTTGCCTATGATATAATTAGCAGCCCCACCACCAGAACTACCCGCCCCACCATGAAAATTTTCGCCTGATTTTCCACCACGTGCTACAAACTTAAGCAGCGTTGTATTACCACCATCAAGTACATCTGGCGACCATCCATATGATCCATATGAACTACCACCCATACCACAAGGTCCATCATCATACCAATGAGTATCACCCTTTGTAGGAGCGGCTGGCTTACCAATAGTAAAGGGTATAAATTCACCTGCTGGTTTGGAAAACACAACATGAATAGCCTCACCTGAACCACCACCACCATTTTTAGCACCATAATACAATCCACCAGATCCTCCTGCGCCTATCATGACACAGTGAACTTCTGCCGGACCAATTGGAAAGATGAAGGTGCCAGACTCAGTAGCAAGGTACTCACCATTTCTACCAACTGGATTGGCAAACTTGGCAATGATGCTTCGCATCAAATCCATTTCACCCTGGCTATCACCCATTTCATCAAAACTTCTCTTCGCCATATTAAATTGTCTCGTTTTTCGTGTAACACTTAGACACACTGCTCCAGTAAATTCCTATCAATTTTTTTAATGGCTATTCATCGTATTTCGCAAAATGCGAAATATTATTTAGTCTAAATTATATTTTTATTATTTGTTACCGTAACATTATAAATAATAAAAATATTTACTATATTTTATCCGATGGATAGGCAATAATAAAAATGTGATGTAGACTAAATAATATATTTTATATATCTATTTTATGGCATTGTTTGTTACCATAAAATAGATAGATAGATAAATTTATATTTTATACTATCAAAATTCTGCTGATTAGCCAGTATAACAAACTAAGAAAGTGGAACAAAAAATAAAGGATCTTTTCAGTTTTGTAAATTGTCCTAAATTTTATCACAGTAACTACACCATAACTCGTAAAGCTTATTTGTATTCTATAACACCATAAAATAAAAATAGGTTCTTGTGCGATATAATAAGCATTAAATTATCTAATTATTTATGTGATGTCCAATAATACAATCTTCAATATCATCTTTTAATGCGTTACTACTTAAAATTTGGAATGGTAAGTTTGTGTACTTATTTAAGTAACCACCATCATTTAAATACTTAGCAACCATATTATAGGATTCAACATTAATACCATTACCTAATGAAACAACATTAACACACACATAACCATAACCTTTATATTTAGTTGACAACATTTTTTTAAAAAAACTAGGAATTCTCCTATGTCTTATGAAATATTTAATTATCCTATGTGTATTTGGAATATGCCAGTGGTTTAATTTTGCTCTAACACCATTACTAAATTCTTTGTCAATATATCCAAAAGTTTTATTATTTTTAACATAGAACATATAGTCATAACCATCTATCAACAATTTTAATTCTATTTTATCAGTGTGGTCATACATTGTTAACAATGTTATATATATAATATTACTAGTTTTTTTTAAAACTATTATTAGAACTTTTAGGGGCAAGTCTTTCTAAATTTTTGATTTGCGTTTTCGCTTTATACCGCTATAGAGCGAAAAGTGGGTATTGCCCATATTATTATTTTCCCTATTTTTCTATTTATTTTATGCTGGTAAATGAGACAGTAAAATAAATAGAAAAATAGTTATTTTCATTGGATAAATATTCTGCTGATTAGCCATATAAAAACCATAAAATAACAGAAAATGTTTATTGCGCATTAAAATAGCCATTATCAATAAACCCAGCCATGGAATATAATACTTTAAGCATATTTTTTTTAAAATTGTAGTCGTAGTTAAGTGCTTTGGCTATTTTTAAGACTACCTTATTTGTATCCAGTTTTTTTGTACAGTGGTAAGCATTGCTTATTAAATCACCAACAGTAGTTGATCGCCCGCCATAACTCAATATATAGCCTCTATGTGTTAAACTAATAGTCTTTCCATTATCTAAATAGAATACAAAACGATTGGTGCTTTCACTAACTCTAACAATGTGTTTGGTGATGTTATAGCAATACATTTTACTAGTTTGAGCCCTTCTTTCTAACAAAGTATTTAAACTTTTACCCGTTTGTCCAGTATATTTAAACCCATTTAATTGAAATGGGTCTTGTATTGTTACATTATTAAACACTATTTCTGTGAGTAATTCTAAGTTATCCGGTACTTTAGATAAAATATTATGATGTTGTGCTGATATTTCCAGCAATTTTGTATCGCCTAATAGTATTAATAACTCGTTACGATATTTGTGTAATATGTGAAGCACGGACCAATGTTTAGATGCTAACATCACGTATTCTTTATTTGCAAGTAAGTGTGACGTATTTTCACTATCATTCAAAAAATTAGTTAATTCTGTATATCCAGTTTGTAAAATAATTTTTTCCATTTATATTAATATTATTATTGTCTGG
>Ga0315902_10000569_pt1 | contig 62429 bp, 51 predicted proteins | sample LakEriMetagenome_9_FD_203523 | JGI IMG/M metagenome (GOLD analysis project Ga0315902, IMG submission 203523) | Freshwater fungal communities from buoy surface, Lake Erie, Ohio, United States - Buoy 12 MA117 | ecosystem: Environmental > Aquatic > Freshwater > Lake > Lake biofilm | place: USA... | reverse complement strand
GCCGCGCGAACCTGCTCGCGTTGGGCATCATGGCGGCGATGGCCGTGTCGGTGCTCGGCAACGTCGTCATGCTGATGTTCATCGGTACCGGCGAGCGACCTGGAGTGTTGGCGAAGATCACCATGATGGCCCTGGCGCTGCTCGACTTCGGCTTTGCGGTGGGGCTGGCGAGCCAGCGCATGGAGGACAACCTGGCGCCGCCGGCCCTGGCGGCAGGGTTCGCCATCAAGGGACTGCTCACACTGGTCTTCGCCTTCGCCAGCCGTCCCGAGGAGCCGCCGACCTTTCCGCCGTTGTCCTCGTGATCGACTCGGTTCGGCTCCGCATGCCGGCTCGCCCGGAGACACCATGAGAATCCTCGCAGTCATTCTGGGAACGTTCTTGGCCCTGTTCGGTCTCGTATTCGGCGGTTGTGCGACCGCGGTCCTCTGGCATGGCATGCCCGATGCGGGCATCCTCTGGCTGGTCGTTGTGAACGTCGGCCTGGCGGCGTGGCTGCTGCGAGCCGCTTACCGGCTCTTCCGCGGCCCCTTGCGACCGCCGGTCAGCCCTCCGGATGAACCCGGCTCGTGAACGTCCACGCCTGGTTCGACATCGCCGCCGCCACGGCCGCGGCGGCCATGACCGTGGGCTGCTTCTTCTGGCGGCTGCGGGACGCGGCGGCACGGATCGACCAGGCGGGCGTCGGCTATGCGGCCGCCCTCGTGGGGGGCGCGGCGGTCGGCGGCTACGCGGCCGGCACGGCGAACCTCTGGATCTCCGGTGAGCCGGGCGTGGCCCGGAGCATCGTCGGGGCCCTGGCCGGTGGGATCTCCGCGATCGAGCTCTTTAAGCGGGCCCGCGGCATCACGGGCTCGACCGGCATCATCTTCGTGCCCGCCTTCGCGACGAGCGTGGCCATCGGCCGCTGGGGGTGTTTCTTTTCCGGGCTCACGGACCACACGCACGGCGCACCGACCGCGGCCCCCTGGGGGCACGATTTCGGCGACCACATTTCCCGCCACCCCGTGCAGCTCTACGAGTCGGCCGCGATGGCGGCGTTTCTCGTCTACGCCCTCGTGATGCTCGCCCGCCGCGACGCCTTCTTTCTGCGGAACGGCTTCTATCTGATGGTCCTCTGGTACGGGGCGCAGCGATTCTGCTGGGAGTTCCTCAAGCCCTACGCCCCGCTGCTCGGGCCGCTCAACCTCTTTCACTTCGTCTGCCTGGGGCTGATGGGCTACGCCATCTTGATGCTGCGGTCGAACGGCGCCTCCGTGAGGGGTTGCCCATGCCCCGAGAGCCGGCGTAGCTGACCAGCGGAGGCATGGATGCCGGAGCGCAGGCAGCTCCGAGAGAGCGGAGCCCAGGATGGGCGCAGCGAACGTCCGGCGACGGGGCATGGGCAGCCCCGAACCACGTGACGCTTCCCCCGACCCGCGCGGCGGCTACGATATTCGCGACCCTCGAACCCAGGAGCGTCCTCCATGGTCCGCACCCCCTCCACGATGCTGCCGCTGGGCACCGTCGCCCCCGACTTCGACCTCCCCAACGTCGATGGCCGGATGGTCGACTACGCCGCCGCGGCCGGCCCGCAGGGCACGGTCGTGATGTTCATCTGCAACCACTGCCCGTTCGTGAAGCACGTGGCCGACGAACTGGCCCGGCTCGGGCGGGAGTTCATGCCCCGCGGCGTCGGCTTCGTCGCCATCAGTTCCAACGACGTCGCCAGCCATCCGGCAGATTCGCCCGAACAGATGGTCCGCGAGGCCGAGGACCGTGGCTACCCCTTCCCCTACCTGTACGACGAGACCCAGGAGGTGGCGAAGGCCTACCACGCCGCCTGCACGCCCGACTTCTATGTCTTCGACGCCGGCCGGAAGCTCGTGTACCGCGGCCAGCTCGACCCCAGTCGGCCGGGAAGCGACGTGCCGGTGACGGGCAGCGACCTGCGGGGGGCGGTCGACGCCCTGCTGGCTGGTCGGCCGCCGCTGGCCGACCAGATCCCGAGCCTGGGCTGCAACATCAAGTGGAAGCCGGGCAATCACCCGGCGTACTTCAGCCCGTGAACCGGGAGTGCGTCACCGCGGCCGGGGCGCGTCGCCGGGACGGCCGGGGCCGCGGTTGGCGAACGTGCCGATGTCCTGCGTGTCGCCCGGCTCGAGCCGCGCGGCCCGGAGGTTCTCCCGCTGGATCGCCTCGTAGACCTCTTGGCGGTGCACCGGGACCTCGGACGGGGCGTTGATGCCCAGGCGGACCTTGTCTCCCCGGATGTCCACGATCGTGACGACGATGTTGTCGCCGATCATGATGCTTTCGTCACGTTGTCTGGAGAGCACGAGCATCGCGGGGGTCCTTCCTGATCCATGCGTGGCGTCGGCGATCCTCCGCCGACGGTCACTGGTGATTATGCGCTCTTCTTGAGCGGCGGTCGTTCGTGATTGAGTTCGTATTGCAAAGGCAGCTCGCCGCTGGCAACGACTTGACGGCCGGTGCGGGCTTCGAGGTTGATGACGATCGGCGCTTTCAAATTGAGCGTGAGGGTCGTGCCGTTCGTGCCGACCACCACCACGACCTGGGCCTGGCGGATGTCGCCGATGGCCAGTGGCGTGAGCTCGCTGCGCGGGATCCGCACCTGGTAGTCGGGGACGAACCGCCGCGGGCTGACCACGGCGAGGGCCACGTCGCCGCGGGTCGTGCTCTGCAGCCAGCCGAGCGCGTCGTTGGTGGCGTCGGCGAGCAGGGCCCAGTCGCGGCAGTCCTCGAGGCCGGGCAGGCCGCTGGCGAAGTGAATGACGTCGCCCGTGTCGACGTCGATCCTGCCGAATCTGGTGGTGTTGATCCGCATGACGCTGGCACTCCTTTGCCTGACCTGGCGAGGCGGGCGGCCCGCCCGACTCCGCGGACTCCCGTCCGCAGGAAAAATGATCGGCAGGCAGGATGGGCGAGGTGGAGAAAAAAGGACTGGCAAAAAAAGGAGGGTGCGGAAAGGCTTGCGGCATGGGGACTTCCGGGGAATCGCGGGTTTTGTTCCGGGCCGTTGACCGGCCGCCAAATTCCGCACAATCGTCAGCCTGGGCGGTTCGGACGGGTCCGGACGCCCGCGCGACTGGAGGCTGCGGCATGCGCTGGATCGTGATGGCAGTGGCGTGCGGAGCCATCTGCGGCTGTTCGTCGTCCGCCTACGATGCCGCCTACATGAAGCGGGTCGCGGAGCACCGGGTGGCGGGCGAGTTCGCGGCCCTGCGAACGACGGCCACGGCCGTGGCGGATGGACGCGCCGCACTGCGGCTGCCGACTGTGCTCGCCAATCAGCTCGATGGCAGCGAGACGCCAGCCCGGTCCGTGCCCCCGTTCCTTCGCGACTTTCCCGGGTTCGCCGGCGCCTACGAGGCCCAGGTCAATGCCGCCGACGGCCGGTTTCCGATCGTGCTCACGGTGGGCGTGGTGCCCACGGCCGAACGCCCGAAGGAGAAGGTCGCCGAGGTCATCCTCGGCCAGGTGCGTGCGGACGAGGAGTTCGTCAAGGCGGCGTGGCGCAAGGGGCAGTCGCTGGGCGACGAGTCCGCGGCCCTGGGAAAGTGGGACGTGCTCGAACTCGAGGGGCCGCAGCCGTTCCAGGTGACGAAGGCCGACGTCACCGTCGAGAAGCGGCTCCCGGGCACCACCGTGATCTGGCTGTCCGCCGAACCCGGCCAGAAGGCCTGCGTGATTCTCGCGTGGCGGGTGCCGGGCGACGTCCGGGAAAAACTTCCGCTCCCGGAAATGGCGACACTCACTGCCCGGACGGTGCGGCTCCTGGAGCCGTGAGCCCGCGGATCACTGCCACATCGGCTGGGCCCGCCAGGCGGCCAGCGGCGCCAGGATGAGCAGCGGCAGCCAGGCGCCCATCGAAGGGCTGAACATGTCGGCACCGGCCAGGGCGTGCGCCCCGAGGACGACCAGGAAATAGACGACCGTCATCGCCACGCACAGGCCGACGGCGACGAACACGCCGCGGCGTGACGGCCCGACCACCAGCGGCAGGCCGAGCAGGACCAACGCCATGTCGAGCAGCGGCGTGGTTACGCGGGCGTGCACCCGGAGCGGGATGTCGGCGGCCACGCCGAGGCTGGGATTGGCGATCGCCCGCACCAGTTCGGGCGTCGATGAATATTGGCTCCAATTCGTCGAGCCGATCAGTTGCTCGAACGTGACGTCGCTGACCACGAAGCACTGCCGCGGCTCGAGCCAGGGGGCGGCCGCCCGCGTCAGCACCACGGTTCGCCCGCCCGCCTCGAGCGGCGCCAGGCCGTCGATGTCGGGCGGCTCGACGACTCCGGAGAGCAGGTATCCCGCCGGATGGTCGGGGCCGGCCGGCTGCCAGACCGCCACGGCCGCGTCGATCTGCGGACCGTAGTCGCCGAGTTGCGGCGGCATGAGCAGGCTCGGCGCCTCGATCCGCATCGTGGCGGCCTGGGCCGTCCGGCCGCGGAAGAGGATCTCCGTGCGATGGTCGTACCGAGCCTCGAACGGCGTCGGCTGGTCGCCGGCGAGATCCTGGGCGTTGCGGGCGAAGGTGTGTCGGATCCTCGGGATCACCAGTTCGCGACTGGTGGCGGCGGCGAGGGCGACGACGGCCGCGAAGACGATCGTCGGCCGGGCGATCCGCCAGCGGGTCACACCCGCCGCCAGCAACGCGGTCAGTTCGTTGTGACGCTCCAGCCAGGAAAGCGCGAACATCGCGCTGGCCAGCGAGATCACGGGGCTGGTGGCATCGAAGAACCAGATCAGCCGGTAGCCGTAGTAGGCCGCCAGCACCTTCGCCAGGCCGCCCGCCTTCCGCGCATGGGCGCTGAACTCGTCCATGTTCGTGAACGCATCGAACACGAAGTACAGGCCGGCGAGGCTCACGAACACGATCACGAACGCGTTGAGCTGGGCGCGGGTGATGTAGCGGTCGATGAGCATGGGCGCTTGACGAGCCGCGGCGATGCCGGACGATTGGGGGGTGTCAGCGGGCTGCGGAGCGTAGGAATCGCCGTCCGGAACGTCAATCCGGGCTCCGCCCCGGGGATGCCCCACATGGCCTGGTTGGAAACACTGCGGCGGCGGGCGGCCACCTGGGCGGGCCAGGGGCTCGACCTGCTCTGCCCGCCGCGGTGCGGCGTCTGTGGCGCCGAGCCGGACGGGGACGACGCAGAGGCGGCTGCCGATCGACCCCCGGGGGTCGTCGTCTGCCGTGGCTGCGAGCGGGGGCTCGTGGACCGCGACGCCAGGTGCCCGCGGTGTGCGGCGCCGTGCCCGGCGGGCCTCGACTGCGACCGCTGCCGCCGGAGCCGGCCGGACTGGGACGGGCTCGTGGTGCTGGGCGGATACGGCGACGACCTGCGGGCGACCGTGCTGCGGGCGAAGCGGCCGGGGGCGGAGGCGGTGGCCGCCGCGTTGGGACGGCTGATCGTTCGTCGTCACCGCGATGCGCTCCTGGCATGGCGCAGCGACGCCGTCGTGCCGGTGCCGATGCACTGGTCGCGGCGGGCGTTCCGCGGCACCAGCGCGGCCGAGGAGATCGCCCTCCAGGTGGCCGCCGACCTCGGCCTCCCCTGCCGCCGGCTGCTGCGGCGCACGCGGGCGACGCCGATGCAGAACGAACTGCCCTTCGAGGAGCGGCCGGCGAACGTCCGCGGCGCCTTCCGCCCGCGCGGGGGCGTGACAGGCCTCCGCCTGCTGATCGTGGACGACGTGGTGACGACGGGTGGTACGCTGTCGGCGTGCCGGCACGCCCTCGCGGCCGCCGGTGCCGCGGCCGTGCATGCCGTCGCGGCGGCGCGGGCGGAAAGGTCAACGGAGATCAAACACGACGATGCCTGACGGGCGCACGATCAGAATCGGCACGCGGGGCAGTGCGCTGGCCCGTGCCCAGACCGACGCGGTCGTTGCCCGACTGCGTGGCCTGGGCCTCGCCGTCGAGGTGGAGACGATCACCACCGTCGGCGACGTGCGCACCGACGTGCCGATCGCCGGCATCGTGCATGAGCCGGGCGGCGGCGACGGAGTGTTCGTCCGCGAACTCGAGCGGGCGCTGCTCGATGGTCGGATCGACGCTGCCGTCCACAGCCTCAAGGATCTGCCCACGGCCGTGCCGGAGGGGCTCGCCATCGGTTGCGTGCCGGAGCGGGTGATGCCCTTCGACGTGCTGGTCGGCCAGCCCGGCATGACGCTCGCCACGCTGCCCGCCGGCGCCGTCGTGGGCACGTCGAGCGTGCGCCGCGTCGTCCAGGTCAAGGCGCTGCGGCCCGATCTCACCGTGAAGCCGATCCGTGGCAACGTCGACACCCGGCTCCGGAAGCTCGACGCGGGCGAGTGCGACTGCCTGATCCTCGCCGGCGCCGGGCTGCAGCGGCTCGGGCTGGCGACACGGATCACCGCCGTGTTGGCGCCGCCCGTGTTCTGGCCGGCCGTCGCCCAGGGGGCGGTGGCCGTCGAGATTCGCGCCGCCGACATGGCGATGCGTCGGTCGCTCGCGCCGCTCGACGACGCTGCGGCACACGACGCCATCCGCGCCGAGCGGGCGTGTCTGGCCGCCCTTGCCGGTGGGTGTCTGGCGCCGATCGGGGCCTGGGCCCGAACCCACGGCGATCGGCTCACGCTGGGGGCCGTGGTGTTCGAGGAGCATGCCGGGGCGGTGCGTTCGGTGTCTGCGGAACACGCTGTTGCATCGGCCGAAGAAGACGCCGAATCACTGGGGCTGCGCGTGGCGCATGCGCTCTGCGAAGCGGGCGCGAACGGCATGCTGCGCCGGATGCGCGGGGAAAGGCCGCCCTCGTGACCACGGCAGACGCCCGAACAGGCATGTCGTGCGGGATGTGCGGCCCGCTGCCCGGTCTTCAGGTGCGAACTCCGAGGCCATGGTCGACGTGCCGCCGCCCCCTCCCCATAGGTGTCCCTTCGAGGGTGTGGGCTATCCTCCCGAAAGATGGCCTCATGTTGTTTCAAAAAAGTTGATTCTATAGATTTGATGCAAATCTGCGGCTCGCCAGACGCCTGGCCGGCAAGAAGGTGAACGGAATATCGAAGCATGCGGCCCCAGGTCGCAGAAAGTGGGATCAGATGTCGATCAAAGTCGTCATTGCGGATGATCACGAGGTGGTGCGGCGCGGCCTGGTGAGTCTGCTGGCCGGTTCCGAGGTGAAGATCGTCGGCGAGGCCACCAGTGGCGACGAGGCGGTCAAGCTGACCAAGAAGCTCAAGCCCGACGTCGTGCTGCTGGACATCCGCATGCCTGGCAAGGACGGCCTGGCCGCCCTGGAGAAGATCCGCGCCGACGCCCCGGCGGTGCGGTGCGTCATGCTCTCGACGTTCGACAATCCGACCTACGTCGCCCGGGCCGTGGCCGCCGGCGCCCATGACTACATTCTCAAGGGCAGCAGCCGCAGCGAGTTGATCAACTCGATCACGGGCGCCGCGTCCGGCCAGTTGCCGATGCGGGCCGGGGAGCTCCGCCGCGTGGCCACCACGATGGCCAACCGTGTGGCCACGCCCGACCCGGACATCCCGCTCACGCAGCGGGAGACACAGGTGCTGCGGCACATGGCGTTGGGCTTGTCCAACAAGGAGATCGCCCAGTCGCTGACGATCAGTGTGGAGACGGTGAAGGAGCACGTGCAGAACATCCTGCGCAAGATCGCCGTCACCGACCGCACGCAGGCCGCCGTCTGGGCGGTGCGTCGCGGCCTCGTGTGACGGGCGGTGCGGCCGCTGCGTACAGTCGCGCGGCATGGACGGCGGGATGGTTTTCGTGGCCGGAGTCCCCGGGTTTCCACCCGGGGCTTCCCGACGCGCCGTCCACAAAAAGCCACCGGCGGAAGCCGGGGAGGATGGTTCCCGCGAGCGTGCCGGCGCTTCGCCGCAGCGAGCGAACTCATACCGCCCGCTCGCCGGGTTGGGCCGGTGATCCCCGGCCCCGCCCAAGGCATGCGACCTACCGCGCCCGCGGGTGGGCCTTGTCGAAGGCGTCGAGCAGCCGGCTCGTCGTGACATGGGTGTAGATCTGCGTCGTCACCAGGCTCTTGTGGCCGAGCAGTTCCTGGACGCTGCGGATGTCGGCGCCGGCGTCGAGGAGGTGGGTGGCGAAACTGTGGCGGAGCGTGTGCGGGCTGGCCCGGCCGGCGAGGCCGGCGACGGCGAGGTGCTTCTCCAGCAGGCGGGCCACGCCGCGCACCGAGAGCCGGCCGCCGAGCTTGTTGGTGAACAACGGGCGCGGGCCGCGGGCCGGCGTGGCTGCCGAGCGGGGACGGGCGGCGAGCCAGGCCTCGAGCGCCGCGCGGGCGTGGCGGCCGACGATGCCCAGCCGTTCGCGGCGGCCCTTGCCACGGACGCGGACGGTGGCGTTGCGCAGGTCGAGGTCGGCATCGTCGAGGCTGACGAGTTCCCGGACGCGGACGCCGGACGAATACATCAGCTCCAGGATCGCCCGGTCGCGGAGGCCACCGGCGGCCCGCGGCTGCGGTGCGGCCAGCAGCCGCGCGATCTCTTCGCCGGTGAGGAACTTCGGGAGCTTGCGGGCCCGCCGCGGGCTGCGGAGCGGCTTGGCCGGATTGGTCCGGACCCAGCCTTCGCGCTGGCCGAAGGCGTAGAAGCTGCGCGTGCTGGCGAGTTTGCGGGCGATGGTCGAGGCGGCGTAGCCGGCGGCGTGCAGCCCGGATGCAAACCGCCGCAGCACGACGCTCGATGCCTCGGCGGGGCCACGGCAGCCGGCCGACCGCAGGAACTCCTCGAGCTGCAGGAGATCCTCGCGATAGCTTTTCAGCGTGAGCGGCGAGCCGCCGCGCTCGGATGAAAGGTGCAGGAGAAACCTGCCGATGGCGGCGGCGAAGTCGGGCCCGGTCGCCGAGGAACGTGGCATCGCGGGTGCAGACGGCTTACGCGGGCCGGTCGGCCCGGGGCACGAACTTGATCCGGCGGGGCCGCGGCGTGTTGTTGCGGACCTTCTGCCCGAGCACGGCTGCGTCGTACCAGGAGAAGCTCAGGTCCGGATTGGCGGCGTGCCGCGCCAGTGCCTGCAGCGCCTCGTCGCGGCTGTCGTCGTCATAGAGGAACACGTACCGCTCGCCCCCCTTGACGAGGGCAATGACGTTGATGTCGCGAGAGGTCATCGGATTCCCCAGACGAGTGGCGGACCGGCGCACTCCGGCCCGCGGAGGGATATCGGCCTGCCGGAGCCGTGCCGGCCAGCCTTCCGCGGATCGCCCCCCGAGTCTCCGCGATCGGGCCAGCCACCCGGTGATCAGCGGCCCGGCAGCATGATTCTGGGAAACCTGTGCGGGCGGGGGGGCCGAAGGCCGGCCGGCAGACCGGGGCGGCGAGGGATCACACGAGGCCGGCGAAGTCCTGGAGGCCGATCGGCTCGCGGGCCCAGAAGGGCTCCCCGTGGGTGGTGCCGATCACCGAGCCCCACCACGCATCGGCCGCGGCGACGCGGTCGAGCACGGTCGGCACCGGCGCGGGAGCGAACTGGCTGGCATACGCCGCCAGCGCCCGCCGCTTGATCTCCCAGGTCGTCGCGATGTCCACCACGAAGGCCGGACGGTGGACCGTCTTCAAGTGGACGCAGGCGTAGTGGTAGATCCGCTGCGGATGCCACGGTTCGCCCGGCAGGTCGCACTTGGTGAGCTTCGCCCAGAACCGGGCGGCCGCGACGAGCCGCGTCGCGGCCACGTGGTCGGGATGGGCGTCGATCCAATGCGGCGCGAACAGCCAGCGAGGACGGACCCTGCGGATCACGCCGGCCAGGGCGGCGCGGGCTGTCAGCGTGGCCCGCAGCCGGCGGTTCGGCAGGCCGAGATTCTCCCGCCAGGGGACGCCCAAGGCCGCCGTCGCCGCCGCGGTCTCGCGGGCACGGATCTCGACCGACCCACGCGGGGTCGGCTCGCCGTCGGTGAGGTCGAGGATGCCGACCTGCATCCGCTTGGCGAGCATCAGGGCGATCGTTCCACCCATGCCGAGCTCGGCGTCGTCGGGATGCGGGGCGATGACGAGGGCGTCGAGCATGGGGCGGCTCCGGACCGGCGCGGCGGTTGTTCCCGACCGGTGTCACCGAGCATACTCTGCCCGCGGATCGACACGATGGAGCCCGGCATGGCCGGGGTAGGCATGGCGTCGCAGGAGCATCCGGAGCGGACGGAGGCGGATGCCTTCGCGGCGGCCTGCCACCATGCGCGGCAGGTGGCCGTGCTGGCCTCGGTCGACGCGCTCCTGGGGTGGGACGAACAGACGATGATGCCGCGCGACGCGGCGGGGTACCGGGCGGAGCAGGCCGCGGCCCTCGCGGCGGTCGCCCATCGGGAGCGCACCGACCCGCGGCAGGGCGACCGGCTGGCCCGGCTCGCGGCCGGGCGGCTGGCCGGAGCTGGCACCCCGGACGAACGGGCGACCATCCGCCTGCTCGCCAAGGACTTCGCTCGACAGGCCAGGCTGCCACCGCGGCTCGTCGCGGAGCTGGCCCGCACGCGGGTCGAGGCCCAGCAGGCCTGGGCCGCCGCCCGGGAGGCGGCCGACTGGGGCACGCTCGCGCCCTGGCTGCGGAAAATGTTCGACCTGAAGCGCGAGCAGGCGGCCTGCCAGGAGCCAGACCTCGATGCCTACGACGCGCTGCTCGACGAATACGAGCCCGGTGGCCGCTGGCGGGCGATCGCGGAGCGGTTCGCCGGGCTGCGCGCCGGTCTCGTGCCGTTGGTGCAGGCCTGCGCCGCGGCGCGCCGCCGGCCCGACGACGCCGTTCTGCGCCGTTCGTATCCGGTCGAGGCGCAGCGTCGGTTCGTGACGCAGGTCGCCGAGCGGATCGGGTTCGACTTCCACCGCGGCCGGCTCGACACCACAGCCCATCCGTTCTGCTCGACCATGGGGCCCGATGACTGCCGGATCACCACCCGCTGGGACGAGCGGTTTCTCCCCACGGCGTTGTTCGGCGTGCTGCACGAAGCTGGACACGGCCTCTACGAGCAGGGCCTGCGCCGGGAGTGGTACGGCCTGCCGCCGGGCGAGGCCGCGTCGCTGGGGATTCACGAGTCGCAGTCGCGGCTGTGGGAGAACCTCGTGGGCCGGTCGCGGCCGTTCTGGGAGTGGTGCTTCCCGCAGGCGCGGGCCGCCTTTCCGGCGGCGCTCGGCGACACCGACGCCGCCGCGGTGCACGAGGCCCTGCTGACCGTGAAGCCTTCGTTCATCCGCGTCGAGGCCGACGAGGTGACCTACAACCTGCACGTCATGCTGCGGTTCGATCTGGAGCGGGCGGTGATCCAGGGCGACCTGCCGATCGGCGACCTGCCCGCCGCCTGGGACGAGCGGTTCGAACAGGACTTCGGCATGCGGCCCCCGTGCGCGGCCGAAGGCGTGCTGCAGGACATCCACTGGAGCGCCGGGCTGATCGGCTATTTCCCCACCTACGCCCTCGGCAACATGTACGCCGCCCAGCTCATGGCGGCGGCGGAGAAGCGGGTGCCCGACCTGGAGGCCGGGTTTGCGGCCGGCGCGTTCGGCGACCTGCTCGGCTGGCTGCGGCGGGAGGTGCATGCCGCCGGCCGGCTGCTCGAATCGGAGCCGCTCGTGGCGCAGGTGACCGGGCGGCCGGTCTCCGAGGCCGCGCTGCTGGAGAGCCTGCGGCGGCGGTACGGACCCGTCCACGGGCTGTAAACGGGCCGCGCCGCTGGCAGCCGTGGAAAAACCGGTGGTAGACTTTTCTTGACCCGCGAAGTCGCGGGGGAAGCGACACACCGTGGAACGCACGAGCCGGGGAGGTGGCGATGGCCGACGACGACCAGAAGGAAGACTCCGCGGCCGATCCGTGGGCCGACATCCTGTCCGGCGACGCGGGCGAGTCCCAGCCCGACCTCGCCTTCTCCTTCGACGACGCGGCCGATGGTCTGCCTGCGGCCCAGTTGCCGAGCGACGCGGGCGATTCTCTGCCGCCCGTCGCGGCGGCCGAAGAACCCGCCGTTTCGGCGTCGAACACGGATGCTGCCGGGGCAGCGATGGCGGACGCGGCGGTCGAAGACGACCTTGTCGGAGCCTGGCTCGACGAGGCTGAGCCCAGCGGGGAAGCGGTCGCGCAGGATGCGGCCGCCGGATCGTCGGCGGTCGAGATCGGCACCGGCTCGTCGGGCATCGTCGCCGCCGAGGAGATCGACGTGTGGGCAGCGGAGGCCTCCGCTGCCGACGCGCCGCCAGTCGATGCCGATGCACCGGGCGACGCATTTGCATTCACGGCCAGTGAGGCGGCCGACTCCGAGGCGGGTGATGCGGATGAATCGTTCCCGTTCACCGTCGCCCCGGCGGACGAGTCATCCGCTTTCGCGCCAGGCGAGTTGGGCGATGACTCGCCGGGCGACGTGGCGGTCCTCGCCGGGGCCGCGGCCGGTGCGGTCGTGGCTGGTTCCGCCCCGCGCAAGCCCGCCAAGCCGGCCAAGCGGCAGAAGAGTGGCATCGGCCAGATGATCGGCGTCGTGCTCGGCGGCGTGATGGCGATCCCGATCACGCTCGGCATTCTGATCTGGGGATTCCAGAAGGACCCGTTCAAGGTCACGAAGCACGTGCCCGAGAGCGTGGCCTTCCTGCTGCCGCAGAAGTTTCAGCCGGGTTTCAGGAAGAGCGGAGGGGCCTCGGCACCGGCGTCGTTCACGGGGTCGCCGCTCGATGCGCTGGGCACGGGGAGCGGTGCCGCGACCGACGAGCCCGCGATCAAGGATGCGGCGCCGGGCGTGGACGCCGTGGCCGACCTGGCCGTGGATGCGCCGCAGCCGCCGTCGGCAGGCGAGCCGCTCGTGGACGACGCGCCGGTCGTGCCGAGCGACGGCGAGACGTTCGAGGATCCGCTGGCCGCCACCACCAAGCCGGTCGCTCCGGCGCCGCTCGATGCCGAGCGGGCGGCGGCGGAGGCCAAACGGTTGGCCGCCGAGGCCGCTGCCGCCGACCGCCAGCCGCTCGACGCGGCGGTGGAAGAGGCTCTCACGGCGCTGGCTGCCGTGGAGGCAGTGGCCGACGTCGAGGATCCATCCCGCAAGTTGCTGCTCGTCGATCTCTACAAGGCGCTCGCCAAGGTGGCCGCGGAACTCGTGATGCTGGAGCGGATCTCGGGCGATGCGGGCCGGCCGCTCGTCGAGCCGCCGCAGTCGCTGGTCGGCATCCATGGCCGGCTTGGCCGGCACCGTGAAGATCTGGTGCGGCTGGGCCGCAACTGGCTCGATTACGCGAAGCGGCCGAGCGACGGCGTCGTGCTGCCGGTGACGTTCCAGGCGTCCCGGCGGGTCGGGCCGTACTGGTCTTCCAAGGTGACGCTCGCCATGCCGAAGGGCGCCACGCGGGAACTCACCGTCCTGTCGCGTGCCGAGCCGGCTGCCGTGCAGGGTGACGCCGTGATGCTTACGGGCATGGTGTTCGACGGCGACCTGGTGTGGGCGGCGGACGTGCGGCCGCTCCCTGCGGCGGGCGGCGGCTTCGACGGCTCGTTCTGAGCGGCGGTTCTTTCCAGGACAGGCGGCCCGGAGGTCGAGGCGGCAAGTGCACAGCGTCGCCGACATCCGCGCCGCCGTGACCGCGGGCCGCGTCGCTCCGGCGGCGCCGCTCGACGCGGCTGAGGCCAGTCATCGCGCGACGCATGCCCGGCTCAACGCGCTGGTGCAGGAGCGGTTCGCGGCGGCCGCCGCCGAGGTCGCGACCGCCACGGGCCCGCTCGCCGGAGTGCCGGTGAGCGTCAAGGAATGTTTCGCGGTCGCCGGGCTGCGGACGACGCTGGGCATCGCGGGCCGCCGGGCCGCGACCGATGCCGCCGACGCGCCGCTGGTCGCGCGGCTGCGGGCGGCGGGCGCGATCTTGATCGGCAAGGCGAACGTGCCGCAGGCGATGTTTCTCCACGAGACCGACAACCCCGTGTGGGGGCGGACGAACCATCCGCACGACGCCTCCCGCGGGCCGGGTGGTTCGAGCGGCGGCGACGCGGCGCTCGTGGCTGCGGGAGTCGTGCCGTTGGGTCTGGGCAACGATCTCGCCGGGAGCCTGCGGCAGCCGGCGCACGCCTGCGGCATCGCCACGATCATGCCGCGGTCGACCGCGCTCGGCGACGGCGGCGGGTTCGACACGCTGCCGGAGCTGACGGCCTTTCGGCCGCGGGCCGGATTTCTCGCCCGCACGGTCGCCGACCTGCGGCTGGCGGTGGCCGCCGTCGGCCTGCCGGCTCCAGCGGCGGCGGTGCGCCCGCTGACGATCGGCTGGTGGGACGATGCCGGTCCGATTCCGGCATCGCCCGCCATCCGCCGGGGCGTGGCCGAGGCGATCGCCCGGCTCGAGGCGGCCGGCGTCGCGACGCTGCCGCTGGACGGCAGCCTGGCCACAGCGGCCGCCATGCTCCACCTGGCGATCGTTTCGGCCCAGGGCACGGGCGACCTGCGCCGGCTGTTCGCCGGGGAACGGCCGATCCGCGGCGTCGAGCGGCTCCTGCGGCTTGGCGGCATGCCGCGGTGGATGCGGCCGGCCGTAGCCAGGCTCGTGCGGCTGGTTGGCCGCGGAGTCGAGGCCGAAGGCCTGCTGGCGACCGGCCCCCGCGACGAAGCCGGGAGGGCCAAGCTCCTGGCGGTACGGGACACTCTCGCCGTGCAGTTCGCGGATCTCACCCGCGGCTGTGATGCGATCGTCTGCCCGGTTTCCGCGCTGCCGGCCCTGCGGCACGGGACGGCGGCCCGGCTCGTGCTCGCGGCGGCGCCATGCCTGCTGGCGAACCTGCTCGACCTGCCGGCCGGCGCGGTGCCTGTGACGCGGGTGCGGCCCGACGAGGAGACGGGCCGCGGCTTTTCCTTCGACCCGGTTCTCCGAGCCGCGGCGGCGACCGACCGCGGGAGTCGCGGGCTGCCGGTGGGCGTGCAGGTCGTCGGTGGTTTTGGCGCCGACGAGTCGGTCGTCCTCGACGTGATGGAGGCGATCGAGCGCGGGGCGACGTGACGTGGTAAGCACGGCATGCACGCGGGTGCCTCCAGGTCCGGGTTGGAAGCGGGAAATCACTTGCCGTCGAGCGACATGGACGGCGGGGTGGTTTTCATGCCCGGAGTCCCCGGGTTTCCACCCGGGGCTTCTTGTTTCAGCACGCCGCTTCCACAAGAAGCCCCCGGCGGAGACGGCGACGCCATGCCGCAGCGGCGTGCCTACCCGCCCAGGCGGGCGGTGACGACGCGGGCCATCTGGTCGATGGCGAGCACCTCGCAGGCGGCGCCGGCGTCGATCGCCGCCTTGGGCATGCTCCACACGACGCTCGTCGCCTCGTCCTGGGCGATCGTGTGCCAGCCACGCCCGCGGAGCGTGGCCAGCCCCTTGGCGCCGTCCTTGCCCATGCCCGTCAGCAGGATGGCGACGCCGATCTGCGGCCAGTGCTCGGCCACGCTGCCGAAGAACACGTCCACGCTGGGGCGGAAGAACACCTCGCGAGGGTCTGCACGGTATTCCAGGCTGCGGGCCTTCGACAGTGCGAGGTGGTCGTTCGTGCCGGCGAGCAGCACGTCGCCGGCCTGCGGGTGCTGGCCATGCTCCGCCACACGCACGGACCGGCCCGTGCGGTCGCCCAGCCACTTGGCCAGCCCCTGGGCGAAGGCCACGTCGACGTGCTGGACGATGACGGTGGCCACGTTCCAGTCCTGCGGCAGGGGCAGGATCAGGTCGGCGAGCGCCTTCGGGCCGCCGGTCGATGCGCCGACGACGAGCAGCCGCGGCGGTGCGCCGCCGGCCCGCGGCTGCGGCCGCCTGCGGCTCTCGCCGGCGGGGCCGACGAGCTTGGCGATGACGCCGATCTTCTCGACCAGCGCCCCGGCGCCGCTCACCTCGCCGGCCGGACCGAGCATCGGCGTGTCGACCGCGTCGAGGGCGCCGTAGCCCATGGCGTCGTAGACGAGCGAGATGTTGCCGCTCACCGTGGCGGTGACCACGAGGATCGCGCACGGCGCGGCGGCCATGATCTGCCGGGTCGCCTGGGCGCCGTCCATGTGCGGCATCAGCAGGTCCATGAGGATCAGGTCGGGCCGGTCGCGCTTCGCCAGCGCCACCGCCTCGACGCCGTCGCCGGCCGTCCAGGCGACCTCGTGGTCGGGGAGGCTGTCCACCACGCGACGCAGCGCCTCGCAGGCCGCCCGCATGTCGTTGACGATGCCGATTCTCATGTCGCAGCCTGCCCCAAAAGTTCAATCACGGCTCGCAGGCGGCCTGAGGTACGTGGCTGACGAAGGCCCGCGTCTTGGCCGTGCGTTCCTCGGCCAAGACGGTCCGCATCCTCACGCCGAACCGCTCGCCTCCGCCCGTGGAATGGTCAATCGGCGGGCTCGCCGATCAGATCGATGATCGTATCGACGAACGTCTCGTCGTGGAAACTGCTCTTCGTGAGATAGCGGTTGGCCCCGGCGTCGAGGCCGCGGATTCGGTCCTCCTCGCGGTCCTTGTAGGACACGATCACGATCGGGATGTCGCGCCGGGCCGGATCCCCCTTGATCAGGCCGACGAGGCCGATGCCGTCCATGCGCGGCATGTCCACGTCGGTGACCACGAGGTCGTAGTGGGCGTTGCGGACGGCGTTCCAGCCGTCCATGCCGTCCACGGCCACGTCCACGGTGAAGCCGCGGGCCTGGAGCAGCTGCCGTTCCAGCTCCCGCACGGTGATCGAGTCGTCCACCACCAGGATCCGCTTCCGCTGCCGCGCCTGCTCGGCCAGCCGCTCGAACTCCACCCGCGACAGCCGCCGGCCCATGAGCACGTTGTCGATCGACCGCACGAGGTCCTCGACGTCCACGATCAGCACCGGGTCGCCGTTCTCGAGCAGCGACGCGCTGTTGACGTCCTGCACCTTGCCAAGCCGCGGATCGAGCGGCCGGACCTCGAGGTCGCGCTCGCCGAGGAACGCGTCGACGATCATGCCGAACTGCTGCCCGCGATCGCTGATCACGACCACGGGCATCGGGTCGGCTGGCGTGCCGCCACCCGTCTCCAGGATCTGTGCCGCCAGGACGAGGCCGATCGAGACGCCGTCGCGGTCGAAGTATTGCCGCCCCTCGACGGTGCGGATGTCGGCGTGGGGGCAGAACAGGATCCGGTCGATGCGGGTGAGCGGGAAGGCGTAGGGCTCGCCGCCCACGTCCACCAGCAGCGCGCGGATCACCGACATCGTGATCGGCAACTGGAGCGTGAACACCGTCTGCCGGCCGGGCTGGGTGGCGACGCGGACGCTGCCCCCCACCGCCTTGACCATGCTCTGCACGACGTCGAGGCCGACGCCACGGCCGGAGATCTCCGTCACCTGGTCCTTGGTTGAGAAGCCAGGCAGGAAGAGGAACTCGAGCAGTTCGAGCTCGGAGAGCTGGTCGGCCACGGCCTTGGCGACCAGCCCGCGGGCGATGGCCCGGGCCCGGAGCCGCTCGACGTCGATCCCGCGGCCGTCGTCGGTGAGGGTGATGTGGAGCATGCCGGCCCGATGGCGGGCCTCGAGCCGAATCTCCCCCGTTTCCGGCTTGCCGGCGGCCGTCCGCTCCGCCGGCGTCTCCAGGCCGTGGTCGACGGCGTTGCGCACGAGGTGCGAGAGCGGCGCCTCGAGCTTGTCGAGGATGTCGCGGTCGACGCCCGTTTGCTCGCCGTGCACCTCGAACCGCACCTGCTTTCCCAGCGTCCGGGCCAGGTCGCGGACGAGCCGGGGGAAGCCGCGGATGCCGTCGGCCAGCGGCCGCATGCGGCTGACGATCACCTCCTGGTGGAGCCGGTTGGACAGGTCCTCGTTCCGCCGCGCGAAGCTCTCGAAATCCTCGACGTGGCTGGTGAGGTTCGCCAGGCAGGCGTCGGCCCGCTCACGGATCGTGGCCAGGAGGGCGACCAGGGCTGGGGGGAGGGGCAGTTCGGCGGCCTTGAGCTTCTCGTCGAAGCCGCCGACGGCGTCGGCTAGATCGACCTGCGCGGATCGCAACTGCAGCAGCGCATCGACGAACGGCCGCAGCTGCCGCGTCTCCACCAGCGACTCGCCCGCGAGGCCCACCAGCCGCGTCAGGCTTTCGGCGGAGACGCGGACGACCCGATCGGTCGTTTCGATGGGCCGCGCGACCGGCCTGGCGGGCTCGGCATCGGGCTCCGGCGGTGGTGCGGGGGCGGTCAAGGGGGCGGGCTCGAACTCCGCCGGGGCCGCGGGGACCGGCGGGGACGGTGCCGCCGGGATCACGACCACCGGGGCGGTCCGCCCCGCGAGCATGTCGTCGAGCGCCGCGACAAGGCCGGCGGCGCGACCGGTCCAGGGGCCGTCGGCCGCCAAAGCGTCGTCGGCCTTGGCGATCGACCCGAGGAAGTCGATCGCGGCCAGCAGCAGGTCGGCATGCTCCGGACGGACGTGAAACTGCCCCTTCCCGGCGGCCACGAAGACGTCTTCCAAGGCGTGCGCCACGCGGACGGCCGCGTCGAGGCCGACGATCCGCGCCGCACCCTTGAGCGAGTGGGCGGCCCGCATCATCGATTCCACGGTGGCGGGCGATCGCTCCAGTTCCTCGATGGCGAGCACGCCGGCGGAGAGCACGGAGGTCTGGCTCTCCGCCTCCAGCCGGAACAACTCCAGCATCGAGAATCCGCTCAGGTCTTCGGCCACGGTCCTCTCCTCGGCGCGGTCAGCCCGCGATCCTGTCCCGCAGACCGTCGAACACCCGGGCCTCGTCGAGCAGGGCGACGGTGCGTTCCTGCCAGGCGAAGAGCGCCGACGAGAGGCGGCCGCCGGCATGACCGACCGTGGACGGCACGGCGCGGAGCATGCCCTTGGTGACGCGGTGGACGCCGGCCACTTCGTCCACGCCGAACACCCAGCGGTCGGCGGCCTCCGCGCCCGGCCGCTCCACGACGAGGAGGCGGGCCGTGGCAGGGCCGGGGGCAGCGTCGCCGCCGGCGATGCCGATGAGGTCGTGCAGCGATGCGCACAGCTGCAGCTGGCCGCGGATGTTCACGATCCCGGCCAGCACGCCGCCGGATCGGTGCGGCAGCCGGTGGAGCGTGCGGAGCGGCGTCACCTCCACCAGCACCGCCGTGGGCAGGGCCAGCCATTCGCCGCCGAGCCGGAAGACCAGCACGCTCGTCGTGTCGGTGGCCGGAGCGGCTGCGGGCTCCTCGAGGATCGCCCGCCAGTCGTCGAGATAGCCGGCCGGTGCGCCGCGGTCGAAGAACGTGCGGGCCGCCGCGGCGAGCACCGGGCAGTTGCGGCAGTGGATGTAGGCCTCGAGCTCGGGGCAGCTGCGGTCGCCGGCGACGCCGATGCGACGCCAGCATTCGGGCATCGGGGCCTCGACGGCCGTCGACTCGTGTTGCTGGTCGATCATGGCGGCTCCTTGCGGGCCAGCACGCGGGCGGCGGACTGGCGGTAGGTTTCGGCCATCCGGGTGTCACCGCGGCGGGTGGCCAAGAGCGCCAATGCCAGGAGCGCCTCGTCGTGCGCGGCGTCGAGGTACAGCGTCTTGTGGAAGCAGCCCTCGGCGCGATCGAGGTCGCCGGCGGCCTGATGGAGCATGCCCATGAGAAAGAACAGTTCAGGCGCCGGCGTGAGCCGCTGCCGAGATCGTTCGCACACGTCGAGCGCTTCGGCGAGCCGCTGCTGGTTCGCGAGGGCTCCGGCCTCGGCCAGCACGTCGGCGAGCGTCGGGAGGGGCGGCGGCTCCGCGGCCGGCGCAGCAGAGGTCGGCGCCGCAGAGGCCGGCGCCGGCGGCCGTCGGCCGTGAACGGAACGTCGGGGCGTCGGAGTGACCGGGAGCGTGACGGGCCGCACGCCTCGCCGCATGGCGAACACGGCCGCGGTGCCTGCGGGGAGCCAGTCGCCCTTGAGGATCGGCGTCTCGGCCGCCCCCAGAACGAGCACCCCGTCGCGGGTCAGCAGCCGATCGAGCGCGGTCTCGACGCGGCGGCGGCCCGCGGCAGTCAGATAAATCAGCAGATTCCGGCAAAAGATCACGTCGTATGGGTCGCGGCCGGCCGGGAACGCCTCGTCGACCACGTTGGCCTGGGCAAAGGCCACGCAGCTGCGCACCGCGGGTGACAGGACGGCCCCGCTGCCGTCCGCCGTGAACCAGCGGTCGCGGAACGAGCAGTCGGCGTTGCGAAACGCGTTGGCGGAGTAGCGGCCGCGGGCCGCCCGCGCCAAGGCCGCGCGGCTCACGTCCACGGCGTCGATCATGAACTGCGCGGGCTTCAGTCCGGCGTCGAGCAGCGCCATCGCGACGGAGTAGGGTTCCTCGCCTCCGGCGCAGGGCGCGCAGAGGATGCGGACCGGCCCGCGGCCTGGGAGGCTGGCCCGCGTCGCCACCACATCCACCACGAATTCGAACACCTGCCGGTCGCGGAAGAACCAGCTCTCGGCGACGACCACTTCCTCGACGAGGAGGTCGCGTTCCGCGGGGTCGGTCTCCACGCGACACGCGTACTCGGCGGCATCGGCCACGCCCGTCGCCGCCATCCGGGCGCGGACGGCCCGCTCGACCGCGGGCGTGCCGATCGTCGTGGCGTCGAGGCCGATCCAGTCGCGGAGCAGCGCCTCGATGGCGGCGACTCCGCCATTGCGATCGACGGCGCGGCCGCTGGTTCGCTTCACGATGCCGCCTCCGGGGAGGCCGGGGGAAACAGGCCCGCCGCCAGGTCGGCCGGCAGCAGGCGATCGACGTCCACGACCTGGACGGTCCGGCCGTCGATGCGGAGGATGCGGCCGAGGAAGGGGGCGGAGGCGAGTTCCAGCGCCGGCAGCGACGTTTCGGCCCGCTCGGCGGCCACGATCGAGATCACATTCTCGGCGACCAGCCCCAGGCGGGCGGTCCGGCGGGGGCCGGGCGGCAGGTACTCGACCACGATCACGCGGGTGCTGAGCCGCTCCTCCAGGTCGACGTCGCCCAGCCGCCTGCCCAGGTCGACCAGCGGCACGAGGCTGCCGCGGTAGGTGAACACGCCGCGGACGTAGCCGGGCGTGTGCGGGATCGACCGGGCCGGCACGAGCGGCAGCACTTCGACCACGCGCCGCGACTCGATCGCGTAGGAATCGCCCGCGACGGTGAAGGTGAGCAGCTGCATGGCCGGCGGCCCTCCGGAGTTCAGATGGTGAACCGGGAGACTTCCTCCTTGAGGTCGCCGACCGCCTCGCGGAGGTGGATGGTGGCCTTGTTGAAATCGTCGAGCGACGAGGCCGTGCGGGAGGCGCCCTCCGCCAGGCGGATCATCGCCTCGCGGATCTGGTCGGCGCCCTGCGACTGGGCCCGCATCCCTTCCGTGACCTGGCCGAATCGACCGGAGATGCCCTGCACCGCCGCGATGATCTCGCCGAGCTTGGTGCCGACGTCGCCGATCTCGCGGACCCCGGCCCGCACCTGCTCGGCGAACTTGTCCATCTCCATGACCCCCGCCGAGACGCTGTACTGCATTTCCTTGACCATCCGTTCGATGTCGAGCGAGGCTACGGCCGTCTGGTCGGCGAGGCGGCGAATCTCGCGGGCCACGACGAGGAATCCGAGGCCGTACTCGCCCGCCTTCTCGGCCTCGATGGCGGCGTTGATGGAGAGCAGGTTGGTCTGGTCAGCCACCTTGGTGATCGTGGTCACGGCGAGGTTGATGTTGGCCGCCCGCTCGCTGATCACCGCGAGCTTCGAGCCGAAGGAGGACGTGCTCTCGGCGAGCTGCCGCATCGTGCCGTCCATCGCGCCCAGGCTCACCCGTCCATCCGCCGCCATGCGGCCGGTGTGGCCCGCCATGTCGTTGACCTCCGTCATCGTCCGCAGCAGTTCCTGGCTGGTGACGGAGATTTGCTTGACCGCGGCCACCGCCTCGCTGGTCGAGGCGCCGTAGTCGGCGATCACCTGCTGCTGCTCGCTGGCGGTGGCCTGAATCGCCGTCGCGGTCGAGATCAGCGCCACGCTCGACCGCTGGATGCGGCCGATGAGCCCGCGGAGATCGTTGGTCATCGTCTGGATGGCCGTCAGTAGGGCGCCCGTCTCGTCGTCTGTGGTGGCGGCGACATTGGCGCGCAGGTCGCCACCGGCCACCTGCTTGGCCACGGCGACCGCCGTGCGGATCGGGTTGGAGATCGTGCGGGCCACCACGAGGGCCGCGAGCGTGACGCCCACGATCGTGGCCAGCGAGAGTCCGATGATCGCGGCCCGTTGGAAGCGCACCAGGCCGAAGGCCTCGCTGGCGTCCTGCTTCACGGCGAGGCCCCAGCGAAAGCTGGGCACGTAGCACCAGGCCGCGGCCACCTCCTGCCCGCGGTAGTCCCGCACTGTGCCGTAGCCCCGGTCGCCGCTGGCGGCCGCCTGCGTGGCCTTCGCCTGGTCGGATCCGAGGGGAATGTGCATGCGGAAGGCGGCGTCGGCGGCATGCCGCAGCGGCGTCGTCACGAGCACAGAGTTGCCCGCGAGCTGGCCGGCGACGATCTCACCGGTGTCGCCGAGGCCGGTCAGATCGGAGAGCGCCCGCCAGATGCGCTCGGGGCCGAGGCCGAGCGCGACCGCGCCGATCACGCGGCCGCCGGCGAACACCGGGCAGGTCACGAAGGCCAGCGGCTGGGCCGCCTTCCCGTAGGCCTGGAAGCCGGAGAGGTCGGCTTGCAGGAGCGTCCGCGCCCGGTCGAATCCACCGGCGAGTTCGGAATTGGCGAGCCCGCCACCGACGATCTGCGTGTCCGGCGGGATCGAGTCGGCGAGGGAATATACGACGCGGCCGCCGGTGTCGATGAGGAGCAGTTGCTCGTAGCCGTAGGCGGTGGCGACGTAGTTGAAATACGAGTCGAACTCGGTCCCCAGGCCGGCCAACTTCTGCCGGCGTTCGGCCGGGGCTGCGGCCCCGGCCGCAGTGGCGAGTTCCTGCATGGCCCGCACGAACGTCGGACCGCGGGCCAGGGCCGACGCGTCCCGGACCCGCTCGCCGGCGTAGGCTTCGAGTTCGCCCGCCTTCGCGGCCGCGATCTGCACGAGATTGTCGCGCACGGAGGCCTCGAGCGCGGTGGCTGCGATCCGCGCCGTGATCGCGGTCAGGATGGCGCACGGGATGAGGGCGATCACCAGGAACCAGAAGAGCAGCCGGCCGGCGATCGACCGCTGCATCGACGCATTGTCGGACGGCGTGGTCGCGTTCATCGTCGGCCCCCGCTCACGTCCGTCGCCGCGCCGACGGGATTGGACCAGCGGCCGCCCCAGGTGCGGTAGAGGTCGGCCACGAACGCCTCCCATTCCGACCGCGACCGGGAGATCGGAAACGGCACGGGCCGGACCGCCGTGCGACTGGTCCACACGATGTCGAACTGGCCGTCGGCACGGATGCGGCCGATGAACACGGGCCGCCAGGTGTGCTGCGTCTCGGGATCGACGGCGATGATGCCTTCGGGGGCATTGCGACTCTGATGGCGGAGGGCCGTCCGCACCTGGCGCACTTCGGCCGTGCCGGCCTCACGGACGGCCTGGGCCCAGAGATGCACGCTGTTGTACGCGGCGGCCATGACATCGGAGGTCGTGCGGTCGGAGCCGTAGCGGGCCTTGAAGGCCCGCACAAAGGCCTGGTTCTCGGGCCTGTCGAGGCTTTGGAAGTAGCTCCAAGAGGCGTAGTTGCCGAGCATGTCACCGGCCGGCAGGTCGCGAACCTCGTCCTCCGCCATCGCGAAGGTGACCACGGGAACCTTCTCGGGGCGGACGCCCGCCTCGCGCAGACCACGGGCGAATGCGACGCCGGAGTCGCCGGCCACCGAACACAGGATCACGTCGGGGGCCGCGGCCACGATGCGGCGGACGACGTCGGCGACTTCGCGGCTGCCGAAGGGCACGTAGGCCTCGCCGACCACTTCCGCTCCGAAGCCCTTGATCTGGTCGGCGGCGATCGCGTTGACGCAGTGCGGCCAGATGTAGTCGGAGCCGACGAGGAAGAAGCGGCGGGCGCCGAGCGTGTCATGGCACCACTGCACCGCCGGGGTGATCTGCTGGTTGGGCGCGGCCCCCGTGTAGACGATGTTCGGCGACTGTTCGAGTCCCTCGTAGGCCATCGGGTAGATCAGCAGGTGGTCGTGCGCCTCGACCACGGGCAGCACGCTCTTGCGGCTGGCGCTGGTCCAGCAGCCGACGATGACGGCGGGCCGCTGCGCGACGAGTCGCTCCGCCTCGCGGGCGAACGTGGGCGGGTCGGAAGCGCCGTCGGCGATCACCCAGCGGACGGGCCGCCCGAGGAGTCCGCCGGCGGCGTTGATCTCCTCGAGGGCCAGCACCTCGGCGTCGATCATCGAGCGTTCGCTGACCGCCATCGGCCCCGTGCGCGAGTGGAGCAGGCCGACGACGATCGGCCGCCGATTCACGAGCAGCCTGTCGAGGCCGAACCAGGCGGCCGCGCCGGCACCGAGCAAGGCCGCCAAGGCGAGCCAGCGGTTCCAACGCCGCCGGAATCCAGTCCGCCTGCGGGCCGGGGCGTCAGTGGGCGCTGGTGACAAGACGAGATCGCTCATGCTGGGGAGACGGCAGGCCGCCCGTTCGTGGAGCAGGGCACCGCCTCAATCTTTGCCCATCTTTCCCGACCGGGCGAACGACCGGGGCCGGAAAAATCGGCAGGCTCGAAACCACCCCCTCGTGAATGGGGCGTCACGGGTCGAGTCCGGGATGGGCGGGCCGGTTGCTGGCCCGAACAACCGCCATGGTGTATATCTAGAAATCGATTTGGCCGGGGATAGGCGCATCCGGGGGCGGGCTGCTGGCCCGCTGGGCGGCCGTGATGGCCGGCGAGCGGCGCACGAGGACGAGCGTTCGGGCATGGCATCGATCGCGGGCAACGTGGGGGCGGAAACGGCGATCCAGCGGATCGTCGGCGTGTCTGCGTGGTCCGACCAGGTGCGGCGGTCGATCGAGTTGGTGGCGGCCCACCACTCCAGCGTGCTCATCATGGGCCCGAGCGGTACGGGCAAGGAATTGATCGCCCGCGCGATCCACGCCTGCAGCCCCCGTGGGCAGCGGCCGTTCATCCCGGTCGACTGCGCCGTAACCACCGGTACGTTGTTTGCGAGCCACATGTTCGGGCACGTGAAGGGCTCGTTCACCGGCGCCACCTCTTCGACGCTGGGGTGTTTTCGGGCCGCCGATGGAGGCACCATCTTCCTGGACGAAATCGGGGAGATGGAACTGGAACTGCAGGCCAAACTCCTGCGGGTTCTGCAACAACGAACCGTCGTGCCGGTCGGCAGCCACCAGGAGGTTCCGGTGGACGTGCGCGTGCTCGCGGCGACGAACCGGGAACTGTCGCGGGAAGTGGCCGAGGGGCGGTTTCGCGAGGATCTCTTCTACCGGCTCAACGTCGTCGCCATTCAGACGCTGCCGCTTCGCGAGCGGCCCGAGGACGTGCCCGTGCTCGCGGCACGGTACCTCGCCGAACTCGCTGCCCGCCACGGCATGCCGATGTGCAGCCTGTCGCAAGCGGCGATCGACGTGCTCCAGGCATACGCCTGGCCGGGCAACGTCCGAGAATTGGAGAACGTGCTGGAACGGGCGGTGATGTTCTCGTCCGGCGACGAGATCGACCCCGACGCCCTCAGCGGACTGATGGGAACTCGGCCGGTCGTCGAGCCCTCCTCGGGCGCCGCTCAACTCGCGGTCGCCGCGAGCCGGGGCATCGTCTCCGCCACGCCTCTCCCGGGCGTCTATCGGGTCGAGCCGCGGATTCAGCCGGCGGCGCAGGTGACGGCTCCGGCAACGGCCCAAACGCCGGCCGGCGAAGCCGGGAACTCGTCGGCGTGGCCGACGCTCGCGGACGTCGAGCGGATGCACCTCGAGCGCACGCTCGCCGCGACGCTGCAGAACAAGTCGCTGGCTGCGAAAATGCTCGGCATCGACCGGTCCGTGCTCCGCCGCAAATTGCAGCGGTACGGCCTCGACGAATCGGGCAGCCGACCGGCTGAAGACCTCGATCCCTGATGCGGGTCAGCCCGCGCGGGCGCGGAATGCCGCGACGCTCGCATCCTCGTCCGGCACCCGAAGTCGCAGGGTGGCCGAAGGCGGGGCCCGCCGCTCCTGGGAGAAGCCGCGGCTGCCACCGGCGAGAAACTCCCGCAGGTGGGTGACGGGAGCGGCGTCGAACTCGGCCCGCAGGGCGTCGAGAACATCCTTCCAGGGCAGGCCCCGGCGGTAGATCGTGCGATAGGCCGACTTCAGCGTGGCGATGTCCTCCGCCGAATGACCGCTGCGACGCAGCCCGACGACGTTGAGCCCGACAATGCAGCCGCTTTGGCCGTCGAGGAGCATGTAGGGAGGCACGTCCTGGACGACGCGGGCGTGCCCGCCGACCATTGCCAGCCGGCCGATGCGGCAGAACTGGTGGACCGCCACCGCGCCCGACACGAATGCCCGATCCTCGACGGTGACGTGTCCGCCGAGCAGGGCGGCGTTGGCGAAGATGCAGTTGTTGCCGATGACGCAGTCGTGGCCGAAGTGGGCGCCGGCCATGACGTAGTTGTGGTTGCCCACGGCCGTCACGGTGCCGGGCTTCAACGCCCGATGCACGGTGGCGTATTCACGAAACACGTTGTGGTCGCCGATCAACACGCCGCCGATGTTTTCGGGCTGGGCCACATGCTGCGGGGCGCCGCCGATCACCGCGTGCTCCCCGAACTCGTTGTGGCAGCCGGCCCGGACGCCCGCCTTGACGACGGCACCGCTGGCGACGGAGCAAAAATCACCCAACTCCACGTCCGCCTCGATCGTCGCGAACGGGGCCACACGCACGCCCACCCCGAGGCGGGCATCCGGACTCACGACCGCCAACGGATGGATGCTCACGCCATGCCTTTCGGGGGTCCCTCGAGCCAGGGGGCGGCGGAGAACCGCCGCTCATCCGCCGGAGCGACGGGAGCCGGAGAGGGTTATCGGCTCGATTGGGCGTCGGATTCAATGCCAGTTTGGCGGCGGCGCGAGACCTTGCCCGGTCTTCCTGGCCTGGGCAGAGGCCGCCGCCTCCCATGGCCTTTCTCGCGCCAGCGGCTACACTGCCCCGCCATTGCGAAGGTTCGGTGGTCGCCGGAGGTGCACCAGGATGACGACGCGGGAAGAAAGGTACGAGGCGGCGGAGGCGTTGAAGAACGCGGGCGATTTGCCGGGCGCCGTCGCGGCACTGGAGGCCGTGGTGGCCGTGGATTCCGACTACGCGTTGGCCCATTCGGCGCTGGCGGCCTGGTGCACGCGGCTGGAGCGGCATGAAGAGGCGATCCGCCATGCCCGGCGTGTCTGCGAACTTGAGCCGGCTGACCCGTTCAGCTTCACCGCCTTGAGTGTCGCCTGCATGCGGGGCGGACGCATCGCGGAGGCCGAGGAGGCACTCGCGCGGTCGCGGATGCTCCAGGGCGGCCACTGAAGCCCGCCGATGGGATCAGGCCGCGGGCTTCTTCAGGGCCGCCTCGAGAGCGGCCAGCCGCTCGCGGTCAGCGGTCGAGAGCCGCGCCGGGCGAAGCTGCTTCTTGCGGGCCTCGTCGAGCGACCGCGTCGCGGCCGCGACATCGCCGGCTTGGAGTTGGGCGAAGGCGAGGTGCAGCAGTTTCGTCGGCGTGGGCTGGAGCACCGCTTCCTGGAGATCCGCCACCGCCCGCTGCGGATCTCCCGCGGCCAAGGCGACCAGACCCCGCGTGTCGAGCAGGTCGGGATGCGGCCCGAGCTCGTCGATGGCCCGGTCGATCAGGGTGCGGGCCTCGGCCGCGGTGTCCGGCTGGGCGAGGAGGAACGCGAGGTTGTTGGTGATGATCGCCGCTTGCATCGGCTCCAGCCGCTGCCGGGCCAGAAGATCCCGATAGATCTTTTCGGCTTCGTCACGTCGCCCCTGGAAGTTGCGGAACTCGGCGAGCAGCAGCGGCAGTGATACCGACTCTGGATCAAGCCGCAGCGCCTTGGCGAACAAGGGCTCGAGCCGCGCGGCCGCCGCCGGATCCTCGCCGTCGCGAAGGGCCTCGACGGCGACCTGCATGAGCCGCTCCAAGGGCACCTTGTCCCACAAGGTCTCCAGCAGGTCGAGGGCCTCGGCTGTCCGCTTCTGCCGGCCCAGGAAGGCTGCCCGCGTCACCATCCCATCCGCCGACAGGCCGGCGAGCTGTCCCAGCACCTTGTCGGCCGCCTTCGCGAAGCCGAGGTCCTCGAACAATGTGGCGATCGTCGCCAGCTGCTCCGCCTGCTCGATCTTCGATTCAGCCGCCGGCATCAGCTTGCGGGCCGCCGCCACCGCGGTTTCCCGGTCTCCAGCGGCGATGGCGAGCTTGGCCTCGACGGCAAGTGTCATCGGGGCATCCGGGGCCGCAGCCTGCAGGCGGCGCAGCCAGGTTCGCGCGGTGCTGATCTCGCCGTGGTCGATCATCTTCTCCACGAGCATCGCCAGGATGGCCGGCGGCGTCTGCGGCGCGGAGGCGATCGAGATCAGACCGGTGCGGCAGTCCTCCCAGTTGCCGGTCCGCTCCTGGAGTTGCGCGAGCTGGAGCCGCTGTCCGACCGAGAGCGGCTGCACGTCGGCAAGCGACTGGAGCACGTCGATGCCCTCCCGCCAGTTGGCCGGCTCCGGACGGGCGGCCAGCAGCCGCGCCTTCAGGGCCAGGTCGTCCGGTGCGAGCCGGCCCTGGGAGTCGGCGTTTTGTTGCAAGGTCTGCAGCGCCGCCTGAAACGACCGGAACGTGCCGCGCTCGCCCACCAGTTCCGCGACCACACGGCGGGCCCAGGACTGGGTCGTCTTCGCGGCCGAAGAATCGGCCGTGGTCGACACGATTGCGTCGAGGATCTCGCGGGCCGGGGCAAGCCGGCCACTGCGAAGAAGGAACTCCGCCAGGCGGCGGGCGACGGCGAGATCCTCCGGGGCGGCTGCCAACGCCTCGCGATACGATCGCTCCGCGTCGTCGAGCCGCCCGAGCATTTCGCTGCCCTGGGCGAGCGCCAGGCCGCGTTGCGGACCGGTGAGCTTGTCGGCGGCCCGATCGAGCGTCTGTTCCGCCGCCTTCCGTTTGCCCTGCGCGAGCTGAAGCGAGCAAAGCGTGAGCCACGTCTCGGGCCGCTCCGGCGCCGCCGCCACGGCCCGTTCGACGATCTCCGCTGCCTGGTCACGCTTGCCCGACCGCTCCAAGAGTTGTCCGAGCCAGAGCAGTTCGTCGGCATTGGTCGAGTCGGCCGCGACCGTGCGTTCCGCGAGCGCGACGGCGTCGTCGAGCTTTCCGGCCCGCATCTCGACCTCCGCGGAGAGCCGTTCCAGCCCCGCGGTGTCCGGCCCGAGGGAGGCCAGGGCAATCCGCGCCTCCTCGATTCGGTTGGTCGCATAGAGCAGCGACACCAGCTGCCGCACCACAGTGGGATTCGTGGGGCCGAGGCTGATGGACCGCTGCAGCCGCTCGATGGCGGAGTTCACGTTTCCCTTCAACCCGTCGATCTCGGCGAACATGCTCTGGATGCGATTCCAGCCCGGTCGTTCGTTCTCCGCCTCGATGAGCAGGTTGCGGGATGCGTCGAGCCGCTCCCGTTCCTGCGGCGACAGCTCGGGCATCGCGGCCCCGGCCTCATGCCGTGCCGCCAGGGCCTTGCGCACCGCGAGGATGCCGACGGCCGCTCGGGCCACGCGGCTCTGGGGGCTCTTCTCGCCGGCGACCTTGGCCAACGCCTCCGCGGCGGCCTCGGCCCTGGCGACGTCGCCGGAGTCCGCCGCCAGGTCGAAGAGCGCGCTGCGGGCCTGCAGGTCGTCGGGCTGATTCGCGGCTGCTGCGGTCCACAGTCGCTCTGCTGCCTGCCGATCACCGAGCGTGAGCGACAAGGAGGCCAGTTGGGAGAGCAGGCGGCCGGCCGCTTCATCGGGCAGCTGCTTGGCCCGCTCTTCGATCCGCGCGAAGGCCGTCCGGGCGGCGTCCTGCCCTTCGCTGGCGGCGACCTGGGCGTCGATGGCGAGGACCGCTGGGTGCCCTGCGACTTCGGCCGGCAACGCGGTCAAAAGTTTGCGGCCGGCCGCGGGCCCCTCCCGCCGCAGGGCGAGCGTCACCCGGGCCGCCGCGATCTGCGGGTTGTCGGCATTCCGTTCGGCCGCCTTGGCGAGGACGCCGGCGGCCGCTTCGAGCTCCCCCTTCCGCAGCAGGACATCGGCCCGTAGCAGCGCCATCTGGGGAGTCGAAACTTCGGTTGCCTGCTGGAGCGATTCCAGCAGGGCGTCGATCTTCGACCAGTCACGGCTCTCGGCCGGCAGCCGGGTCTGGGCTGCGATCCGCAACTGCAGCAACGGCAGCCAGACCTGGGGGATGCCCGGGAGCTTGTCCGCGGGGATGCCTGCCGCGATGGTCTCGAACTCCTTCAACGCTTCATCCGTTTTTCCGGCCGCCATCAAGGCGGAGGCCGATCCCACGCGGGCCGGGAGGGAGGTCGGGCTGTCGCTCAAGACGCGTTGGTTGGCCTCCAGTTGCTCGTCGAACTCGCCAAGTTGTTCCGCGCATTGCCCGAGGTACAGATCGACCTGGCGAGTCAGGTCATCCGAGCCCGCGACGAGCGGCCGCAGCGCCTGGAGTTTTTGCTTGGCGGAAAGCCATTTCTGCTCCGCTATGAGGATGCGGGCCTCGAACAGGCCGACGCCGGGATTCGTCTGCCCGAACAACTCTTTGGCCCGGTCGATCGTCTGCTTGGCTTCGACGAGCTCGTTCCGCTGGAGCAGGGAATCGGCCAGCATGAGCAGCAGCGATGCCCGGCCCGGCAGCGCGGCTACGCCGTCCCGCAGCACCTGTTCCGCCTCCTGCGGTCGCCCCTGTTGCAAGTAGACGGCGGCCAGGCCGCGATACCCGCGCTCGTCCTCAGGAAACTTGTCGCGGGAGTTCTTCGCCAGCTCCTCGGCCCGTGCCAGGTCGGCGCTGGTGAGGGCGAGTTCGAACGCAGTGAACATGGCGTCCGCGTCTTCCGGAGCGATCTGCAGTGCCCGCTTCACGTCCTCGGCCGCGGCGGCGACATCGCCCCGTTGCCGGTGCCAGCGGCACATCGCCAGCCACGCCTGGAGATCGTCGCCCTTGACCTTGATGAGCTGCTCGAGCACGCCGTTGGCCGCCGCCTCGTCCTCGAGCTTCTCGTGGAGCAGGGCGGCGAGCACGATGTAGGCTTCAGTCGCGGCTGCGGGCTTCGCCTCGGTGTCGAACGCTCGCTTTTCCACGTCATAGCCGACCAATTCGCCGGCCAGGGCCGCCGCCCGCTCGAAGTCACCAGTTCCCATGAAGGACCGGGCCAGCATCAACGCGATGGTGCTGGGCTTGGCCAGATCGGCATGCGGATCCTCCGGGGCCGCGGCCCCGGCCGGCGGTGACGCGACCGTGTCCGCCGGGGACTGGCTGCGGAGCACCTCGAGATGCTCGCGGGCGTCGGCGAACCGGCCGATGCGGAGTTGGAACTGTGCCAGCCGCGCCCGCAGTGTGGCGTTCTGCGGATTGCGGCGCACAGCGTCCTCGAGCACGTTGTACGCCCGCGAGACATCGTTGCGGGTTGCTTCCGGAACCTCGGTTCTCTGGAGCAGCAGTTCGGCGTACTCCGCATAGGCAGCGGAGTCTTCCGGGCGGAGGCCGACGTAACGCTGCAAGAGCTGCAGGGCCTCGGCTACCTTCCCTTCCGTCACCTTCTGCCGCGCCTGGGTCACGAGGCCGCCCGCGTTCCTCGCGATTTGGAACCGGCGCAGGAAGTAGACGCCGACGACGGTCACGGCGAGGGCGGCGACCAGGGCCAGCAGGAGCTTGACGTTGACGCGTTTCACGGGCCTCTTCCTCGTGGCTGCATTGTCGGTCCATCACGGCCGGCCCACCGGACTCCCTAGTTTACCAGCCGGTGGCGAGCGTCGCGGTGCCGCGGTCAGCCGGAAGCCCCCAGCCTCGCGCCGTGGCGTCAATTGCCGCGAGGGTGCGCCGCGGACGGGCGATTCGGTCGCAAGATTCCGGGGGGCATCGGTCGATACTCCCGACGGTCCGCTGGTGACGATTGGGCGGACTTTGCGGGCTGGCAACCGAAGCGAGGGAAACGGCGATGATCGGACAGCACGGCAGGCGACTCAGGCTCGGTGTCCGGCGCGGCGGGGCTGCGATCCTTTGCGGCGGGGCCGCGTTCGGGCTGTGGTCCCTCGGGGCCGGCGCCGCCGAACCGGCCTCGAGCCCGACACGCGCTCGTCCGGCCGTGGTGGACCACGCCGTGGTGCCTGCGGGTGGTGCGGGCCGCGGCTGCCGCGAGCCCCATTGTCGCACGTGCCGGGTCGGCGGTCATCATGGTCACCACGCCGGTTGCCGCGACGGCAAGTGCCATCCGTATTGTCCGGTGCGGCCGCAGGAGTTCGGCTTCTACGACACGCAGTGGCGCCGCTGGCCGGGGCAGGGCGTGGTGCCCGCGGCGAACGTCCAGGAGTCGACACCCGTGCGGCCGCCGAAGTCGGCGGTACCGCGGGTCGACGAGGAGTCGCGTGGACCGCGGGCCGACGAATTGCCGGCTCCGGAATCCTCACCGGCGACCGCGGTGCCGAACGCGGACGCCGCAGCGCCCGCACCGCCGCCGCCGGACGCGATTCGTGAGCCGGCCGCAGAGCCCGCGACCCTGCCGGTCGAGGAGCCTGCGGTTCCAGGCAAGTCGACCGCACCCGAGCCGGCTGCGCCGCTCCCGCCGGCCGAACCACCTGCCAAGCAGCCGGCGGCGGATGCCAACCTGTTCGACGAGTCGGCGACCGGTCCGGTGCCACGCCGCTTCGTCGCCAGCCGCGGAGCGATTGCCGCCGCCCGGCCGGCCAGTTCGCAAGTCCGGCCGGCGACGCTGACGTATCCGGCTTCCGTCGAAGCGCTTCCGAAGTCGGTCGCTGGTGATCCGTTGCGGGTGCCGCGGGTGCCGTTCGCCCCGTCCGCCGAGGCGGCACGGCTGGGCCGCTGACCGGCGGCTGGGGCCGGGCCACGCCGCGGATTACACTCGCACATGATCCACGGCGGACGCGAGAGTGGCGAAACTGGCAGACGCGCTGGATTTAGGTTCCAGTGCCGCAAGGCGTGCGGGTTCGACTCCCGCCTCTCGCATGCCGTCGCGACCCGTCATCGCGGCGAGCGGTTGACGCGGTCCGCCTCCAGGAACCGGTCGAGATTGCCGGTGCCATCGGAGTCGCGGTCGGGCCATGCGCCGACGAGCATCTCCTGCAGCGGGGCGTCGGGTTCAGTGAGGTTGCGCTGGGCGAAGCGGATTTCGAGCGCGACGACCTGCTCGTCGGCACCGTGCCGCGCGTTCCAGTCGCGGGCCAGTGCCGCGGCCACGCTGGGGGCGAACGGTCGCACCTTGGGCCGCGGCAGAATCCACAGCAGTTTGTGCCAGCGGTGGTGCGGCAGGCTGGTGAAGCCGCCGGTCGGTCGGTCAGCCTCGATCGGTCGGCCCGCACGCAGCACGTCGACCATGCGGCCATCGGCCAGTTCGCCGCGGCTGTAGGCCCACTGCTCGAGCGGCGGCACCGTGCCGAACATGCCCCACTCCTGCGTGAGGCTCGCTGCATGAATCGCCTGCCGGACCGGTGCCGGCAGCGGGCGTGCCCGCCACGGCGTGCGATCGTGCACGAAACTCACCGCCGCCAGCACGGCCCCGGCGGCGCAGGCCCAACGGGCCGCGGCCCACCGGCAATCGCGGCCGACGGCGTCGGCCAGTCCTGCGCCGGAGCGGCCCCACACGCTGCCCGGCAGCAGCGGCAGCCAGGCCACCATGCCGATCGGTGCGAACAGCCCGACCGACATCGTCAGCCAGATCGTGACGTGGAACACGAGGAACGCCGCCGCGATCACCGGCCGGGCCGCCGGCCAGGCGATGAACACCAGCGGCCCGACGATCTCGGCGCCGAGCACGCCCCAGGTCAGCGGACGGACCAGCCAGTCGGCGTGCGCCAGCCACATGCCCAGGGGCGTGCCATGGTCGTGGACGGACAGCGCGTAGCGGACCGCCTCCCCGCCGAGCCAGGAGGTGTTCCATTTGGCCAGTCCGGCACCGATGTAGACGGCCATCACCTGCAGCACGAGCGCCACGGTCGCCGGGCCGAAGACCCGCATCGTCCGGAGCCGGCCGGCCCCGGCTGCGCGGCTCGCGTCGCACGACCAGACCGCCCCGAGCGGCAGGAAACAGGACCAGAACAGCAGGCACGAGAGCAGCAAGTCGCCGGCGTTGGCGGCGGGGATGGTGCGGCGGAACACGCTCACTTGCGCGATCCACGCCAGCGCGGTGGCCGTCGTGGTCCGCCAGCCGGCCGCCAGGCAGGCCCCGGCGATGCCCTGAAGGCTGAGGATCGCGGCCGCCCACCGAGTGTCGTGGCACACGAGCGCCAGCGACCACTGAGTCGGATCGCCGTCGAAGTAGTCGCGCACCAGGGGCGGCGGAAAGACGCCGTCTGCGGCGAACATGAGGGTAAAGTCGCGGGTCCGCAGCAACGCGTCGGCCACGAGCACGAGGCCGAGGGCGATGCGAAACACCGCCAGGCTGCGGACATCGATCGTGAACCGACGCTGCAGGGCGTGCTGCACGCGCTGGCGGAGGACGGTCGCGCTCCTGGGCAGGCTCTCGTGCATGTCGGCCGCCGCCGCAGCGGCGTTTCTTGATGGAACCGGGCCGTGAAACTACAACAAGCGGCCGTTTTCGGGCGACCCCAAAACCACGGTCGCAGCCGTCGCATCCCGCTCCTGAGGAGACTCCCCAATGCACGTTCCCCTGGTCGTTCTCGGCGGTGGTCCCGGCGGCTATGCCGCGGCGTTCCTCGCTGCCGACCTCGGCATTCCGGTGGCGATCATCGAGCAGGACGAACGGCTCGGTGGCACGTGTCTGCTGCGGGGCTGCATACCTTCCAAGGCGCTGCTGCACGTCGGCCGGGTGCTTGCGGAAGCGCGGGAGATGGAGGAGTGGGGCATCCACTTCGAGAAGCCGTCCCTGAAACTCGAGCAGCTGCGGGCCCGCAAGGACAAGGTGATCGCCACGCTCACGGGCGGCCTGGCGACGCTCGCCCGCCGCCGCAACGTGCAGCTCATCCGCGGCGTCGCCCGGTTCACGAACTCGACGACGCTCGCAGTCGCTCCGGCGGAGCCGGGCGGCGCAAGCCAGACGGTCACCTTCGATCACTGCATCCTCGCCAGCGGCTCGCGGCCGGCGCGGATTCCGGCCTTCGACATCGGCAGCCCGCGGGTCATGGACTCGACCGGGGCCCTGGAACTCAAGGAGATCCCCGAGTCGCTGCTCGTCGTGGGCGGCGGCTACATCGGCCTGGAGATGGGCACCGTGTATGCCGAACTGGGCTCCGACGTCTCGGTCGTGGAGCTCACCGACACCCTGCTGCCCGGCGCCGACCGCGACCTCGTCAAGCCGCTCCAGCAGCGGCTCGAGAAGCTGTTCGACGCGATTCACCTGCGGACAAAGGTGATGAAGCTCGAGGACGTCGGCAAGGCCGTGCGGGTGCACTTCGAGGGGCCGGAGGGGCCGAGCACCCGCGAGTTCTGTCGCGTGCTCGTGGCCGTCGGGCGGCGGCCTAACTCGGACGGCATCGGCCTGGAGAACACGCAGGTCGTGGTCAGCCCCAAGGGCTTCGTCGAGGTGGACGGCCAGCAGCGGACCGCCGACCCGCACATCCTCGCGATCGGGGACGTGTGTGGCGAGCCGATGCTCGCCCACCGCGCCAGCCACCAGGGGAAGGTGGCCGTGGAGGCCCTGCACGGCGAAGCGGCCCTGTTCGCGCCGCGGGCGATCCCGGCCGTCGTGTTCACCGATCCGGAGATCGCCTGGGCCGGGCTCACGGAGGGCGACGTCGCCGCCCAGGGGCGGACGGTCGAAATCAGTCGCTACCCGTGGGCGGCGAGCGGCCGGGCCCATGCTCTGGGGCGGACCGATGGCTTGACGAAAATCCTCGTCGACCCGGAGACCGACACTGTGCTCGGCGTGGGGATCGTGGGCCCGGGGGCCGGCGAACTGATCGCGGAAGGCGTGCTCGCCATCGAGATGGGCTGTTCGGCCCGCGACCTGATGGAGGCGATTCATCCCCACCCGACGCTCGGCGAGACGGTCGCCTTCTCGGCCGAGAACTACTTCGGCCTGGCTACCGAGATCTACAGGCCCCGGACGGAAGGCAAGTGAGCGGGGGTTTGGCCTGCCGCTGCGGGCTCTGCAATCGCCCTAGACGCCTCCCGGCATCCCCGGAATAATGCGAAAAGTTCCCGCATTTTCCCGGAGTAGACCATGGCCAGCACCGACATCGATCAGTCCGACAGCGTGGTTGCCGGCCCGGCGGAGGACGGCGCCGCGCCGCTGCCCAGGGGAGCCCATGCCCCCATGTCGATCGGCCAGGCAGGCGACGGTTCGTCGGGTCAGCCGGAACGCATGGACGGCACGTCCCAGGTCGACGCCGACCCCACCGAAACACGGGAGTGGCTCGACTCCCTCCGCTACGTGATCAACAGCCGCGGTGGCGACCGGGCCGCCTACCTGCTCCATGCCATCGAGCAGGAGGCCTATCGGCTCGGGGTGGCGATTCCGTTCTCGGCGACCACGCCCTACATCAACACGATCCCCGCCGATCGCCAGCCACCCTTCCCGGGCAATCGCGAGATCGAGCGGCGCATCAAGAGCATCATTCGCTGGAATGCGATGGCGATGGTCGTGCGGGCCAATCGCGAGGACAAGAGCATCGGCGGCCACATTTCCACGTTCGCGTCGTCGGCGACGCTCGTCGAGGTGGCGATGAACCACTTCATCCGCGGCCGCGGCGACGACTATTCCGGTGACCAGGTCTACTTTCAGGGCCACGCCTCGCCGGGCATCTACGCGCGGGCCTTCCTCGAGGGCCGGCTCACCGAGAAGCATCTGGAGAACTTCCGGCGGGAATTGGCCGACGGCGGCGGCCTGTCGAGCTATCCGCACCCCTGGCTGATGCCGGAGTTTTGGGAGTTTCCCACGGTGTCGATGGGCCTGGGGCCGATCATGGCCATCTACCAGGCGCGGTTCAACAAGTATCTCCAGGATCGCGGCATCAAGGACACGAGCCGGCAGCACGTGTGGTGCTTCATCGGCGACGGCGAGACCGACGAGCCGGAGACGCTGGGGGCGATCTCGCTGGCCGCCCGCGAGCAGCTCGACAACCTCGTATTCGTCATCAACTGCAACCTGCAGCGGCTCGACGGGCCGGTGCGCGGCAACGGCAAGATCATCCAGGAGCTCGAGGGGGTCTTCCGCGGCGCCGGCTGGAACGTGATCAAGGTGATCTGGGGCGAGGACTGGGATCCGCTCCTCGACAAGGACGAGGAAGGGCTGCTCGTCAAGCGGATGAACGAGATCGTGGACGGCCAGTACCAGAAGTACGTGGTCATGCCCGGCGGCTACATCCGCGAGCACTTCTTCGGCGCCGACCCCAAGCTCCTGGAGATGGTGGCCCACCTGTCCGACGAGAAGCTGAAGAAGCTCAAGCGCGGCGGTCACGATCCGGAGAAGGTGTATGCCGCCTATGCCGCGGCCATGCAGTGCCACGGCAAGCCGACCGTGATCATCGCCAAGACGATCAAGGGCTACGGACTCGGCGAGGTGGGCGAGGGCCGCAACGTCACCCACCAGCAAAAGAAGCTCAACGAGGACGAGCTGCGGGCCTTCCGCTCGCGGTTCGGCATCCCGATCTCCGACGACGAGGTCGCGAAGGCGCCGTTCTACCGGCCGCCGGAAGATTCCGAGGAGATGCGGTACCTGCGGGAGCGGCGGGCCGCCCTCGGCGGGCAGGTGCCGAGCCGGCCGAAGCAGGGGCCGCTGCTGCAGACGCCGCCGCTGTCCGACTACATCGGCTTCATCGAGAAAAGCGCCGGCCGCGAGGTCTCCACGACCACCGGCGTGGTCACGCTCATGGCGTCGCTGCTCAAGGACAAGCGGATCGGCAAGTACATCGTGCCGATCGTGCCCGACGAGTCGCGGACCTTCGGCATGGATCCGCTCTTCAAGCAGTGCGGCATCTACGCCCATACGGGCCAGCTCTACGAGCCGGTCGACTCAGACCAGCTCCTCTACTACCGCGAGGCAAAGGACGGCCAGATTCTCGAGGAGGGCATCACCGAGGCGGGGAGCATGTCGAGCTTCATCGCCGCCGGCACGGCATACGCCAGCCACGGCGTGCCGATGATCCCGATGTTCATCTACTACTCGATGTTCGGCTTCCAGCGGATCGGTGATCTGATTTGGGCTGCCGGCGACATCCGCGCCCGGGGCTTCCTCCTCGGCGGCACCGCCGGCCGGACGACGCTCAACGGCGAGGGGCTGCAGCACCAGGACGGCCACAGCCAGCTGTTCGCGATGGCCTTCCCGACGGTCAAGGTCTATGACCCGGCGTTCGTCTACGAGGCCACCGTGATCATGCTCGACGGCCTCGATCGCATGTACGCCAAGGGCGAGGACTGGATCTACTACCTCACGGTCTACAACGAGAACTACGAGATGCCGCCGATGCCGCCCGGCTGCGAGCCCGGCATCCTCAAGGGGATGTACCGGCTGCGGGACGTGGCCGCGAAGCCGGCGGGCGGCAAGGCCGCCACGCTGCCGCATGTGCATCTCCTCGGCTCGGGCGCCATCCTCCGCGAGGTGATTCGCGGCGCCGAATTGCTCGCCGAGCACTGGGGGGTGTCGAGCACGGTGTGGAGCGTGACGAGCTGGAAGGAACTGCGGCGCGAGGCGCAGGAGTGCCGCCGCTGGAACATGCTCCATCCCGAATCGACGCCACGGACGAGCTACCTCGAGGACACGCTCGCCGGCCAGGAGGGCGTGTTCGTGGCCGCCAGCGACCATGTGCGGGCGGTGCCCGAGCAGCTCGATCCCTGGATTCCCGGCGGCTTGTTCGTGCTCGGCACCGACGGCTTCGGCCGCAGCGAGCTCCGTGGCCGCCTCCGCCGCCACTTCGAGGTGGACGGCGAGTGCGTCGCGATCGGTGCCCTCTCGCGGCTGGCTGCGGCCGGCGCGGTGGGTGCGCACGTCGTGACCGAGGCGATTCGGAAGCTGGGGGTCGATCCCGACAAGATCGATCCGGCCTCCGCCTGACCATCTGGCGGCCGCCCCCGGTCGTCATCCTCGTTTCGCTCCCCACCCTCCATCCCGACCCCCCGAGCACACACGCATGGCCACTGAATTCAAGCTGCCTGACCTGGGAGAGAACATCGCCTCCGGCGACGTCGTGAGCGTCCACGTGACGGAAGGCGACGTGATCAAGCCGGGCCAGGCGCTTCTGGAGGTCGAGACCGACAAGGCGGTCATCGAGGTGCCCTGTCCCCCGGGCGGCCGGATCGCGAAGGTGCTGGTCAAGAAGGGTGAGACCGTGAAGGTCGGCCAGACGCTCGTGCTCCTGGAGGCTTCCGGGAGCGCGCCGCCCGCCGCAGCGAAGCCGGCGGCGCCAGCTGCCGCCCCCGCCGCGACGAAGCCCGTCGCCCCGGCGCCTGCGCCCGCCCCGGCGCAGCCCGCGCCGACTCCTCCCGCTCCCGCCGCGGCGGCCATCCCCGCGACGACGCCCGTCGAGCATGGCACCCGCAGCCAGTCCGCCGCGGTCGCGGCTGCCGCCGCCGTCGAGCCTGCCGGCCCGGCGGTCCGCCGGCTGGCCCGCGAGCTGGGCGTCGATCTGGCCCGCGTGCGGGGCAGCGGTGCCGGCGGCCGAATCGTGCGGGAAGACGTGATCGCCGCCGTCCGGCAGGCGAGTGCGGCAGGTCCGGCGGTGCGGTCGCGGTCCGAGACGGGCGCCACCGAGCGGGACGACTGGGGCCCGATCCGCCGCGAGCAGATGTCGCGGATGCGGAAGACGATCGCCGCCAACATGGTTCGCAGCGTGCAGACGATTCCGCACCTCACGAACTTCGACGACGCCGACGTCACGGAGCTCGAGCACCTGCGGAAGGCAAGTGCTCCGGAATATGCCAAGAGCAACCTCAAGCTCACGGCGCTCGCATTCGTCATCAAGGCGGTGAGCCTGTCGCTGCGGCAGCACCCCGCAGTGAACGCTTCGATCGATCCGGAAAAGGGCGAGATCGTCTACAAGGACTACGTGAACGTGGGACTGGCGGTGGACACGCCGCGTGGACTCGTGGTGCCGGTGCTGCGCGACTGCGACCAAATGTCGATCCCGCAGATCGCCCAGGCGATCGCCGACACCGCGGAGAAGGCCAAGAACGCCCAGTACGGCCTCGAAGACCTGCGCGGCGGCACGTTCACGATCTCGAATCTGGGGGCCGTGGGCGGCGCCTATTCGACGCCCATCATCAACTGGCCCGAGGTGGCTATTCTTCTGCTGGGTCGCTCCCGGAAGATGCCGGTCGTTCATGAAGACCGCATCGAGCCCCGGCTGATGATGCCATTGTCGCTGTCATACGACCATCGGCTGATCGACGGGGCGATGGCGGCGCGGTTCCTCAACGAAGTGATCGGCTACCTGGAGAGTCCCGGCCGGCTGCTGCTGGCCATGTAAAGGACATGAGCACCATCGACCGCATCGATTCGACCGGCACCGCGAGTCTGGCCTTTCTCGAGGAGCTTTTCGAGCAGTATCAGACCGATCCGGCCAGTGTGCCTGCCGACTGGCGGGCCTACTTCGACGCCTGGCAGGCGGCGCCGACTCCCGGCCGGCCTGCCCCCCTGCCCGGACAGCCGCCCGCCAACGGCCACGCCGCCGGCAACGGGCAGCCGCGGCCCCGTCCGACACCGGCCGCCAAGCTGGTCACGCCCGATGGGATCGCCACGGGCCACGCGGTGGCGATCTCCGCTGGCGCCGTCGCGTTACCCGCGGCGCCCGCCGGCGAGGCGATGCCGCTGCCCTTGCCGCCGGTCGCCTCCGGAACGCGGGGCGAGGAACGGGTCGCATTCCTGCAGGACCGCGTCGACCAGCTCGTGCGGGCGTACCGCGTCCGCGGCCACCTGATGGCCGAGATCGACCCGCTCGGCCGGCCGCGGCCGGGACTGCCGGAGCTCGATCCCCGGTTCTACCACCTCACCGAGGAGGACATGGACCGGTCCTTCTCCACTGACACGATCGAGGGACCGCAGTCGATGTCGCTGCGGGAGATCATCCAGCGGCTGCGGAACACCTACTGCCGGTCGATCGGCGTGCAGTTCATGCACATGGACGATCTGCGGGTGCGGCAGTGGCTGCAGGTGCGGATGGAGGGCTGCGAGAACCGCATCCAGCTCGATCGCCGCCAGCAGCTGCGGATCTACCGGCAGATGACCACGGCCGCCGTGTTCGAGGAGTTCATCCAGAAGCGGTTTCTGGGAGCCAAGAGCTTCTCGCTCGAGGGGTCGGAAAGCCTGATCCCGTTGGTCGAGATGGCGATCGAGCGGGCGGCCGCGCAGGAGATCGGTGATTGCGTGCTGGCGATGGCCCACCGTGGCCGGCTCAACGTGCTGGCGAACATCATGGGCAAGAGCCCGCAGCGGATCTTCCGTGAGTTCGCCGACATGGATCCCGAGCTCCACGTCGGCCGTGGCGACGTCAAGTATCACCTCGGCCACTCCACCGACTACGCGGCGGCAAACGGCCGCAGCGTGCACCTCACCCTGTGCTTCAACCCCAGCCATCTGGAGTTCGTGAATCCGGTGGCGATCGGGCGGATGCGGGCCCGGCAGGACCGGGCCGGCGACCTGGCCCGGCAGGCCGGCCTGGTGATCCTGATCCACGGCGACGCCGCGTTCGCCGGCGAGGGGATCATCCAGGAGACGCTCAATCTCAGCGAGCTCGACGCCTACAGGGTCGGCGGCACGCTCCACGTGATCGTCAATAACCAGATCGGGTTCACGACCGGGCCGCGGGAATCGCGGTCATGCATGTACGCCACAGACGTGGCGAAGATGCTTCAGATCCCGATCTTCCACGTCAACGGCGAGGATCCGGAGGCGGTCGCCCAGGTGGTGAACCTGGCGATGGACTTCCGCCGGGAGTTCCAGCGGGACGTGGTCATCGACATGTACTGCTTCCGCCGCCGCGGCCACAACGAGGCCGACGAGCCGGCGTTCACTCAGCCGGCCTTGTACCGGGTGATCGAGAAGCGGCCCAGCGTGCACGAGAGCTATCTCGAGAAGCTGCTCAAACTCGGTGACGTGACCCGCGACGAGGCCCGCAAGATCGCGGACGAGCAGCACGCCAAGCTGGCGGCGGATCTGTCGGTCGCCAAGAGCGAGGAGTATGTCCATCGCAGCGACGTGGGCGGCTTCTGGTCGTTCTACATCGGCGGTCGCGAGCGCGACGCGGCCGACGTCGACACCGGCGTCCGCCGCGAGGTGCTGGTGCACCTGCTGGAGCGGCTCGTGGCCCTGCCCGACGGATTCCAGCCGCATGCCAAGATCCAGAAGTTCCTCGAGGGCCGCCTGCAGATGGCGGCGGGCGCCGCGCCGCTCGACTGGTCGGCGGCCGAGGCCCTGGCGATGGCGACTCTGGCCACCCAGGGGCTGCGGGTCCGCCTCTCCGGCCAGGACAGCCAGCGGGGCACGTTCAGCCACCGTCACGCGGTGATCCATGACGCGGTCACGGACGAGACCTGGTGCTCACTGGAGCACCTCGCCTCCGACCAGGCCCCGGTCGAGATCTACAACAGCCCGCTCTCGGAGGCGGGTGTGCTCGGCTTCGAGTACGGCTACAGCCTCGACTGCCCCGACGGCCTGGTGATGTGGGAGGCCCAGTTCGGCGATTTCGTGAACGTGGCCCAGGTGGTGATCGACCAGTTCATCGTCAGCGCCGAGGACAAGTGGAACCGGCTGTCGGGCATCGTGATGCTCTTGCCGCACGGCTTCGAGGGGCAGGGGCCCGAGCACTCCAGTGCCCGACTGGAACGGTTCTTGTCGCTGTGCGCCAAGGACAACATCCAGGTCGTCCAGCCGACCACGCCGGCCCAGCTCTTTCACTGCCTGCGGCGGCAGGTGCTGCGGGTGTGGCGGAAGCCGCTGGTGGTGATGACCCCCAAGAGCCTGCTGCGGAATCCGCAGTGCGTGTCGCCGATGGAAGAGCTCGTGCAGGGCTCGTTCCAGCGGGTGATCCCCGACGCCGGCGGCACGCCCGCCCGCGACATCCGCCGCATCCTGCTGTGCAGCGGCAAGGTGGCCTACGAGCTGGAGAAGCGGCGGCAGGAGCTGGGGCGGCGCGACGTGGCGATCATCCGCATCGAGCAGCTCTACCCGCTGCCGAAGGAGGCGCTGGAGGCCGCCCTGGCCGGCTACGCGGCCGGCACGCCGGCGGTCTGGGTGCAGGAAGAGCCCGAGAACATGGGTGCCTGGCGGTTCTTCCGCATCCACTTCGGCGAGCGGCTCCTCGACCGGTTTCCGTTCACGGGCGTCTGCCGGCAGAGCGCTGCCAGCCCCGCCACCGGCTCGAAGAAGAGCCACGACCTCGAGCAGAACGAGCTGCTCGGCGCCGCGTTCACAAGTTGACCGATCCCGCGGGACGGCCCGCGGCACGCCCCCCAACCCCACTTTTCCATGGCACTCGAACTGAAAGTTCCCGAAGTTGGTGAATCGATCACGGAGGTCGTGATCGGCTCCTGGAAGAAGCGCGAAGGCGACGGCGTCGCCCTCGACGAGTCGGTCGTCGAGATCGAAAGCGACAAGGCGACCGTCGAGCTGCCGGCCCCGGCGGCCGGCACGGTGACGAAGATCCTCAAGGCGAGTGGCGAGAAGGCGGTCGTCGGCGAGGTGATCGGCTACCTGGAGCCCGCGGGCGCCGCCGCATCGGTCACGCCCCCCGCTCCCGCGCCGGTCGTGGACGTGAAACGCACCGGCGGCCGCACCGACATCGGCTCCGTCCAGCCGGCCGCGGCCTCGCCGCCGGCGGCCCGCGTCATGCCGGCCGCGGCCCGGGTGCTCGGCGAGGCCGGCCTGCCCGCGGCGGGCGTCGCCGGCAGTGGTCCGGGAGGCCGGGTCACCAAGGCCGACGCCACGGCGGCCGTCGCCGCCCGTCCGGCCGCTCCCCCGGCGCCGGCCGCCAAGGCGGCGCCGCCAGCCTTGCAGGCCATGGCCGCCCCGGGCTCCCGCCAGGAGCGGCCGGTGCTCATCAGCCCGATCCGTCGCCGCATCGCCGAGCGGCTCGTCGAGGCCCAGCACCAGGCGGCGCTGCTGACGACCTTCAACGAGGTCGACATGTCGGCCGTGATGGCGCTGCGGGCGAAGTTCAAGGACGTGTTCCAGGAGCGGTACGGCGTGAAGCTCGGCTTCATGTCGTTCTTCGTGCGGGCGGCGGTCGAGGCCCTGCGGGCCGTGCCGCAGGTGAACGCGGAGTATCGCGATCCGCACATCGTGTTCCGCGACTATTACGACATCGGCATCGCGGTCGGCGGCGGCAAGGGGCTCGTGGTGCCGGTGATCCGCAACGCCGAGATGCTCTCGTTCGCCCAGATCGAGCAGACGATCGGCGACTTCGCCCGGCGGGCGGCCGACAACAAGATCAAGCTCGAGGAACTCCAGGGGGGCACGTTCACGATCTCCAATGGCGGCGTGTATGGCTCGATGCTCTCCACGCCGATCATCAATCCCCCACAGAGCGGCATCCTCGGCCTGCACGCGATCACGGAACGGCCGATGGCCGTCAACGGCCAGGTCGTGATCCGGCCGATGATGTATCTCGCGCTGTCCTACGACCACCGGCTCGTGGACGGTCGCGAGGCGGTCACCTTCCTCAAGCGGATCAAGGACACGATCGAGGATCCGACGCGGCTCATGCTGGAGGTGTGAGGACTCGACCGGCCGTCCGCCTCTCCCCTGGGAGAGGCCGGCCGTAGGCCGGGTAAGGGTGCCGGGATCCTGCGGTTCGTCACCAAGGCACCCTCACCCCGGCCCTCTCCCAGAGGGAGAGGGAGCAAGAGGAACGAACCCATCTCGCGGAGGACCACCATGACTTATGACCTGATCGTGATCGGCGGCGGGCCGGGCGGCTATGTGGCCGCGATTCGGGCGGCGCAGCTCGGCATGAACGCGGCCGTGGTGGAGCGGGAGCCGCAACTCGGTGGCACCTGCCTGCGTGTCGGCTGCATCCCGTCGAAGGCGCTGCTGGAGTCGAGCCACAAGTTCGAGGTGGCCCGGCACGAGCTCGGGGTCCACGGGATCCAGGTGGGCGGCGTGGCGCTCGACCTGGCCACGATGATGAAGCGCAAGGCGGACGTCGTCGGCACGCTCGCCAAGGGAATCGACGCGCTGCTCGCCAAGAACAAGGTCGCCCGCCTGCGGGGCACCGGCCGGCTGGCCGGGGCCGGCAAGGTCGAGGTGACCGCCGCCGACGGCGGCGTGACTGCGGTGGAGGCGCCACGGATCATCGTGGCCGTCGGCAGCCGTGCCGTGGTGCTCCCGGGCGTCGAGGTCGACGGGCGGGTGGTCGGCACCAGCACGGAGGCGCTGTCGTTCGACGCCGTGCCGGCCCATATCGTGGTCATCGGCGGCGGGTACATCGGCCTGGAGTTGGGAAGCGTCTGGCGGCGGCTGGGGTCGCAGGTGACGGTGCTCGAATACGCCGACCGGATCCTGACGGGCATCGATGCCGAGATCGCCTCCGAGGCGCTCACGCTCTTCAAGAAGCAGGGCCTCGACATCCGCCTCGGGGCGAAGGTGAAGTCTGCCCGGGCGGCCGACGGCGGCTGCATCGTCGAGTGCGATGGCCAGGAGCCGATCCGCTGCGACCGTGTGCTGGCCGCGACGGGGCGGGCGCCGGCCACCGACGGTCTCGGCCTGGAAACGGTCGGCATCCAGGTTGATCGCCGCGGCTGCATCCCCGTGGACGGGCATTTCCGCACGACCGCGCCCGGCGTGTGGGCGATCGGTGACTGCATCCCGGGCCCGATGCTCGCCCACCGCGCCGAGGAGGACGGGGTCGCCTGCGTGGACGGGATGGCGGGCCGCTGGGCCCACGTCGACTACGGACTGGTGCCGGCGGTGGTGTTCACGCATCCCGAGATCGCCGCCGTGGGGCGAACGGAGGAGCAGCTCGTCGCCGACGGCGTCACCTTCAAGAAGGGCGTGTTCCCGTTCCGGGCCAACGGGCGGGCGCGGACGATCAATGACACGGCCGGCAAGGTGAAGGTGCTGGCCGACGCCGCGACCGACCGGGTCCTCGGCATCCACGTCATCGGTCCGGCGGCCGGCGACCTGATCGGCGAGGCGGCGGCGGCGATGAACTTCGGCGCCACGGCCGAGGACATCGCCCGCGTCTGTCACGCGCACCCCACGCTGCCCGAGGCCCTCAAGGAGGCGGCGCTCGCCGTCGACGGCCGCGCCATCCACGCGTAGTGATCCGCTGCGACGCGGAGTCCCCCGGCTTCCGCCGGGGGCTTTTTGTGGGACGGTCGCGCCCAAGAAGCCCCGGGTGGCAACCCGGGGACACCGGGTTTGAACGCCATCTCGCTCACCAGCGCCAGCCGAGGCCCACGTCGGAGAAGAATGGGGCCGCCTCCCCTGTCAGGCCCCAGCCGACGCGGAGGCCGATCTCCATGTTCTTCGTCACCATGTAGTGGGTCCCCGGGCTGAAGAACGGCCGGGCCGTGTTGTCGGTGAGTCCGGCGGTGTAGGAGCCAAACCACTCGGCGTGCACCTCCCAGCGGTCGGTGACCGGGATCCGCAACACGGCTGACGGCGTCCAGCGGCTGAACCAGTCGACGAAGCCCTCGGCGTAGGCGTAGCGGATCGCCCCGTCGAGCCGCCAGCCGTTGGCCAGTTCCCAGCCGGCGACGTAGGTGGCGACCGGCGAGGTGCCGAAAACGTCGCCGTAGGCGGGAGTGGTGGCCTCGAGGATGAAGCAGCTCTCGGGTCGCCAGCCCTGCTGGGCCGTGACGTTCACCTTGAGGCCGTAGAGGATGCTCGTCTCGTAGAGCGTGCTGCCGTCGAGCGTGCCCTCGCCGACCTCCACGCTCGTGACCACGTTTCCCTGCGAGCCGACGCCATAGTTGACGCCGAACCGCCACTCGAGCCAGTCCGTGGCCCCGATCCGCAGCAGCCATTCGGGGTAGTTGTTGGTCGGCCGGCCGGTGAGGTTGTCGATGTAGACGTACGACGCCTCGTGCAGCAGCACGCCGGGTGCGACCGTGTGCGTAGAGGGCGTGAACGCGTCGCGATCGGTGCCCAGGTCGCCTTCCTCACCGTGCGCCATCGCGCCGGCAGCGGCCACCAGGCAGGCGAGCACCATGCCGAGCACGGCCGGGGCGGGTGGATGACAAGGGGCGGGCACGGCGGGCCTCCGGGCGTGTCCGTTCGTTCGGTTACGCGGAGGTTCCCGGGTCGCACTTTTTCACGGGACCGTCACCCGCCGCCCCGCTTCCCCGGCTCGCGGGCAGCGCCCGCCTTGCCTGGTCAGCCGCGGAGGATGCGGTTTTCGGCATCGACCACGATCACGGCCGGTTCGTGCGTGGCGGCGGCGGCGGCATCGAGCCAGGCGAACGACATGATCGTGAGCCGGTCGCCGGGCTTCCCGAGCAGGGCCGTGGCCCCGTTGAGTTCGATCGCGCCCGAGCCCGGCGGCCCGTAGATGACGTACGTCTCGAACCGCTCGCCGTTGGCCATGTTGCCGACGAGAATCCGCTCGTAGCGGCGGAGGCCAACCCGCTCGGCGAGGTCGGCGGCGATCGTCAGGCTGCCCTCGTAGTCGACGGAGGCCCCGGTGACGCAGGCGCGGTGGATCTTGGACTTGAGCAGGCAGATGGTCATGATGCTTGGGCTGGCAGCCGAATCGGGTTGAAAAATGACAAGTACGCCCGGCTGGATTCGAACCAGCGAGCATTGTACACACGAGGCTTCGCCCTCCGGGCTCACCTCGCTTGGGCACCCTCCGGTGCCTGGTGGAGGGCGGGCATCATGCCCGCCGATCGCGGCAATACGCCCGGGTGGACTCGAACCACCGGGGATTGTACACGCGAGGCTTCGCCCTCCGGTCTCACCTCGCTTGGGCACCCTCCGGTGCCTGGTGGAGGGCGGGCATCGTGCCCGCCGATCGTGGCAATACGCCCGGCTGGATTCGAACCACCGGGGATTGTGCACGCGAGGCTTCGCCCTCCGGTCTCACCTCGCTTGGGCACCCTCCGGTGCCTGGTGGAGGGCGGGCATCGTGCCCGCCGATCGCGGCAATACGCCCGGGTGGATTCGAACCACCGGGGATTGTGCACGCGAGGCTTCGCCCTCCGGTTTCACCGCGCTTGGGCACCCTCCGGTGCCTGGTGGAGGGCGGGCATCGTGCCCGCCGATCGCGGCAATACGCCCGGGTGGACTCGAACCACCGACCCTGGGATTAGAAATCCCATGCTCTATCCGGCTGAGCTACGGGCGCGAAGGTGTTGCGACGGAATGCGACGACCGCGGGACTTTCCTGAAATGGTCGGATTGTAGCCTTCCAATCGCGGCCCTGTCTGCTTCACCGCGAGCAGCCGGAGTTTCGCGGCCCGCGGAAGGGCCTTGATCGCCGCCTCGCGTTTCAGAGCCAGCGACTTCGTGGGCTGCGGTTCCTGGTAGGCCAGACGCACGGGGAGCCGGCTGCGGGTGTAGCGGGAGGCCTTGCCCGAGCCATGGGCCTGCAGCCGCTTGGGCAGATCGTTCGTGATGCCCGTGTAGAGCGAGCCGTCGCGGCAGCGGAGGATGTACACGAGCCAGTGCGGCGGCGGGTGACGGCGTTGGACGGCGGTGTTCAGTGACGGCATTCTCGGGCCTTCGTGCCACGGTCGCGGCGGCTGGCAAACCGAATCACCACTCACCCATGTCGCGGCCGACGCGCATAATACCGCGGCTCCACCATGCATCCAGCCGCCCTTCCGCCCGACGCGCTGCTCGCCGACGTGCAGGAGATGCACACGCGCCGTTCGGGGCCCGGCGGGCAGCATCGCAACAAGGTGCAGACCGCAGTCGTGCTCGTCCATCGCCCCACGGCGATCGCCGCCGAGGCCGCCGAACGGCGGTCGCAGGCCGAAAACCGTCGCGTGGCCCTGGGACGCCTGCGGCTCAGACTCGCCCTCGAGCACCGCACCCCGGCATTGCCTGCTCCGTCGGCGCGGTGGCTGGCCCGGGTGCGCGGCCGGCAGTTGGCGGTGGCGGTGGATCACCACGACTATCCGGCCCTCGTCGCCGAGGCTCTCGACCAGTTGCAGGCCCACGGTCTCGACATGCCGGCCACCGCCGCCGCCTTGGGCGTGACCACGACGCAGTTGCTGAAGCTCTTCAAGAAGACGCCCGAGGCCTGGACGACGCTCAACCGCCTGCGGAGCGGCGCGGGGCTACCAATGCTCCGGTAAACGACAGCGGAATGGACGGCCGGCATGGACGGCTGGGCGGTTTTCACGCCCGGTGTCCCCGGGTTTCCACCCGGGGCTTGTTGGAACTGAGACGGGACCGATTCCCTGGTCAGCGGCGGGGGGCGATGACGCCGACGGCCAGACGCCTGTCGGTGAAGTACGGGTCGCCGCCACCGTTGCGGCCCTCGGGCTGCCGGTGGAAGGCGTCGACCCAGTAGTAGCCGTCGAGCATGCCCGCGCGGATCATGTCGCTCACGAGCTTGTTCCGCTCGCGGTCGATGTCGGGGCTGATCTTGTGCGTCACACCCCCCGTCGTGCGGCTGATTTCGACCCGCTCGTCGTAGGTGGCCGCCCCGACCCAGAGCGGCTTGCCGGCGGCATCCACGGCCTCCGCCCTCCAGAAGCGGACGTGGTGCCGCTGCTTGGGGCTGTCGCCCACGGGCTGCTCGAAGGCGGCGTCCTGCTTGCGATCCCACAGGTAGAGGTCGCTGACCGGGGCGTGGGCGTAGGGTTTCCGCAGCACGACGTCGGCGGCAATCCGCACCGAGGTGCGCAGCGTGATCGGGTCGGCGGCGTACCAGCCGGCCGCGGCGAGCGTGCGGTGCAGTTCCTGTTCGGAGCCGATGAAGGCGATGTTGACGGCGTCGCCCTGCCGGCCGTGGGCCGTCGTCGTGTGCCGCGGGCAGCGGGCCAGGGCGGGGTGCCCGGCGATCGTGCCCGCCTGGGGATGCTGCAGTGGTTCGACCGCCGAGCCCGATGATGAGGCCAACGCGATCATCACGGCCACGAGCCGTGCCCAACGGCCAGGCAGCGTGCACACCATGGAACGGCCCTCGGGGTGGGGGCGGAGAACGGCTCCGGAAAACGGAGCGGGACGGTAGCCGACGGCCGCGGCGGTCCTCAAGGCCAACCGGCGGTGACCGCCGGGCGGCCGCGCGGCACGTCCAGCCGTGGCTCAGCGGTAGCGGGCCATGAGAGCGTCGAGGGCGGCCGCCCCCGGGCAGAGCCGCTCGTAGGGCAGATCGACCAACGGCGTCGCGGGCGTCTTCAGCAGGTCGTGCATGTCGCGGCTCCGCTCGTCCACGAAGAGCAGGCCCGTGGCGATCTCGCCCCGCCCCTGGCAGGCCCGCACATGGGCGTAGGCGCACGTGCGGTCGGTCGGGTCGTAGTCGGCGGCCGTGGCCCGGAGGCGGACTGAGCTGCCGTCGTGCATCTGCACGACGCGGACGGGGTCGGCGCCATTGGCGGCGGTCGGCAGCGTGATCTCCGTGTGCACCGGCACGTAGTCGGCGTGCACCGCCTCCACCTCGTGCTCGCGGGTGAACTTGTAGCTCTTCGTCGAGCCCTCGTGGTCGTTGAACGTCACGCACGGGGAGATCACGTCCACCAGCGCCAGGCCCTTGTGGGCGATGCCCGCCTTGAGGATCGGCACGAGCTGCTGCTTGTCGCCCGAGAACGAGCGGGCCACGAACGTCGCCCCGATCGAGAGGGCCAGCAGCACCGGGTCGATCGGCGCCTGCTCGTTGGCTTCGCCCCGCTTGGAGGTCGAGCCGACGTCGGCCGAGGCGGAGAACTGCCCCTTGGTGAGTCCGTAGACGCCGTTGTTCTCGATCACGTAGAGCATGTCGACGTTGCGGCGGATGGCATGGGCCATCTGGCCGATGCCGATCGAGAGCGAGTCGCCGTCGCCGGAGATGCCGATGTAGGTGAGGCCGCGGTTGGCGGCGGCGGCGCCCGTGGTCACCGACGGCATCCGGCCGTGCACGGAGTTGAAGCCGTGCGACTGCTTCATGAAGTAGGCCGTGGTCTTCGACGAGCAGCCGATGCCGCTCATCTTGGCGGCCCGATGGGGCTCGAGCGCGAGTTCCCAGGCCGCCTGGACGAGGGCGGCGGTGACCGAGTCGTGGCCGCAGCCGGCGCAGAGGGTGCTCATCACCCCCTCGTAGTCGCGGAGCGTGAGGCCGAGGCGGTTGGTCCGCAGGCTGGGATGTCGAACCGGCGGCTTGACGATCGAAGTCATGCGGACACCTCCTCCCGGGCCCCGGTCACGGCCTCGACCACGACGCGGGCCGTGAGCGGCATGCCACCGTAGTCGAGGATCGGGATCATGTCGGCGGGCGGGATGCCCAGCTCGATCGCCAGCAGCGACCGCAGCTGCCCGTCGCGGTTCTGCTCGATCACGAACAGGTGGTCGTAGGCCGCGATGAACTCCCGCACCTCCTCGTCGAACGGGAAGCCGCGGATTCGCATCACGTCCACGAGGATGCCCTGGGCCCGGAGCTTGTCGGCCGCCTCGCGGACGGCGGCGTCGCAGCCGCCGATCGTCACCAGGCCCACGTCGGCCCCGTCTTGGAGCGTGAACGCCGGCTTGGGCACGAGCGTGGCGGCGTGGGCGAACTTCCGCCGCAGCCGGTCCACGAGCTCGGTGTAGGCGGCGGAGTCCTCGGTGTAGGCGGCGTGCTTGTCGTGGCCGGAGCCGCGGACGAAGTAGGCACCCTTGGCGCCGACGCCGGGCAGCGTGCGGGCGGCGATGCCGTCGCCGTCCACGTCAAGGTAGCGGGAGAACCGCTTGAGCTTCTCCAAGGCTGCGGCGTCGAGCACCTTGCCGCGGTCGGGTCGGTAGGCGTCGTCCCACTCCAGCCGCTTCACCATCCAGTCGTTCATGCCGATGTCGAGGTCGGTGGCCACGAAGACCGGCGTCTGCAGGCGGTCGGCGAGGTCGAAGGCCTGGACCGCCATCTCGAAGCCCTCCCGCGGGTTGGCCGGGAAGAGGATCGGGTGCTTGGTGTCGCCGTGCGAGGCGTAGGCCAGGGAGAGCAGGTCGGCCTGCTGCGTGCGCGTGGGCATGCCCGTCGCCGGGCCGCACCGCTGGATGTCGAAGAACACGGCCGGGATGTCGGTGTAGTAGGCCAGGCCGATGAACTCCTGCATCAGCGAGATGCCCGGGCCCGACGTGTTGGTGAAGGCCCGGGCGCCGGCCCAGCCGGCGCCGATCACGATCCCCGCCGCGGCCAGCTCGTCCTCGGCCTGGAGGATGGCGTAGTTCCGCGCCCCGGTCTCCTCGTCGACGCGGTACTTCTCGCAGAAGACCTTGAAGCCCTCCATCAGCGACGTGGCCGGCGTGATCGGGTACCAGGCGCCCACCGTCGCCCCGGCGTAGACCGCTCCCAGGGCGCAGGCCGTGTTGCCGTCGATGAGGATCGAGTCGCCCGTGGCGTTCATCTTCTCGAGGCGGAAGGGGAGCGGGCAGGGGTAGTGCTGCCGGGCGTAGTCGTGCCCCAGGCGGATCGCCTTGTGGTTCGCCTCGAGCAGCTTCGGCTTCTTGCCGTAGGTCTGCTCGAGCAGCTCGTCGACGACGGCCATGTCGATGTCGAGCAGCGCCGTGAGGGCGCCGGTGTAGGCGATGTTGCGCAGCAGCGTCCGCTCGCGGTCGCCCTCGAAGGCCGCGACGCACAGTCGGCCGAACGGGATGCCGAGGATCGTGATCCCCTCCCGCTCGAGTTCCTTGGGCAGCGGCCACGACGAGTCGTAGAGCAGGAAGCCGCCCGGGCGGACGGTGGCCACGTCCGTGGCGTAGGTGGCCGGATTGAGGGCCACGACGAGATCGACCTCGCTCGGCCGGGCCATGTAGCCGTCCTTGCTGACCCGGATCTCGTACCAGGTGGGCAGGCCCTGGATGTTGGACGGGAAGATGTTCTTCCCCGAGACGGGGATTCCCATGCGGAAGATCGCCTGCATGAGCAGGCCGTTGGCGCTGGCCGAGCCCGTGCCGTTGACCGTGCCGATCTTGAAGGCGAAGTCGTTGATGCCGTTCATGCCGTCACCAGTTCCTCTCGCGGGCCGGCGCCGCCCGCCACCGGCTTGATCAGGTCGAAGAGCCGCATGTCCCAGGCCGCCGTCGGGCAGCGCTCCGCGCACAGGCCGCAGTGCAGGCAGACGTCCTCGTCCTTGACCATCACCCGCTGCGTCTGCGGCAGGGCGGCGGAGAGGTAGATCTCCTGCGTGAGGTTGACCGCCGGGGCGGAGAGCCGCTGCCGCAGGTCGGCTTCCGGGGAGTGGTTGGTGGTGATCGTCAGGCAGTTCGTCGGGCAGACGTCGATGCAGGCGTCGCACTCGACGCACTTCCGCGGCGTGAAGTGCGTCTGGATGTCGCAGTTCAGGCACCGCGACACCTCCGTCGCCACCTGCTCCGGCGAGAAGCCGAGCTCCACCTCGCAGTTCAGGTCGCGGAACCGCTTGGCGAGTTCCTCGTGCCGCATCACCTGCCGGGTGGAGGGGTCGTAGTCGTTGTCGTAGGCCCAGGAGTGGAGGCCGTTCTTCACGCTCACGAGCGTCATCCCCGCGGGCGGCCGTTCGCCGACCGGCCGGCCGTGGCACTGGAGATCGATCGAGATCGCCGCCTGATGGCCGTGGGCCACCGCCCAGATGATGTTCTGCGGGCCCCATGCCGCGTCGCCGCCGAAGAACACCCGCGGATGGGTGCTCTGGTGGGTGACACGATCGACGACGGGCATGCCCTTGGCGTCGAACTCCACGCCCGCGTCCCGCTCGATCCAGGGGAAGGCGTTGTCCTGGCCGATGGCGAGGATCACGGCGTCGCAGGGGATCGTGGCCGTCCGCACGACCTTGCTCGCGGCCCGGCCGGCGGCGTCCTCCGTCCACTCCAGGACCTCGAACTCCATGCCCACAAGCCGGCCGTTCTCGACGATCATCCGCTTCGGAGCGTGGTTCTCGACGATCTCGACCTGCTCCTCCTCGGCGTCCTCGAGCTCCCACGGCGAGGCCTTGAAGTGCCTCCGGCCGCGGCGGGCGACGACCTTCACGTCGGTGGCCCCGAGCCGCTTGGCCGTGCGGCAGCAGTCCATGGCGGTGTTGCCCACGCCGATGATGATCACCCGCGGCTCGATCTGCTCGACGTGCTTGAAGTGCACGTTCGCCAGCCACTCGATGCCGATGTGCACCTGCCCCGGGGCGTCGTGGCGGCCGGGGATGTCGAGATCCTTGCCCTTGGGGGCGCCGCTGCCGATGAACACGGCGTCGTAGCCCTCGTCGAGCACGGCCTTGAGGCTCGTCACGGGCGTGCCGTAGCGCATCTCGGCGCCCATGTCGATGATGAAGCCGCACTCCTCGTCGAGCACGCTGGCGGGCAGCCGGAACGACGGGATGTTGATCCGCATCAGGCCCCCCGGCTCGTGATTCTTCTCGTAGATCACCACCTCGTAGCCCAGGGGCAGGAGGTCGTTGGCGACCGTCAGCGACGCCGGGCCGGCGCCGACCAACGCCACCCGCTTGCCGTTCTTCACCGCCGGCGGCTGCGGCAGGAACTGTCGGATGTCGTCGCGGAGATCGGCCGCGACCCGCTTCAGGCGGCAGATCGCCACCGGCTTCTCGTCGACGCGACCGCGGCGGCAGGCGGGTTCGCAGGGCCGGTCGCAGGTGCGGCCGAGGACGCCGGGGAAGACGTTCGATTCCCTGTTGAGCAGGTACGACTCGGTGTATCGGCCTTGGGCGATGAGGCGGATGTAGGCCGGGACGTTGGTGTGGGCCGGGCAGGCCCACTGGCAGTCGACGACCTTGTGGTAGTAACGCGGATCAGAGACGTCGGTTGGTTCCATGGCGCGAAGTTGCTTTTTTGAAGCGGTCCCATAGCCCCCGGCGAAGATTCGAAACAGTGTCTCCGGCGCTGCCGGTGGTGGCAAGCGGGATCTTGACGAATGCCGCGGCCGGTCCGGGCGACCGCGGAGCAGGCGGAATCTGTTGGTCACGGGCCGGTTTAGAGCGCATCCGACTTTGGTGTAGCACCGGCTTCGGGGGGCGGCAAAAGTCGCCGCTGCGCGGTCTTGCAGATTCTCGCTGTGGCCGCGGCGGCCACACGCTCGTCGAGCGTTCGCCGACCCCCTCGCCTCCCTCTCCCGCTGTGTCCAGGAAACGCGACACGTATCCCAGAACCGTTCTCGCTCGTTTGCCGGCGGCGCGTGCCGCACAAGCCCGGGCGATCTCAGCCCTGCGATGCGACCGAAAGGTCGTCATCTCCCAAACCTCCGGAGAACGGTCGGAACGCGTTCGACGCCCCGGCACCATGGGGAACGTCAGTCCTGACCAGCCGCTTCATGGTGTGCCGTCACGAAGCGGCGCCGAGTGCGTGATGCAATGCAGACTCGAGGATGCGGGACAGTTCGAAGTATTCAGCCGGATCGACATGGGAATAGACGGGTGCGCAACACATCCGTCGTGCCAGGCTCTCCGCAACGGGGCACGGTTCCAGGACTTCGCATTCCGGGATCGTGGAGAGCGAGGGCGAGTAGTATCGCCGTGTCTCCATGCCGAGGTTCGCGCACGCCTGGGCGAAGCGGTCCGCGGAGTTGGGGCAGGGAAACAAGATGGGGAATAATTGCCAGGCGGAATGCGACGGCTCGCGGCAGAACGACAGACCGGGAAAGCGGCTGGCCACGTCGATGTAACGCGCGGCGAGCCGCTGCCGGGTGCGCAGTTGATCGGTAAATCCTCGTGCGACTGCCAGTCCCACCGCGGCATGGAACTCCGCGAGTTTGCCGTTGATGCCCCAATGGGGCTCGGTGGCCGTGTCCGGCAGGCCGAAGTTCAACGCCTTTCGGAGCCGATACTCGAACTTGTGGTGTGCGAAAACGGCGCCGCCTTCGCCGATGCCGAACGGTTTGGTCGCGTGTAGCGAGTACGCCTCGAACACCAGGGCATCTCTCTCGTAGGGCGTGCGATCCACTCCGAGGCCGGCGGCGTTGTCGATGACGAGGACGGCGTCGCGCCGGGAAGTGACCGTGGCGTGACGTGAAAAGTCGAACATCAATCCGAATGGGTTGACGACGACCGCGGCCCGGGCCCCGGTCGCGGCGAACGCCTGATCGAGGGCTGCGGGCGAAACACGCCAGTCGTGCGGATCGACGTCGATCACGATCGGGGTGGCATGGGCCATGCGGATGGCGGCCAGCGTGGCGGGGAACGTGAACGCGGGCACGAGCACCTTGCCCTCGACGCCCGTCGCGATCAACGCGGCCGTGATTGCCGCCGTGCCGCTCGACGCCAGGACGCAGGTGGTGCCCTGGGTTCCCCAGCGTGCCACGAACTCGTCTTCAAGCCGGCGGGAGAGTGGGCCGAAGTTGGAAAACCGGCCGCTGCGATACGCGACATCGATCAGTTCCCGCCATGCCTCGGGCCGGGGGATCGCCGACCGGATGAGCGGAAAGCGAAAGTCCGTCGTGGGAGGTTGGGCAGGGGCGTGCATTGGCGAGTCTGCGATGGTTCAGGCCGGGCGGACTGCAGGTGCTGCGAAGAACGTGTCCCGGTTTTCAGCCGAGTAGTCCTCGTAGTCGAAGATGTTCAACAGGCTCAAGTGGCGATGCCGCACCCGGGCGGTGACCCCGGGCGTCATGCCCCGGCTGCGAAATGCGGCGGCGAGCTGGGCATCCGTGCGGAGGCCGATTTCTTTCATGGCTGCGGTGTCAAGCATCAGGAGCCGACCCGGTGGGTTGCCGATCGGGCACGGCGGCTCGGTGAGGAAAAACTCGCGCGTTGGGTCGGCCCACGACGGATCTTCGACAAACGACCGCTCCGGGCTGTCGCATTTCGCGAGGAAGCGGCGAGCACGTGTTGATGGGGCGACCTGCGAGACCAGCTGGCTTTCCAGGACGAAATCACCGGTGTCGATCAGGCTGCCGAGCATGCCGATCCGCGGATGCGCAGCCATGATCCCGCTCAAGGTTTCGATCCAGCACCGGTCATGCGGCACGATCGCGGCATCGCCTTCGAGAAACACATGCAACGGACCGCATTCCCGGAGGCGATCCCGGTAGCCGCAAACGATGTTGTCGAAGGAGTTGTCGGGAAACCGAACAATCTCGGAAAACAGCCCGCGCCGCTCAAAGCCCGCGATTACGCGATCCTTGCATGGGTCATCGCAGTAATTGTCGAGCAGGACGACGCGGGCCGGCGACCGCGTGGATCGCCAGAGCGCGTCGAGCGCGACCCATAGATGGATGGGGCGGGACCACGAGGCGACGAATATCGTGCACGGTTGGCGTCCCGCCCAACCGGATGGCTGAAAAGGACTGCTCATCCGCATTGCGGAGCCTTTCGGGCGTCGAGATGGTCGCGCAACCGGCGGGCCATTTCGGGCGTGCGCCGATTGGCGTGTGGAATCGGGACGGCGGGGTTGCGGGCCACGCCCAGGAACCTGCACAGCTCGTCGAACGTCGACGGCGAGTCCAGTTCGCCGGTGAACAGTTGTTGCGGCATGGTGGCGAAGGAGCTGCGCACGTCTGCGACATGGCGACGATAGACCGCCTGATAGTGGTCCGCATGCTCCGTGATCGACAAGAGGTTGAAGGCGGTCGGATCGAGGTCGGGACGGCTCGCGATCATGGCCTCGAGCTCGCTGGTGCGGCCGAAGATTCGCGCGTGGATGTCGGTCTGGCCGGGGTTCAAGCCGCCGCTGTGGTGACAGAGTGATTGGAACCACAGCCCCGGATCGCGGGTCAGGAGGACAAACTTGGCCTCCGGAAAGCGAGCCGCGAGCACCCGATGGAAGCCCGGGCACCACCACGGGTCGTCCTCGAACGCATCCCGTTGCAGGAATTCAGGGCAACTGAAAATCGCCTCGTAGTCGTCGTTCATCCAGGCCCGCGTCCAGCCCATGCGGAACGACAGCGGCCAGCCCGCTCTGCGGAAACCGTGCGCCTCGAGCCAATCCCCGACGGACGTCGTCCCACTGCGCTGCATCGAGAGGCAGAAAACCCTGGGCCGCTCGGGGTGCTCATCCTGCATGGTGGGCCTCGGTGCGGGCCGAACGCTCGACTGCTGAACCGGTGCGGAGTGTACCGCATCGTGCCGCCGTGCAGCGATCGTTCCCGGGCGAGCCGGTTCGCGCGACATGGTGCGGAAACGTCGATCGGGAACGAGTGAGAAGTGGTTTTTGGCGCGGCTTCCCGGCCCGGCCACCTAGCACCACGTGGGCTCATCGGCCTGGTGATCGCCATCACGGAAATGGTGATTATCGCGATTTAACGCCGGAATTTCAGCGTTCCAGGGGGCGGAAGGGCCGCTCCTCGGCGGCGCGATCACTGGAACGGTGATTTCGGGTCGAACGCCCCGCTCGGCGGCTTTCAGGTGCCTGGGTTCTTTCGACCGCGGAAAAGACTGCACGAAACGCGGTTGTGCGGATTCAAAAACGGAATTGGCACGCCACGTGCGTTTGCTTTTCTGCGACGCGAGCGATCGCGGGCCTTGACGGGAAGCGTCGCGGTCCGGGCGATCGGTCGCTGCGGCGATTTCGATTTTCATGGCGGCTCGAGGGCCGCGAAGGAGGTGCGAGATGATGGTCGTGGCAGTGGGGATTACGTCCGAGGAAGTGCGGTCGCTGGCCGGCAAGGCCGACCGCCGCTCGGTGCGGGCACCGGGCGACATCAAGTGCCTGGTCGTCTCGGGCGACGGCGGGTTCCGCGGTCGTCTGGAGGCGGTGGCCGATTTGAGCGGCTGTGCGACGTGCGAGACGCCCGTCGACGTCGCGGAGATGGCTGGTGTCGTCGACGGCGATTACCAGCTCGTGATCGTCGACGTCGCCCATCCGTTGGGCGATCGCGTCAACGACACGGTCGAGGTGGCCGAGGAGTTTGCCAGCCGCACGGGCACCCTGCTCGTGGTCTGCGGCTCCGAGGACAGCGTCGAGGAGGAGTTGTGGGCGCGGCAGCTCGGAGCCTGGGTGTATCTGCCCGGCGTGTCGAGCGGCGACGCTCTCGTGTCCCTGTTTGCCGAAGCCCGGCGGGTCGCGGATCGGCGGGGCGCCTGGCAGTTGGTCTAGCGGTCGGTGGCGGTGGTCCGCATCCGGCCGTGTGGCTGGACGGACGTTCGACGTGAGATCGGTTTCGAGTCCGTCCCCCTGACGGGGACTTTTTTCAAAGGAGCAGAGTCATGAGCGCAGGAATGAGTATCTATCGCGACGAGATGGACGTGAGCTACGCGGTCGACTTCGGTCGGGATCGCGAGCCGACGCAGAAGCGCAGCCGGCACCCGGAATATCGCCGCAAGGGTTCAGCCCCGGCGCGGGTCAACGGCATGCATTGCCGGCGCAACAAGCGCTGGACATGGGGTTCCGGCCGTGGAGCCCGGATGCAGAATGTGAGGGCTTTCGCGGGCTGCCTGGCCTTCGCCTTGGCGAGCATCGCGGCCAACGCCTTCGGCGTGCCGATCAGCTACAACTTCGTGGGCAACCCGGGTAACACGGGCAATCCGGCGTCGAGCCCGGCCGGCCGGGGGGCGGTCTCGGACGTCTTCAAAATGGCCACCACGGAGACGACGAACGCCCAGTACGTCGCGTTTCTGAACTCGGTCGATCCCAACGGAACGAACCCCAACTCGATCTACAACGCCAACATGGGCTCGAACGTGAACGGCGGCATCGTGTTTTCCGCCGGGGCCGGGGCGGGGGGTAAGTACTCCGTGAAAGCCGGGGCTCCCACAGGTGCGCCGGTTGGCACGTCATATGGCAGCATGCCCGTCAACTTCGTGACCTGGTTTTCGGCTGCCCGGTTCGTGAACTGGCTCAACAACGGAGCCACCGCCTCATCCTCGACGGAGACCGGTGCCTACACGCTCAGCAACCGGAGCAGCGGTGCGATCGTGGCCCGCAATGCCGGCGCCCAGGTCTTCCTGCCGAGTGCGGACGAGTGGTACAAGGCGGCGTTCTACAACGGGTCGAACTACACGACCTATGCGACCAACAGCAACGCCGTTCCGACGGCCACGGTGTCGAACTTCAGCCTCGCGAACGCCGGCAACTTCAACAACGCGACCACCATGCCGGTCAACGTTGGGTCCTACGTGAACTCCGCCTCGGCCTACAGCATGTACGACATGTTTGGCAACGTCGCGGAAATGACGGACACGGCCGGTGCGGGTAGCAACTACGTGTGGGTCGGCGGTGGCTACGCTGCGTCCGCGGCGGGCTGGAACGCGACCGCGGCCCAGGCCTTCCGTCTGTCGGATGCGGCCAACGTCTCCAACGGCTTCCGCGTCGCCGCGGTGCCGGAGCCGGGCACGATCGCCCTGGCTGGTGTGGGCGTCGCGGGCCTCGCCGGACTCGACTGGATGAAGCGGCGGAAGAAGCGGCTCGCCGCCCGCCAGGCCGCCTGATCCGGGTCGATCGATCGGAAAGAACGTCACACGCCCCGCCCCTCCGCGACCGGAGGGGCGGGGTCGTTGTGTTTCGGCGGGGTTGCATCTGCCGCCGGCTTTGACCGGCAGCGAGGCACGGTGGTAGGGTCCGGGCATGGAACGCGACGACACTTCTCGCCCGGCTGACGGCCCGCCGACCGGCGGTTCCGATCCGGCGAGCGATGCCACCGTGATCTCGGCCGGGCCGCCGGCGACGCCGCCCGAGACGGTGTCGACGACCGCGATCGGCGGCGCCCTCCAAGGCACGATGCTGGGCCCCTACCGGCTCGAGCAGTTCGTCGGGGGCGGCGGCATGGGGGCGGTCTTCCGGGCCCACGACACCACGCTCGACCGGGTCGTGGCGGTGAAGGTCCTCTCGCGGGCCCAGTCGGCCGACGACGAGATGCTGCGGCGGTTCCGCAACGAGGCCCAGTCGGCCGCCCGGCTCGACCACGAGAACATCGGCCGCGTGCACGCCGTCGGCAGCGACCGTGGCTGGCACTACATCGTCTTCGAGTACATCGAAGGGCGGAACCTGCGGGATCTGGTTCGCGACGAGGGGCCGTTCTCGGTCGGCCGGGCCATGGATGTCGTCGCCCAGGTGGCCGATGCGCTCGAGCATGCCTCCGCGCGGGACGTCGTGCACCGCGACATCAAGCCCTCCAACATCGTCATCACGCCGGCCGGCCGGGCGCGGCTCGTGGACATGGGCCTGGCCCGCCTGGCGCCGACCGCCGGCGACGTCGACCTGACCGTGAGCGGCATGACGCTCGGCACCTTTGATTACATCTCGCCGGAGCAGGCCCGCGACCCGCGGGCCGCCGACGTACGCAGCGACCTGTATTCGCTCGGCTGCACGCTGTTCTACATGCTGGCGGGCCGGGCACCGTTCGCCGAGGGAACGATGGTGCAGAAACTGCTGCAGCACCAGCAGGCTCCACCGCCGGACATCACGGCGATCCGCCCCGACGTTCCCGTCCGGCTCGTCGCGATCCTCGCCCGGCTGATGGCGAAGGATCCACACGACCGCTACCAGCGGCCGGCGGTGTTGGTGGCGGATCTGGTCGCCTGTGCCGAGGAAAATGGAATCGAATTGTCATCCCCAGCGCGGGGCATGCCGCCGGTTGCGGTCGACCGGCGGCCGGCCGCGAGCCGGCTGTCCTGGCTGCTGCCACTCATCGGATTGCTGCTGACCGTCGCCGCGCTGTGGCTCAAGGCGGCGGCTGACCGGCGGCCGATCGCCGCCCCGGCACCGGCTGCAACGGATGAGGCCGGCCCCTCATGACCGCGCTGCGGCTGCGTCGGTGGGCAAAGGCGGTGGCCTGTGCCGTGCATGCCGGTTGTGCCGGACATGCCACTCACGTGGCGGACGGGGCTGAACAATTCCTTGACGGCCGTGCGTAGGAAAGGTCTAGTGATGCTGTCGTCCGGCGGCAGGCCGGACCATCCCTCCTGGAGTTCTTCGATGAATCGCACCCGCATGCACGCCTTCCTGCTCGGTCTCGGTGTCGCCCTGGTCTGCGGCACCATGGCCCGGCCCGCCTGGGCCATCAAACAGTTTCAGGATGAGTTCAAGGACCTGTACGTGAAGGAGGGGTCGCCGCTCGCCGCCGAGGTGGAGCGGGTGAAGTGCAACGTCTGCCACGTGGGCAAGGACAAGAAGGAGCGCAACGCCTACGGCAAGGCCCTCGACGAGCGGCTCGACAAGAAGGCCGACAAAGACAACAAGGAAAAGATCCGCCAGATGCTGGAGGAAGTGGCCGCCCTGCCGAGCGACCCCGCCAAGCCCGACTCGCCGACCTTCGGCGCGCTGATCAAGGAAGGCAAGCTGCCGGTGGCGGTGCCGTAACTCGTTCTAGCTGTCCGTGGACAAAGCCTTCCATGGCAATCCCGTTCGGCACGGGATTTGCGCATCACACGCCTGGAGTCCTCGGCAAGACAGGCGGCTTGCGCCCTGGGCTTTGATCGTCGATAGTGTCCGGCATGGCAGCCGGAAATGCGGGTATCGGCGATCGTGATCTGCAGGGGTTCAAGCACTTTCGCTCCCTGCGGAAGCTGT
>Ga0315902_10000568_pt1 | contig 62440 bp, 62 predicted proteins | sample LakEriMetagenome_9_FD_203523 | JGI IMG/M metagenome (GOLD analysis project Ga0315902, IMG submission 203523) | Freshwater fungal communities from buoy surface, Lake Erie, Ohio, United States - Buoy 12 MA117 | ecosystem: Environmental > Aquatic > Freshwater > Lake > Lake biofilm | place: USA... | reverse complement strand
TCGGCTCCGGTGAGCGGTTCGCAGCGATCGAGAAGAAGGCCGCCGCCTCCGGCGCGAAGAACCCGGCGGCCGTCGCGGCCGCCGCCGGCATCAAGAAGTACGGCCAGAAGAAGATGACCCAGATGGCCCAGGCGGGGAAGAAGGCCGCGAAGAAGTAGCCTCGAGCGACGCCCGCACCTCGGCGGGTGTCGGCGCCTCGTCCCCCGGGGGCGGCGGAAGGCATCGGGTACACCCGATCCGGACGCCGCCCCTTCTCGCATCCGCCACCAGCAGCGCGTCGAAGAGCAGGTTCCCGTTGCAGAGCGGGCACACCAGGGAGACGAACCCCCGGTCCAGCACCGTCCCGAACTGTTCGGCTATCGGAACAGCGAACACCTCGCCCCGCATCAGGATCGATCCCACCACCGGGTCGAGGTGCATCTGCACCGACCCGACCTGCTCAAGCCCCCAGCTCCAGTCCCGCCACGCTACGCGGCCATTGAGCGACGCCGCGGTGGCGGCACGACGGTCGATCCGTAGCGCCAGTCTCGGTAGAAGAACTGCTAGGCCGGTTGTGCCGGTTGGCCCGCTATTATTCGGTAGGAAGGACAATGGTGCTGCTCGTAGCGGTGTTCATGTGCGGAAGGACGTAGCCCGATCCCGCATCGTTCGACAACTTTAAGCGATCACAACCGCCTCGTTCGATAATCTTGAACTACCACCGCTGCCCATGCCGCCACCGCCGGGTCGACCTGCTCTCGGTCCACCACAGTCCCAGGCCGACGGCGTCGAGGATGTCGGCCATCCTCTTCTTCGGCTTCGGCTCGACGATCGCACCCGTCCACCCGCGCCTCGCGAGCTCGCGCTCGAGCCGCGCATGGCGGACGTCCTTCGGGACCCCCTCGCTCCACGTGCGGGCCTCAACCGCCTCGACGGTGTTCCACGGCAGGGCCATGGCGACGCAGCCGCAGATCCCCTGCAACTCGAGGAGGTCCGCCGGGTCCACGCGCGATCCCTCGTAGTGAACCATCGTCTCCACCACGAGGTCCGCGCCGGCCAGCTCCCCGGGGACCGCACGCGCCAGCTTGCGCCACGCCTCGGGACCGCGGCCCTTCTCCTCTGCCTGCTGGTACCACGCTGCCTGGAGGACCCCGTCCTCCCACGCCGCGAGGGCCAACCCGTGCAACCCCACGTCCACCGTCACCACCATGTGCACCCCTTGTCGCCCGCCGGCGCCCGTCCACCCGTCCGTCGGGCTTCGCTCGTTGAACATCTAACACTTTTTTTCAAACATCTAACGGCGCCCGTCCACCCCCTTCGCGCCCCTCGTGGAACGCCGCGAGCCGTTCCACGCGCTCCGCCGCTATAAACTTTATAGACGCGCCCATAAAGTTTATAGATAAACTCGGTCCGTTTATCTATAAACTCCCCATAAACTACCCTTTCTGGCAGACAAGAACGCCTCGGTGAAGGCACGGTGAAGGCACGGCTATAAAATGCCTTCACCCGTAACCGCACGAAACCATTGAGCGTTTCGGCGAGGTGAAGGCGGTGAAGGCATTTCTCGGCATCCCTCTACGCGAGAGAAAAAAATCGCGGCGCGCACCCCGCAGAATATAAAACGCCCCGGACTTTTCACTTCTCGCGCGTAGGGTATCCCAGAAATGCCTTCACTTCCTTCACCTCCCGAGATACCCGAGGTTCTTCCTGCCTTTATCGGTGAAGGCAAGTTATGCCGTGCCTTCACCTGCCTTCACCGAAAAAAGCAGAAGTGAATGGTTTCGGCAACTTACGGGTGAAGGCATTGTTTCACGCCGTGAAACACTCCACCCCGCCCACCGATCCGCCTCGACCCCCTTGACACCCCGGCCCCACCCCGCTAAAGCCGAGATGTCCCACGGTACTGCCCGCCACGTGCGAGTAGTCCCGTCCGTCGGAGAGGCGGGGTGCAGCGGGGACCCGGGAGACCTCCTCCCCGGCAGGGAAGTCGCGAGCCCTGCCGTCCCCCGCACCCCGCCGCCCCGGCACGCTCCAACCCTCCGACCTGCACCGGAGAACGATGCCTACCCTGCCCGCCACGCTCTTCGCCCATCTCGGCACTGCGGAGGGGCACGCCGCCGCTCTGGAGTGGCCCGGCACCTTCGCAACGGTGGACGACTTCCACCACACGACGGAGCGCACCTACCTCTGGGCGCCCGTGACGCTGGTCGACCCGCACGACGGCATCAGCAACGACAACGTCGAGAGCCTCACGGCCTTGGTCTACGACTTCGACCACGCGACCCTCGACGAGATGGCCTCACTGCTGTCCGCCTTCGGGGACTACGAGTACGCGTGCCATTCCTCCTGGCGGCACACGCCCGAAGCACCTCGCTTCCGCCTCGTCCTGCCCCTCGCCGAGCCGGTCTCGCCCGCGGCGCACCGCTCCCTCTGGCAGCAGTACGCGGACCTTGCCATCGCCCGATCGGGCGCGCACCCCGACCCGAAGTGCAAGGACCCCGCCCACCGCTACTACTGGCCGAGCGCGCACCCCGAGCGCCGCCACCTCGCCTTCGCCCTGCATCAACCGGGGACACTCCTTCGCCCGACCGCTACTGCACCGGCAGCTTCCACATCGCCATCGGCTCCTCGTTCCACGACGGCGCCGGGACAGCAGCGGTCGGGCCTCTTCTCCACCCGCGCCGAGGCGGACCGCCGGCGCTCCCGGGGCTTCGAGCAGGACCGGGACGTCAACCTGATCGAGGCGTCCTGCGCCTTCCTTCGCGCGGCCCGGGACCTTGCGGCCGAGCAGATCAAGGAGCCGGAGTGGCACGCCGCGCTCTCCATCTGGTCACGCTGCACGGACGGGGACCGCCTCTCCCACGAGCGATCCTCCCCGGACCCTCGCTACGACCGGGACGAGACGCAGCGAAAGATCGACAGGATCAAGAGCCAGGCCATCGAGGACGGGATCGGTCCGGCGACGTGCGGCTACATCCGCGGCCTCGCCTCACCGGAGAACCGGTGCGCGAACGCGTGCGCGGGCTGCAAGGTGGGCGCCCCCACGGGACCCATCCGTTCCCCTGCGGTGCTGGGCATGCGGGTGGACACCGCGGCTGCGACGGCGGACGCGGCGCGCACCCGCGTCGCCGACCTCGACGATGCCATCGCCAACACCCCCGACCCCGAAGCCCGCAAGACTCTGCGAGAGGAGCGGAAGGAAGCGGCGAAGGAAGCGCGCTCGGCCCAGCAGACGGCGACCCGCGCAGCCGTGCTCGCTCCGGCAGCGGCCACGGGCGGGCGCATCTTCGCCCGTGGGGACCACGTCGAGGTGAGCCTCGCGCTGATCGGGGACCTGCAAGCGCTCGCCGGCGGGCCGTCCCCGGTGTCCACGGCGGGTCGCCTCTACATCCACGACCCCGCCACGGGGCTGTGGAACGAGCTCCACGAGCCGAGCCTGCACGTGCGCGTCGCGTCCTACGCCGGCACCCCGGTCGCCGCGCCGAAGCCCTACGAGCTGCGGGTGAACCGCTCCGACCAGACGGGCATCGCTGCGATGGTGGCATCGGCGATCCGCGCGGCCTCCCCCGACCCGCTCCCCACCACCGAGGGCGCGGCGTTCGCGGACGGGATGCTCCTCCCCTCCGGCACCTTCCGTGCGTTCGTGCCGGGGGACTACGTGCTCGCCGACCACGCGCTGCCCGTCCACTACCTCGACCCGGCCACGTCTTCCCCGCCGCCGCCCCCGCGCCGGTGGCTGCGCTTCCTCGAGGAGATCTACGCCAACGAGCCGGACACGCCGACGCGCATCCTCGTGCTCCAGGAGTTCCTCGGCGCCGCCCTGTTCGGCGTGGCGACGCGCTATCAGCGCGCGCTCGTCCTGCTCGGGGAGACGGGCGCGAACGGGAAGAGCGTGCTGCTCACGGTGATCGGCCGGCTGTTCCCGGCGCTGGCACGCGGGGCCATCGCACCGCACCACCTCGAGGGGACGTCCTCGGAGTACTACCGGGCGATGCTCCTGCGCATCCGGCTCAACGTGGTGAGCGAGCTGCCCGAGAACGAACTGATGGACACCTCGACGCTCAAGGCGGTGATCTCCGGGGACGAGGTGATCGCGCGCGAGATCCGCGAGAGCCCGTTCCGTGGCCGCCCGAAGGCGGCGTGGATCATCGCGGCGAACGCGCTCCCGCCGGTGCGCGACACGTCGGGCGGCTTCTGGCGCCGGCAGCTGGTGTTCACCCACAACGTCCGCTTCGACGGGAAGAACGGCAACCCCGCAGCGGACCCGCACCTGGCCGACCGTCTGCTCGACGAGCTCCCGGGGATCGCGGCGTGGGCGGCGGAGGGCGGGCGCCGTCTGCTCGTCCAGCAGGGGTACACGACGCTCGCCTCGTCCGACGCGCTCGTGGACAACTGGGCGCGGGACAACGACCCCATCCGCCGGTTCGTCGAGGAGCACACGGCCCCGACCACCGGAGACGCCGCGCCGCTTCTGGCCAACCGCCTCTACGCGGCGTACCGCTCCTGGGCGCAGGACAACGGCAACAGCACGACCTCCTCGGCGCGCTTCTACCGTCGCCTGCCGGGCCTCGGTCTCCGCCCCACGCACACCAAGGCGGGCAACGTCTACCCCTGCCGCATCGTGAACTTGCCCGGCCACGTCGCCCCGACCGGCCCGGTGAAGAAGCAACCCGTCGCAGAGGCTTGACCTCACCCGCACGCTAAAGTATACAGACCTTGCGGCCACACCCGGGCCGTTCAAGCACACCAGAGGAACACATGACCAGACTGAAGGAGCGCGTACGCTCATGCACCGTCGTGATCGACGACGTCGTGCGCGAGATCGCGCAGACGTTCGACTATGCCTTCGACGGGACCAGCTCCTTCGAGGTGCCAACGTTCGATCCGCCGGACGAATGGTCCATCGGAGTGATCGTCGGGGCGAGCGGGAGCGGGAAGAGCTCCATCCTCCGCGCGTTCGGCGACGAGGCGGACGTCAGGTGGGATGCAGACCGAGCGATCGTGTCGCACTTCGCCAGCGCCACCGACGCCCAAGACCGGCTAGGCGCGGTCGGCCTGAGCAGCGTACCTGCGTGGATGCGGCCCTACACCGCTCTCTCGACTGGGCAGAAGTTCCGCGCGGACCTAGCGCGTCGGCTCAAGGATGGCGCCGTCGTGGATGAGTTCACGTCGGTAGTCGATCGCGTCGTGGCGATGTCAGCCTCCGTCGCCATGCGCCGCTACGTGGACCGGCGCGGGCTGAAGCGCATCGTGATCGCGACGTGCCATCGCGACGTTCTGCCGTGGCTGGAGCCTGACTGGACCTACGACACCGAAGACCGAACCCTGTCGGTCGGGAGGTCGAAAAGACCAGCGATCGACGTCGACCTTGTTCCATGCTCTGCCGATGTCTGGCCGCGGTTCAGCGCGCATCACTATCTAGACGGTGCGATAAACCGGTCCGCGAGGTGCTGGTCTGCCGAGCTCGATGGCGTGACCATAGGCTTCGTCTCGGCTCTGGCGTTCCCGAACGGAGCGATCAAGAACGCATGGCGAGAGCATCGAACCGTAGTGCTTCCGGACTATCAGGGGCTCGGGGTCGGGCCGAAGATCTCGGACGCGGTCGCGGGGATGTTCGTCGCGAACGGATGCCGCTACTTCAGCAAGACCTCTCACCCGCGGCTCGGCGCCTACCGTGAACGGTCTGCGCTCTGGCGCGCGACATCGAAGAACAGGCGTAGCCGCACCGACTATCGATCGGACTACGCTACCAAAGAGGACAACCACAAGATGGCTCACGCGCACCGAGTGTGCTTCTCGCATGAGTTCGTGGGAGGTGCGTCGTGACCGACAACCTCACCTACGGCACCGTCTGCTCCGGCATCGAGGCCCCCTCGTGCGCGGTCGACCCGCTCGGGTGGAAGCCCTTGTGGTTCTCGGAGATCGAGCCCTTCCCCAAGGCCGTCCTCGCGCACCGCCACCCGGGCGTACCCGACCTCGGGGACATGACCACGCTCCCCGCCCGCATCCTCGCGGGCGAGGTGCCCGCCCCGGACGTCTTCATCGGCGGCACCCCGTGCCAGTCCTTCTCCGTCGCCGGCCTCCGCAAGGGGCTGGCTGACCCGCGCGGCCAGCTCACCCGAACCTTCGTGGAGATCCTCGATGCCATCGACACCGTCCGCCTCGCCCGAGGCGAGCCTCCCTGCGTCGCCCTCTGGGAGAACGTCCCGGGCGTCCTCTCGGACAAGGACAACGCCTTCGGCAACTTCCTCGCCGCGCTCGTCGGGGAAGACGAACCACTACTCCCAGCAGGGCCCAAGTGGACGAACGCAGGTAGCGTGCTTGGCCCCGGGCGGTCTCTCGCTTGGAGAGTCCTGGACGCTCAATACTTCGGAGTGGCCCAACGACGCCGTCGTGTGTTCGTTGTCGTCAGTGCTCGAGCCGGTGGTGTCGATCCCGTCGAGGTTCTTCTTGTCGAGCCGGGCGTGCGCAGGGATACTCCGCCGAGCCGAGAAGCGTGGCAAGGACCTTCCGCCCCTGCTGCTCGAGGCGCTGCGTCAGGTGGCGGGGAGCGCGGAGCCGGAGACGACGGAGGACGAGAGCGAGGAGTGATGGAGGATGTCGCGCAGCCTTTGCGAAGCAACCCCTACAACAACAGCGACCCGCTTATGGAAGCGCGGATGCACATTGTAGAGAGCGTCGTCGCCCCGCCGCTTACCGCGACGAACGACCCGAGCCGCAGCCCGCAGTCATCCGAGGTCACGCAGCAGGTCGAGGCCGTCTTGCGCGCCACCTACGCCAACGCCGGACATTTTGGGACGATGCGCGAGGTGTTCGTACCTGCGATCAGTCCTTGCCTTGAGACTCAAGTCGGCGGATTACGGCAGCCTTGCACGCAAGCCTACGTAGTTACGCCTCCGTTGACTGCCTCGATGGCGACTCCGCTTGGAAACGGTGGGAAAGACGCCTTTATAGCGATCGTTAGGAATACGCCGATGCTTGCGCAGTCAGCCGTGCCCTACGACCTGTTCCAGATCACGGCACCGATCAACCGACAGAACCGAGACGAGCGCAGCCCGTGCCACACGCTTGCCCGCGACAACGCGGCGCATGCGGCGGTAGTGCAGCCGATAGCGTTCAGCGCAAAGGACTATGGCGGCGATGCATCCGTGGATGTTTCCCCGACTCTTCGCGCAGGAGGACATGCCGCAAGCCATGAAAACGGGGGCGTTGGCCCAGCCATCGCCTTCGACGCACGGCAGACGGACGTATGCGTGACCGGCGACCGCACGCACGCGCCAGCAATACACTTCGACGTTTACAACCACAAGACAACGGGCGACGTGTGCGGCATCGTGCGGGAACAGCACGGCACGAACATGAACGCCGTGCTTCAGCCGAGCATGTCCGTCCGTCGCCTCACTCCGACCGAGTGCGAGCGGCTGCAAGGGTTCCCCGATGGCTGGACCGCCATCCCGTGGAAGGGCAGGCCGGTCAGCGAGTGTCCCGATGGACCGCGCTACCGGGCACTCGGCAACAGCATGGCGGTGCCGGTGATCGCGTGGATCGCGCGGAAGATCGCAGGGGCGCGAGGATGATCGTGGACCTCGACGCCATCAAGGCACGCTGTGCGCAGGAAGCCGCCTCGGGGTGGCAGACCTGCGCGAGCGTCCGCATCGACACGCTGCTGGAGATCGTCCAAGAAGTGGAGACGCTACGGCTGATGGCCGAAGAGGCGGCTCGCGCGGAGAACCTCAACGCCCAAGACTTGCACGAGGAGCGCTCCCGGCGCGACGCGTTCCTCAAAGCGTTGCACGAGGAGCTGACCCTCGTCGAGGCGCACAACCTTCTGCTCTCGACGGCACGTCTTCGCGAGCTCTGCGCGTTGCTTGCGCCCCCACCATAGGCGCGCTAAAGTATCTACCAACAACGCCCACGAGGCCCACGCGCATGAAGCCCTTCGTCCGATGGTCGGCCAGCCAGGTCGACACCTACAACACGTGCAACCGCAAGTGGTGGTTCAACAAGATCCTCGGGATCGAGACGCCGCCGCACCCCTCTGCCGTGATCGGCACCGAGGTGCATGCGCAGCTCGAGGCGTACCTCGAAGAGAAGGCGCCGGCCGACTCCCTCGGTCCCATCGCGCGCACGGCGCTTCCCTTCGCACCGAAGCCGGGCACGGTGTACATCGAGCAGTCCATCGAGGAGCTCGGCCTCGTGGCCGGTGGGCTCCCCGCGCTCGGCTACATCGACGTGCTCGACCTCACGGGGGACATCCCCCAGGTCCTCGACTGGAAGACGACCAGCAACTTCCGCTACGCGAAGACCGAGGACGAGCTGCTGCGCAACGTGCAGATGTCCGTCTACGCCCGGGCGACGCTGGCGATGTGCGACCGGCTCGACGTCCCAGAGCCCACCAATGTGCGCGTGACGCACGTGGCCATGCTCACCAAGGCGCCGCACGAGGCACGCCGCACGAGCGCGCTGATGCCCGTGCGCACCATCCACGAGAACTGGAAGAGCATCGACCGCACGGTCCTCGACATGCGCGAGACCGCCACGCTCGACACCCCTGACAAGGTCACGCCGACGAAGAGCGCCTGCTCTGCCTACGGCGGCTGTCCTTTCCTCGACCGCTGCCGCGCGCTCGAGGCGACCCGCTCCATCTTCGCTGGACTGAACACTGCGAAGCCCAACGACAACGACAACACCACCGAGGAGTCCACCATGTCCGACGCAAAGACCTCCCTGCTCGCCCGCTTGGGCGTGAAGACCAAGAGCCAGACGGCCCCCGCCGCCCCGGTCTCCGAGACCCCCGCCGCCCCGGCCCCTGCGGCCCCGGCCGCCCCCGTGGCCGCGCCCGTGGCCGCGCCCACGCCCGCCCCGTCGAACGCGGCGGACGCGCTCATGGCCCGGCTGCGCGGAAGCCTGGCGCAGCCCCCGGCCCCCACCGCGCCCACCGCGCCGAAGGTGGAGACCATCACCCCGCCGGACGCCCCGTCCGACGAGGCCGTCCTCGCGCACATCGAGCGTGCCGACGCCCCCGTGGAGAAGGCCACCCCCGTTTCGCAGGGCGCAGCCGCTCGCGCTTCGGGCACCGCGCGTCGTCCGCGCAACGCCACCGCCCGCCTCGTGGATCTCGGCTACCCCGAGACCGTGATCGAGGGCCTCTCCCACGAGGAGATGCACGCCATCCTCGACGCGGGCACGCGCTACTCCGCGCCCGTCGCGCCCGTCGAGGCCGTCGAGGCCGTCGAGGCCCCCATCGCCGCGAGCGAAGACGACGCCGTGCGCTCCACCACCGCCATGGACACCGGCTACGAGCACATCGACGCCACCACCGGCCGGATCACCCAGCGCCCTGTGGTGGACGAGGCGTACGTCGCCCACCGCAACGGATACGAGGAGGGCTACCAGAAGGGCTACGAGCACGCCGCGGAGGAGATGAAGGAGGCCATCCGCGAGGAGATCCTCGCCTCCCTGCCCAAGGCCACGACCCCCGTCAACGGCCTGCGCCTCTACGTCGACTGCCGCCCGGGCAAGACCGACGGCGCGGTGGAGCTCGCCGACTTCCTCGCGCCGCTCATGGCGAAGGTCGCCGAGAACGCGAAGGTTCCGCACTACAGCATGATCCCCTACGCGCAGGGTCCCGCTCAGGTCGCCGCCCTCGTGAGCACCAACCCGCCCAAGGGCATCATCCTCGCGGACACGCGCCTGCCCGCGACGAACGCGGTCCTCGAGGTCCTCCTGCCGTACGCGGTCGAGGTGGTGCGTGGAGTCCGCTAGCGGGTACGGCGAGACCTGCGTCGAGCTTGGATGCCGAGAGGTCGCCACCTTCTGGGTATTGATGCTCTCGCATCGCCGCCCGGTGATGTGCGAGCGACACGCGGAGGGGTGGAAGAAGAACAACCTCCTTGAGCCGCGCGATCTGCCCGAGCCGCGCGACCCCGCCGAGGACCACCTCGCCGAGGTCGACGCTCTTCGCGCGCGCCTTCGCATCGCAGAGGACGTCTGCTACCAGGCGCAGGCGCTGCTCGAGGAGCGCCTCACGAACGCCGACCTTCGGGTGCCTGCGTTGCGAGCCGCGCTCCGCAAGTGGACCGCGGCGACGAGGACATCGCCGTGACCGACGCGTCCGAGGCCCTTGCGCGCGCGGCAGCAAAGCCGCGGAAGCCGCGCATGGCCACGGACGCAGACCGCGTCGCAGCGCTCCCGCGCGTCGACCCGACGGTGGACGTGGACGCGGTGAGCGCGCGCTACCTCACGCAGGCCGGGCGCGAGGCGGGGGTCCGCCTCCGCCCGGCACAGGCGCGCGCCCTTGAGGCGCTGCGCCTCTACGGCGGACTGCTCGGCCCCATCGGGACGGGGCACGGCAAGAGCCTCATCACGCTGCTCGCCCCGGTGGCGGCTGGCGCCGCGCGTCCGCTGCTGCTGATCCCGGCGAACATGCGCGTCCCCCTGGCCAACGAGCGCACGAAGTTCGCCGAGCATTGGCGGCTCGCGGAGAACCTCAAGGTCCTCTCGTACTCCATGCTCTCCGTCGAGAGCGGCGCGAACGCGCTCGAAGAGTACGCCCCCGATCTGATCATCGCGGACGAGGCGCACAACCTGCGGCACCTCACGAGCGCGCGGAGCAAGCGGTTGATCCGCTACTTCCAAGCGCACCCCGAGACGCGCTTCGCGGCCCTCTCCGGCACGCTGACGGCACGCTCGGTGAAGGACTACGCACACCTCGCCGAGCTCTCCCTGCGCGCCGGAAGCCCGCTCCCGCTGGAGCGGTTCGACCTCGAAGCGTGGTCGCGGATCCTCGACAGCGACCAGGAGCCGCAGGGTCCGACGGACTACCTGCTCTTCCAAGCGCTCCTGCCGGAGTGGCGCAACCTCAACTACGAACGCCGGGCCGTGGCGCGCAAGCGCTTCTCGGAACGGCTGAACGCGACGCCCGGGGTGGTGGCCACGAGCGACGCATCCATCGGCGCGAGCCTCCTCTTTGAGGAGGTGGACGTCCCTCCCTGCGACCACATGCGCGAGGCGCTCAAGGAGCTGGAGAAGACGTGGACGCGGCCGGACGGCGAGGAGCTCCCCGACGCCATGAGCACCGCGCGCGTGGGCAAGCAGCTCTCCATCGGCTTCTACTACCGGTGGGCCTGGCCGAACGGGGAGCCGGACCTCGACTGGCTCACCGCGCGCAACCGCTGGGCAGCGTGGGTGCGCTTCCTGCTCCTGCAAGGAAGGCCCGACCTCGACAGCCCGCTCCGCGTGCGCAAGGCCCTTGAGGCCGGGCGCCTCGTGGACCCACGTGGGCGTGCGCTCCTCGATGCGTGGGCCGCGCAGGAGCACAAGCCCGAGCCGGACGTGGAGCCCGTGTGGATCTCCGACGTCGTCGTCCGCCGTGCGGTGCAGTGGGCGGTGCAGCGCCTCGAGGAGGGGGTCGGTGGGATCGTGTGGTACCACGACCGCGCCGTGGGGGAGCGGCTCGCTTCCTACGGGCTCCCGCTCTACGACGCTGGACGGGATGCCCCCGTCACCTGGCAGGAGGCCCCCGTCTTCGCGGCGTCGATCACCGCACACGGAACGGGGAAGAACCTCCAGCCGTGGGCGCACAACCTCATCCTCTCTTGGCCGGCGAGCGGCTCGACCGCGGAGCAGCTCATCAGCCGCACGCATCGAGCGGGACAGAAGTCCGACGAGGTCTACGTCGACTACATCGCGCACACCCGGTACCTCAAGGGCGCGCTCTTCCAGAGCCAGCGAGACGCCCGGTACATTGAGGCGAGCCTGAACACGCCGCAGCGCATCTGCTACGGCAGCTGGCTGAACGGGCCGGTCCTCGAGCCCGAAGAGATCCCACCACCTGAAGTCACGACGGAGGACTGATCATGCCGAAGAAGGGAGACTTCACGCCCAACCGCGCCTGGTACAAGCCGGAAGAGAACACCGTGATCCTCGAGCTCGCGTGCGGCAAGGCGCTGATCGACGCGGAAGACTACGTGCGGATCAAGGACTACCGGTGGCTGTCGATCGCTGGGTACGTCGGTGCGCGTCCGCCGCGGCATCCGACCATCTACCTACAGCGCCTCGTGATGGGAGCGACGAAGCACGACCGGGTGGCGTTCCGGACGAACGACGTGTGGGACTGCCGCAAGCGGAACCTCATGCTCTACCAGCACCGTCCCCAGCGCCCCGCCGGACAGGAACTCCATCCGCGCCGCGGGCAACTCGTGCCGAACATCTTCCTCGATGACAAGACCTTCATGGACTACGTCGACCCCCAGACGGGCGAGGTCCTGATCCACGGTCGCGGCCCGAAGCAGCGCGTCTACGAGATCGCGGAAACCATCGATCAGGCACTTGACGTCCCATCGTCAACCGTACTAAAGTAACTTCGTCAGCGGGGCGCTCACCCCACCGACTCGCACTCACGACTCTAGGAGGTCACCATGAGCATCTTCTCCGGCATCAAGAACGCGACCGTCACCAACGGCGGCAACTACATCCGTCCGGGCACGCACCAGGTCGAGCTCGTGAAGCTCACGCAGGGCCGCACCCGCAAGGGCGTGGACTTCGTCGCCGCCGACTTCCGCATCCTGGAGAGCAGCACCGACGAGCACCCCGTGGGCAGCACGGTCAACTGGTTCGCCGGCGCGGACAAGGACGGCTTCCTGTCCAACGTGAAGGCGCTCGCCGTCGCGCTCCTCTCGGCCCAGGCCGGCGAGAACGTGGACGAGAACACCGTGACCGAGGAGGTCATGGAAGCGCTCGTCAGCGACAACGGCAACGAGGTCGCGGGCTCCCGCCTCACCGCCGAGGCGTTCCACGTGGACACCCGCCGCGGCGGCAAGTTCACGAAGATCCTGTGGACGCCGGTCTTCACGGACTGACCCACACTGCCCGTGGCGGGCCTCTACCCTAGCGGCACGCTTTCCCTCGCCACGGCAACTTGACCCCCGGCCGCTGCCTCGTGCAGGCCGGGGGTCTTTCCTTGCGGAGCCGCCATGCGCACCTGCTACGTCGCCTTCGACACCGAGACCTACCGCATCGTCCCCGGGCGCCTTGCCCCTCTACCCGTCGTGCTGACGTACGCCACGAGCAACGGCTCCGAGCGCGCGGTCACCCCGGCGGAGGGCGCACGCCTCCTGCGCACCTGGTGCGAGGACCCCAACACCATCATCGTGGGGCACAACGTGGCCTTCGACATGGGAGTCATGGTGGGCGCGTTCCCCGACCTCGTGGGTCCGGTCTTCGACGCGTACGCAGCCGGCCGCGTGCGGGACACCTCGCTTCGCGAGAAGCTCATTCGGCTCGCGTCCGGGGAGATGTCCTCGGACTTCGGGGCCGGGCGGAAAATGACGTCGTTCTCCATGGAGGCCATCTTCAAGGTGCGCTTCAACGAGGACCTCTCCGCGCTCAAACAGGGCGACGACGCGTGGCGCCTCAACTACCACCGCCTCGACGGCGTCCCCCTCGAAGCGTGGCCGAAGGAGGCGCTCGACTACGCCATGGGCGACGCGACGCGCACGCTTCGTCTGTTCCTCGCGCAGGGAAAGGACGACAGCCTCGTCGTGGACGTGGCCACCGGGGCCGTCACCAACGAGCAGGAGCAGGTCGCTGCGGCGTGGGGCCTTCACCTGGCGGGCGTGTGGGGCCTGCGCACCGATCCACACGCGGTGGCAGCGCTCGCCCGCCGGCTCGACGAGGAGGCCCTCGCCCACGAGGCGGCCATGCGCGCAGCGGGCGTGCTGCGCCCTGACGGCACCAAGGACCTCAAGCGGGTGAAGGCCCTCGTCGAGGAGTGCCTCGGAGACAACGCACCACGCACCGAGAAGGGCGCCATCAGCACGGACCGCGAGTGTCTCCTGCGCACCGGGCATCCGGCGCTCAAGGCGGTGGCGGAGCTCGGCGCGATCGACAAGCTGCGGAAGACCTACGTGCCGATGCTGTTGCAGGGGACCGAGGTCCCCATCAACCCGGCGTGGAACACGCTCGTGGAGTCGGGGCGCACCTCCTGCCGCGAGCCGAACCTTCAGAACCTGCCTCGCAAGGGCGGCGTGCGGGAGTGCTTCATCCCGCGGAAGGGGCGCATCTTCGCCTCCGCCGACTACTCGACCCTCGAGCTCTGCACGCTCGCGCAGGTCTGCCTCGACCTCTTCGGCCACAGCGCGATGGCCGAGGCGCTCCACGCCGGTCGCGACCTGCATCTCCAGATGGCCGCGAGCATCCTCGGCGTGGACTACGACGAGGTCCTCCAGCGCCACAAGGCGAAGGACCCGCAGGTCAAGGAGATGCGGCAGCTCGCGAAGGCCGCCAACTTCGGGTACCCGGGCGGGCTTGGGGCGGCTTCGTTCCAGACCTACGCGGCGGCCACCTACAACGTCACGGTGTCCGAGGAGGAGAGCCGTCAACTCAAGGCCCAGTGGCTCGAGGCGTGGCCGGAGATGCGGTCGTTCTTCGACCACGTCGGCGGGCAACTCCAGATGCGCGACGCCTTCGACCTGGTTCAGCCGCGCTCCGGGCGCATCCGCGGCCAGGTGGGCTACTGCGACGGGTGCAACAGTCACTTCCAAGGGCTCGCCGCGGACGGCGCGAAGGCAGCGCTCTTCTTCATCCAGCAGGAGTGCTACACCGGGAAGAGCGAGATCTGGAAGGGCGCCGGTCCTTCGCCGCTCCACGGGTGCCGCATGGTGGCGTTCATCCACGACGAGTTCGTCCTTGAGGTTCCCGAGGCCCTCCCCCTCGCGCAGGCCGCCGTCGCCCGCCTCGTCGAGGTGATGGTCGAGGGCATGGCGCTCTACGTGCCGGACGTCCCCATCAAGGCCGAGCCGACGCTCATGCGCCGCTGGTACAAGGAAGCAGAGCCCGTGTGGGACGCCGACGGCAAGCTGCTCGTGTGGGAACCGAAGGAGAAGGCTTGACGCATCGGACACGCTAAAGTATATAGTGGGGGACACCAAGGAGGTCCTCGTGTCCCGAACGTCCAGCAAGCAGAACGAAAGCAGCGCGCCCCCGTGCGCGCACCGACTCCACATGGCCATCACGCAGAGCATCTGCAACTGCGCCGACTGCGGCGAGCTGCTCCCGATCTTCGCGCTTCGCCTGAAGACGTCCGAAGATCTGATCGTCGAGGCGCTGCGGTCCGGCATCATCGTGTCCTGGCCGAGCATCGTCGGAACGGCGGTGGCCGATGCGTAGGACGCCCCCGAAGGAAGCCGCGAACAAGAAGCTCGACGAGGCCCTCGCGTGGATCACCGAGGCCGTGACCGCGATCGACGCGACGCTCGACCGTGTCGCGCACCCGGGCGACTTCCCGGTCGACCTGCACCGCGATCTCGACCAGAGCGCTGTCGACGCCCTGCGCGCATCCCTGCGTGACAGCGACCGCGTGATCGAGATGCTCGGCGACGTGCGCAACGACATCACGGACATCGAGGAGGAGGCCCATGACAACGACGTCTGAAGCATTCCTCGCTGCGTACGCGCAGTGGGCGGAGATCCCGACCATGCACCAGCAGCTCCGGGACCGTGCGTACAACACGCTGGCCGACGAGGCCATCCGCGCCGTCAAGGCGATGCACCCCCGCAAGCGCTCCCCCGCGGTGACGAGCGAGGATCCCGCAGAGCGCTGGCTCAAGGTCTCGAAGTGGGCCGCAGCGGGCCTCGTGCCGAACTTCCGGCTGTGGATCGACCAGCGCATGAAGCCCTTTCAGGAAGAGTACGAGGCGCTCGACAACGAGCGCGCGCGTCTCGAAGGGTCTCTGCACGATCTCGCGCTCGAGGCGGTGTTCGAGCGCGAGCCTGGCGCAGCGAACGTCGTGTACGTCGACACGGATCACCGCAGCCAGAGCGGACCGGGCTTCTACCAGGAGACCGCGTGCGAGCTTCGCGCGGAGATCCTGCGCGCTCGCGGCTTTGAGGCCACGGTGCGCCGGCGCGAAACGGGCGGATACGAGGTGGTGACGGATGCGCCGGCGAGCATCGCGCACGCGCTGCGCTACTGGATCCTCGACGACGTCCGCATGCTGCGCGTCGTGGGCGTCGCCAACCTCAAGGTCCTCTTTCACCCGTTCTTCCCCTACACGGGCGCGTGGGACTGGCCGGAAGCGAAGCGCACCGGACGCGACCACAAGAGCTACGCCAAGCACAAGAAGAACGAAGACGCGCACCTCGCGCTCAACGGAGGCGCACCATGAACATCGAAGACCTGGCTCACCCGTCGTGGGAAGAACGTGGCTGGACGCGGACGAAGGTGACCATCCACCTGTTCAACCAAGGCCCGAAGCCCGGCATCGACGCGCTGACGCACCCCGACGCACCGGGGCTTGCGCTTGTCGGCTACGAGTTTTCCCTCATCGACGCCAGCAACGTCGTCAACTTCACGCACATCAGCACCGGGATGGACGCGGGGTTGCTCTACGTCGCCCGCGACTGCCCTCCGTGCCCCGACACGCTGCGGAACGCCGCCAACGCGGCGTGCGCGGTCGTCGACTACAAGCGCATCACGCTGTACGAGGCGCGTCAGCTCCCTCCGTCGGTGCGCGAGAAGGCACGCGCTCCGTTCCGCGACCTCAACGAGCATGAGTGCGAAGCGTGCGCGTGGTGGCACGTCGCCCGCCTCCCGAAGCGCATCGCGAAAGTGGAGCGAGAGGTCGCGGAGTTTCGGGATGCCGTGGCGAGCGCGGAGGATGCGCTGGTCGAGGCTGAAGACAACCTGCGCGATGCCCTCGCTGAACTGAACGAACTGAAGGCGCGACTGAACGCCGCGAAGGAGAACCCATGACCGAAGTGCTGGACATCACGATGTGGTTACTCGACCGGCTCGCGGACCTCGCCCGCTGGCTCGGGAGGTGGCCGTGATCGACCTCGACGCCCTCGAGGCAGCCGTCGCAGAGGGGGAGAAGAAGAACTTCTTCGTGGCGCCCATCGTGAAGGAGTTGATCGCGGAGCTGCGCGAGCTGCGATCAATGCGTAGAGCTGACAACGAGGACATCGCGCGAGCCTACGACTTCGCACGCGACAAAGGCCAAGCTCTGGAGCGCGCCGCCGTGGTGGCGTTCCTTCGCGAGGGCGACACGGTGTGCATGGAGTGCGGCGACCGCGCCACGCTCGACCTCGCGTATCGCATCGAGTGCGGCGAGCACCGCCGCGAGGAGGAGAAGTGACGAACGGCAGACACGCAAACCTGCCGTTCCACTTCTACGTCAACGTGAAGAACAGCTTCCTCGGACCCACGATGCCGGAAGGGACGACGGCGGCGATCTGGCACGGCGTGTACGCGCGTCCGTATCAGACCCTCTACTGCCACGTCCTGCTGGAGAGCGGCGCCCATTGGAGCGGACTGCCGCTGCACGCGATCTCGACCTCGCTGGACTTCAGCGTGCCGCGCGAGTGTCTGATGCCGTGGACCTCGATGGGCGAGGAGACCGAAGCTTGGCATGCGCACTACCTCGAGGGGCTGGAGTGCAACGTGCACGCGCCGTTCAAGGCGCAGGGCCGGCACACCGGCATCATCATCGACTGGGCGGACGGCTTCTCCCGCTACCCGCAGGAGCACAAGCCGCTGAACCTGATCGTCTTGAACAGCGGGCAGTTCGCGCTGCTGCCGAACAACTACGCGACGTACAACGACAACCACTTCTGTCAGGCTGCGGCCCAGCAGAACTTCAAGCACTACAAGCGGGGAGAGGAGATCTTCTGGGAAGGTCGGCCGCCTCGACCCGCGAAGGAGAAACCATGATCCGGCGACTGTTCAAGCGGGGCGACCGCGTGTCGCTCGGCGACGACCGCACGGGCACCGTGCTCGACGAGGTCACGCACGACTGGCTCGGCGATCCGTTCCAGGTCCTCGACATCCAGCTCGACGGCGTCGAGGGCATGTCCATGCGCATCTCCGACACCCGCGTCGCGTTCCTCGACGAGGAGACGCCGTGAGCCTCGAGAAGCCCCCCGGACACACCTGTCCAGCCATCAACCAGGTGCAGCACATCCTTCGCCAGATCGTCTGGCGGATGGACAACCCCGACCGGCAGACGCGCCAGGATGCGCGGGACCTCCTCGTCGAGGGCCTCGCGGCGCTCGAGCAGGTCCGCACCGAGAACGCGCAGATGCGCTCCGCCTACTACACCATGCGAGCCGAGCTCGCGAACCGCAAGGAGAACCCATGAACGCCACCGACCTCGAACGCATCGAAGCCCTCACCACCATCATCCGCGAGGGCTTCGCCAAGACAAAGTCGGCCAAGGTCGCGACCGACGCCGCGGAGGAGGCCCTCTCGCTGCTCGTGACGTTCACCGTGGTGAGCAGCGCCGTCGACCACAGCGAGGCCCTCGTCGCCGACCGGAAGGCCGCCGCGCTCCTCCTGCGCCGCGCGGCCAAGGGGCAGTGGGACACCACCTCGCAGGCGCTGACCACCGTGGCGGAGAGCATCTCCCGCGGGGATCACGCACGATGATCGCAGCCGTTCACGCAGAATGGTTCGCGGACCTCAACACCGGCGCGTACACCGTCGCCTTGGATGGCGGGAAAGGCGAAGCCCATGTCGTCGAGGAGTGGGTCACCAACGAACAGGAAGCGTGGGTCTACGCGTCGTTGCAGGGAACGCTCGCTGCGCTGCAAGCACGGCCGGACGTCGACCCGTCGGACATCATCGTGATCGGCGACCGCGGCGACCTCTCAAAGATCGTCCGTCGGGCGTTCGCTGGGCGTCTCGGAGAGGCGCTCGCGCAGGTCAACGAGCGATGGCCGGGCGTGCAGCATCGCTGCAAGACCTTCGCGGATCGCGCGCGACTGCGCTCCGTTCTGCGCAACCTCGTTGAAACCGTACGTGCAAAGGAGGCCGCGTGACCTGGGCTATCTTCATCTTGGCGGGCATCGCATGCTTCGCTCTGTTCATGGCGTGGCTCACCGGAAGCGTGGACGTCCACTTCATCCGTGAGTTCGAGCGGCGCTTCCCAGACAGGTGCGTCGTCTGCTCCTACCACCAGCACGGACACGACCACCGCCTGCTTCTGCCGGGGACCCCGATGCCAGAGCATGACTGCACGGAGCGACGCACATGAGCCTCCTCAACGAACAGCCCCACCCCTCCCCCGGATCGGGAGACTGCTGGGCTGAAGTCCTCGCAACGACAACCGACGCCACGCTGCGCGCGCTCTACCTCGAGCGCCGTGAGCAGGGCATCGCGCGATACGGTACGCCGCTCCAGCGAGAGAACGGCCGCGATCACTACGCCGACGCCGTGCAGGAGCTGGCCGACGCGGTGGTCTACCTTCAGGCCGCGCAGATGGTCTGGGCGCGGCGAATGGTGGAGACGACGCTGCTCACGCTTCTTCGCTCGCAGGAGAACCCGTGAACCCGCGCGATCAGGTGCGCATCGCGCTCACGGTCCTCGCCGTCGCGTTCTCGCTCGCGCTCTACGCGATCTACTCCTACGAGCCGCCGGACCCCAAGGTCGTGCTCGCGCAGCAGACCGTTCGCGTCGACTACGACGACGGCGTCTCCTGCTACCACCGAGGAGACGCCATCTCGTGCGTGTACGTTCCGACGCGCTCCCCGCTTGGGCCGGAGAAGCCGGCAGCATGGCCGGCGCCGTTCTGACCTAGACGGTCGCGGCGTGGGGGATCGGGATCACCACGCCGCGGATCGCGAACGGGAGGCGCAGGTCCCAGTTGCCCTCGGCCATCAGCGCCTGAAACGCGTCCATCCGGTAGACGGTGCGACGCACCAGCTCGTTGGAGCTCGCGGCCAGCCAGGTCTCACGAGCCTGGCAGTACTGCTTGACGAACTCCCGCTCGTCGCCGCCCTTGGCGGGGGGCACGGCGGCGAAGCGCTGCCGCATGTTCGCGACCATGCCGGGACCGCTGTGGATGCACGTGTCGTAGATCACGGCGTGTGCGAGGGCGCTGGTGAGACCCATGGACGCGCACGCGTTGACCGCGGGCACCCAGTACACCTGGTCGAACACCTCGTCCTGCGCGCGGTGCATCACGGGGTCGGTGCCCGCCTGCTTCAGCAGGTTCACCGCGGCGGTGGTCTCCGCGGACCACGGTCCCTTGGGCGGCTCGCTCGCGCTCTTGTTCGAGGCGAAGTACGGCAACATCGGGCGGAACGCCGCCGCGTGCTGGCCTCCGAGCTCGATGTAGCGCTGCACGACCTTGTCCAGGCTGCCGGCCCGGTCGGTCGACTGGTGCTTGCCGTAGCTGATGCCGGCGCCGTCGGGCAGGATCGTGCAGGTCGCGTAGCTCGCCGCCGACGGAACGCGGCCCGTCTCGAAGATGGCGAGGATGCAGTCGATGGCGTACTTCTGGACGGGGGCGATGCTCACGTGGGCTCCTGCGGCGAGGTGGAGGGGGCGGCGCTCTTCGTACCGAAGAAGTACGCGAACACCATGAGGCAGACATCCTTGACGAAGCCGAGGATGGTGAGATGCTCCTCGGGCGAGAGCAGCGAGGTGTCCGGACCTGCGATCAGGAGGTCGGCGATGTACGCGCCCATCACGAGGGCGACGAGCGCCGTGACGAAGCGGGTGAGGTACTCCTGCTCGCTCTTCGCGTGAGCGTACATGCGCGCCACGATGAACTGGATGCCGCCGACAATGAGCACGCCGAAGAGGATGGCGGCGACGGTGGTGGCCTTCGTGTCGTAGAGCGACGAGTACTGCCGGGTAGCCGGCGCGGCCGTGTGCGCCGTGGTGGTCTCGACGGGGACGGGGGCCTCGACGGGGACGGGGGCCTCGACGGGGACGGGGGCCTCGACGGGGACGGGGGCCTCGACGGGGACGGGGACGAGGGGCTGCGGTTCCATTCAGATGTCCTCGATCCAGACGATGGACGCGGCGACGTCGTTTGCGTTGACGCTCGTCGCGGTGATGGTGAGGTAGTCGCCGGCCTGGAGGAACAGGTCGATGTCGGTGAGCTGCTCCGTCGAGTTGCCGGTCTTGCTGACCGAGAACGAGTAGACGAGCGTGCCGCTGCCGACGCTGAACGCAGTGGCGTTCTGGTCGTAGGACGCCGCCGACGTGGTCGAGTTGACGAACTGCCAGCGAGGCGCGGTCAGCGTGCTGTTCTTGTAGACCTTGAACAGCACCGTCTTCGTTCCGTCGCACGCGACCGAGATGCGGTCGATCTGGAGCTGCGCCGTAGACTGACGGTTGAGGTACACGGTGTTCGCGCGCAGAGAGAGGACGGGAGTCTCAACACCCGCACCAGCAGTGACGGCCACCGGGGGCGCCGCGAACTGCGCGCCGAGGAACCGCACGTTCCCCTCGACGAACGCACCACCCGAAGCACCGCGCATCGCCACCGAGGTGCCGGTACCGGTGTTCCGGCTCTCCCACACCAGGTAGAGGTTCGGGTTGCGGAGGTTGGTGGACGTGCGCGTGTTCGCGTTCCGCACGACATGGACGAGTTGCGGACGACCCGTGAGTCCGTTGACGATGTAGAAGTAGGCGTTGCCGTAGCCGAGGTACTGGAACTGCACGCCGTAGACGTTGCCCTTCGTCGGGTCGATGGTCTGCCCGCTGGGGCCGGTGCCGTCGAAGCGGTCGACGTTCCACGACGACTGCGGAATGAACTGCTCCGTCGGGCTCGTCCCCGTCGTGAGAATGGCGAACGTCGCCGCCATGCCGGTGGTGCCTGCCGAGAACGTCGAGGCGCCCGCCGTACCCGCCGTCTTGCGGGTGAAGTACACGACGTTGGCGACGGCCTGCGCGTCCCACCCGCCAGCGGTCTGGCTGTAGTTGCCCGCCGCGATCTCGCTCGCGGTGACCGAGGTGTTGGGTTGGTTGCTGATCGCGACGACGACCGGCGTGCCCGCGTCGAGCGTGACCGTCACGTTCCCGGCGCTCGTCGGCGCCACGGTCACGGTCAGGGTCTGCACCTCGACGGTGGCCGTCTCGGTGTAGAGGATCCCGAACGCGGTGCCGTTGTAGCCGAACTGGTAGCCCGCCTCGATGTTGTAGAGGCCAGCCATCTGCCGGTTGCCGGCCGACCCGGTGGTGAAGCGAGCGGTCCACTTCGCCATCGTCGCCTGGCCAGCACGGTACTTCGCGACCTTCTTCGACGTGAGTCGAGCGTAGCCGTCCTGCGACGTACCGCTGGTCATCACCGCTTCGCCGTTCGACAGCGTGACGGTGGCGCCCGTACCGTAGACATCGCTCGTCACGAGCAGCGGGTTCAGTCCGTAGATGAACGCGACCTGTGAAGTCGGGACCGGGGAGACCGTCTCGAGCTCACCGAACCCAGAGAGCGGGCCGTCAATGGTCACGCCGCCGATGGCCGGGCGCCCGGGGAAGACCTGCGTACTCATGCGTCACCGCGCATGGACGCCTTCACGGCCTTCAGACTCTTCTCGAGCTTGGAGATGCGGTCCTCCTGCTCGCCGACATCGATGTCGGTGGGGATCGACGAGGCGAGCTTGGCCACGGTCTTCTCTGCCGCGGCGAGGCGCGTCTCTACTGTGGACAGCGCGGCCTTGGTCGAGGCGAGCTCGGCCTCGAGCTTGGCCTGCGCAGCCTGGCACGGGGGCGGCTGCGCACCGTTGAGACCGGCCTTCTGCGCGTCGAGCTCCGCCTGCTTCATCGCCTGCTCGTGCTTCTGCTCGGAGACCTTTCCGAGGTGCTTCCAGATGCCGAGGCCAAGCAGCGCGATGATCGCGAGAGCCACGGTGAGGTACGCGTTCCCGCCGCTCTGCTGCGCGAGCGCACCGAGATCCTGCGTGCTGAGCGTCTGGGGCACCGCTGGCTGTTCGATCACGGGCTGGAGCGTGGGGGCCGCAGGAGCAACGGGAGCCGGCAGCGAAACCGGGGCGGGCGTGGTGGTCGGATCCATGCCGGAGTCCTCCGCGTAGTTGAGGTAGAAGGTCGTTCCGACGGGGATGTAGCATCCCTGAAGGTCCTCTGACGTACTGCCCGTAAGCAGCACGCGGACACCGTCCCACAGGCCGCAGCCCGTCAGACCGGTGTCCGCGGTGTCCACGTCAGTCGATCAGATCGCGCGTCAGCTTCGCGGCGAGGGGGATGAGGTGCGTCTTGAGCAGCACCTTCATCTCGTCCTTGTCGAGGCGCTTCTTGCCGTCCGCGTCGACCTTCAGAGACTTCTGGAGGAAGAGGGCCAGCTCGTAGGCGTCGGTGCCGATGTCGATCATCTCGTCGGGGGTGATGGGCATGTCAGACTCCCTGTACCGTGGTGAGGAGAAGGTTCGACCCGTCCGCGGCCCAGCATCCGATGATCGCATCGGGCACCGTCGTCCACGGCACCGGGAGCGGGCCGGGGTCGTTCTCGCACGGCTCGTTGAGGTAGTGTGCGTAGTCGGCGTAGACGGTCATGCTCGCCGTACCTGGCGCAGCGTTGTAGGCGTCCCAGCACTGGATCTTGAACGGAGTCATGGTCACACCTTGAGGGCGAGGGCGTCTGCCGCCGTGGTCTGCCAGTTGGCGCCGAGGATGTAGGCGTAGTCCACGCCGCCGACCTGGATGCGCTGAGAGGCGAGAAGGTCGCGCACGATGAAGATCTCACGCAACCGCGAGACGGTGAAAGTCGAGATGGACGCCGCGTAGCACGGCAGCAACGGGATCTCTCCGTTCGTCAGCACCGTGCCAGCGCCTGGAGTGAAGCTGCCGAACCGACGCAGCCCGTTGATGGTCGCAGTGCCTGGGGAGCAGAACCCACAACGGGAGTTGGTCGACACGCTCGCTTCGTGGAACAGGGCATCGGACGTCGCCGAAAGGAACGTCGCGGAGTTGTAGTTGTTCGATCCGCTCGACGACAGCCCGTAGAGCCGCCCGTCGGTCTCGCTCACCAGAGCGGACGACGAGTTGGGGTCGATGAACGCCCCAGCGATGGACGACGCGGTCTGCACGTTTGCCGCGCTGCGCCAGAACTGCACGACGACGGCCTCTTGCGACTCGTACATCTGCATCTGTCCCCACACGGCGGCCGACGGGACTGGTGCCGCCGTCGCAAAGCCCGTAAACTGGCCCGTCGTGAAGGGCGTTGCGGTGTTCCAGTTGGCGTAAGCGCCGGGGTTCTTGCACTGTCCGACGTAGATGATGTTCGCCAAGCGGGCGTCCGACGTGGTCGAGGTGTACTGCAAGGTGTTGGTGGGGGCCGCCGTGCTGCCCGCCCAGATGACCGTCTGCGGGATCACCGTGCCGGGGTTCGTCACACCGGGTCCGGTGAACGTCGTGGGCGGCGTGCCCCACGTCGCTGTCGTCGCGCCCGTCTGGAGCGCGTTCGTCGTGTCCCTGCTCCACGTCCACGCGCAGTCCACCCCCGGCGTGCGCGTGCTTCCGTTCGCGTAGGTAGCGGCCGTGCCCGCCGTGTAGATGGCGTCCAGCATGTCGTTCACGGTGTTCGCCGCGAGGGTCACCGGTGCGAGGCGCCGCCAGTTGAGGGTGGGGAGTGGCATGGTTCAGTACTGCAACAGGAGGGTGTCAGAGGATCCGATGGTCGAGGCGGAGTAGGTGTAGCCCTTGATGCCCGCCGTGGTCTGAAGTGCTTGTCCTGCCGACGCGGACTCACGGGTGATGAGCATCTGCCGCAACTGACCGAGGTACGTTCCAGCGGTCGTGGTGATCTGGAACGGAACGCCTGGGATGTCCCCATTTCGCGACTGCGTGGTGGACGCCGGGGTGAATGAGCCGAACCGCTGCGCGAGCAGAATGGTTCCGGCTCCCGGCGTGAACAGCCCGAAGTGCGCCGTTGTCGCGGTCGTCATGTTCCAGAACGGAACAGCGTCGGTTGCTACACCACCGAACGACATCCACGGCCCCGCCGTGCCGCCGGTCGTCGTTCCATTCCCCACACCGGTAGTGGTGTAGCCGTAGAGTCGACCGTCCGTTTCAGCGTTCAGTGTGTTGGCAGAGAGCGGATCAACAAACGCACCGAGACACGTCATGTGCGTGACGCCGTTCGACCGACCGAAGATAAGCAGTACCGCCTCTTCGCTCTCAAGCATGAACACCTGGTTGAAGCCGAGGCCGGGGAACCCCGTCTGGGCGAAGCCCGTGAAGTTTCCGGACGTGAACGGCGTGCCTGCCGTGTTCCACGAGGTGTAAACACCGGTCCCCTTTGCGCAACCGGAGTAGATCGCGTTTGCGGAGCGCGTGTCGGACTGCGCTTGCAACCACGTCGCGCCCGTGACAGACGACGTGCATCCGACGATGATGGTCTGGTTGATGGCCGTCGTCGTCGGGGGGTAGGCATAGCAGCACGTCTTTGCGCCGGTCGCGAATGTCGTGTTGTCGAAGTTCCACGTCCACGCCGAGCCGGTGCCTACACTGGCCGGAAGGCTCGCGGTGCCGGGAGACGAGAACGTGCCGGGGCTACGTGCCGAGCCGTCTGCGTAGACCGTGGACGTGCCCATCGTGTAGATGGCGTCCATGAGCTCGCTCGCGGTGTTTGTGCCGAGGAACACGGGCGGAAGAAGACGCCAATGGAGTGCGGGAAGAGCCATCAGACCACCGTTCCTGCCACGACAATGGCGTCAGAAGAGGCGAGAACATCCGCTCCGAGCGGAAGGTACTCGACGTTGATGTTCCGCGAGTTGACGAGCGTTGCGACTGCGGCCATCGCGACGAACTGAAGCACGCCGCCCGTGAAGGACAGCACCGTGCCGTCCACCGTCGCTTGCGCCGTAAGCGCGGCCCCGGTGTTACTGAAGCACGCAACGGAGTTGACCGTCCCGGTGTGACCCGAGGCGCTCCAGCCGAGCGTCGTGAGCGCTGGATGCGAAGTCACACCCGCCGTGCCGTTCGCCGCTGCTGTGATGCGGCCCTTCGCGTCCACCGTCACGTTGGCGTTGGTGTAGGCGCCAGGAGTGACCGTTCCGACCGTGGCGAGGCCGAGGGTCACGCTGTTGCCCGCGCCCCCGTCGGTGCGCGTCAGGTCGCCGCTGGTCACAGCCAGCACGCGCTCGTTCGTCAGCGTGGCGTCCGTCGCCAGCGTGACGTACTGCGCACCCACAGGGGCACCCGCAGCGGGCGTTCCGTGCGTGTGGTCCGCACGCGCGTAGTCGGTCGAAGTCCCGACGGCCGGGCTTTGTCCCGGACTCGTTTCGCTGACGACGGACGTTGCGGGAGTGCCGCCACCGCCGCCACCGCTACCCGCAGTCGGGGTAGGGAAGACCTGAGTGCCCGCCATCACACCACCTCGTAGGAGATCTCGTAGGTGAAGCTGTTGTCAGAGCCCGCGTTCGGGCCGGGCTCAAGGAAGAACTGCCCCGAGGTGTCCGTCTGGAAGACGCAGCCGTCGCACGCCACGTCGAAGAGCGTCGCCACCGCGGTCGAGCTCCCCTCGAACTGCATGTTGATGCTGCCGGACGCCGCGCCCGAGAGGTTGTAGAGCCGCGGCGTGAACGTCGTCGCAGTTCCGGCGGTGTGCTTCACCTTCACGCGCAGGACGTTCACGGTCGCGATGCCACCGCCCGTGTCGATGGTGACGTCCGTCGTGGACGCGAAGTTGGTGACCGAGCCGGTCACCACGAAGACGTTGCCGATGGAGGTACAAGACCCGCTCGAAGAGCCGCCACAGGACATGAAGACCTCCTACGCCTGCCAGTAGAGTCGGATGTTCGCGTTCGCCGTGCCGGCGTTCACCTTCACAACGATGTAGAGCGTGCCCCGCACCTCGGAGCCGAGCTCTTGGTAGTGATGCTCGAGGTCGATGCACGCGATGGCCGTGCCCTTCGTCGCCGTCGTGAACCCGAAGGTCACCGACGCGCTCGCCTCGGGCGTGACCGGGATGTCGCCAGCCAGGTCACGCGCAAGGAAGTACGTCACGGAGCTGGCCCCGCCGGCGATCGTGTCGAGCTCGAAGTTGAGCTGCTTGAGCGTGCAGTCGTTCGGGACAGGGACGCTGAAGGGGTTCGTCACCGTGTCCGCGGTGAGCGCGAAGACCTGCTTCGTCGTCGTGAGCGCTGCCTCGTGCTTGTAGCTCACGCCCGAGAAGTGGTTGTTGTAGCCGAGGACGGGCATCGGAACCTCCGGTTCGACATCCTAGCACAGTCACGCAGATGTGCCGCAAACACGCTGGACATCTTGTAGATACTGCGGTATGCAGCGAGCATGATCGACATCAACAAAGTCGAAGCCTACCTTCGGAAGCACAACCCGAGGGCCGTCGTGCTCCCTGGCTACGAGGCCGCCATCGTCGGGGTCACGCGCACCGAGAACGGCGAGGTCCTCGTCTACGACTACGAGGCCATGCTGGCCATCTGCGTCGCTCAAGGCATGAGCCGTCGCGAGGCCGAAGACTACGGAGAGGAAGCGATCCTTCCGTTCCACGACGGGCACGGCACCCCCGTGATCCTACGACATCTAGAGGGCACCCATGACTGAAAGCGGGTGGTTCAAACCCACATCCATCACGCTCCACCCCGACACCGTGGTGGAGCTCGACGTGCTGAAGGAGACGTTGAACACCAGTCTCCAAGACGCGATGCGCGAGGCCATCCGACGCGCCGGCCGCCCCGGCATGGCGCTCACCGTGCCGCCGCGTGTCCTCGACAAGCGCCAGCCCGCGAAGGTGCGGAGACAGAAGATGCTCTACATGCGGGCTGAAGAGTGCGACCTTCTGTGGGTCGTGCAGCGCGAACTCGACCTCAACGCCTCACGAGCACTTGAGGTATGCATCCACAACGCGTACCTTGCGTGCGCGACAAAGTAGGCTATTCAAGCACGCAGGAGACAACCATGTCGCTCTTCAACGCCCGTGACAAGCAGCTCGTCGAGAAGAACCCCTACCTCAAGCTCCCGCAGGAAGGCGGCACGGAGGACGGCAACATCCTCGACCCGATGCTTTTCCAGAGCATCCTGCACCGCGTGATCGACGATCAGAAGACCGAGCTCACGCCGGGCTACCGCACGCGCATCAACGACTGCCGCTGGCGCATCCAGAACCTCCTCGGCAACATCAACGAGGAGATCTGGGAGGGCATGGTCAAGGCCGCCCTCAACGGCATGGAGGCCACGATCCACAACGCGCAGCCGAACGGCACGTGGGTGCCGTGCGAGTACGAATCGCGGATCGCGCAGAACGCGAAGACGCTCGAGGCGTTCCTCGAGGTGGTCGTGCGTTTCGTGGACACCAGCAACGCCCCGGAGATGGCGTACCAGGACGGACGTCCCGTCGTGAACGTCACCGTGCAGCAGCAGGCCGCGCCCCCCGTCGACCAGAAGGTCCTCGACATGCTCGCGCAGAAGGCGGAGAGCGACGCGGACATGAAGCTCATCCTCGCCAGCGTGGTCCAACTCCTCGCGCGGCAGGGTACTGCCGAGGCCCTCCCCGCGCAGCCAGTGCGCGAGAGCGAGGACGACGAGACGCCGGCCAAGACGCGCAAGGCAGCGAAGGCCCCCGCCGTGGAAACGTCGAACACCGACCGTGCTGCCCTCGCGGCCCTCGCCTCCCTGCCCGTCGTGAAGTAGACCGGGAACCCGAAAGGGTCTCGGTGAAACGAAGAGCCCCCGGCCACAAGGACCGGGGGCTAGTCGCGTGCAGCGGTAGGTTCGTTAGCCGATGATCTCGACGGTCATGGCATCGAGGCGGGCGACGTTGGCGACGTTGGTCGCGCTCCACGTGCCGATGATGTCGAGCAGGTTCGCCACGGTCGTGTCGACGGTGCCGCTGGCGGTTCCCGGAACCTCGGCGCCGGCGATGTAGCCAGCGGCCGCGGCGAACAGGGAGTGGCTCACCGCGCGCACGGCACCCGAGCCGCCCGTGCTGCGGACGAGGATGTCCGCCTGGAGGTGGAACACATCGTTCGTGGCCGGATCGCGAGCGGCGATGGCGGCGACGGTCAGCGCTCCGAGCTTCAGCGTAACGCCGAAGGTGTCCGCGGCGTTCTGGTTGGTGATGGTGCCGAGGGCGGTGACGCGGATGTGCGTGCCGGCGGTGAGGGAGCCCGCGGGGAGGCTCACGCTGCCGAACGACGTGGCGACGTTCGTGTTCTGCACGAGCGCGCTCTGCACCGTGAAGATCTGGCCACCGACCTTCGCGGCCGGGTGGTTGGTCACACCACGCTTGGTGGTGATGGTGCCGTTGATGGCCGCGCTGTGCTCGAGGCTGCGGCCGCCCATGAACTCGGGGATCTTGCTCATTGTGGACTCCTGGGGAAAGAGAGGCGGGACAGGGACGGGTTGGAGAGTAGCACGCTACTTCCGCGAGGGGTACTGCTCGGCGCGGCGGAGCTCCTTGATGTCCTCGCGCAGTTCGAAGCCTGCCTCCCGGAAGAGGCGATCCTTCGCGACGGCCGGGTTGTCCACGCGCACCGCGCGAACACCCATGAGGGACGTCAGCTCGTTGAGCGGGGTCAGCCCGACGCGGGCATCGACGAGGTCCTCTTGGGCGAGGACCTGCAACGCCATGTTGGGGTCGCGCAGCGGGGGAGTCGCGAGACTCTCACCAACCACCGTCTCCACCACCGGCTGGAGACCGACGAAGAACGCGTCCGCCTCGGCCAGCCCGCCGGCCTCACGGTAGTTGCGCGTCACGTCGACCACCCATTGACCAGGTCCGCGGTTCATGCGGTCCATCATCTCGAGGGTACCCATGGAACGGCCGGCGCCGGGGAACTGGAGGAAGTTGCGGTAGAACCACCAGAGCCGCGCGTTGCGCGCCTGAATGTAGCCGCGGCTCTCGTCGGAGTCGTTCGACGAGGGGTCCTTGTTGTCCTGCCAGGTACCGCCCAGCACCCCTCGTACGAAGAGACCGCCCGTCATGGCCATGTCCGACTCGTAGAGGAACATGGGGATCTTGTCGTACTTCCCGAACTCGCGGCCCGAGAAGGGGTCGATGCCCGTCGCCATCACGGGCACCGCCTGCGCCCACGGCGTGGTGCGCGCGAACAGCTCGCGGCGTCCGTCTTCCGTGCCGATCGCGAGCATGTCTCCCCAGAGGTTGAGCACGTCGTTGATCGGAAGCGGCGGAGCCATGGTGACGACGCGACCGCTGGAGTAGCTGTCCTTCAGGGCCTCGCGAGACATGAGCAGCAGACGGCCTTCGAGGTACGTCGGCGTGATCAGGTCGTTGTCGTCGCCGAGGACCGTCTCGTTGGCGTAGTTCAGCGTGCGCAGCTGCGCGGTGATGCGCCCGGGGTTCGTGAGCAGCGTGTCGTAGAAGAGGTCGAGGTTGCGCCGCTGGAAGCTGTAGAAGAGGATGAACTTCCGCAGCACGCCCTTCTCGAAGTCCGTCAGCGCGGTGTAGTCGAACGCGATGTCGCGCGCGGTCTGCGCCGCCTCTGCCGTACTCTTCCCGCGACGCACCTCGTCCACGAACGCCGACACACGGTAGAAGTTGTCGACGGCACTCGAGCACTCCGTCAGGACAGCCTGCCAGGTGCGGAAGGGGCGGTTGACGCGACCACCCGTCAGCCTCCCGAGCGCCGTCGGTTCCATGGCGCGGATGTCGTCCGCGATGGCCTGCACCGTCTCCGACTGAATGAGACTGCCGGAGAGGCCCTCCGCTTCGGCGACGCGCGCCGCCTCGCGCACGGTGAAGATGCGCCCGTCCGCCGTGACGATCGGGGCCGCCTTGCCCTGCCAGTAGCGGGACCCGAAGAGCTCCGTGACCACGCCGATGCGGAAGCGCATCGTCCTGTAGTCGAACAGCATGCTTGAGGTCTGCCCGGCACCGAGACCCGTCAGCGACTGAACGAACCCGCCGAAGAAGTTGCCGACGAAGTAGGCGGGGTTCGGGAGGAGAAGGCCCGTCGTCATGCCGATCTTCGCAAGGCGGATCGTTGCGCCAACGCCCTCAAGGAAGCTGCTCACCACCTCGCTGAAGTTTTTCGCGACGTACCCTCCGACGACGGCACCCACGGGGACGCCGATGGGACCGGCCATGCCGCCGACGATGGCGCCGCCGATCGCTCCGGCCGTGGCTCGGATGCTCTCCCCGCGCTTCTGGACGGCCAGGGCTTCCCGCTGACGGTTCGTCAGCGGCACGTCGACCACGTTCGTCTGCTCGGGAGTGCGCGACCGCGCCACGTCCGTGTAGGCGCCGGACAGCGACGCCTGACGCTGGAGCGCGTCGTTCACGTTCTGCGCGACCATCTCCGGCATGAGCATCTGCGTGCCGTCAGGGAGCGTGTACGGAGCCCACGACCCCTTGCCGAACTTGAAGCCCCACTGCTGCATGAGCTCGTTGGCCGCGGCGAACGCGGAGAGGTCCTCCCCGGTGAGCGGCGTCTCGGGGCTGTACACGGTGACGTAGTTGCCGGTGACCGGATCGACCGCGACCTGCGGCATCTCGCCGAAGTTGACGATCTGCTTGATGTAGTGCGCCACGCGGTCCTGGTACGTCGCACGCTTGGACATTGAGCCGATGGGGTGGTCCTTCGTCAGCGACACGATGTCGCCGCCGATGCCGTACATGGCGAGCCGCTCGGACAGACCGGCCATGAGCTCCTGCGCCTTCATGCGACCGATCATCGCCAGAAGGGCTGCGCCCTGATCGTACTTCTTCTGGAAGGCCCCGAAGTTCTCCAGCGAGGCGGTGAGACCGACCTGCGCGCCCGCGGCGAACAGCTTGTCCCACTCCCCGTCGAAGAAGAACTTGTAGAACTTCACGCCGTTCTCGAAGCGCGTGAAGTTGCTCATCACGCCCGCGTCTTCCTTGCCCGCGAGCGCGATGGCGATCTCCTTGGCGCGCTCGCCGACGACGGTCGCACGGCGCTTGATGCCGTCGGCCAGGATGCCGATCGCGTCTTCAAGGATCGCCTTCTCGGCGTCCGACATGGTGTCGATCGTGTAGGTACCCGCTGCGATCTCGTTCTGGATGCGACGGGCCTCGACGAGCGCCTTGAACTCAAGGTCGTTGATCACGTCCATGCCGCCCGGCTTGAACGCGGCGAACACGTCCTCGATGTCCACGAGCCGGTCGAGGACGTCCATGAGGGGCGGGAAGTCGGTGCCATCGACGAGCAACTTGTTGAGCCCGACGAGGCCGTACTTCGTCACGGTCTGCGTGAACGGATCGAGCACGTCGTAGATGGCGTGCGTCTCGAGCGGGGGAATGAGCTGGCTCTGGAGATCCACGACGATCTGCGGGAGCCAGGCGCCCGGCTGGCGACGCACGGCATCCTCGGCCATCTGCCGCGTCCACTGCGGGATCTGCGCGAGCTCGCGCTTCATCCGCTCGACGATCTCCACGATGCCCGGGTCGAGGTGGTTGGCGCCGTCGAACTCGACGTGGAACCCCTGAAGCAGCGTGTCCTTGATGGACTTCGCAGCGCTCACGTTCTCGGTCACGTAGCCCGTGGCCGCTCGGTAGATAGCGTAGCCGAGGCTCTTGGGGACCGCCTCCGCCATGCGCTCACGCACCGAACCCGGACCGGCCTCCATGTCCGTCACCATTTCGACGAGGCGGTTGTACGCCTCGATCGACATCGTCGTGCCGTTGAACCGCGGGCTCGTGAGCTCGCGGGGCAGGAGGTCGCCGAACCAGCTGCCCTTCATCTGGTTGACCAGAGTGACCATGGCCGGTTGCTGGGCCGCGGTGAAGTTGATCATGCCAGTGTCGTTGTCGACCTGGTTGGCGATCTCGTCCGGCTTGACGTTCGCGAGCTCGAGGCGCTCGCGGACACGCTTGCGAATGATGGCCACGCGCTCTTCCGGCACGATCGAGCGCGTGGTGACGCGCACCAGCTTCGCCGAGCGGAGCGCTGCCGTCTGTCGGCGGGCCTGCTCGGTCACCACCGAGGCGATGGCATTGGCGACGGCGTCGACCACGTTGATCTCGGTGTCCCCCTTCTTGATGCCGAGGGCGAGGGACGCCTCCATGCGCGAGGTCTTCGTGCGAACGGCCTCGGTACGCTGACCGACGGCGCGGCGTACGGCCTCTCCGATCTGCTCTGCCGGCTCGATGGGTACGACAAGCTCGCGACGTCCGTAGTAGATCTGCTTGGCGATGCCGACGAGGGGCGGCTTCACCACGAGGTCGGGGCGAAGCACGGCGTCGAGCTGGAGCATGGCGAGCGTGGGCGACTCGTTGATCCCACGCGCCCGCAGGTAGAGACCCTGAAGGATCGTGTAGAGCTTGTCGAACTTCGCCGTCAGAGTCGTGCTGTGGAACTTCCCGGTGAGGTACTTCTCCAGCGTCTGCTGGAACTGCCGCTCGCCGGCAGAGGTCAGCACGATGTTCCCGGTGGCGGGGTCGACCGTGTGCGAGAAGTTGATCAGCAGGTCGTTCGTCCAGAGGTTGCCCGTCATGGCGCGGAGCATCTCCGCGTTGCCGCGGACGAAGCCCTCGAACGACCCGTCGTTGATCAGGTCGAGCACGTACCTCGACGGGGGGACCGCGCCGCCCGGGGGGACCGCGCCGCCCGGGGGGACCGCGCCGCCCGGTGGGACCGCGCCGCCGCCAGGAGCGCGTACAGGGGCGGCGTGGAGCAGCACGCTGCCCGCGCTCTGCAAGTAGTTGACCGCGGCGTCTTGCGGGATGGACACGTACCCGAGAGCGTTGCCCTCGACGGTAGCCGAGCGGACGGGCGAGCCGGAGCCAGCCGACATGGCGGACTCGATCGCGGCGTTCATCGCCGTGTCCGAGGTGCGCAGGAACGCGACGTCCGCGATGTTGTTGCTCGCAGCCCAACGGACCGCGGCCCCGAGGATGGGGGTGGGCGACACGGACGCGTCGCGGAAGGTCACGCTGTCGAGGACGAGCAGCGGCTCGCCCGCGACGCCGTCCACGACGGACATGGTGACCGTGGCGTCCGGCGTCGAGGGGTCCGTTCCGTAGAAGGCCAGCTGCTTGCGGTCGAGGACACCCGCGAACGGAGAGTCTTCGAGGCCCACGGTCGTCTCGCGCACCGCCCGCCCGCGCGCGTCGAGCGCGTCGAGGAGAGCCTGCACGGGGATGGCGTCGGTGCCTTGGAACCGGTCGAGGTCGAGGTAGTTGCGCACCTCGAGCAGGGAGACCTTGTCAGCGAGACCCGACTCGCGCAGCACCAGACCAGCGGCGATCTCGTCGGCGGTGGCGTCGAGGCGCACGGTGGTGTCCACCACCGCGTCGATGGTGCGACGCGGACCGGGACGAATGACGTCGGGGAGCTTCTCGACCGCGCGACGCAGGCCCGCGTAGACATCGCCAGGCAGACCCGTGTAGGCCATGGGCCGGGGTACCATGACGACGTCCGCTGCGAGGGAGGGGAGCTCCGCGGGAGCCGCCGTTGCTTGTGGAACGGTGACGACGTCCGCCGCAAGGGACGGCTCAAGGAGCGGTCCGAAGACTGCGCGCGTCAGCGCGGGCGGGATGCCGTTGCCGATGATCGTGGTCGCGGTCGCCTTGCTCTTCGGCAGCGGGTAGCTGTCCGGCAGACCGGTGATGCGCGCGATGGCCCGCGGCGTGACTGCCTTCACCTTCCCACCAGGGAGGATGATGCGGTGCAGCTCGTTCGGCGTGGCCTTGAAGGTGGGAGCGGGTCCGCCCGCCGACGCCACGGGGACGACATCCTTGAAGGCGCTGCCCCCGAGGACAATGAGGGGCGTCGTGGTGTTCTCCCAGTCGATGCCGAGCTTCTCGAGGCGCTCGCGCATGAAGGGCGGGACACTGCTGTCGGGGAGGTCCTGCACGATGTCTGCGACCGTAGAGAACCAGTCCGTCGGACCCGTCTTCTCCGGCAGCGGGGGGAGATCGCCGTCACGCACCGCGCGGAGGAGGAAGCGCTTGCGAGAGGTCGCCGCACCGTAGTCCGCAGCGTCGAAGACGTTCGCGTCGAAGGTGTAGCCCTCCTGGCGCAGCGCATCCTCTACGATCTTCACGGCCGCGGAGTCCGCGTAGCCCGCGACGTTCTCGAGCGTGAAGACGCGCGGCTTGATCTCGCGAAGAGCCTTCGCCGTGGCGCGGGCCGTCTCGACGTCGATGGGCTGTTCGCCGTCCGCGGAGACCGTCTTCGCCTTGCTGTAGTCCTTGCAGACCGGAGACGCGTGCAGGTACTCCGCGCCCTCGGCGTCCTTGAAGTCCGTCGCGCGTACGTCCTCGATGCGCACGTGGTCGCCATGGACCTTGCGGTAGTGGGTGCCGATCGCCTGGTCGAACTCGACCGCGAAGGACGGCTGGATCAGTCCGCGCAGGCCCTCCTCGACGAGGCCACCGCCGGAGAACAGCGTCGCGGCCTTCGGGAGCGCAGGGGTGTCGATGCCGACGACGTCCACCACGTCCGACAGCATCTGCAACCGAGGAGCGGTGTGCTGCGGCCAGGCGATGTCCGGGATGTCCGCAACCGTCCCGCGCGCATCGCGTGCGGCCTGCTGCGCACGGGCCACCACCTCGCGACCGTAGCGGGTGATGTCGGCGTCCGAGAAGCCCGCGTCGCGCAGCCACTTGAGCGCGCTCTGCGAGCCGGCGCCCTTCGTCGCTTCCGAGATGTAGAGGGCCTTGTCCACGCCGGAGGAGAACTTCAGGGTCACGGCACGCTTGTTGGCGTCGCGTCCCACGGTGATCTTCGGGCGCTTCTCGGCGAGCTCCGGCGTGAGCTTCGGAGGGGCGATCAGGTTGCCGAAGAGCGGCCCCCCGCCCGCGACTGCTTCTGCCGGAACGACGGGTTGTCCTCGAACTGCTCGTCCAGCAGGAGCGTTCCCTTCGACCGGTCGAAGTTCGATCCGAAGAGAGCGGACAGCCGCGTTTCGAGACTTTCCGAACCGCTCGTTGAGGACTTTGGCGTAGCCTTGGGTGAAGGCTTCGGTGAGCTGCTCATAGGTGAGGTTCCCCTTGAGGCGACGTGCCTCGTCAACGGCGACCAGACCGCCCTTCTTCGCCGCAGCGTAGTAGGAGTCGATCGTCTTCCTAAAGTCGTCGAGGTTGATGCCCGCCCACCCGTTGGGGGCGACCAGGGCACACGAGCCTATCCTCGAAACGGCGCGGATCTCCCGGTTCTGCAAGGCCGCTGCGAAGAGCAGGTCTTGCTTCGACAGGTGCCCGTTGACCTTTCCGAGGCCGACGTACTCTTCCTTGAACGGATGGTTGTGCGTGACGACGTTGCCCGCTTCCCGCGGAAGGTCGGCGACGTTCCACGTGACGCGACCCGCTTCGTTGCTCGTGTGCCGCAGGAGCTGGTTCCCGTCCGCGTCGAACACGACGCCGAACTCTACTGCCCCCGTTCGGATCGCGAAGTCAACGGCCGCAGGGGGCATGCCCTTGAGGACGGGGCCCATGCGCGTGGGCCCCTTGCCGCCCACGTCCTTCGGGACGATGGCGTCGATCGCCTCCGCGGCGGCGTCGAGGGGGTCGGCGTGAACCTTGCTGACAGGCTCGAGCGTACCGTCCTCAAGCGTGCGGAAGGACTGCCACTTGCCGTCCGTGGTCTTGCCCAGCACGAGCTGCTGGTCGACGAGGAACGGAGCAGCGAAGGCGCTCTTCGCACGGCTCTCCGGCATGGTGTAGTCGAACGCGTCCAGATCCCCGTCGTCGACCAAAGAGACGATGTTGTCGGGCAGATCCACGCGAGGCGCGGCCGGCTCGATGGCCTCGACGACGGGCGCGAGCTCCGGAGGAGCGGGAGCGGGAGCGGGAGCGGGAGCGGGAGCGGGAGCAGCAGCGGGAGCGGGGGCGGCCATTCCCTGAAAGACCCGCTCAAGTTCGTCGAGGTCGAGCGGTGTGACGGACGCCTGCACGACCTCGCTGGGAGGCACGGCGCTCGAAAGGTTCGGGGTAAAGCCGTAGGCCGACTTGTACACCAACAGGTTCCGGTAAAGGTCGCCGGTGGTCGTTCCCGCAGGGAAGACCACAGCGTCGACTACTCGGCCTGCCACCATTCTACCGACAACAATGCGCCCATCACGCAGCGTTGCGACTGAGTAGCCCTGCAACAGATACTTCACGTCGACAGCGGGAGCAGCACCAGCAGGCGGCGTGGGAGCAGCACCAGCGGGGGGCGTAGCCGGGGCGGGAGACGGCGCAGCACCGGCAGGAGGCGCAGCCGGGGCGGGTGCGGGTGCGGGCGCGGGCGACGGAGCCGGGGCGGGAGACGGCGCGGGCGCGGGCGCAGCCGGGGCGGGTGCGGGTGCGGGCGCGGGCGCGGGCGCGGGCGCGGGCGCGGGCGCGGGCGCGGGCGCGGGCGCGGGCGACGGAGCCGCACCGGCGGGGGGAGCAGCGGGCGCGGGCGAGGGGGCAGCACCAGCAGGAGGCGCAGCCGACGGAGGCGGCGTGTACCTGGTGCGGATGTCGAACATCGCGAAGAACTGCTGCGGGTTCGCGCCAGGGCCAGCGGCGGACACGTTGCCCGCCCAAGAGTGCGCCTGCCCTTCGAGGAACGCGAGTGCCGCGTCTCCTTCCTTGCGCGTCATGTCCCCGCGGCGGACGAGCTCGTCGATCGCGTCGACCTTCTCACGGTACTCCGGAGAAGACCGGAGATCGTCGAGGAGGCGCTTGCCGCGGTTGGTGATGGCCTCGCGGCGCAGGCCGAGGTCGATGTTGTCGAGCAGCGTGTTCGACACGGCGTTCGTCACCGTCTCCATCGCCTTCGATGCGTCGGACATGCTGATGCCGGACGCGCGCAGCGTGCGGCGAACCTCGTCGCCCACGGCGCCCTTGAGGAACCCCTTGCCGAGGGGGTTCTTGCCTGCGTAGATCGACTCGCGAACGACGTCGCCCACCACGGTGTGCATCGCCGTGAGAACGTCCGCCTCCTTCGCGGCCTCCGCGCCGAGGCGCAGAGCCTCGCGCATGCCCTTGCCTTCCTCGAGCGCGGTCTTCGCAGCACGAACCCGGGAGTAGGTCTTCGGCGCACCCGACGCGAGAGCGCCGCGCATGCGGTACCCCTCGGGCATCACGCGACTGACCGACCACGCCGTCTGCGCAGCCTTCGGCCCCACGTAGAGTCCGCGGGCGTAGAGGCCCTCGACGTCGAGGAAGAGATCCGTCGTGAGGTCAATGGCGAAGGCGACATCGCGCACGGCGCCCGTCGACACGCCACCGCGCCCAAGCGTCTGCACAGCACCGAGGCCCTGGTACTCGGGCATGATGAAGTTGGCGTAGACCCGGTCGAGGTAGTTGCTCTTGTCGGTGCGGAGCGCCTTGTAGTCGGTGATGCCGAGCCAGGAGAGGTCGTATGCACCGCTCGCGGCCATGTAGTCCATGCCCGCCTTGTTCGGGAGCAGCGCGTTCTCGAACTTCTTCGCAGCGTCCGTCGCGCCGGCGCGCTCCAAGAGACCTTGGGTGCCCGCTTGAACGATCGCTCCCGTGCCCGCCGTGAGCGCACGACGCACGACGCCGCCCGGCATCAGCGCGCCCGCGGCCGCGAAGAGGGGGATCTTCGCCTCCATGGCCGACTCGAAGGGGATGCCCGCGAGGTTGAGCAGATGCCCCGTCGTGCTTGGCACGACGTACACGCCGCGCTCCGTCTGGGCCTCTTCCATCATCGCGGACGAGAACGCCTCGCCGAAGTAGCGCCCGGTGGAGTCGCTCGTGTAGTCGCGCGCCTCGTCGTACGCGCGCAGCGTGTCCTCGAGGCGCTCGACCCCGATGCCGACCGTGGGCTGGAAACGGCGAAGGAGCGTCTGCGGCGTGCGGTTCAGAACCTCCTGCACGCGCTCGTCGGAAGCATCGCTGCCGAGAATGACGGCCACCTCTTCCAGACCAGGCTGGAGAAGGATCTCCGCGGAGCGGTTCTTGTACGCGTCGCGGAAGGTCTTCACGTCCGGCATCACCGGAGCAGCGACTGCCGGCAGCTGGTCGTAGGACAGCGTGTCGAAGGTGTAGGCCGCCTCGTCGTTGCGTCCGGCGCCGCGCTGCTTGCGGATGCGGTCGAGGCCGGGGTTGGTCTGCCCGCTCTGGAGCAGGTCGCGCACGTGCTGCGCCTCCTGCTCGTCACGGAAACCGACGAGCTCCGCGCCGGCGTTGAACGCGCGCTTCATGCCCGTGGCAGACGCGAGCGCGTTGAAGCCGTTGACTACACCGCTGACGCTGAAGACGTCGTTGAGCACGTCGCTCACGCTCGCGGCGTCGTTCTCGACGTCGAGCTGCTGCTCGAACTGGGTGAGCGGGATCTTCGGCGTGATGTCTTCCGCCGTCGCACCGCCTTCCGCGACACGCCGCCAACGGGTGTCCGGATCCTCGGGCAGGTACCCTTCGAGGGGGATCGCACGCGGCATCGGGAACGCGATCGACATGAGCCGGCTGCGGATGTTCGGAGGCTTCGTCGCGTCCGCTGCCATGGACAGCACGCGGTCGCGGGCGTCGTCGCGCCCCAGAACCCTCCACCGCTTCTCCTGAAGGCCGACGCGCTGCTCGAGCTCCTGCTGCGACATCATCGGAGCCTGCTCGCGGAGACGCTTGCGGTAGAGATCCGCAGCCTCCTTGGTCAGGACCTCGTAGTCAAACGTCCGCGCCGACGCGAACTGCTGACCGGCTCGGCCCTTCGGCTCGCGCGCCGGGGCAGGTCCGATCTCCACGGGTGGAACCGCCGCGCCTTCGGGCGCCTGTCCGGGAGACATCACCTCGGTGGGAGCAGAAGGCGCAGCGGCAGGGGCGGCAAGAGCGGCGGCGCGACGCTCACGACGCTCGCGAAGAGCCTTCACGATGGGCGTCTCCCCCACGGGAGCGCCCGCTACGGGTGCGACCGGCGCAGCCGCTACGGGCGCAGCCGGAGCCGCCTCCTGCTGCGCAGGGCGGGAAGCAGCGCGAACCGCGCCAGCGGGAGCAACCGAGGGGAGCGGGACAGAGGGCGGCTTTGCCATGCCCCCGAGGGTATCACGGGCCGGCGAGGACGGTAGCCAGCTCGGTGATCATGGACCGATACTCCTCGGGGTTCTCCTTGCGGAGTGTCAGAGTCTCACGGAGAGCATCTGCCGCCGTGGCTCCGAATACGAGGGAGCCATCCGCCTCCCGCGCTTGCGGAGCACCAAAGGAGAGAGCCAGCGTGCGGTACTCTTCGGGGGACATCCCGAGTTGGTCGATCGGGGGAAGCACGCCCATGTCGAGGGCCTTCTGCGTGGAGCGCTCGAAGAACTTCGACGGGTTCTCCGCCAACAGCCGCGCGTTGGCGAGGGGGTCCCCTTCTGCGAGGGTTGCGAGGACATGGCGACCGACGCCTTCTACTGCCGTCCCCGACCGAGCGATCTCCGCGATCGTTGAGAGGGGAAGAGCCGTGCGCGCGCCAGGCAACGTGACCTTGGTCTCCGTGTCTCGACGCGCCTGCACCCGCGCGCGGGTCGCTTCCGCCTCGACGGGGAACTGCGCTGCCCACCGCTCGAACGCCGCGGGCTCCGTGAGAAGGGCCACGTCGGGGGTCTCGGCGAGCATGAGGTACGGATCGTCGGGCGGACCGACGGGCACGTACTGCTGCGGACGGGACTCCGCCAAGAGGGCGTTCTCGCGACGCAAGACGTTCTGCTGCGTGGGAATGTTGACGGCCTTGGCCTGCGCCAACTCGATCTGCTGGGGAGTCATGCCCTCGTAGGGGTTGACGTAGCCCAAGGGTCGCGCAGGACGGTTGCGCTCCTGGAACGCGCGGTACGCCTCCGCTGCTCCGGACACCGCACCGGACACCGCTTCTTGCGCGGCAGAAATCGGGCGAAGGGCCTCACGGCCGGCCGCCAAGACATCACGACCTGCGCCGCGCAGGGCCTCGCCGAGCACGCTCTCGCCGGTGGTCGCAGTACGGATCTGCGAACGGGCCTGCTCTTCAATGGTCTGCTCGGGCATGGGGAGCGTGGTCGCCGGTTCAAACGAAAGGGCGGGGAAACCGAACGCGCCTTCGGAACGAGGCGTCGTGCGCACCGGGGTACGATCTCGGATCATCATCTCCATCACGCCGGGCTCTTCGCTGCCGAAGGCGCGCTCAGCACCGTAGGACGCATAGCCGAGAAGACCAGGGAGAAGGGCCCCCGAGGCGGCCGCAACGGTGGGAGACCCCGTCGCCGCACCCGTTGCTCCAGCCACGTACGGAGACAGCACGGCGCCGAGTTGCTGCCCCTGCCGCTGTGCCTCACGCGCACGCATGCCGGACTCCTCGCGCCGAGCGCGCTCGACGTCGATGCGCTGCTCGGGCGTGAGCTCCGACATCGGCACCATGCCCTTGGCCACGGGTGCGGAAACAGGAGCAGGAGCGGGAGCGGGAGAGGGCGCGGCAGCGCGCGCAACCGTCGGCACCGGCATCGCGTAGACGGCCTCTGCCTCGGGCGTTCCGATCTCGGGGAGCGTGGAGCGCCGTGGCCCAAGGACCTCGGCGACAACGTCGCGCGCCCCTGGCTCCGGCGTAACGGCGCTGCGTGCCTTCTGCACCCCCGCCGCGAAGTCGGGCGCGCTCGCAAACGCCTTCTGCGACTCGCGCTCGATCTTCTGCTCCGCAGCGGCGGCAGCCACGTCCGGCGCTACGCCCTTTGCGACGGCCTTCTGCACGAGCGCGCTGCGCGTCGTCGGGGCAGACGGGGCCTCCTCCGGAGCCATCTCCATCAACGAGCGCCCTTCCTTGGCCAACTTTGCCTCGGCCGCGGCGGCAGCCACATCGGGCGCGATGCCCTTTGCGACGGCCTTCTGGACCAGGTTCTCGTAGACGGTCGCCATAGCCTACTCCTCTTCCATGGCGCGCATGGCCGCGTCGATCTCTGCTTGCGTCGGGACCTTCTTGGCGGGGGCGGCCACGGCGGCCTGCTTCGCCGCGGTGGCGGCCTGCTTCGCCGCGGGGGCGGCCTGCTTCGCCGCGGGGGCGGCCGGCTTCGCCGCGGGGGCGGCCGGCTTCGCCGCGGGAGCGGCCGGCTTCGCCGCGGGAGCGGCCGGCTTCGCCGCAGGCCGCGCGGGCGATGCGACAGACGGAAGCGGCATCGCTGCAACAGCGGCGTCCATCGCGGCAGCAGACGGTCGGCTGGATGCGAGCAGTCCGGCCGCGGCCGCTCCCGTGGCTGGCGCAGCGGACATCGCTGCGGAGAACTCCGCAGCACGCCGCGCTGCCTCGTCACGAGCGAGCTGCTGCTGTTGAACCAGCGGAGCCATCTGCGCTTCCGACGCGGACCGAGCCGCGCCCGTCTGGCCGACGACGACGCCGAGGCGATCCCTCTCCCTCTGACTTCCGACAGGTCCGGCAAACCGCTCGGGTACGTTTGCTTCCACAAGAGTGGGTGCCGCCTCTTCAGGCTTCTCTCGGACGGCTCCCGTCGGCAGTGTCGCGCCGGCTACCGTCGGCGACAACGCTGCCGCGACTGGCACGTTCTGCGCCTGCGCCAAAGCTGTGCGCGCAGCGTCGGCAGGGAGACGGACGAAGGCAGTCGCTCCTGGGGGACGAAGCGAAACGAACCCGGTATCCGCGTCTCGGCGGACGGTCCCCACTCCGGGGACCTCGATGCCCTGCGCGGCCTGCATCTCGAACGCGATGCTTCCAGGCGGGGAAACCCGCTCGGCCTCCTCGCCGCGCTCGCGGACAGCCGCTCGAGCCCCCGCGACAGCCGCGCGCGTCGGCTCGCCCGCCGCGGTCGCCTCGCGCGCAGTGCGCATCGCCCTGCCCAGCGAGGTCGCCCCTGCCGTAGCGTCTTCGATGGTCGAGGACCGCGCCACGCGCTCAAGGTCCGCAGCCCACGAGGCGCCCTTGGGCGCGCTCTGCGCGAGCGCCTCGATGGCGTCGCTCCGCTGCGCAGCGTCCGGGATCTGCGCGATCTTCAGAAGCTCGTCGGAGTAGACGTCCGCCAGGTCGAAGTCGCCCAGCGTGGCGATCTGTCGACGAGCCTCCTGTGCGGCGGCCTTGTAGCCATCCGGCGACGACATCGCAGCGTTGACGCTCTGGAGGTACTGCTCGGCGAAACCCGGGGGCAGTTGCCCCAGAACGCGCGTAAGACCTGACGCTTTACGAGCGCCCTCGTCCAAACCCGCCACCATCTCCGCGTACTCTTGCGGATCCTTCTTTGATGATATCGTGAAAGTGCGCCCTTCCGGCATCAGCTTGATCCTGATCGCGGGTGCGCCGTTCTCTTCCGTGCGCGTGTACGTCGTCCCGTCCGGTACCGTCGTCGTTGTTTCAGCAGCCCTCCGCGCCGCTTCGTCAAGAGCATCCGCAAGGGCGGCCAGCACGGGACCGCCCGTGCGGCTCACGTCCACGCCCCGCTCCTCGAAGCGGAAGCCCTCCGTCTCGACCTGTGCAGGCTCGGTGCGCTCAAGCGCGGCCGCCGCGAACCTCGACGGGAGGATCGGAGGCGCCTCTGCCATGGCGCGGACGTAGCGCTCGCCGGCCCGCGGAGAGAGCTGCGCCACGTCCTTCGTGAACTTGTCGAAGTCGCGGGACGCTACCTGGAACGGGTTGGCGTACAGGTAGTTGGGGTAGCGTCGGCGAGCGACGTCCTGAAGACCGAGCGAGCGCCCACGCTGCGCTTTGAGATCCGCGATCTCGCGGTCGATCTCCGCGATGGCCGCGTCGATCTCGCCCGAGGGAGCCGCGCCAGGGGATGCTCCGCCGAGAGCCGCGACGGTGGCGGACACCGCCTGGTCAGCCACTGCGGGATCCGCGGGCTTGTCGCCAATGACCGCAGACATGGGCTTGCCGTCCACCGTCACCGTCTTGTAGAGCAGGTCGAGGTACTGCTCGTTGGTCATGCGCGTGTTCCCCGTCAGCGCCTTCGCGAACGGGGAGTCCGGCGTGATGCCACCGAGAGGACGGCGAGCCACGTCCGCGTTGATCTCGTCGTCCGACTTCGGACGCTGGTAGGTCGCACGCCACTGCGTTGCGTCGAGTCCCTGAAAGTATCGGTCCTTCAGAGCCTTCGCCGCAGCCTTGTTCCCGCGCGCCTCGAGCGTCTGAATGGCCTGCTCTGCGAGAACGGCCTGCGCTGCGGTTCGCGCGTCCTGCGTACGCAGCCCAGGAGAAGCGGTCTGGACGCCGGCGTCGATGGCCGTAATGACCTGCTGCGCGAGAGCCTGGTCACTCGCGGCGGGAGTCGTGCTTGCGCTCGCGACTTGCGGCTTGAAGTTATCTGCCGCCACGGTACCCGCGCTGATCTCCTGCTGCCGGCGCTGCTCGTTGTAGATGGCGGTGCGCGCCATGGCCGCACGGGCCGCTGTGATGGCCACGCGCTCTCGGCTCTGTGCGCCAAGCTGCGCGATCTCGTACTGGTTCGCCAGCTTGAGGAGCTCGAGGTTGGCCTTGACGTCCGTCTTGCTCATCTCGCCCTTGAGCTTGAGCAGGTCGTTCTTCGCCTTGCGCGCTTCCTTCTCCGCATCGGCGATGGCCGCCGGGTCCGCCGCCGCCAGCATCTGGTCGATGATGGCGCGGTTCATCCGCTCGCGTTCGCCCATGAAGCCAGCGAGCAGGGCCACCGCCGCAGGGGGGCCGAGATCGAGCCGGCTGTTGTAGTATTCGTCGATGACGGCCATGCGCCCTCCGCGGGGAGATAGTACCCCGTGCGGGCTTTACGGACTAGGGACGAAAGGGTTCTGCCGTCCCCGTGTGCGTGTGCGCCATCGCGGCTACGGTCGCGAGTTGGCGCTCGATGGCGTCGAGGCGCCCCTCGATGCGCCGTTGCGAGGAGAGCATCTGCTCCATCTGCGCGGGATCCACAACGCCCGAGGCTTCCGCTGTCTGAAGGCCGACCACGCCACCGCCGCCAACCATCGCGGCGCCGAGCAGCATGAGAGCCCACACGGGCACGGGGACGAGGCGGTTCTGCCAGGACGGAGCAGCGTCTGCCATGTGGTTCTCCTCTAGATCACAGCGCCGGGGGAACCCGGCTCGGGCTCCATAACCTTCCCGCCCGCCTGCGCCGCACGGAGCGCGGCATCGCGTGCGGAGATGTCGCCAGCGGTCGAAGAGCCCTTCCACTTGCGGTAGGCTTTGAGGATCGCCTCGGGCGACTGTCCACGGTTCTCGGGGCTGGCCTCGAGGAACGCGTCGAGCTGCTCGGGCGTGATGGTCTCCTGCACCTCGGCGGCCATGTACTTGCCCGCGAGACCGGACAGACCCGCGATGGTGTTGCCGAGGAGTTCGAGCGTGTTCTTCGCCTTCTCGCTCGCGTACGCCGTGCGCTGCTCAAGCTCCTGCGTCTCCGCGGCCTTGCGCTGGAAGTAGCGCTCCGCCTTCTTCAGACCGGCCTGCTGAGCCGCCTGCGTCACGACCTGGCGCTCCGCCTTCTGTGCCTCAAGAGCCGACCGCGCGGAGCGCGTCCCGCCCATCGACGCGCGCTCGGCCTCGCCGCGCTGCGTCTGCTGGGTCGCCAACGTGCGCACGGGGTTCATCAGCGACGCCTCGAGGAGAACGTCCTCCTGCGCGTTCTTGCCAAGGAGACCCGCCTTCTCGCGACGCTGGAGCTCGGCGAGCTTCTCCTTGTTGCGGGTGTCCTGCGCCGTTGGAATGAGGCCCACCGCAGCCTGACCGAGGCCCGCGGCGGCCGTCGCGCCAAGCACGCTCCGCATCTCCTGCCGGCGCGCGGCGTCGGCGAGGACCATCTCGCCCTCGGTGAGGGGCATGTACTCGGCCGCCTCGTCCGTAGTCGTGGCAGGTCGCCGCGTGCGTGTCGTGTAGGTCTCCGCCATATCAGCCTCCGTAGACCGTGCTGCGCCACGCGTCGTAGGCCGTCCCCTTGCCGCTCGCAGCCGGCATGGCCATCAAAGCTGCTTCTCCCCCGGACGGGGATGTCGGGGGCGCCTTGACACGAGACGCGCCCGATGTGCGGGCCATCCGTGCCTCCTGCTGCTGGGCGGTGCTCGTCTGCCGCGCGAGGATGTCGGAGCGGCGCTTGGACTCCTGCTCTGCCTTCTTCGCTTCCGCGGCCTGCTGCCCGCCGGAGTACCCGCCGTACGCGGCCCCCGCCAAACCGCCGAGGAGCGCCCCGGCGACCGCGCCAAGCGGACCCGCAGCCATGCCGAGCGACGCCCCCTGCGCCGCTCCTTTGAGAGCGCCGCTGGCGAAGCCTTCCGACGAGCCGGCCGTACGCGCCTGCTGGACCTCGAGCTGCTCTCGGTCCTTCTGCGAGCGATGCGTCACTCCCTTTGTGCTGGCGAGTCCGTAGGCCATGTTCGCTCCTTGAGTGCGGTCTAACGCAGATGGTAGTCTACGACGAAGTTGCGTTGTACAACGAAGACGTGCTTCCAGTCCACGTAGCCGGCCATGACGGCGGGCGGTTCGTACACGCGGACGCGCACGCCGATGTCGTGAACGCCCTTGTCGAACTCCAGGTAGTCGGCGATGCAGATCTGCTTCCGCGCCACCATCCCACCGAGAAGGGACTGCTCGACCGTCCCCGGGGTCTCGCCGCTCTGGTAGAGCCTTCGGCCCGTGTGCGCGAGTTGCACGCCGTCTTGATGCAGATGGAAGTCCGCCACGACGTACGACGGGGCGAGCGTCCCGCCTTCGTCCGCGACCTCGCTTCCTCCCCACTCGTAGGCTGCGAACGACGCAAGGACCTTCACGCGGACATCGTCCTGCGGGATCTTCAGCGTGGCTTGTAGACCAGGGATGGCCAAGGCCCCGTTGCGGCCGAGGTTGTAGTGGAACCCCGCCGCCGTGTAGAGGCTGTCATTCTTCGCGTAGTACTGCGTCATGCCGCTGGTGAGGGCCGTGCGCGGGTATGGGGCACCGAAGAACTCGGGCTTGAACACGTGAACGGAGTCCACCCACGGGGCCGTGTCTAGGTCGCCGTTGGCGATGCCCTCGTTGAGGTAGTACTCGATCTGATCGATGTACCCCTGCACCGCAGTCGCATCGATCACCGTGCCGTTGGTGACTGTCGTTAGGACGAGGGGCACAGCGCCTCCTACTTGCGGAAGAGCTCCCCGAAGAGGGAGACGCAGTTGATGGAGATGTTCCCGCCGCCAGCGCTCCGCGCGCGGAGCATGACGTACGTCGTGGCGCTCGTGCCGAAGATGCGGGTGGAGATGGTGCAGGACTGCTCAAGAGACGCCTGCGAGTACGGAGTGTTCCCGACGGTCCCGTCGAAGACACGCTCCGTGATGGGCAGGCTCGCGAAGGTCACGCCGTCCGTGCTGTAGGCGAGCTCCACGAAGATGGACTCCCCTGCCACCGCCGTGCGCACGAGGAACGACGCATGCACGATCAGGCGTGCGTAGGCGGCCGACACGTCGAACGGTCCGATGCGTGCGTTGCCGCCAATGTTGACAGGGACGTACACGGCCGACGTCGTCGTGAACCCCGTGCCAGAGAGGCTTCCCGCCGCGAAGCGGTCCGTGGAGACGAACGTCCGCTTGACGGACCCGACGTCGAAGATGCGCGTGTCGAGCCCCTCCTCGCGCACGTTGTCCGCGCTGATGTCGCCCGCGCCGGCAGCGTTGTTCCACGAGGTGAGGGTTGCGTTGAAGTTGGCGGCCGTCGCGACTGCTCCCTCGAAGAGCTCGCGCTGCGTGACTCTAGACATTCAGCGCCTCCGCTCTTCGACGAGCATCTCGTTCACGTCGATGTCAAAGGTGCGGGTCACGTCGTCGTCCACGAACTGAAGATCGCGGTGGCGGACCCGGGCGAAGAACACCTCGGCCCAGATGGCGTGCGTGCCCGCGGAGATGGGCACGGCTCCGACGAGGCTCGTGCTGTTTCGTCGCGTGCTCTCTCCGAAGTAGTGGGACGTCGCGATGTCCACCCCGTCGACCACGATGCGGAAGGCGACGCATTCCTCGGAGTTGAAGGTGCCGACGTACGCCCCGCCCCACGTCCACGTGCCGCCCCACTCGCAGATGATCACGCAGTCCTGCGGGAAGTCGCCCGTGATGTAGCTGCCGGTGATGCGCTGCCAGGTGCGCAGCGTCGTCGTCGGGGTGAACAGCGCGACGCCCGCGGAGTAGCGGATGTTCGTGAACGCGTTGTTCACGATCTGCCCTTCGAAGACCGACGGCGCGAGGAAGTTGTCGCGGTCGAGGCCCCCGTTGAACTCCGAGGTGAGCTCGTTCTGGTTGACGTTCCACGTCTGCGGGTCGAGCACGTCGCCCGTCTCGTTGAACTCGGTGCGGTAGCGAAGGCTCACGAGGTCACCTCTGGGACACGCCGACCGGCGTCGACAGGGGCTTGATGTTTCGCTGCTCGCCCAAAGCCGTCTCAAGGTCGAAGCCGAAGATGTGTACGTTCCGCTTCGCAGGAGCGATGGTGAGCGACAGCTCGTGTACCGGACCCTGCTGCTGCGTGTTGAGGTCGAAGCGCACGACCACCTGGCGCAACCTCGCCCAACGATCCGTTCCCCACACGGCCGTGCCGTAGACCGGGAACGGATCGTTCGGGTACTGCTGGTCGAGCTCCTGCGGCGCCTCACGCACGTCGTCGATGCTGCGGTTCACCGTGTAGTTGAGCGTCAGCCCGTTGTCGCCGTAGCCGACCGCGTAGACCATGGCGTGCCTCGGCTGGAAGCTCCGGTAGAGCGAGCCGAGATCCATGCTGTTCGTCTCGAAGAGCGGCTGGATCGCCGTGAGGCCCTTCTTCTCCCACCCGCGCGAGTAGACCTGGATGCCGAGGTTGTCCTTCGTGTCGTAGGATCCGAAGAGCAGTTGGCCTCGCTGATCGCTCGTCTCCTTCAGACAGAGGATCGGAAGGTTCTCCCGGAAGGACCACGCCCCGACCTCGTAGTGGTAGACCAGCACGACGTTCGGGTACTCCTGCCCGAGCGTGGGGATCGCCCACCAGGCTTCCTTGTCCCGGTGGTACGTCGCTGCGCACGCGTTCGGCAGCGCCGAGCGGTTGATGCGCTTCACGATCTCGGACACCGGCGTCGAGAGGTGGATCACGTTCGTCCGCGTCCCCTCGTTCTCGAGCGTCCCCTGCAACACGTACACGCCGTCTTCCGACAGGAAGCACAGCCCGACGTTCGGGACCTCGGTCACCGCGTTCGGAGACTGACAGCCCACGTCCTTCGTCAACGTGATGGCGTAGAAGCCGTTCACGGGGTCGCCCTTGATCAGGTACACCCCCCGCTGCTTGAACACCACGACCGCGTTGCGCGTGCCGTAGAGGCCGGTGACCGGGCCGAGGTCCGCGTCGCCGATGTCCATCACGTTGTCCGGCGGGAAGACCTCTGGGAAACGCGGGGCGGAGAACCGCACCTCGTTCGCTGTGCCGCCCGCGACAAACATCGTGTCCTTGAACGACGCGAGGTACTTCGTACCCACCGGCCAGGGGCCGAGGGCCTCCTCGTCGAGCGCTCCGCCGAGGAAGGAGTCGGGGAGGATGTCCGCCATCACCGTGGTGACGTTGTCCTGCACTTCGCTGTGGAAGTAGTAGGCGTCCCCGAAGCCGAGCGCGAGGAGGTTCCCGGACGCGTCGTAGACGTTCTGCGTGCGGTAGATGCGCCTCGCCACGACGTGACTCCCGCCGACTGGAAGGTTCACGCCGACCGGCGTCCCGCCGTGTTTCGGCTCGTCGCCGCCCTCGTTGCGGAACACCGCAAGGGCGCTCGCCTCGCTCGCCGGACTCTCCTGCCCCCGCTCGTTGACGAACGTGACCTTGTACCGGTAGCCGCACTTCTGCTCGTCGGTGCCCGTGTCCAGAATGGGGCCGAGGCCGAGCTCCAGCTTGTAGTAGTACTCGGGCGTCGTCGAGGTCGAGAAGACCGGAGACCGCTGCGCAGTCAGGTGGTAGCCGGTGTCCGGCTGCGTGTTCCCGAGGGCGTAGACCTGCGGCGCCGGCGGGGCAACGTCAAACCCCGCACGCTCCACTTTCAGACCGTCGTACACCAGCGGGGTGTCGTAGCCGTTGACCAGGTAGAGCCGACCGGCCCAGCTGACGGACTGTGTCCGCTGCCAAGGAGTGGCGAGCTGCTTGCGTCCCGTGACGGTCGTTCCGTCGATGAACGTCAGGGCCTCGCGGTACCCGGTTGCACGGTTCGAGCCGTTGAACGCGAACAGCGCTCCGCCGCTCTCGTACACGAGCCACGCGCGTCCGCCGTTATGCTGCGTAAAGAAGTGCAGCGAGGTCACCACCCCGGTGCCTGCGTACGGGTTCACCGGCGGAGAGCCCTGCCCGAGGACGATGCGGCGGAACCCGCCGGACGTCTTCCACCCGTCCCGACCATCCCACGTCAGATCGCGAACGCGCAACCCCGTGTCCGGCGACGGCTTCCACCGCTGGTCCATTCCCCGAAGCGGGCCGACAGTGAAGGAGGACGTCTGCATGATCCTCTCCTAGCCGATCTTGCGCGGGTTGCCCCATCGCTCGAAGTACCCGATGCCGCCGTAGGTGAAGCCCTGACGGATGATGTTCTTGTCCGACCGCGCGAGCCACTTGCCTTCCATCCGGCGCATGACGTCGTTCGCGCGGCGCTCGTACATCGTCGCTTGGCTCGTCATGCCGCTCTGCATGCAGATGTCCTGCAAGGTACGGTAGACGAGCAGCACGTGGTACTGCTCCGGCCAGAGCGGAACGTCGCTGTCCGCCTGAAGCCGACGGGGCTTCCGCAGGTAGCGCAGCTCGAGCTTCGCGTCCGCCTCGGCCGTGTAGTAGCCGCGGACGTACTGCCGCGGTTCCTGCGGAGCGAGCACGTTGCTCTCAGCCTGCGAGGGCGTGACCGAGCCGTCGTCGGTGTACGCCGTGACGGCCTCCGTGATGCCCGTGACGAGGCGCAGCCATCGACCGTTGCCGTTCTTGTTGCGACGGTAGAGGTTCTTGAGCACGCCCGTCAGAAGCGCGGCAGGGTCGCGCGTGTCCTCGAAGTTATTGAGGGACACCGTCTGGTTGCCCGCCGTGATCTTCGGCGCGGTCACGGGGATGCTCGGCGGACTCTCCCGCCCCTGCAACGTGAACGTGTAGCAGTACTCGAACTCGGTCCCGACAGGGAGCGTGCCGCCAGCGGCGAGCGCCGCGCTCAACGCGTACTCAGGAGGGCGATCCGAGATGTGCAGGTCCTCGATCAGCGCGAAGACGTCCCCGCCGTCGTCCGCGTTGAGGAAGAGCTCCTCCTCGCGGCGCCGGTCGATGAACAGCAGACGGCCGCGGTCGTTCTCGCGGTCCATGAACCCGAGGGGTTCCGAGCAGTCGGGTGGGAGCGCGTAGCGGTCGAACTCGATCGACCAGGTACCCGAGGCGGCTACAGACAGCCCGAGGTAGAACGGGTCGATGAAGATGTCGGTGCCGAAGACGCGGTTGATCCGGTAGCTGTTGCCATCCGGTCCGACGAAGACCATACCGACCCACTCGACCCGCGGAGTGATGCCGGCGAACGTCACCGTCCTCGTGGGAGTCGTGATCGTTACCGTCTGCCCCGCCGTCGGCTTGTAGGTGGCGTAGACAGGGAACGCCACGACGTTCTGCATGAACAGCCAAGGACGGACCGTGCTGACCTCCTGGTAGTGCCGGGAGACCGTGCGGGACACAGCGTCCTTGTAGGGCTGAAGGTCCGGGTTGTAGTCGAGGAGGTTGTTGACCTCTTCGATGATGTCCTTCAGGTTCACGCGCCCTCCACAGAAAGGCTGACGGGCGGGAGTGTATCACCCCCGCCCGCCATTGGGTCTTCGACCCGGTCTACCTCAACGCATCAGGCGTTGAAGAAGCCCTTGTCGAAGAGGAAGATCGCGCCGTCGTTCGTGCCCGCGCCGGTCACGTACGCGTCCACGACCACGCCGAAGAACCCGGCGGTGTCGGAGACGTTGCCGGTGTACGCCTGGATGCGGCCGGCCGTCGTGTTGTCGGTGCCCACCGGGAGACCCACCGCGATGGCCGCGTCGGGGGTCACGGTGTTGCAGTAGCCAGCGTACTGGATCTGCACGTAGCCGGCCGCCGTGAGCGTGGCCGCGGCGACGCCGCACGCGAAGGGCAGGTTGCCGGTGGCCGCCGCCTTCTTCACGGAGATGCCGAACGCGTCCGTGCTCTGGTTGGTCGAACGGGTGGCGGAGAAGTCGAGCTCGACCACGTCGCCCGCGTTGACCGCGCCGGTGCAGTACACGGTGATGAACTTGCTGGGGAAGACGTTGACGGCATCGACGCCGTCGGACTTGTAGATGGCCATGGTGTCCTCGTGGAGTTGGGGGGAGAGGGGTGCTGGCAAGGGGGCGCCTCACGAGGAGACGCCCCCTACCGGACTAGAACGCCTCGAGGTCGACGACGATCGCCGAGGAGCCGAGGTGACCGGCGACGAGCTGGCCACGGCAGCGCATCTTGGCGGCGCGCACGTCGTACTCGCCGGAGACGGTCTCGAAGTCCTCGAGGAAGAAGTACCCCGAGGGATCCCACATGACGTAGATGTCCTTGCTGTTGATGAAGTAGAAGGACACCGGGTTCGTCGCGGAGGGCAGGCCGGAGGTGCTGCTCGTCGGCATCTGCGGCTCGACCTCGATGCGCACGCCGTCCCAGTACTGGGCGAGGCGGCCACCGTCGAGCTTGCTGTCGTCGAGGTAGCGCTCCGAAGCCTGAAGCGCGCGCTTCAGGTTCTTGAAGCCGTTCTTCGAGGCGAGGATGATGTCGACCGGCCCGGAGGGGCTGACCGCCATCGTCTCGACCTTCACGTCGTAGAGGCCGGCGAGACCGTTGCTGTTGAAGCTGCCCGCGCCGTCGAACACTTGGTTCTGCCAGCCGGGGGTGCTCGCGTAGGTGGCCTTGGAGAGACCGCCGACGCTGTTGGTCTGGGAGCCGACCGCGTTCTCCTCGAGGAAGCCGGTCGCGTAGTCAACGCCGTTGAGCGTCGCCCACTTGTTCGACCACTGCGGCACGCCGCCCGCGACGAGCTGCTTCACGAAGTCGCGGCGCATCTCGTTCGCCACCGACTTGGTGCGCATCTCGGCCATCGAGATCACGCGCGCCTTGCCGGAGTTGATGAGCTCCTCCTCCATGGAGATCACGACCGGCTTCACGACGTGCGCGAAGTCGTACACCGCGGGACGGGAGACGTCCGCCGCGGAGAGGTCGATGCGCTCGTAGCCCGTGTCGAGGGCGGTGGTGTTCGAGTGGACGGCCAGCGTCACCGGCTGGATGATCCGGCTGCCGCCCTCCTGGCTCGGCTGCGCCTTGCCGTGAACGCGCTCCTGCGCGTCGAGGAAGGCGGTGGTGAGGTGGAGTCCGTCGCGGAACTCCTTCATCGTGATGTGCATCGTGGTCGAGAGGATTTCGTTCCCGATGCTGAGGGTCGTGGTTCCCATGGTGTCCTCGTTTGGTGGAGGGGTGGTTGAACGGGTGGGGGACTACCGGCCGAGCGCCCGCCTTGCGGCGGCCATCGCGGACGGGTTGTTCTCCAGGTACTCAGCCACGGCAGCGGCGCCGCGCTTAAGGACAGCCTGGGGAATGGGCTCGTTCGCAGGAGAGGAACCGGCGCTGCTGCGCCCCACCTTCTCCGCGGAGGCACGGCGCGCGGCGATCTCACGGTTGCGCTTGAGCTGCGCCTCCGAAGCCGCGCGACGGCCCTTGATGATCTCGTACGCGTCCGGCGTGGTGATCGCCGCGCCGGCCTCGCGCCGCTCGACGAGCAGCGCGTTGACCTCGCTCTTGAAAGCGGTGTCCTTCATCTCCGGGTGAGCGGCGACGAAGTCCATGTAGGCGGCTTCCTTCGCGCGGAACTCCGCCTCACGCTGGATCGGCTCGAAGAACGTCTGCACCGTCTTCGCCGTCTCGAGCTTGATGCGGGCCTGCATCCCTTCCGGAGTGTACGGATCGGGGAGCTCGCCCTCGGGCTGCTCAAGAAGCTTGCGCACCTCGGGGCTGTCCACGAGCGCCGCGAACGCTGCCTGACGGCGGGCGAACGCGCGCTCCTGCTCCTCGACCTGCGTGCGCTGCTGCGCGATGCGCTCCTCCGCTTCCTTCGCGGCGATCTGCGCACGAGCCTCGGCGCGCTGCTTCGCGAGCAGCGCGTCTCGGACGATCTGCTTCGCGGTGGTGGGCAGCTCGTCGATGTGGCTCGGCGTGAGGCTCTTCACGTAGCCGGGGAGCTCGTTGTCACGAACGCCGCCGAGGGCCTCCTCGGCCACCTTCCAGAAGTGACCGACGTTGTCCTCGGACGAGTCGCCAGCGTCACCCGACGCAACGGCCTCGGGCTCGTCGGTAGAGTCCTCGACGGGCTCGACCTCCGGCGCCTCGGGCGTTGTCTCGTTGATCACTTCGGCGTCCATGCCTGCCGCTCCAGTAGTGTTGAGTATCACGCGATGTCTCCTTGAAAGTACGCAGGGATGTCGAACATATAGGCGGTTGCCTACATGCTACATATTCTCCATGAGGGCCTTGTCCTCGGCCGTCATGGTCCCACGGGTCGCTGCGCCGCCCATGGGCTTCGGGGTGGGGCCGCCCTCCATCTCGCCGCCGGCCTCGGCCGGAGCGTTGACGGGGGTCTGCATGGCCTTCGCGAGCATGGCGTCGTTGCCCATGCGCGTGAGCTGACCGGCGGCCATGCGCAGACCGGTGTCGTCCGCGAGCTCCTCCGGGCTCACCGTGTACTTGCCGGCGAACTTGCCGCCGCCGACCTGCTCCACGGCCTGGAACAGCGCGACGAGGGGGACGAAGATCGCCGGGGGCAGCGGCTGATCCCAGCGCTCCGCGCCGGCGAGATCGACCTCGACGTTCGGCAGGTCCTGCCCGCCGAGCTTGTCGAGGGTCTCGTTGAAGGTGTCGATCAGCGTCTGCACCGTCGTGGCGCTGTACGGCTTCTTCGGCTTCGGTGCCGCCGCGGCCATGGCCTCGTAGCGCGCACGCTCCTTGTCCATCATCGCGTTGGCGGCGCGCTCGCGCATGGCCGCGCCCTCGGGGCCCGCCTCCATGGGAGCAGGACCGCCCTTGGCGGGAGCAGGAGCAGCGGCGGGGGCGGGGGCGCCCTTGGGGGCGTACATCATCTCGGCCATGGGGAACCTCGTGGGTGGGGGTGCGGACTAACCGATCCTACCTTGATCACGTGCGATCCGGTACCCTCGGTACGCCGGATGGTTCTCGAGACGCTCGGTGTAGTCCTCGTAGACCTTGCGCAGCTCCTCGTCCTTCGCCTCGAGCTTCGCGATCTCGCGGTCCTCGTCCCAGTCTCCGTCCACGGGGATCAGGTTCCGTTCCTTGCAGATCTGCTTGCGGTGACCGGGGGAGCGCACGATGCACCCGAGGCCGCGGTCGAAGTACGGGTAGTTGCGGTTGCTCCAGTCCGCGCCAGGCATGCCCACGCGCTCGTAGACGTCCGTGCTCCCGCACTTCGGACAAGGGGGCGCGGCCTCCTCGCTCGTGAGTGCTTCGTAGAATGTGTGCTCGCACGCACGACAGGTGATGTCCGGGCAGCGCACCGACGTGCCGTTGCCGACCTCGCGCTCCTTGCTCGCGTAGTGCGGCGTCGCGCCCATGGTGGGGAGCGTCGCGCTCATAATGCTGCGGGCCACGCCGCCGCACTTGCGGCACTCCACCTCGCGGGGCTTCTCCGACATCTTGCAGAGAAGGTCCGTCACATGCCCGCCTTCGCACTTGAACTCGTAGAACGGCATCAGACACCCCACGCGTCGAAGAGCGTCTCGGCGGCGTCCTCTTCCTTGATGGGTTCCTTCGCGAGGTTCTTCGCGATGCGCTTGAGCTCGTGCGGGAGGAACGCGTTGAGGTCCTCGCGCGAGAGCTCGCTGCTCACGTGCAGCGCGTACTGCGGCGGGTTGCCCGCCCAGATGAGCAGCACGCGCGTGTGCTCGCCTGCGAGGGGGTCCGCAGGTTCCGTCGGCGTGGTGAGGAGCGTTTCCTCGGTCGGCTCGTCCGCCTGTGTGATGCTGTTCATGGGATGTCTCCTTGTTGATCTACTTTTTGTCAGCGGCCTTCATCTGCCGCATGACCTTGTTCGCCCAGGCTCGGCCGGGATCGCCGCCCCATCCGAGCCACGCCTGCAAGCCCTTGCTCGGGTAGCCTTCCGATCCCGCGGTCCAGCCCTTCCCCTGCTTGTCCACCTCGTGGCGCGCGAAGAAGGACACCATCCGCCCGATGGTCGCAGGGTCGAGGTTCTGCCGGTTGATCAGTTGCCGCGCGCGGGCGATGCCCACCGGGGTCATGCCGCGGTTGCTCGGAGATACCGACTCCCGCAGGTCGAGGCCGCGCTTCGCCGCCGCAGCGGCGGACGCGGGGGGCTTGAAGTTGATGTGCGCGTACTTCTCGGCCACGGCTACCCTCCGCTCTTCTTCGGATGCCCCTTGGGGAGCAGGTCGTTGTCGGTGACGTACTTCGGGTTGCGCGGGGAGCCCTTCGCCAGGAGATGCAGGAACGCGTTCACGCGCGCCATCGCCCACTGCTGACGGCTCTTGACCACGGGGCTGTGGCTCTTGCTGAATGCGCCGGCCCCGCGACGCCACACCGCCTTGAGCGCTCCGACCGTGGCCTTCTTGCCGGCCCCGGGGTGGCTGTCGTTGTGCGCCTTGGCCTTCTCGGTGAGGGACGCCACGATGTCCTCGTCGAGCCGAATGGTCCCCGACGGGGAAGACGCGCTCCCCTTCGGGTTCGACTTCGATCCCGACACCCGCTCCGAGGGCTTCGCCGGCGTCGAGGACTTCGGTGCCTTCTCGGTCATGCCTTCTCCTCGGTCACCGGACCGCCAGCCACCCACGCACGGCACGTACGGCTCGCGGCGCACTTGAAGTCGAACGCCTCGCAGTAGCCGAGCTCCGTCTGGAGCATCACGTCGTACGCGTCCTGCTCGGTGTCGCCCTTCGCGAGACCGGTCTTGATGCACTCCAGCATCTTCGGCGTGACGATGAACACCGCGCAGTTTCCGCAGCGCATCGTCATGGCCTTCTCGACCGGGACGTCCCACTGCGCGGCGATCTTCTCGAAGAAGTCACCCGGGTCCATGGGGTTCGCCGGACCGTACATCGCCGTGTCGATGGCGTTCTGCCGGTTCTTCAGGTTGAGCGCGATGTCCTGCGTGGCGCGCGGGCAGGACTCTCCGTCGGTCTCCTCCGTGCCCTCGTCCTCTTCCTCGTAGCCCTCGCCCTCGTCCCCTTCCGGCATCCCCTTGAACAGGCCGATCGCCTCGTCGAGGTCGTCCGCCAGCTCGTCGAGCACTTCCTTGAGGTCCGGCTCGAGCGCCGCTTCCGCGAGACTGCCGAGCGTGGCCATCGCTTCCTCGAGCTCCCCGGCCGCCTCGGCGTTGTCCTCGGTGCGGCCCGCGGCGACCACCGCCTCGGCCACCTGGACAAGCACGTCCTGCACCTCGGGAGGAAGTCCCGGCGTGTTCAAGAGCGTGTCGAGCGTACCCGCCGCGGAGTCGAGGTACTCCTTCGGCGACTCGTAGGACTCCGCGTCCTCCTCGCTCTCTTCGGGCATCGGCGCCGGGGGGAGACCCTGCTGCCCCTCCATCGGAGGTGCTTGGGGTGCCGGGGGCGCACCGGGGGACTCGGGCGCCATGGAAGCCTCGGGGGCCGCAGGGGGCGCCTTCTTGGCCTCTTCCTTCGCCTTCTGCTCGAGGTTGTCCGGATGCAGGTCCTTCGGAAGTTCGAAGCGGTCCGCCAGCGTCGCCATGTATGTGCGAGCGATCACGCCCGCAGGACCCGGTTGCTGGCTCGCTTCCCACAGCTGCATGTACGGCTGCATCAGACTCACGAGGTTCTGCTGCATCGCCGCGTCCGTCATGGGCGTGCGGCCACCTTCGACGAACGAGATCTCGAAGTCCCCGTCGAGGTCCTCCACCGTCACCGTCACCCGCTCGTTGCGGTCGACCAGCGAGAGAACCTCCTGCTGGATCACGATCAGGTTGCCCGAGTGCCGCGGCTTCGGAGGACCCGCGAGGAACGGAGCCACCGATCCCGCGAGATCCGAGGCCATGGTGTACGCCATCTCCGCAGGGTTGGGCGCCTGCTGGTCGATCGGACGCGCATCCGTCGGAGACAGTTCGACCTGGTTCGCGTCGTCGTACTCCCCGAGACTGCCCTCCTCGGGGTTCTGCATCGCCGCGATCAGAGCGCGCTGCGCGAGCTTGACCACTTCCGAGAGCCACGCGTCCTTGATCATCCCGTGCATCCCGAACTCGCTCTCGGTGTAGAGCTGCGTCGTCTGCATCTCGTACGCCGTCGCCTTCGTCACGATGCCGCGAGCGTTCGGGCTCGTGCCGATCGCGCGCTCGAGGTCCGCCTCGGCCAGCGCCATGTAGTTCTGCACGTTGACCGAGATCGTCCCCGTCTCGATCTTCTGCACCACGTCCTGAAGCGAGCCGTTGTAGTCGGACGGAACCTTCAGAACGAGGCCGTCCACGCCCTCGGCGATCTTCGTCTCGGTGTCCGCGCCGAGGATCCCGTCGCGCAGCAGGTACTGCCGGCTGTCCTTCCGGGTGCTCTGCGCCATGAAGGAGCGGTAGATGTTGATCTCCCGCAGCTGGGGCAGCATCCTCTGGCTCCCCGCGATCCCGCGCAAGGGGAACTCCGGCTCGCTCGCGAAGATCAACGGCGTGATGTGCGCTAGCGACGTGCCGACGGACGTCGCCAAGGGCATCGGCCCCATGTACACCGGCTTCAGGGAGAGATCCCCCTGACCGAGGACGTACACCTCGAGGCGCCCAAGGTACGTCACGCTCGGATCGTTCGGATCCGAGATCGTGTCCTTCAGGTTGCACACCTCCAGCACGCGCACGAACGCGGAGTTGTCCGTGTTCGCCGCCGCGTTCTGGCTGTCCCGCTCGCGCGGCTCGTCCTGCGTCGCTGCCGTCGGCGAGAGGAAGTCCTTCCGGCTCGTCCCCGAGAGCAGTCCCTTGGGGATGTTGTACTCCCGCTCCACCTCACGGATGGGCCGGTAGTACACGTGGCCGCGGAACCGCTCGTCGTCCGGGTCCGTAGCGTCCGCGTCGAGCACGACTTCCCACCAGGGGATGATGCGCATCCACACACGGTCGAGAGGGTTGCCCGTGCCCGGCGAGTAGCCGATCTTCGCCGCGCACCCCGGGTAGAGGATCGCCTGGCGCAAGGCGCTCATCACGCGACTGTGGATCTTCTGGTTCGACAGCCAATGGTTCAGCGCGAGCTGCGACCGCTGGGGGTTCCCCTTGCCGGTCACGTCCGGACCGAACACCGCACGGTTCGCCCGCGGATAGAGCGCGCTCAAGTAACTACCGATCGCTCCCCAGATACGGTTGACCTCGACGTCCGTGTTCAACGTCGCCATCTGCCGCTCTTCCGCACGGCCGCGCACGTACCGCCACCACCTCGTCATGTAGAGGGCTTTCGCCTGCGCCAGCTCCGTGCGCGCATCCTTCATGCGCTTGTCGTGCGCCTTCAGCTGATCGTGGATCGCCCTCGGATGGAGCTCGTCCTTCTCGAAGTCGTGATCCTTGGGGTCGAGCATGGGTGAACCTCGTTCGGCCTTTGTACCCTATCCCCGCGTCGCTGCCCATGGGTCGGACCGCATCGGCGCGTTGCGCGGACGACGCCACGGCTCCTTGTTCCCCACGTTCCGTGAACGCCTCGGCATGCTCCTCCTGTTCCACTCCGCGAGCGCGAGCGCCATGGCGTGGTCGTCGTGGTAGCCGTCCTGCCCGGCGATGTGGCCATGCACCTCGCGGACGTGGAGCAGTTCCTGCACCGTCAGCATGTCGTTGAGTTCGAGTTCGTCCCCGTCGACCATCGAGCGCAGATGCGCGTACGCCTCTTCCTTGCTCCCCTTGGACGTCGTCCAGTACGGAGTGCTGGCGTCCGCTTGAGGCCCGTACTTGATCCGGACGCCCGGCTTCGTCCACAGAGGGATGCCCTGGTTCGCGAGACGCCGGATCACCACCGGGCCCGCACCACCCGTGTTCCACTCGACCAGGCAGCGCCCCCTGTTGTAGTAGTTGGCCAGCTCCGCCACCTTGTCCGCGAACGCCAGCTCCCCGCCCTTGCGACAGGAGAGCGTCGCGCACTGCCTGCCTCGTGTGTCGATCACCTGCGCCACCGCCCAGTCGCCCCCGTTGCACCAGCTCGGGTCCACGCCGATGGCGTACATCTCCCCGCGCTCCGGCTTGTGGAAGATGCGCAGCTCCTGCACCTCGTCGGAGTTGAACCTCGCTCGCAGCCGCGCGAGGACCCCGTTGAGGTACTCCACGTTGAACCAGCTGCCGTCGAAGACGAGGAACCCCTCCTCGACCGTGAGAGGGTACTCCCGCCGGAACCGGTCAAGCCCGACTCCCTTCGGCCCCGAGATCTTGTCCCGCCTCCACGCGATCTGCTCGAGCGTGAGCCCGTGCGACTGCATGAGGTTGTGCTCCTCCTGCGTAGGCTCAAAGCCCGGCAGGATCGGACGCACGTACGTCGGATGGTCCGACCAGCGGAAGAAGCGAAACCGGTAGGACGTGTCGCCGCTGCGCACCGCTTCCTGCGCCGCGAGGACCTGTTCGTGGAACAGGTTCCCCGGACCGTTCGGGCTGGACATGATGATCGTCTGCGCGTGTGGCCCCTCGTGCATCGAGGACGTCACCGCCGCCCACACGTCTCGGTCATGGAACCAGTAGGCCACCTCGTCGAAGTGTCCTCGCTGGTACGTCCAGCCTCGACCACCCGCAGGGCTGCGCGACGACAGGCAGCGAAACCCCGCCTTAGTGTCCTCGAAGATCATCTCCTTCACGTTGCTCTTCAGCAACGGTCGCCGCAGTTGCTCCGGCATCCCGTGGTAGTAGTCCTGAAGCTTCTCCCACAGCGCTGCGTTCGTGTCGTCCTTGTCCGTCACGACCAGCGTCCTCACGGGATCCGGCGTCCAGTACAGGTAGCAGAAGTTCCAGCCGAGACCGACCGTGCTGTCTCCGATCTGCCTCGGCTTGGCGTGCACGATGGTCTTCGCCGTCGGATCGCAGAAGTCCTCCATCGCGCTGACCTGTTCTGGGAACGGGTTGTCGAAGCGACGGTACTTCCCCTGCATGTCTCGGATGGTCAGCTTCCCCATCATGCGTTGAGGCGCCGATCGGTACGCGTTGACGTGCCGAGCGTACTCCTGCGCGTCGAACCGGTCGCTCACCTCTTCTCCTTCAGCGCGACCACGACTGCTGCCAGGATGCGAGCGCGCTCCTCGGGAGTGTGTCTCCCGAGGAGCAGTTCTACGACCTCTTGTGTGGTCCGCTTGGCGAGGTGTTCACGCGCTGCTTTCATGCTCGTGCAGTAACATGCTTGCGTGTTTACGCCTCGGCCTTGGTGCTCTTGGCCCACGCGTCCTGTGAGGCGTCCGGTGCGAGGAAGGACTTCACGTCCGCACTCCCCGCAGCCGCCTTGTGGTTCACGCCCGCTGCCGTCTGGGGCTGGAACCGGAAGCGACCGTACTCCTTGAACGCCCACTCCTCGGCGCCCTGCATGCCGCGCATGAGACCTTCGAGGAAGATCTGGTCTGCGAGTTGCTTCTCCTGCTCCGCCAACGGTGCGCACTGGGGGATCGGCGTGAAGAACCAGTCGCCGAAGCCCGGCTCGTGGCACCACCGGTCAAACTCCCCACGGCTCACGGGCTTCCAGCCCTTGTCCTTGAAGACGGCTTCCTTCGTGGCGAGCAACCACCGGGAGAGCATGAAGTTGCCGAGAGTGACCTGCTCCTCGGCGACGTCACGGAAGAGCGCCTGCCTCGGAGTAGGACGGAAGAGCGCCGCCTGTCGACGCAGTTCCTCGGCCGAGACGACGCGAGCCGCCTCGACCGTGCGCACCCAACCGCTCTCGGTCTCGGTGCTGTCCTTCTTCTCGCTCACGACGCACCGACGTTCAGTTCCGGATCCGCTTCCTGCCCGGACTCGTCCTCGGTCTCGCGACTCGGGTTGCGCTTGCTCTTCTTCACCGGCGTGTACCCGCCGCGCTCGCCGAGGCGACCGGCCTTCTCCATGGACATCGCCATGGCGAACGCCTGGTCCGGCTTCTTGCCTTCGTCACGGATGAGCATCCGCACCTTTCGGGCGACACGGAGCTTTGCTTCGGCTGGCATGGGTGCTGGCATGGTTGCCTCCTGGACGAAGAGTAGCGCGTCGCGTGTTCGGATGCGAGCTAGGCGGGGAATGGCGGGGAGGGGGTGAGAGGGTCTACTACCATTGAGGTTGTTGTAGGCACTCTGTAAAAGGTTGGGGAGGGGGTAGGACCTTCCATGACCACAGGTCTAGGTGGGGCCACCCCGGTAGGTCTGGAGGTTGATCCTGTTGGGTAGGATGCCGGACGTTACCAGGTGGGTACCCGAGCGAGCGAAGCGAGCGAGGCGATACGGTCCCGTCGGGTATTCGCGCGACCGAAGGGAGCGCGAGCGCGGTCCGGGCCGGCCGTTTAGTGGGTCCGGCGGGTCGGCTCGGGAGCCTCGGGGCGCTCCCCCGGGTGCCGGCGGCTACCCTGCGCCGCGCTCCCCCGGGGGCCGTCGGCTACCCGGCGGCTACCCGGCGGCTACCCGGCGCGCTCCCCCGGGGGCCGGCGGCTACCCGGCGGCGCGCTCCCCCGGGGGCCGTTCTCGAGGGGCTACCCGGCGCGCTCCCCCGGGGGCCGGCGGCTACCCGGCGGCGCGCTCCCCCGGGGGCCGGCGGCTACCCGGCGGCGCGCTCCCCCGGGGGCCGTTCTCGAGGGGCTACCCGGCGCGCTCCCCCGGGGGCCGGCGCGCTCCCCCGGGGGCCGTTCTCGAGGGGCTACCCGGCGCGCTCCCCCGGGGGCCGGCGGCTACCCGGCGGCGCGCTCCCCCGGGGGCTACCCGGCGCGCTCCCCCGGGGGCCGGCGGCTACCCGGCGCCGCGCTCCCCCGGGGGCCGTCGCCGCGCTCCCCCG